>Ga0335070_10005405_pt1 | contig 14997 bp, 16 predicted proteins | sample Lox_Sample_13_FD_206722 | JGI IMG/M metagenome (GOLD analysis project Ga0335070, IMG submission 206722) | Soil microbial communities from Loxahatchee National Wildlife Refuge, Florida, United States - Lox_Sample_1.3 | ecosystem: Environmental > Terrestrial > Soil > Wetlands | place: USA... | reverse complement strand
ATCTCTCGCTCCTCGTTTGCCTCACCATATCAACATAGGCATCGCCGCGCGGACCGAAAGTCCCGCCCTGTGGAGCAGTTGCGCCAGCGAGGCCTCTGTCAATTGCCCGATCTCTTCGCCGTGGATTCCGTTAGCGATGAAGAGCGCGTCGATGCCGACATTCGCGGCGCCCTTGATATCGGTTTCCAGCCCGTCGCCGATAGCGAGGGGTTTTCTGATCTCGCGGCCGGCGGCCTTCCGCGCCTCGGCCAGCACCGGCGCATAGATGGGGGTATGCGGCTTGCCGTAATAGACGACGGCGCCGCCGATCGCTTCATAGGCGCGCGCTAGCGCGCCGGCGCAGTAGACGAGCTTGCCGCCGCGCTGCACCACGATGTCGGGATTGGCGCAAAGCATGACGAGCGCGCGAGCCTTCAGCGCCGCCAGCCGATCGCGATAATCGTCCGGCGTTTCGATTTCGTCCTCGAAGAGGCCGGTGCACAGTATGACGCTCGCCTCGTCCGGCGAGACGCAGTCGACCGGCAAGCCTTCGAACACGCCGCTGTCGCGTTCCGGCCCCAGATGATAGATGGCGAGCCTTCCCGCCGCCGCGCGTCTGGCGAGGTCTGCGCGCGCCGCCGAGCCGGAGGTCATGATCGCGTCATAGCAATCTTCGGGCACACCGAGCCTCGCGAATTGTTCGAGCAGCGCATCGGCGGGACGCGGCGCGTTCGACAGCAGAACCACCGGTCCGAACTCGGCGCGAAACCGCGTCAGCGCGTCGGCGGCGGCCGCAAAGACGCTGACGCCGTTATGCAGCACGCCCCAGACGTCGCAGACGAGCGCATCATAACGCGGCGCGATCTCGCGCAGACCGCTCACAATCGGTGGACCGATAGCCATGGCCTAGCGGTGCCACGGGCCGAGAGGAACGGTCAATGGGGCGGGCTTATCCCGCCTTGCGGAACAGGGGGATGACCGGCGTTACCGGCTCGACAGGCCGGTCGAGCGACTTCAGCGAATCCTCGCGCAAGGGTTTCGGCTCGCCGAAGAGATAGCCCTGCGCGAAGTCGACGCTATAGTCGAGAAGTTGCACGACCGTCTTTTCCGTCTCGACGCGCTCGGCGATCAGGTTGAGCCCGTGACGCGCCAAAAGCGATTTCAGATCCTCGGCCGCGACCGCCGACTGCGCGTCGGCCATGCCGCCGATCAGCGTTGCCGCGCGCACCTTCACATGCCGGAAGCCGAGGCGCTTCAGATTCTCGAAATCCATCGCGAGCGTCTCAACATGATCCATCGACAGCGCGAAGCCGAGGCTGGAAAGATAGAGGAGATTCTCTTCTCCCTTCTGGCCCGCGTTCAGCACGGCGCGCTGATCGAACTCGAACACGATCTGGGACGACAGATCGCGGTTGTGATGCATGAATTCGAGGAATTGCGGGAAGAACTCGGCGTCCGCCAGCGTTTCGCCGGAGATGTTGCAGAACACGCCGATGCCGCGGCTCTTGTGTATCATTTTGCGCACGATCTGCACGCAACGGAACAGGAGCAGATTGTCGACCACGGACATCAGGCCGACGGGACCGGCGACCTTCATATATTGCGCCGGCATGATGACCGTGCCGTCCTCCGAACGCAGGCGCGACAAGGCTTCGTAGAAGCGGAGCTTTCTCTGCGGCAGACTGACGATCGGCTGGAGATAAAGATCGACGCGGTTTTCCTCGAGTGCAGCGCGGATGGTCTCAAGCAGATCGGATTGGCCGAAGGCTGCGATATAGGCTTCGGCGGTATCTTCGCGGCGCTGCTCGACAACGGCCGGCACGGGCGCCGCCGTCGGCGCGGGCTCCACCACAGCCACCTCTTTCGCCTTCTGCGAAATGCGGCCGGCGAATTCGCGCATCAGGCCTTCGAGGATCTTGAGCTCCGAGACGATCTTGCGGCTCTGCTCGTGAGCGCGCGCATCGGCCGTCTCTTCGACATCGGCAAGCTTGCGCTGCATGTCTGCGAGCGCAAGGAAGAAGTCCCTGCCGTTGCGCTTCAGCTGTTCGATCTCCGCCTCCGCGGCTTTGCGTTCGCGCCGGCGCAGGATCGTACCGTGAACCTGGGCCAGCAAGGCAACGGTTACAACGCCCACGACAACGGCGCCCTTTGCATCCGTGACGCGGCCGATCACAAGCCAGAGCGACACCGCGGCCGTGGCCATGGCGTAGATCGCGAACAACAAGGCGTTGATCATGGGATGCCCCGGGAAGCTACTATTATCCTTGCCCCGATCCCGTTGCGAATTCGTTAACCAAGGCCTTGCCGCGCTCGGGCCGCGGGGCCTAGCCTTTCGGATCGGACTTCGGAGGCGATTTCTCGTTTCGCTCCATCGATGGCAGCCCGCTGCCGCTCGCGAACTTCAAGGGAAAGGCGCTGCTCGTCGTCAATGTGGCGAGTCAGTGCGGGCTGACGCCGCAATATGAAGGTCTCGAAGCCTTGTGGAAGGCGAACCGGGACAAGGGGCTCGTGATCCTCGGCGTGCCGGCCAATGATTTCGGCGCGCAGGAGCCGGGCACCGAGAAAGAGATCAAGACATTCTGCGAGACGCGCTTTTCGGTCGATTTCCCGATGACGTCGAAGGAGCACGTCATCGGCGCCGAGGCGCATCCGCTCTACAAATGGGTGGCGGCCGAGCTCGGCGACGCGGCGACGCCCAAATGGAATTTCCATAAATATCTTTTCGGCCGCGACGGCGCGATCGCCGGCACGTTCGGCTCGCGTACGACGCCGGACGCGCCCGATCTCGCAGCCGCGATCAAGGACGCGCTGACGGGATAGTCAGGCCTTCATCTTCGGCGTAATCAGAATGTCGACGCGCCGGTTGCGCGGTTCGCTCTTGCCGGCGCCGGTCGGGATCTTGAGACGGGTATCGCCGAAACCGTAGGCCGTGATGCGATGGGAATCGACGCCCTTCGCGGCGAGCGCTTTTGCGACCGCGTCCGCGCGCTCCTGACTGAGCTTCATATTCGCGTCGGACGAGCCGACGGTGTCCGTGTAGCCGTTCACGGTCAAAGCGGTGGAGTCGTATTTCGCAGCGCTCGCGGCAATCGCCGAAATGATCTGTTCGCCGTGCGCCGACAACGTCGTCGAGTCCCGGCCGTTGAACAGAACATCCGCGCGGATGAGGAGCGTGATGGCGTCGCCCGGCCGGCTGACGCCGACACCGCTGCCGCGCAAGTTCGCCCTCAGCTCCTTTTCCTCCTGGTCGATATAGCCGCCGACATTCGCCGCCGTCAGCGCACCTTCGTTGAGCGGTTTGACGACTTTGGCCTCCGGCGTCGGGGCGGTGTAGGGCGGCGGCGGCGGAGCGTGATTGGGGCGCGGTTCCGGCTGCGGCGCCATCGGCGCCTCGGTCGGCGGCGGGTAGGAATAATGGGTGGGCCCACAAGCGGCGACCAAAAGGGCCGCATACAGAACAACGAGTTTTCGCATCCATCACTCCTGCATTTGTCGCTGGCCGGCCCAGGGTCTAAGAATGCACCAATCCGATATTCCAAAGCTAATGAGGGAGAAAGCAATGTCACTCTTCGATTTGAGCGGAAAAGTGGCGCTCGTCACGGGATCGACCAAGGGCATCGGCGAGGCCATCGTGCACCGGCTGGCCGAACATGGGGCCAAGGTTGTGGTCTCCAGCAGAAAAGCGGACGCGTGCGAAAAGGTTGCAGGCGACATCAACAAGGCGCGCGGCGCGAAGGTCGCCGTCCCCATCCCCTGCAACATCAATTACAAAGAGCAACTCCAGAACCTCGTGGCCGAGACGCGCCGGGCCTTCGGCAAGATCGACGTGCTCGTGTGCAATGCAGCACTCAATCCCTATTTCGGCCCGCAGATGGAGATTCCCGACGAGGCCTTCGACAAGATCATGGGCGCCAATGTCCGCTCGAACCATTGGCTCTGCCAGCTCGTGCTGCCGGAGATGGTGGAGCGCAAGGACGGCTCGATCATCATCGTCTCCTCCATCGGCGGCCTGCGCGGCTCTGCCGTGCTCGGCGCCTACTGCATCTCGAAGGCGGCGGACTTCCAGCTTGCGCGCAACATCGCGGTGGAATACGGCCCGCACAATATCCGCGCCAATTGCATCGCGCCCGGCCTGATCAAGACCGATTTCGCCAAGGCGCTGTGGGACAACCCGGAGATCCTGAAACGTTCGACGGCCGGCGCGCCGCTGCGCCGTATCGGCGATCCCGACGAGATCGCCGGCGCGGCCGTGTTCCTGGCATCCAAAGCCGGTGCCTTCACGACGGGACAGTCCTTCGTGATCGACGGCGGGGCGACGATTGCCTAGTTCAAATCTAAAGTGTCATCCCCGCGTTCGCGGGGATGACACCTTTTTTAAATCCCCAGCACCTTCTCCGCCGTTTCCGACGCGATGTGCTGCGCCTCGCCGACCGCCTTGTAGGTGAGCGTGCCCTTATAGACGTTCAGCCCCGCGCGCAGATGCGGGTTCTTCTTCATCGCGGCGTCCGGGCCCTGATCGGCCAGCGCCAGCGTGAACGGCAGCGTCGCGTTGTTGAGCGCGAAGGTCGAAGTGCGCGCCACACCGCCCGGCATGTTGGCGACGCAATAATGCACGACATCGTGCACGCGATAGGTGGGATTGGCGTGCGTGGTCGGATGCGAGGTCTCGGCGCAGCCGCCCTGGTCGATGGCGACATCGACGATGACCGAACCCTTCTTCATCTGCTTCACCATCGCTTCGGTGATGAGCTTGGGCGCCGCGGCACCGGGCAGCAGCACCCCGCCGATGACCAGATCGGCGTCGAGAAGGTTCTCCTCGATCGCGTCGATGGTCGAATAGATGGTCGAGAGCTTGGCGCCGAACTGCGTGTCGAGCTCGTTCAGACGATGCAGCGAGATGTCGAGGATCGCGACATAGGCCTCGAGGCCCATCGCCATGCGCGCGGCATTGGTGCCGACGACGCCGCCGCCCAGGATCACGACTTTCGCCGCCGGAACGCCCGGCACGCCGCCGAGCAACATGCCGCGGCCGCCTTGCGCAATCTCGAGGCAATGCGCACCGGCCTGGATCGACATGCGGCCCGCCACTTCGCTCATCGGCGCGAGCAACGGCAATCCGCCGCGCGCATCGGTGACCGTCTCATAAGCGATCGCAACGGCGCCGGATTCGAGAAGGCCCTTGGTCTGCTCGGGATCGGGCGCGAGATGCAGATAGGTGAAAAGCGTCTGGCCCTTCCTGAGACGCTTGATCTCGACCGGCTGCGGCTCCTTCACCTTCACGATCATGTCCGCCGTGCCGAACACTTCGTCGGCATTGGGAAGGATCGTGGCGCCGACGCGCTTATAAAGCTCGTCGTGGAGTCCGATCGCCTCGCCCGCCATGGTTTCGACGAACACCTGATGACCGTGTGCCGTCAGTTCGCGCACCGCCGACGGCGTCAGGCCGACGCGATATTCGTGATTCTTGATTTCCTTGGGAACGCCAATGCGCATGAGATCCTCGCGAGCGATATCGTCGCCTTCAGGTCTCCACGACGCGAAGGGCCGGCGGCGGCGGCCGGGAAGCTAACAAAGGCCGCCGTTGCGTCAAGCAGCGCGGTGGAAAGCGGCGGCCTGTCCACAGAGTTGCGCAAAGACGAAGCAATCCGACCGTTTGTTGCGCGAACGGGGCAAAAGAAAGGCCCCGCGATGCGGAGCCTTTCCCTCTGCCTGATCGGCCTAGCGATCGTGGTCGTAGTGGTCGCCGTCGTGATGGTCATCATGATGATCGTCGTGACGGTCGCCGTCATGATGATCGCCACCCCAGTGGTCGCCGCCGTGATGGTCGCCGCCCCGGCGATCTCCGTGATCGTGGTGATCGCGATCCCAATCGCCGCGGCCGTAGTCGCTGCGCCAATCGACGTTGTGGCTGCGCTCCCAGTCATAGCCGCCATGGCCATGCCAGTAATCCCAATGGCGCTGCGGAATGCGGAAGCCGTGATCGTGATAATAGTCGAAGCCGAGCGCAGGACCGTAATGATAATCCCTCGACCACCATGCCGGACGCGGTCCGCGCCATTCGTCGCGGTGCCAGCCGCCATGCACCCAGTACCAGCGACGGCCGCCCCAGTCGCGCCAATAGACGGGTCCCTGATACCAGACGCCGTCGACGAACACCGGTCCGTACCAGACCGGATAATTCCAGAATCCGTCAGGGCAGCCCCAACGGTCGCAATAGCCGCCGCTCGAATAATCGAAACCGACCGCGCCCGGCACGCCGATCGAAATGCTGAAACCCAGGCCGGCCGACGCAGGCGATGCAGTCGCCATCGCACCGCCGACCAGCAGCGCGGCAGACATCGTCCATTTCCAGAATGCTTTCATTTGGAGCTCCATCCCTTGGTACCACTCTCATGAGAGACTGCGCGAGAGATCATGAACCACACGTGAACCGACTCGCTTGCAGTCGAACGCAATTCAATCCTGTTTGCGCGAAAGTTTCGCAAAGATGGATCAATGCCGACGACCCCGGCGATTTCTCGCCGAGGTCGTGCGATTCGAACTGAAATTGATCAGCGGCGCCAGTGTCCGCCGCCGTGCCAGCCGCCGCGATAGTCGCCGCGCCAACCGCCGTGGAACCAGACATAGGGCCGTCCACCCCACCAGCGATAATAGTGCGGCCCCGAATACCAGACGCCGCCGATGTAGACGGGATCGCTATAGGCCGGATAGCCGCAATAGCCGGAGTAATAATAATTATAGGTGTAGCAGGGACCGGGCGGGTAATAGCCGGGGCCGTAATAGCCTTCATAGACCGGGGGCGGCGGGGGACCGTAGGGCCCCGGAACGCCGATCCCGATGCCGATATGGACGCCTGCCGACGCAGGCATCGCCAGGGTCGTGGCGCCGGCCATCATCGCGGCGCCGAGCGCGATCTGTGCAATCCGTTTCATCTGTCGTGATCCTCTCATTGCGGCCGCTGTCGGGCGACCCCGGTGCGGATCATCTCAGGATCATGCTGAACCCAGCATGAATGAGCGATTCAGAATTGCGCCGAATCAGGCCGAGCGGCCGCGCGAATCGACAGGCCAGATCGCTTCCAGACGGTCGCCGCGGACCGCATGATAGACGTCATAGAGATTGACCGTCGGATCGCAGTGCGGAACGACACAGGTGATGACGTCGCCGGGTGCCAGCTTGCGTTCGGCGGTCGAATAGATGATCCCGCCCTGCTCGTCGCCGAAGAAGAAGTAGTTGGCGCCTTCCGGCGCGCCGGATGCGATCTCGGGAGGTCCTGCATCGGTGGCGAAGGACTTGAAACCCGCGTCCGTGGTGGCAAGCCCGTCGCGATTGGCGCTGATCACTGTGGTCTGCACGAACAGCGAAGTTTCGAACGGCACGGCGTCGCCGGGCTTGGTCCAGACATCGCGATACTGCCGGTCCATGAAGACATAGGAGCCGACCTGAAGCTCTGTCAGCACTTGGGCATCGGGATCGATGTCGAACGTTCCCGTGCCACCGCCGGAGATGATGCGCGGCGCGCGCCCGCGTTTCTTGAGGCCGTCGCGGAATTCGCCGAGCGCGCGCATGACGCTGAGCGAACGGTCGCGGCGCTCGTTCGGCGATTCCATGTGCTGCACATTGCCCGCGTAGCATTGAAGGCCCGCATATTCGAGCCCGTTCGCCTTCGCCACCTGCTCGACCAGCGCGAAAGCGGCGTCACCCATCGCAATGCCGGTCCGGCTCATGCCGGGATCGAGATCGACGAGAACCTTCAGCTTCTTGCCGCTCGCCTTCGCCGCCTGATCGATGCGTGCGGCAACATGCGCATTGTCGAGGGTCGCCATCAGGTCGCCGATGCGCGCGTTGAGCGCGATGAGACGCTCGATACCCTTCTCGGTGACGACCGGCGAGGTGATGAGGATGTTTTCCACGCCCGCCTCCGCCAGCGCTTCGGCTTCGCCGAGCTTGGCGACGCAGATGCCGAGCGCGCCGGCTTCGATCTGACGTCGCGCCAGCTCGCCGGATTTGTGCGTCTTGGCGTGCGGACGCAGTGCGATTCCGCGGACGCGGGCATGCTCGGCCATGCGCGCGATGTTGCGCTCGAGAATATCGAGATCGATGACCAGCGCCGGCGTCTGCAGCTTCGTCCGCCCACCGGGGATTCCCACGAGATCGGCATTCAGATTCGGCGCGCTCATCTTTCCCTCCGGCAGTCGCCTCTTCTTTCCGCCCTCCCCTTCCGGCCGTCAATATGTGCGGACAAATTCGATATTGAGTTCGCGGGTTCTTTGGCCTTTCCTGCGGGCATGAAGACATTTTATGCGCATGAGCATCAGGGCCACGCACCGCTGATGGAGTTCGAGCAGGGCCGCATGGCGCCGGCCGTCGAGATCCCGGCGCGCGCGGAAGCGGTTCGCGCCCGCATCGAAGAGCGAAAGCTCGGCCCCATCCTGCCGCAGCAGGCCTTCGACGACACCGTCATCGGCCGCGTGCACGATAAAGCCTTCCTGGATTTCCTGGCCGGCGCCCATGCCGCCTGGGCGAAGCGCTATGGCGAGAAGACAGAAGCCATTCCGTCCTGCTGGCCGGCGCGCGGCCTGCGCGAGCGACGCATCGGCGACATCGAATCCCAGCTCGGCTCCTACACCTTCGACACGGCGACGCCGATCAACAAGGGGACATGGACCGCGGCGCGTGCGGCGGCCGATGTCGCGCTTTCGGCTGCGCAGGCCATCGCGAATGGCGAGAAAAATGCGTTCGCGCTGACGCGTCCGCCCGGACATCATGCGAGCCGCGATCTCTTCGGCGGCTATTGCTATCTGAACAATGTCGCCGTCGCGGCGGAGTGGCTGCGCGCCAGAGGCCTGAAGCCGGCGATCCTCGACGTCGACTACCATCACGGCAACGGCACGCAGACGATCTTCTACGAGCGCGACGATGTCTTTTTCACGTCGCTGCACGCCGATCCCGCAACCGACTATCCGCATTTCCTCGGCTTCGCCGACGAAAAGGGCCACGGCAAAGGTGAAAGCGCAACGCTCAATCTTCCGATGCCGCGCGGCACCGACTGGACGGCCTATGCCGACGCATTGGCGCAGGCCCTGCGCGCGATCGAAGCCTTCGGCGCGGATGTCGTGCTGGTATCGCTCGGCCTCGACACCTACGAGAAAGATCCGATCTCACACTTCAAGATTGGAACGGAGGATTATCTCCGCATGGGCGCCGCCATCGCCCAGCTGAGGAAACCGGCGCTGTTCGTCTTCGAAGGCGGCTACCACGTGGACGCGCTCGCCGAGAACACGACGAATGTGCTTGAGGGTTTTCTCGGGGGTTAAAAAATAAGTGCCATTCCCGCGAAAGCGGGAATGGCACTAGTTTTTCGTGAGTTCCAGTATCCCGCAGCCGTAGCGGCAGCCGAAATTGGCGGCGATGGCGTCCGCTTCGAGCGCAGCGTTCTCGTGCAGGTCACCCCTGTCGTCGACATAGGAAAACCTGTCGACGCGCATATCCGACAAAAGATCGAGCAGCGTCGACACCGCGAACACGCGATGGGCATTGAACTCGATGCGCTGGGGGCCGATCGGCACGGAGAGATAGAGCTTGCCGCCCGGGACCAGCACGCCCTTCAGATTGGCGAGACCCTTCAGATGGCCCTCGAAATCGACCGGATCGCCGTAGCGTCCAAGGCCGAAATGCTCGAGCGCGTGCAGGCACGAGGCGGAATCGCAATAGCCCTGAAGCGCGGGCGGCAGAGGCGCCGTCATGTCCACCTGCCTGAAGCGCACATTCGGGATGTGGGATGTCAACGGACGGACGTCGAACACTTCGATCTCGCGATAGGCGGCGACATGGGCCACGAACCCGTCGACGCGGCTTCCGACATCGATATGCAGGCGCGGCGCGTTCGCGAAGATTCGCCTCGCGACCAGCAGATCCTGATGGAAATAGTGGCCCTTCGCAGTGCCGGCATTGTCGCCGCGGTCATCGAGACAGGGATAAAGCTCGCCGAAGGGAAACGACACCCGCGACTGCCGCTGCTGCCGCTTCAACTCGCGATAGTCGCGGAGGAATTGCGGAATCTCCCCGGCATCCCGCAGCATTCGCCCCAGCCGTTTGACCATCGCGAACCCGCCCCCTAGTGCGGAAGGATGAAGATCGCATCATCGGCGCAGCGCGGCTTGACGCCGAAGGCCGACTTCATTTCCTTCACGAACGCATCCAGCGGCGGATAGCCGTCTTTGCCGATGAAGAGCCGCGCGTCGTCGATGATGATGGCGTCGCGGCCCACGGGGCGCAGATCGAGAATGTGCCGGATCTCTTCGAGGATCGGCGAGTGGTCTTCGCCCATCCCCGTGCCCTCGCCGCTGTAATGGCCATCGAGCCAGAAAAGGATCGGGTCATCAATCTGCTTCACGACCTCGGGCAGCGCGGTCGCGCTGTCGCCATGGATGATCTTGACCTTCGGATGGTCCGCGAAGCGCTTCCTGGCGGCGACGACCGAAGGCTCATAGATCTCGATCGAGTAGAGCTCGTCGAAATGGTGCATCGTGGCCGCCAGTGTGGCGCCGGCCTGCGTGCCCGTCTCGACCAGCTTCTTGAGGCCGAACAGCTGCGCGACTGTCAGGATGTTGCGGACCTTCACCGGATGGGGAACGGGCGCGGGCCTGCCGGCCTCGATCCAGGCGCGCAAATGTCGGCCCCCGCGCAACATGCGTCCCAACTCCGTCCAGGAATCTGCGCCCGCCAGGAGCCGCGGGATACTGAAATTCATCGACGCATACCTTTGAAACTCACACACAAACGGGCAAAACGATGTCGGCGGCTCCGGCGGGGAAACTAGGAAAGGCGATCATGAGGGTCAAGCGGGCCGTGAAGACGGTTAAGGCATGATGCACCGCCGGATCATCGCCCGGCTGCATGACGGCCTCGGCAACCAGCTCTTTATCTATGCGGCTGCGCGGGCGATCGCCGAGACGCGCGGCGCCGAACTTCTGCTAGATGCGGTCTCCGGGTTCGCGCGCGACAAAAAATACGGCGCTACCGCGCAATTGAGCCATTTTGCCATCGCTGCCTCTTTCGCACCCGCGCGGTTGTGCTATCCGCCGCCTTTCGGCCGCCAGATTCGCGATCTGCAGGTTTCGCTGTCGCGACATGTGCCGCTGCCGCAACGCTTCGTCATCCGCGAATCCGATTTCGACGCCGTCATGGCCGGCGCGCGGCTGCGTTCGACGGTCCGCCTGGAAGGTTACTGGCAGTCGGAACGCTATTTCGCATCCATCGCGGACAAGATCAGGAACGAGCTGCAGGTCGTGTCGCCGCTTTCGCCCAAGTCGCTGGATGTCTGCCAGCAGATCGCGACGAGCAACGCAGTCTGCCTGCACGTGCGTCAGATGCACGGCGCGCATCATGCCTTCAATCAGCCGCCGCCGTCGCAGATCGCGCAACTGCCGTTTTCGTATTACGAAGAGGCGATCGCGCGGCTTGTCGCGCGCGTGCCCGATCCCACCTTCTTCTGTTTCGCCGACAATTTCCCCTGGATCCGCGAGCGCTGGAATTTCTCCTATCCGATCCATTTCGTCGATCACAATCGCGGCGACAGGAGCTTCGAAGACGTGGCGCTGATGAGCCGCTGCCGGCATTTCATCATCGGCAACTCCACCTTCAGCTGGTGGGGCGCGTGGCTGTCGCGCAAGCCGGACAAGATCGTCATCGCGCCGGACAATCGCGGACGCGTCAAATGGGGCTCGGAGGACAATCTCCTTCCGGCCGGATGGGACGTCCTGAAGATCGCGTAGCCCCTTGAGACTTCGCAGCAAAACGGCGCTGCGGATTTGCGCGCGAGGCCGTTGATTGACGCTCAAAAACCGCACGCCTATCGTTTTGGCGACACCGATCCTTCGGACAGGTCCGCCATGCGAAACGCTGTCGTCGTTGTGGGCGCGCTTTTCTTCGCGGCGTCCTCCGCACTCGCCCAGACCCTGCCAGATGGCGCCGCAAAAGACACTGTCGCGTCCACGTGCTCGTCGTGCCATGCGCTGACCATGATCACACGCTCCGGCCACACCCGCGCCGAATGGGACACGGTCGTGCACATGATGATGAATGCGGGCGCGCAGGTTCCCGCCGACCGCATCACGACCATCGTCGATTATCTCGCGAAGAATTTTCCGCCGAAAGCGTTGCCGCCTGCCGTCGTCGTCCCCGGCGCCGTGCACGTGACGATCAAGGAGTGGGATGTCCCGACGCCGGGATCGCGGCCGCACGATCCGATGTATGCGCCGGACGGATCGGTCTGGTATTCGGGCCAGATGGCCAATGTGCTCGGCCGCTTCAATCCCAATACGCAAACGTTCGAGGAGTTTCGCCTGCCGCCCGGCTCCGGCCCGCACGGGCTCATTGCCGACGGGGACGGCGATGTCTGGTTCACCGCGAATTTCGCGGCCTATATCGGCAGGCTCGATCCCAAGACCGGCGACGTCAGACAATTCCCCATGCCCGATGCCAGGGCACGCGATCCGCATACGCTGCTGATGGCGCCGAACGGCAGCATCTATTTCACCGTGCAGGCAGGCAACATGGTCGGCCGGCTCGATCCGAAAACGGGCACCGTCAAGCTCGTCACCTCGCCGACGCCGCATTCCAATCCCTACGGCATGGTGATCGACAGCCGCGGCGTGCCGTATTTCGCGGAGTTCGGCAGCAACAAGATCGGCCGAATCGATCCCGACACGCTGGCGATCCGTGAATATGCGTTGCCGCACCCGGACTCGCGCCCGCGCCGCGTCGCCATCACGGCGCACGGCATGATCTACTATTCCGATTACGCGCGGGGCTATCTCGGCCGACTCGATCCGAAAACCGGCGAAGTCGAAGAATGGCCATCGCCCGGCGGGCCTAAATCAGAACCCTATGGCATTACGGCCGTCGGCGATCAGATCTGGTACAGCGAGTCCAACACGTTGCCGAACACGCTCGTCCGCTTCGATACGAAGACGCACGCATTTCAGACCTGGGAAATACCGTCCGGCGGCGGCGTGGTGCGCAACATGGTGCACACGCCCGACGGCAATCTCTGGCTCGCCTGCAGCGGCGTCAACAAGATCGCATTTGTGGCGGTCGAAACGCCGATCGTGGGGCGTTAGAAGCCTTCGCCGATCACTTCTTCTCCCAGTCGAACAGATCTTTCAGCGTAAAGTCGCCGCTTTTGGTCGATGTCGTCGACGTGATCTTGAAGATGCCGTTGGCGCGCAGCACCGGCTGGCCGTCGGCGGTCGCGAGTCCCTGCGCGAAGAGAAGGTTCTTCGTGACCTTGATCGGCTCCGCACTCGCCTCGACCCAGGCACCGAGCGGCGCCGGCGCGAGAAAGTCGCAGGTGAGATTGACCGTTGGCAAAAAGCCCATATCCGTCTTCGCCTGGAAGCGTGCGGCGATCGGCAGGAACATGTCGGCGAAGGTCGCGAGCATGCCGCCATGGCAGACCTTGCCCGGATTGCAGTGTCGCGTCTCGACGCAGAATCCGAGATGCAGATGCGTGCCGGTCCATTTGCCGTAGAGCGGGCCGACATTCTCGATGAAGCCCATGGCGAATTTGAACGGCGCGAAGCCGTCGGGGATGTTGGAAGTCATGTGAGGTGCCCGAAATAGCGTGTCCCCTCCGCTGTACCGCAGCCGGCGCGTGGTGAGTAGTGAGCAGTTGGTGGAAAGCCGGCTGCGCCGGGGGTGCCGGCCGTTCCTCCGCTCACACCCACCCCAAAGAAATTTTCTGTCTTGGCCCAAAGTCCGCCTTGACCTCCCGCCGACCGGCGCCTAGATACCCGCTCGAGTAGCTGGCACTCTCCAGGCTGGAGTGCTGCTACGTGGGGGCTCCAGGGTCCCTGAAAAAGCGCAAGCTTTTGATTTTGTTGAACTTTTAAGGAGACCACTCCATGAAATTCCGTCCGCTTGGCGACCGCGTGGTCGTCCGCCGCGTCCAGGAGGATCAGAAGACCCCCGGCGGCATCATCATCCCCGACACCGCCCAGGAGAAGCCGCAGGAAGGCGAAGTCGTCGCTGTCGGCCCCGGCGCCCTCGACGAAAACGGCAAGCGCGTCGCCCCCGAAGTGAAGGCCGGCGACTTCGTGCTGTTCGGCAAATGGTCGGGCACCGAGGTCAAGGTCGATGGCGAAGAGCTCCTCATCATGAAGGAGAGCGACATCATGGGCGTCCTCGAAGGTCGTCCCACCAGCAAGAAGAAGGCTGCCTGAGCGAGCAGCCAATGGGGCTAACGAATAGCGAAGTTTCTATTCGCTACTCGCAATTCGCCACTCGCTTGGCACAGATTTCAGAATTCAGGAGACAACAATGGCAGCGAAAGACGTAAAATTCGGCGCCGATGCCCGCGAGCGGATGCTCCGCGGCGTCGACATTCTCGCCGATGCAGTGAAAGTGACGCTCGGTCCCAAGGGCCGCAACGTCGTCATCGAGAAGAGCTTCGGTGCCCCGCGCACGACCAAGGACGGCGTGACGGTGGCGAAGGAGATCGAACTTGCCGACAAGTTCGAGAACATGGGCGCCCAGATGGTGCGCGAAGTGGCCTCGAAGACCAATGACGCAGCCGGCGACGGCACGACGACGGCGACCGTTCTGGCCCAGTCGATCGTCCGCGAGGGCGCGAAGTCGGTGGCCGCCGGCATGAACCCGATGGACCTGAAGCGTGGCGTCGAGAAGGCGGTGGAAGCCGTCGTCGCCGACCTCAAGAAGCGCTCCAAGAAGATCAAGTCGAACGACGAGATCGCCCAGGTCGGCACCATTTCGGCCAATGGCGACACGACCGTCGGCAAGATGATCGCCGAAGCGATGGCGAAAGTCGGCAATGAAGGCGTGATCACGGTAGAAGAGGCGAAGAGCCTCGACACCGAGCTCGACGTCGTCGAAGGCATGCAGTTCGACCGCGGCTACATCTCGCCCTACTTCATCACCAATGCCGACAAGATGGTGGCGGAGCTCGATGAGCCCTTCATCCTGATCCACGAGAAGAAGCTTTCCTCGCTGCAGCCG
>Ga0335070_10005404_pt1 | contig 14997 bp, 8 predicted proteins | sample Lox_Sample_13_FD_206722 | JGI IMG/M metagenome (GOLD analysis project Ga0335070, IMG submission 206722) | Soil microbial communities from Loxahatchee National Wildlife Refuge, Florida, United States - Lox_Sample_1.3 | ecosystem: Environmental > Terrestrial > Soil > Wetlands | place: USA: Florida... | reverse complement strand
TCAATTTCTTATTCTTGTCCGCCTGTTTCCGTAGTGGTGCATTGATGGCCAAGCAAATTGAGATTTTAGACACAACGCTAAGGGATGGAAGGCAGAACATAAGTGCAACTATCTCAGAACCAGACATGATGGAATTGGTGAAGATGCTAGATGGACTTGGCGTGCAGATAATTGAGCTCGGATTTCCTTCTAGATCTTCTAAGGATATGGAGGCTTTCAAGGATGTTAGAAGTCTGAACCTTAAGAATTCCAAAATCGCTGCCTTTGGTATGACAAGGAGGAGAGGAGTTGATGTGGACAAAGATCCTAATCTTGCATGCCTTGTTGAAACCCAGGCGGAAGTTGTGACGGTTTTCGGCAAAGCTGACCCTTTGCATGTCACAGCTGAGTTGGGTGCGAAACCTGAAGAGAACCTAGAAATGATTTATGATTCGATCAAATATCTCAAGAGTAAGCCTCACATTAAGCAGGTTATTTTCGATGCTGAGCACTTTTTCAAGGGATTTAGACGCGATAGCAAGTATGCTGTGAAATGCCTAAGAATGGCTGAATCCGCAGGGGCTTCCCCTTTGGTCCTTTGTGACACGGATGGGGGGTCAATGATGACTCCGCTTAAAAATGCTGTATTCCATGTCGTTAAGGAATTTCAGGGAGTTGGAGTGCCCGTGGGGATTCACGTTCATAATGACTGCGGTCTTGCTGTCGCCAACACCCTTGCTGCCGTAGAGGCAGGAGTGACCCATGTGCAGGGAACAATTAATGGTGTTGGCGAGAGGACAGGGAATGCAGACTTGATTGAGATCATACCTAACTTGCAGATGAAGATGGGATACTCAACTGTCACGTCCAGGGATTTGACTAAATTGAAGAGTATTTCTGACCGGGCAAACGAGCTGCTCCATTTGTCCATTCGCAAAGACAGGCCCTACGTGGGCGATGATGCTACGGCAACGAAGGCAGGTACGCATTCGAAGCATCCTGAGATGTACTTACATTTCAAACCCGAGGATGTCGGGAACGTTATGAAGCTCTACGGGTCGGAGATGTCAGGAAGGCATAATTTCATGACGAAAGCAAAGCAGTTCGGGATTGACCTAAGCGCAGAGGAGGCGGGAATCGTCATGAGAAACGTCAAGAGGAAATCCAGGGTGGGTTACCAGTTCGAGAAAGCAGATGCCAACCTCTACATCTTGATGCTTGAGTCCAAGAACGATTGGATTGACCCTTTTAATGTTACTTCCTGCGAGATAGCCTCGGGCTGGGAAGGGAAAGATCGTCCGGTTTCGTACGGACTTGTGGCAATGGATATTGGGTCAACGAGAGAGGCGTTTGTTGAATTCGGGAGGGGGCCAGTTAACTCTTTCGACAAAGCTCTGAGGAGATGCCTGCTGAAGACTCACCATGAAGTAAATGACATGGAACTCACTGACTTCTACGTTGACGTCGTTGACATAAGCAAAGGCACCAAATCCAGGGTCAGGGCAAATGTAAAAATCTCGGTTAATGGTAGCCCATGGTCTTCGCAAGGCCTCTCGTACAACATTCTTAAAGCAAGCGGCGAGGCGCTTGTGACTGGCTACAAAGCTTGCTTGGAGTATCTGAGACGCTCTTAGTTATTGGGTTCTAGGAATGTGTTGATGTGACTGCAGAGTCTCTCTTTTTTAGGCAAACAAATTAATATGGTGTTCGCGTTAAACAAATTTGGGAGATTTTATGCCAAGCGCATTCGTTCTGATCAATGTCGAAACCGGTTCAGAGGACAAGGTACTCAAACAAGTTAGAGATATCGTTGATGTGAAAGAAGCGTACGTTTCTTACGGTGTTTACGACCTAATTGTTAAGATTAAATCGGCTTCTATGGATGAGTTGAAGGAAATTGTAACTTACAAGATCCGATCAATTAACAATGTGCGGTCCACTTTGACATTGATGATGGTTAACGAGTAATCAGATGAAAATTGAAGTTTCTTTTTGGGTTACTTGTCGTACCAGTAGATGCGGAATTTGTTGCCACAATCCATGTTTGTGCACTCCAACGTTTGCTCTACAAAACTGACTTTCTCTTGTTGGTCTCCAGGTTCTTCAATGGACCAAAAAGGGTGGCTACTGTCTGGTCTCGTGACCTGTTTGGGTTGTTTACATTTTGGGCATCTGACAATTACCTTTCCCATGCACATGCAAAATCCTCACAGTTAACAATTGGAAGTTTTGAATTTAAAAATGCTACTATCTTTGCATACACCAATTCTAGGCGGAAAAGTCGTTATTGGAAGGCAGCCCAGGGATTAAGGTGTGAGTTCCTAACCCCTGGGGGATAAGGTAAGGGATTCTGCCCTTTCTCCTTCTCCAACGGAAGAATACGATGTAAATGAATAAAAGGCGTGTTTCAGTATCGGAATATTTCAACTGAAAAGAAATAAACCCTGCAAACCCCTAATTGCGATGAAATTGTTTTACATGAACTTACGAATAATTCCTATGCGACGTTGCAATGCTTCACACAATCTGAGCAAGGTTCACACGACTTGCGTTTGCAGCGTCTCAGTTGCAATGTCATGATTTACAAAAAACTGTTTAAAGACCGTTAAATAATCAAATCTAACCTAATACAAGTTCAAGGGGAACGATGCCTGCTCTCTTCATGTTTTCAAACCCTTCTCCTTCTCCCCTCATCAGGGCAGGCATTGCCCCTTCCCCCTATTCACAAATTGAATCACTGCATCACTAATCCTACCACAAACAGTAGATTTCAGAAATACAGGTACCGCGTTTCACGCCTGGCAGAAAGGAATCCCATAAGGAATAGCACTGCGCCTGTTACCGCAACAAAACTCCCTATTAACAGCCTCATGGCCGCATCTGACAGTTCAGCGTCCCCTGAAAGCATGCCTATTGATGATGCTGCCATAATTATGCCCGCTAGAAGGAGCGCGAAACCAACTAGTACAAGATAACCGTTAAATGAACCCTTGCCCGTGAATTATTCCCCAGTTATCAGCTGAAGAATAGGTTGGCGCTTCAATTTTTATTGCTTATGAATTCAAGCTACACTTTATAACTTCATGTACACTATGGAAGGTTTTTCCTTGCGTCACGATGATTTGGTTTTGTGACAAACCACGGACGTGACGGCGCTGGTCTTTCTATCGAGGAATTAAATTTTTCATTAAAAACTTAAAAAGTTACAATGTTGTAGGCATGTGACTACCACAATTTCTTAAAATCCTCTTTTTCCAATTTGGTTTTTAATGCGGTTTGCTTTGTATGACTCGGTGCCCTAAATGCAAGAATGATGTGCCAAAACCCGTTAAGTCGCTTAAAAATTGGTTTTTCCATCTTGAAGAATACAATTGTGAGCACTGCAAAGCTAGTTTTATCGTGGACAAGAAAGGCCATGTGGAAACTATGCTAAATTACTAAATGTTGTGAAGCTATTTCTTGTTTCAACTTTGATGTTGTGTTTTCTGGCAAATTCTCTCAATTCTAGTTTTTCATCTTGGTCAGGGGTCCATTTTAGTACAAGTTTCCATAAGCCCGACTTGTCGGTATCCAGCGAGACAAAGCTCGTCATGGCAATGTTGAAACTCGCCATTAACTCATTGAGCAGGGCAATAGCATCTAACCTGTTCAAATTCCAACTCCCCAGTCTCAAAACGCCAATTACTATAATACTCAATTTAAGACTTGCGTACTTTGTAGTTTGCTGATTTTCTTAGTTATAGCTATGTACTTTTTTTGATTTGTCTTCAGAAGATAGCCAGCGTTTTTCGATTAAACGACTAACAGGGCTTTCGCGCTAATAAGCGATTTTATGGTCTGATGTTTTGGATAGAGAACCTTAAATTTACGCGAACGCTCAAGACTTATATTGGAAATTAAGCTGCTTTTTACGTAATGAGGAAGAAGAATGGAGACCTCAAGGACTAGATTATGCCTTTTTGTCTTTTACATCTCAGCGTTGCTGTTTTCAGTATCAATTATCGCAGTTTTGCCCCAAGCTTGGGCTGGCAATAATATCATGGTAACTGCATTTTTGAGTGTTGAACCAAATCCAATCGGAATTGGTCAGCAGGTTTCCATTAACCTTTGGTTGCTGCCCCCTTCACCATTGTCTGGCGCGTATCATGGCTTGTCAGTGCAAATTACTAAACCCGACGGTAATACACAAACAATTCAGAATATTGACGCGTCCATGATGGGCAGCTCTAAATTGGTTTATGTGCCGGACCAGGTTGGGACGTGGTCTTTCCAAGTTAATTATCCAGGCGAAACATTGGGAAACCTTGTTGTGAGTGCTAGTCAAAGTCCCAAAACTGTTTTAACAGTTCAGCAGCTTCCTGTACCATCGTTTTCTGATTATCCATTGCCTGCCTCAAACCAGAACTGGACTTTTCCCATAAGTGGAGTCAACGGTTTGTGGTCTTCGGTTTCGGGAAACTGGCTAATGCGAGGCTATAACGAATCTTACAGTTCTGCATCTGACGTAGTGTCAGCCTTTAATCCGTACACGCTCGCTCCCAGATCTGCGCACGTTGTTTGGGCAGATCCCATTGCCGTTGGCGGCCTTGTCGGAGGAGAGTACGGCAGCACGAGTTATTATTCAGGATTGCCCTATGAAGACAAGCTGTCGCCTCCTGTCATAATCGATGGGCGAGTCTACTATAACCTATATTTCTCAGCGGGCTCATCGGTGTTGCCCGGTTTTGTCTGTTTAGATTTGAGAACCGGAGCCGAGCTTTGGCAGAGCAACAATACTCAGATTACGTGTGGTCAACTCTATAATTTTGAGTCAGATAGCCAATCAGGAGTAGTTGGTCCGTACTTGTGGGGTACTGAAACGACAACTTACTACATGTATGACGCCAATACGGGGGGGCTGATTCTCAGCTTTGCAAATGCCGTGCCAAGTGGGCCTTCAACGTCAAATCCTATTGTGTTTAGCGGCGATGGAACAATGCTTGTTTACTTTTTTGATTCAAGAGATGGCTGGCTAGCGATGTGGAATTCCACTAAGGCCTTTAAAGCAAATGGCATGATCCCAGTTGATCCAGCGACTGAAATCGCATCTTGGAGACCAAAAAGCGGCGTGTACGATTGGAGGACCGGCATCGAATGGAATGTTTCGACCACACCGTTTACTGGCCAAAATTCTGGGCTTTCCAGCTCCTCCGGAGCTATTCAAGGAGTCTGTGGCGGAGTAATCGTGGCATTAGGGACTGGCGCTAACGGTTATGAATTCCATTCTGCCTACAGTTCAACAACGGGTCAGCAACTTTGGTCTTTTGACCGCGGACAATCCGGAACTCACGCATTCACCAAAGTTACCGCCTTTGGCGAAGGAATTTACGCGCAGTTTGATTCAGTAGCAATGAGTTTTGTTGCCTACGACCTTTACACGGGAAAGGAGCTATGGCAGAGTGACCCCGCAAGTTATCCTTGGGGCGCATTTATCGGCGGGGCTACCATCGCATATGATAAGCTATACTCTACTTCCGCAGACGGTCACGTTTACGCTTTTTCCGCAAAGAATGGGGCGAAGGTTTGGAGTTTTGCAAGTGAAAACAGCACCGAAACCATGTACGGCAATTATCCCTTCCGTTACGGTCCGCTAGTCGCTAACGGTACTGTGTACGCAAGCACTGGTGAACAGTTTCCGACGCAGCCTCTTTACAAGGACGAACGGCTGTATGCGATAGACGCAAACACCGGAAAGGGCTTGTGGAACATTAGCGGTTCCTTCAATTTAGGAGCTATCGCAGATGGCTACCTTCTAGCCTACAAGGGTGATGATAATCGAATATACTGCTTTGGAAAAGGCGAAACCACAACAACAGTTTCACTTTCATCAAACATCGTGGAAAACGGTACTAAAGTGTTGATTCAAGGGACAATCACTGACAATTCTCCTGCTGAGCCCAATACACCATGTGTATCAAGAGACTACATGGGTGGCTGGCTACAATACTTACTAATGCAGAAGCCCTGTCCTTACGCCACGATTCCTGGAGTGGCCGTAGAGGTTCGGGTAATGTTCTCTAACGGAACTGTTAGGTCGTTAGGTCTTCCCGTTAGTAGCGAATATGGGCGGTTCAATTTCACTTGGACTCCGCCGGGGCCTGGAACATATGCCCTTCTTGCGCGTTTCCCTGGTGACGATTCTTATTACGTTACTTTTGATTGGGCTGAGGCCGATTTGTTAGTGACGCCGACTCTGTCAACTCCTCAGACGGTTGCTACTACCTCGCCATCCATAACAGTGGTGGACATCGCAATTTTGGTGGCTGTTGTCATTACCGCGGTTCTGAGCCTCTTTGCCATTTACGAAGTAAGAAGACTGAGAGGAAATCGTTGATTCCCAAAGCTGAGTCATTGTAGTAGCCTAACAACAATACTCAGAAAGGTGTGAAGTCAAGCTACCCCTTTTTTTCTTATCTTTGCTCTGCGACTTAAAATGACCAGAACTAAGACCACTATTATGACTGCCGCTATGACCGAAGCAGTCAACGTCAGAGTGGTTGGGAACTGCGTCGACGATGCTGCAACTAGCTTGTAAGGGCGCATCATTTCGTTGTCTTCGTGGTCCAAGATGTGGCAGTGCCAGACGTAACCTGGACCTTTTGTCGGGTCAAACGGGAAGGATGTGCCATCTTGCTGTGCAAAGCGAACTCTAATCGTAGTGACTGTGAAGGGGTAGACAAGTGCTGTATCTTTCCAGCCTTGTTCATTTGGAGCTGCAGGCTGAGGCGTTCCTATCAGGTAAGGTTGAATCGAGAGTTCTTTGGGAATGTAGTTGTTTGGCCAGGGAGGCGTTGCGCTTTCGTTCCCGAGAGTTTGCCTCTGCAGGGCGATCCAATCAGCCGCGTATTTTGCAGCGTTAATTTCTTGTCGGCTGACGATTTGGAACTGGATTAGGTGGATGTGAATGGGATGTGCCGCAACCCTTGTTAGGTCCACGATGCTCCATTCTTCGGTTGACCCAACTTGTGGAGTTTCCGAGATCTCTCCGTCCCAGCTTTGTCCGTTCAGAAGGAATTGTTCTGGGCCGTTCGCTCCGTTCGTGGCGAACATTGGGAGGGTTCTTACGGTCGAGGGGGTTGGCAGAGTTGGGTAAGTTGGTCCTGCAAGGGTCGGGTTGAGCAGGGTTGGAAGAGTTTCTGGTTGAAAGCCTCCATTACCCGTAACCGTGAATTGCATTATTTGCCCCACGGTGTAAACTTCGGTTGCTGGTGCGGTGAGTGCAGTGTTTTTCATAAGAATTTTGGTTCCTGGCGCCAAACCTGAGAAATCAACCAGTATATCCATTCTTTCTGCGGGCGCCATTAGCACGCTCGTTAAGTTGTACACTGGTGCTCGCAGGTAGCCTCCGTCAGTGCCGATTTGCGTGAATGGAATAGTCGAGTTTGTTTCTGTGTTAACGAAGCTGAAGTTGTAGATTCTTGAATTTGAGGCATCTAATAGTCTGAACTGATATTGTCCTTGGTTAACGTTCATGTTGGGCCAAACCTTGCCGTTGACAACCATGGTGTTTCCTAAGAAGGCGTCTGACCAATACGGGTGTATATCAGGGTTGTCGCCAACTGTTGTGAATGCAATTGAGCCGTTCTCATAGAATTTTTTGTCTTGAATAATCAGGGGCATGTCGTAGGCTCCATTTGGAATCAAGGGAGAAACGTTGTCGCTTTGGGCGTTTTGGTCGGTTATGATGTAGAAGCCTGCGAGCCCCGACATTACGCTGAGCCGCGTGACGCCTAAAGCATGATCATGGTACCATAATGTAGTAGATGGTTGCTCGTTCAAGTAATAGTAGACGGCGGCGTTTGGGTCGGTTTTTTCGTATGTGCTATAGTCTGGGCCATGTAGCCCGCTTGCCGTGTACCACTCGTTTGGTCCTCCGTCGTAATACGATTGGGTTTCACTTCCGTGAAGGTGAATGACAATTGGCACAGTTCCTTGGGCTACGGGGTCGCCTGGTGGGTATGACGGGAAGGGTCCCATTGGCATTGGCTCGTTGTTTGGGTTCGCCCAATGAATTGTCGTGTCAACCGGAAACATGTAGGGAGTTGTGATGTTGTTTACCCACTTCACTTTGGACGGTATTCCTCTGGTTGCGTAGAAGCTAGGACCGGGAGAACTTTGGACGTATCCTAATGAACCTCCAGTCACGGCGTCTTTTGCTTGCCCGCCGAAACCCCAGACGTTTGTGAGCAGGTCCATCGAGGGTGGGAGGACTTGTGCCATAAAACTTGAAATCGTCACTGCGTAGTCATTTTCAACTACATTCCCCTTCGAATCTGTCACGTTTGTTGCCTCAAAAACCGGGGGCGGACCACTTAGTTGGTTTTCGAATTTTGGAATTGTGGTTGGATCCAAGATGGAATTAGAAGGGGGTTCCTGAGCGTAGGAAATAAGTGCTGGAGAGTTAGATAGGAGAATTGCTAAGATAAAGAAAATAACAAGTAATCTTCTTGCACCTTTGGTTATCAACTTCTAAGGTCTCCCTAGAGATTATTTCCGTTTATTTTGACAGGGCTTTAGGATTGCTTATTTCTTCTTAACAGAAGGACGGCTAAAGCAACTACAATTACAACCACGACGACTATGACTGCTACGTACATGTATATGTTGTTAGTTGTGAATGAGCCGTTTACCGTGAATGGAGTGTTAAAACTAGAAGCTGCGAAATAGTTGTCGTTGCCTGCCCAGCTGGCGTAGACGGTCCAGCTTCCAGCTGCGTCTGGCGTGTACGCGTTAGTGTATTGTCCGTCAGGTCCAGTTACAACTGTGCGAGTTATCGTATCAGCGGTTGGTTTAGTGTAAGTTAACGTGACGGTGGCATTAGGGACTGCCGGAGAAATAGAACCACTAACGGTAACTGAGTTTCCAAGCGGAAGGGAACTGGCCGACACAGAGCAGCTTATGGAGGTAACGCTCGGCGGTGCCTGATCTGCAATTGCTAATGGACAAAGAATTGCTAATGCTATTACACTAATAATAAAAGTAATGCAAACTACGTAAAATCCTTCGTTACGCTGCTTTTTCATGATTGCTTCCACAATCATTCGATGGTATATGTTTTTCTCATAAAACTTTCGGTAAGGTTCTCAAGGCCCTATGAATTCGACGAGTTTCCGCGCCCGTTTTCGGTCCCCCGCTTTTCTAGTTGGGAGTCTTGGCTTTGCGTTGAATTTTTACGTCGAAGTTGAGCTTCATACCCTCATTGTTCAAAAGATAGTGTGTGGTCGTTCCTACTATGCTGCCCAGAAGCCACGAAACGTTGGGTTCTTTTATGAGGACGATGGCGACGGCAAACATGGCTGACGCAGCAAGGAAGCCAATGATGCCTGTGGCGTTAAAGACTATGAAATTCTTGGCGATCTTCTCGGAGGTTTGTTTTTGCATTAGAAAGTTAGCGGTGAAATGGGATAGTCCACCTGCGACGTTACTGAATAGCCAGCCGAAAGTATAGTTTGGGTAGAAGTACATGGAGAATGCAAAGGTCCCAAAGCCGGCCAAGAAGCCAATGACAGCAGCGAGGTTAAAGATTATGAAGCATTTGAAGCTGGCAAATCGGCTGCTCTGCTTCTTGCATTCTTTCTGTCCCAAAACTGTCTCCCGCTTATCCAAAACGCTATTCGTTTGCGGATATAATGCTTTTGGGTTTCCACCGTTCCCCTCTTGATTTGAGTATTAGATCAAAATTTAAGTTGGTTGATCAGAAGCGGCATTTCAGCCTGAACACTGCTGCCTCAATTTTTTATAGGTCGAAACTAACTCGTTATGGGGAAATGCAGTGCAGGATCGGGACTACACGCCTAAGACTTTTTTGGAAAAAGCGGAGCAAGCTCGGGCCGTGATAGAAGCATGCAGAACGGAGAAAGGCTTCATCGCCAGCACGCAATTCTATCGCCAGCTATGGTTAAGAGACTTGGTTTACTCGGAGGATGCCCTGTTAAGGCTTGGGTACCAAAAGGATGTCGAAAATAATTTGTTGGAATTCATCAAATTTCAACGAATCAACGGGCAGATACCTACGGTAATTGATTATAGTGTCAGGAAACTGGATCGTCAAAGGTATCAGCGATGCCCGTCGGATTCGGAAATCCTTTTTGTCATTGGGATGTACAAATATGCTTCTAACGGAGGCCACAAGTTTTTGGAAGATAATAGGCAAGCTGTGAAATCCTGCGTCGCTTTCATCGAGAGCAAACTGGATGCGCACCACCTTATTGCGGGCATGGATTGGAGAGATTCAATGCCAGTCTACATAGGCAAGTACCTTCTTGCGAACCAGATGCATTTAGTCAACATGTACGAATTGCTTGGCAGCCGTACGACATCGGACGTGATCAGAGAAAATGTGGATAAATTCTTCTATTTGAAAGATAATGGGTGGTATGCAGACACCATCGACTGGGGTGGTGCCGAACTAAAGCAGGGCAATCACTGTAATCACTTTGACAGCCTCGGGAATGCGTTAGCAATCCTTAACGGAACTGCTTCTGAGAAGATATCCAAGGGTATATGCAGAGGATTTAATATTGCAAAAACACCTTTCGGCTACAGAAACATCACGCCATACTATGAAATCAATAGAGAAAAAGCAATGCTAACGTGGTACAAGACGTGCCGAGTAGCGTTCGGGGTATTCCTCAGAAACAGGCCTGGTAAATACCAAAACTCTGCTATCTGGCCATTTATTGAGTCAACAGTTATTCATGCCCTAAGAAAAATGGGACTTACCGGCGAAGCCAAAGATGCGGCAAGCCTCATGATTGAGCGAAAAGGCTTCAACGAGTTCTACGATCCATCAACCGGAGAGCCAAACGGTAGCGAGGAGCAGCTTTGGACGGCAGCCGCAGTCCTTTCAGCAATTGATTACTGCAAATCTTGACGGTAAACCTGCGGATGTTACCAATAGCATGCAACAATTCTCGAAAGTGCTTTCGGGCAAACGCACGTGGTACTTAACGTGGTAAGCAAAACTCCATTCGCTTTTAGTTTCGTTTTACCTTTGCGGAAGTTTTGAATGCGGTCGCAAAGACCTTTTCAAAACAGTTTTCCGTTGAAAGGATGCTTGGTTGTCTCCGGGTCTAGTTTTTTAGTTTGAATCAAAACAAACTTCCTCGAAGGAAAGAGAACTTCACATAAGGGCTGATAGGGCTCTGGACAATATCTCCAACTTGCTCCTTGATCACTAACTTCTCCAATAATCTCCTCATGGTCGTGGTTGAAGTCCCGGCAAATATAAATTTGTTAAACTTTTCTAAGTTAGGTTAATTAGCTTTTGTTGCGCAATCGGATTCCGTAAGAGTCTCTTCTGGTCTTTTCCCACCTCTCGTGCGCAGTCAGCTTCCGGCTTCGGTCCAAACGCATCTTCAGCAGTAGTAATCAGCGGATTGTGGTTAAATCCGCAAATTCCTATTGCGTTGTAGTTGAAATCGTTCTCGAGATATCATCAGCCTTTTTTTGAGCATATGAAAAAACTTTTGAGCAGTTTCGCATTATATGTTTAGCATGGGTCGGAAACCTGAGCTTTGGCCCTTGGCGGCATGGTTGAAATGTCTAAGCTCGGAGCTTTGGCTGAACCAGCAATAGTCGGGAGAGAAAAAGAACTCGAAGAGCTGGAATCATTTTTAAATTCAGCTATCGCGGGAAATGGAAAAACGGTTTTCATCTCAGGCGAAGCAGGAGTTGGAAAAACAAGACTCATCACGGACTTCATCCATGAGGCAAAAAAACTGGGAGTGAGAACTCTCATTGGTTGGTGCCTCAGCAATGCGGCAGTGCCTTACTTTCCCTTTTTTGAAGCGTTCAATGCGTACTTAAAGGAAAGGACCGAAAGAGTTGGAGTATTAGGCGCAGAATTGGGTGAAACCAAAGCAAAACAGGTAGATGACAAGATAACTTGGGGCCCCGAGGACGTAGACATTATGTCATGGTTGCTCGGTCCAACTCAAGCTGAGCAGCTTGGAAAATCTCAAACTCTATCTCCTCAAGTGTGGAAAGACCAAACCTTTGCGGCTGTCACGAAAACTCTTTTGGCCATCGCCTCCAAAGAACCTACAATTTTGTTCATAGAAGACGTGCATTGGGCAGATTCAGCCTCGCTGGCATTAATACATTATATTGCTCGTGCAACAACTTCTGAAAAAGTTCTTCTCATAGCGGCATTTAGAAGTGAGGAGCTTACAGCCGATGCTGAGGGTAGACCCCACCCTTTGGTCGAAACGCTTCGGTTAATGAAGCGCGAAGACCTGTATCAAGAAATCAAAGTCGGTAATTTAAATTCAAAGGTTGTTGCAGAGATCGCTGAAAATATGCTGGATGGCAACGTACAGCGAGAGCTGACTGCAAAACTTGCGAAAGAAAGCCAAGGTAACCCGTTGTTCGTTGTGGAGTCACTTAGAATGCTTCACGAAGGAGGCAGTTTGATCAATGACCACAATGAGTGGCGTCTTGCTCATGGTGACATAGGAATACCGGACAAAATTAGGGACATCATTCTTCAAAGGTTAAGCTGTTTGACTCGTGCGCAAAGGAAAGTTCTCGATGTGGCTTCCGTGATAGGCGAAAGATTTGACGCGCAGCTTGTTGCTTTGACTCTTGGTTTGGAATTGTCCGTCATAATTGAAGATTTGGACGGAATTGGTCAGATAACCGCTCTTGTTTGTTGTGAAGGGGAATTGTATAGGTTCGATAATGCTAGATCTCGTGAAGCAATCTATGATGGGATTTCTCCACTCCAAAGAAGAGTATTTCACGTCAAGGTTGCTGAGAAGCTAGTGGAAATAGGGACGGTCGGCATGATGCCACTTAGTGATTTGGCTTATCACTATGCTCAGGCCGGGAATAATGAGAAAGCAATCGGCTACGCCTTGGCAGCCGCTAAGGATGAGCTGGCGAGGTGGAGTAACGCGGAAGCTATTATGCACTTTGAATACGTGCTGCGGAACATACCCGCTGGGCACTCAGAAACAAGAGTAACGGCGTTAGAAGGGCTTGGAGATGCTTATGCTGCAAGTTACATGTACGGGGAGGCCTTGAAGACTTACGACAAACTTGCTGGGTCCGAATCAGGCCTGATAAGGTTACGTGCTTTGAGAAAGGCAATTGACGTGTCTTTTCTGAAAGGCGACGCCCCTGATCTTCTATTAGAGTACACAAGAAAGGCTGAAGAGGTTTCAGTGGATAGCCGTTTGGAGGAGGCCCGAGTGATAAACAGCCGGGCAAGAGCCTGGGGGTTCTCTGGCGGTGGAGATCTGACGATGGATCTAGCAGATTATGACGTCGTTCTCCAAATATTTGAAGAGGAGAATTCTATTTTAGACGCTGCCGACGCCCTTTCAAGGAGCGGATTGTATAGTGTATTCTTTGAGGATTCGAGGGAAAAAGGCCTTGGAAAACTCATACGTTCAATTGCTATTTTTAGGGAAATCGGTGACATCCGCAAAGAGATAGAAGCAACGCTAAACGCAGGGCTCGCATTCTTGTTCTTTTGTGGGCTCCTTCCAGAAGCCAAACGTGAATATTCTAACGTTCTTAGAATGGGCGAAAAACTTGACGTTTTCGCCGAAATGGCTCAGGCGAGCGCACTCTACTACGATGGATGCTGTTATCTTGACCAGGGCAAAGAGGCGCTCGCGGAGCCAGTGGCTCAAGCCCTGAAGGGATTGGAGTACTGCAAGAAGACAGATGTAACCTGGATACAAGGCATTCTTTATGCTACTCTCACTCGGCTTTACTGTAAACTTGGGGATTTGGCGCACGCAGATGAGTACTTTGAAAAGATTATGAAGTTGTCTCCAGAGATTCAGTCGCATTTTCTGAATATAATTGCGATTGCCGTGTGCAAAGGTGTTTATTTCGCTGCTAAGGGTCGATGGGGTGAATCGAATCAGTGTTTCAAGGAACTTTTAGATTATTCAAATACGTATCCTGGCCAAGAAATAACTAACAGGGCAAATTATGCTTGGGCTCTTGAAAAGCAGGGCAGACTTGAGGAAGCAAAGGTTCAGCATGAGAGAATTCAGATTGTGCTGCAGCGGGCTGAAGAGAAGTATGGGCACGCTAGTGTGCAATTAAGCCTTATGGTGCCGAGAAAACTCGAAATTGGGGCGAAGTTTGAGATGCGTCTCGACTTCGTTAACGTTGGCAGAAAGTCGGCTAAACTCGCAAAGGTTGGAAGCTTAGCTACTCCGGAACTCGCGTTTTTGAATTTGCCATCGTATTGCACTGTTCAGGGCAGAGATGTCCTTTTCAAGGATAAGAACATTGGTCCCTTTGAAGCAGAAACAATTAAACTCGAGATTTTGGCGACAGAAGCAGGCAACTACCGCCTAAATCCAGAAATCCTTTTCGAAGATGATTTAGGCAACAGCAGAACCTTCAGGGTCAACCCAGTAACTATAACTGTCGAGCCTGCAAAACCAATTTTTGAAGTGGTACGGGGAAGAGCCATTACTGGCACCATGGAACTCGACAGATTGCTGCTTGGAGGGATACCGGAAAAACGCGCTGTCGTGTTGATGGCGTCACCTAGCGACGAAAGGCAAAGGTTAATAAAGCGTTTCCTCGAAGCGGGACCGCGAAACGGCGAACCCACGATATATCTCACGTGTGAAGCGACCCATGCGGAAGAATTGGCTGAAGCTTCTCAAACTGACTTCTACGTTCTGGCATGTAATCCGCAGGCCAACGCAGCAATTCCGAGCTCATCAAATGTGCTAAAACTCAGTGGAGTAGAAAATCTCACTGAAATTGACATCGCCCTCAATCGGCTTTTCCGAACCACTAACTTGTTACAGCACCAACCGAAAAGATTCTGCTTAGACTTGCTGTCAGATGTTTTGCTTCAGCACCACGCGGTCACTACACGGAAGTGGCTAACCGGATTGATCACAGGTTTGAAGGCGAAAGGGTTTACAACCATGGCAGTTATTGATCCGTTCATTCTGACAGATGAAGTCCCAGCAATAGCTGGTTTGTTTGATGGGGAAA
>Ga0335070_10005403_pt1 | contig 14998 bp, 11 predicted proteins | sample Lox_Sample_13_FD_206722 | JGI IMG/M metagenome (GOLD analysis project Ga0335070, IMG submission 206722) | Soil microbial communities from Loxahatchee National Wildlife Refuge, Florida, United States - Lox_Sample_1.3 | ecosystem: Environmental > Terrestrial > Soil > Wetlands | place: USA... | reverse complement strand
CACCGAGGGGCAGGTCGCGGGCCTGGTGAAGAAGGGCAGGCTGACCGAGGAGCAGGCGGCGGCGCAGGTCGACGCCGTTCTTGGGCTGATCACGGGCACGACGACCTACGAGGGCTTCGGCGACGTCGACTTCGTGATCGAGGCCGTGCCGGAGCGGATGGAGATCAAGCAGGCGGTCTTCGCCGAGCTCGACGCCTGCACCCCCGGCCACGCGATCCTCGCGTCGAACACCTCGTCGCTGTCGATCACGGAGATCGGCGAGGCCACGCTGCGCCCGGAGAAGGTCGTTGGCTTCCACTACTTCTACCCGGCCTCGGTGATGCCGCTGATCGAGATCATCGAGGGCGACGACACCTCGCCCGAGACGCTCGGCGCCGCAGTGACCTTCGCCCAGACGATCAAGAAGCAGCCGATCACCTGCGCCGAGGTGCCGGGCTTCGTGGTCAACCGGATCCTGAACTCCGGGGTCGGCGAGGTCTGGCGCGAGCAGGAGGAGAACGGCCTGTCGATCAAGCTCATCGACGAGGGCATCGGCGGCGCGAACGTCACGCCGATGGGCCCCTACTTCCTCATCAACCTGCTCGGCCTGGACACGGTGCTGCACGTCGCCGAGCACCTGAACGAGTCCTACGGCGATCGCTTCTACGTCCCCAAGGGGATGCAGCGCCTGGTCGCCGAGGGCAAGCTCGGGGCGAAGACCGGCGGGGACGGCTTCTACTCGCCGACCGGCGAGCCGAACCTCGAGGGCGACGCCGCGCCGGACATCGACGAGCTCGTCAACATGCTGACGCTCAAGACGTTCGTCGAGGCGTGCCTTGTCCTGGAGGAGGGCGTCGCCACCCACCGCGACATCGACTTCGGGATGATGGCCGGCGCCGGGCTGGACCCGCGCCGCGGGATCCTGCCGCCGTTCATGCGCGCCGACGTCGAGGGCCTGGACACGATCCTGGAGCGCCTGGAGGCCGCGGAGGAGCGCTACGGCGAGCGCTTCGCCCCGCCGGTGATCCTGCGCCGGCTCGTCGCGCAGGGCCGCCTGGGCACGAAGACCGGCCAGGGCTTCTACGCCTACCCGCAGCCCGACGGCGAGCAGCCCGCCGGCGAGAGCGCGGTGGTGAAGCTCGAGTCGCGCGGTGAGGTCGCGATCGCCTGGCTCGCCAACGGCCAGATGAACTCGATCGCCCCGCAGGTGATCGCCGACCTGCGCGCGGTCTTCGACGCCGTCACGGCGGCCGGCGTGCGCGCGCTCGTCGTGGCCTCGTCGAACCCGATGCTCTACAGCGCCGGGGCGGACATCAAGGCATTCACGCAGCTGGACGAGGCCGGCGGGCGCGAGCTGATCGACGCCGCGCACGGGCTGCTGCGCGAGATGGGCCGCTCGAGCGTCGTCACGATCGCCGCGGTCAACGGGCTGGCCTTCGGCGGCGGCTGCGAGCTGGCGATGGCCTGCGACCTGCGCATCGCCGCGCAGTCGGCGCTCTTCGGCCAGCCGGAGGTCAAGCTCGGGATCATCCCCGGCTTCGGCGGCACCCAGCGGCTCCCGCGACTGGTCGGGGAGAGCAAGGCGCTCGAGATGAACCTCGTCGGCGACCCGATCTCCGCCGCCGAGGCCTACGAGTACGGGCTCGTGAACCGCGTGGTCGTCGACCACGAGCTGCTCGACACCGCGCTGGCGTTCGCACGCCGGCTGGCCGAGCAGGCGCCGCTCGCCGTCGAGGCGATCAAGCAGGTCTCGATGCAGGGCGACCTGGACGAGGGCATCGAGGCCGAGAAGGGCGCCTTCGTGCGCGTCTTCCAGTCGGCCGATGCCAAGGAGGGGATCGGCGCCTTCCTGGGCAAGCGCAAGCCGGTGTGGAAGGGCCAGTAGTGTCGACGCGATGGCTGCGACCACCGCCACATCACGCATCGCGCAGCTCGCAGGCCTGATCCGCGCAGCGCGCTCGGTCGTGGCGCTCACCGGCGCGGGCATCTCCGTGCCGTCGGGCATCCCGGACTTCCGCACCCCCGGGACCGGGCTGTGGGCGAACGTCGACCCGATGGAGGTCGCCCACATCGACGCCTGGCGCGCGAACCCCGAGCGCTTCTGGCGCTTCTACGGCCAGCGCTTCCAGACGCTCGAGGACAAGGAGCCCAACGGCGCCCACCACGCGCTCGTCGAGCTGGAGCGCCGCGGCGTCCTGACGGCGGTCATCACGCAGAACATCGACATGCTCCACCGCAAGGCGGGCACGCGCGAGCTCGTCGAGGTGCACGGGACGATCGAGCACGCCTCCTGCCTGGCGTGCGGCGCGCAGTACCCGCTGGGCGAGACACGCCGGCGGCTGGCCGCCGACGAGCGGGGCATTCCGCGCTGCGCCTGCGCGGCGCCGCTGAAGCCCGACGTCGTGCTGTTCGGCGAGTACCTGCCGGAGGGCGCGCTCGAGCGCGCGCACGAGCTGGCCGCCGGGGCCGACGTCCTGCTGTGCATCGGCAGCTCGCTGGAGGTGCACCCGGTCGCGCAGCTGCCCGGCGTCACGCGCGCGGCCGGCGGCGCCGTCGCGATCATCACCCAGGGCCCGACGCCGTTCGACCAGCACGCGGCCGTGAAGCTCGACGGCGACGTGGTGGCCGAGCTGCAGGCGCTGCTGGCGGCGCTCTAGCGGCTATCCCATCGCCACCTGCGTGCGCGCCCGCAGCGCCGCCTCGACCTGCCCGAGCACCGCGTCCGCCCGGGCGATCTGCTCGTCGTCGAGGCCGCCCTCGAGCGCCGCGTTCGCGATCCGCCCGACGGCCTGGCGCTGCTCGCGCAGGGCGGCGATGCGCGCCTCGAGGTCGCCCTGCCCGCTCCAGGGCTGCAGCTCGGCGATCGCGGCCTCGAGCGCGACGCGCAGCTGGAAGGCGGCCTCGCGCCAGCGCCCGGCGTCGGCGTCCTCGCGCGCGCGCAACGCCAGGTCCTCGCAGGCGAGGGCGACGTCGCGCGCGCCGAGGATCGCGGCAAGGCGCTCCTGCGGGCGCAGCACGCTCTCGCGCCTGCCGCGCGCGCGGGCGGGGGGCACCTCGACGGCGCGCGCCCAGCGCCCGTCGGCGACCTGCTCGCCGGCACCCACGCCGACGCGCACGACGAGCGCCTGCGCGCGCGTCACCGGCCGCACGCTGGGGTCGGCCGCCGCGATGCGGTGCGCATGGAGCACCGCGTTGAGCACGCCGACCGCACGGTCGGCCTCGACCTCGAGGTCGGCGCCTGCGAGCCAGCGCTCGCCGGGACCCTCGAGCGGCCTGGCCGCGACGAGTGTCGCGCGCGCGGTGAGGACCGGCGCGGGCGGCGGCTCGGGCGCGGCCGCGCGGGTGCGCCGGCGCCCGAGCAGCCGGCGCTGCGGGGCACCGAGCGTGCGGAGCACGAGGATGAACGCGGGCTCCCCGGCGTGTCCGCGGACGACGTAGCGCCCGTCGGCCGGGCCGAGCGCCCAGGGGAGCTCGAGCTGGACGAAGCGGAAGAGTGCCTCGGTGTCCGTCACCGGCCGCGCGCGCGGCCCGTCCGTGGGCGTGGGTCGGTGATCTCCATCAAAGTCCCGGTGGGTGGCGCACGACGAACCCGGCCGTTGATCTCCCGGTGTCGCTCCAGCGCGTCCCGTAGGAGGGGAGGTTGCCGGTGTCGTAGCGCCAGCCGCCGATGACCATGAACGTGTGGACGGCGTTCGCGTAGATCGTGATCCAGCGTCCGGGCCCGGGCGCGCCGTAGCTCTCCAGGTCGCCGGAGGTCAGCGGCTGGTTCAGCAGCCCGGCGCCGTGGAGGACGTAGGAGACCGACCCCGAGCAGTCGTAGCCGGGCGCCGCGAAGCTCTCGTGGCCGCCGCCCCAGATGTAGGGGAAGTCGGCGATCAGGTCGGCGGCGTCGACGGCGGCGGTCACCTGCGGCGGTGTGGGCCCCCCCGACGTTGAGCGCGCGGCCGAGGCGCGCCGGCGGGCCGCCGCCACCTGCCCGGCGTCGATGATCGTCGGATTCCTGATCTGCTCCAGGCCGTTGATGAGCCGGTCCCACTGGCTGGGCTTCAGCGCGCTCGTGTCGCTCACCGACTCGTGGAAGCCGACGTGGATGTGGTCCCAGTGGTCGGGCAGGGCGAGCGTGTTGTCGGTGCCGGGGTATTGCATGAGCGTGATGATCTGGTGGGGCTTCATCGCGCCCTGCAGCGTGAGCAGTTGACGCACGACCTTGTCCGTGAGCGAGCCGGGGCCCTGGTGGCCGGCGATCGGGGTGCCGTTGATCGCGGCGATGTCGACGGCGTCGCCGGTGCTGTGCTCGGAGATGTTGCCGCTCGTCGTGTACAGGCTGTGCCCGCACTTCAGCGCGGTCACGGTCGGGTCCATCCCGCGCGAGACGAGGAACTCGAGCGTGGCGAGCACGCGCCGGTCGATCGCGCCGGCCTCGATGTCCTGGCGCCCGCAGTCGTAGATCTTGATGTGCGGGTTGGCGAGCACGTGCCGCGCGAGTTGGTCCTTGCTCATCAGCAGGATCTGGCCGGTGGTGAGGCGGTCGGAGACGCTCGCGGTGTGCACCAGCGGGTTGCGCGCGCGGTAGATCGCCGTCTCGTCGAGCAGCCGCCAGCCGTCGAGGATCGGCTTGGGGTCGATCCGTGGGCTGTTGCGCCCGGCCGGGCGGATCTCGAAGTACAGGTGCGGCACTCGTGCGACGTGGAGCTTGGCGGCGGCCTTGCGCGCCGCCGCGCGGTCGCCGGCGCCGCTGCCGGCGGTGCGCCGCAGCGACGCCATGCCGACCCGGCCGATGATCGTGCCGGCGATGACCTTCGCCCCGGGGCGCAGCGGGCGCAGGACGTAGTCGCCCTGCTTGAGGCCGAGCGGCTTGCTTGTGAAGTAGGCCTTGTAGGTCGAGGTGTCGAGCTTCGGCGCGGCGGCAGCGATCTGCGCCATCGCGAGCTTCGCGTAGGCGCGCAGCCGGATGTACAGCGGCGGGCGCCCGCCGCTGTCGGCGGCCGCGTCGAGCGTCGCGTCCGGGGTCGTCGCGAGTCCGCGCATGAGCGCGGCGCTGGTCGTGGTCGTCGCGGGGATGCTGACCGCCGGCGCGCTGACGGCGGCACCGGCCGTGGCGGCCGGCGCGTCGGTCGCCGCGACGGTCGTCGCCGGCGCGTCGCCGGTGAGCGGCGCGGCCGTGCCGCCCGGGTGCTGGGTGGTGAAGACGGGCGCCGCGACGCCGGTCGCGTTCGCCGCGCTCGTCGGCGGCGTCTGGGCCAGCGGCGCGGCCGACAGCGTCTGCGTCGTCGCCTTGGCCGACGTCGACGTGGTCTGCCTGCCGGCCGTCGCGGGGCTCGTGGGCTTGGGGTCCTTGCCGTCGAGGCCGAGCTCGCGGCGGATCTCGCGCTCGCTCTCGGTGCGCGGGCGCGGCACCGGGAGCAGGCGCGCGACCTTCGCCAGGTGGGCGTAGGTGTAGGTGTTGCCGTAGGCGTCGCGCAGGCGCACGTAGCGCCCGAGGCGCCGGCTCTCGCCGACGGAGACGACGGTCGAGTCCTGCACCGCCACGACGGGCGAGCCGGGCCGGGCGTAGATGCGCATGCCGCGCCGCGTCGCGCTGCTCCCGATCGTCAGCGCCGCGTTGCCGGCGCGCACGCGGTGGCGGGTCGACGTGTCGAGCCGGCCAGCGTAGGTCGAGAAGGCGGCGATCGGGAAGCGCCCGAGCGTCAGCCCGGAGAGCGAGTCGATGACCTCCGCCGGGATCGTGCTGAGCGCGCGCGCCCTGGCCAGCACGTCGTCGACGTACCACTGGGCGTGGTTGTAGGAGAAGATCGCCTTCTGCAGGCTCTGGCCGGCGCCGGCCGCCTTGAGGTAGCGGGCCGCTGTGAAGATCGCGTCGACGGGGTTGTAGGGGTCCTTGCGGCCGTCGCGGTTGGCATCGACGCCGTAGGTCCGCCAGGTGCCCGGCATGAACTGCATCCAGCCCTCGGCGCCGGCGGTGCTGACGCTGAGGTTGCGCCCGTAGTCCGTCTCGATGGCGTTGATCGCGGCGAGGACCTCCCAGCTGACGCCGTACTCCATGCCGGCGGCCTGGTAGATCGGCAGCAGGAACGGCGGCACGCTGAAGCGGTCGAGCACGATGTTCGGGACGCTGTGGGCGGTCGCGATCGGGGCGCCGGTGAACGGCAGCGTGCCGCTACCGCCTACGGCGCCGGTCGACTGCGGCGCGGTGGTCGTGCTGCCGCCCTTCAGCAGGCTGCTCGGTGGGGGTGGCGGGCTCGAGTCGTCGGGCCCGACGTGCCCCGAGTCGGGAGACGTACGACGCTTCCTGGGCTTTCGAGTCTTAGTCTTACCCTCGACTTGAGACTTAGGCTTAGCCTTCTCCTGCTCGACGGGCTGCGGTTCCTGCGTCCCCGAGCTGGGCGCGTCGGTCTGCGGCGTGGCCGAGGTGTCCACGGTGGGTGCCGGCTGACCGGCGGGTGCGCTCTGGTCGGGCGCCGGGGTCGCGGGCGTGGTCTGCTCGCCTGCGGGCGCCGCCGGCGCGCTCTGGCCGGCCGGGGGGGTGGTCGTGTCCGTCGGCGTCGTCGCCGTCTGCTGGTCGCTCGCGCTCGCGCTGTCCGACGAGGCGCACGCGGCGTCGCTGGTCGCGGTGGCGCCGGCCGCGCTGCAGGCGGCCGCGCTCGCGGTGCCCGCGTCCGCGCGCGCGGGCGCGGGCGACCCCGCGACGACCACGGCGGCGACGAGGGCCGTGAGGATCGCGATGAGCAGCGTGCGCGTCTGCATCCGGTGCCTGGCGCCCACAGCCGATCCCGCGCCAGACGGGGACCACCGGAGCAGCGCGAACGTATCAGTCGCGAAGGACCGCAGAATCAGGGCACGCAGCGCGCGAGCGGGGATGGGGGGCGGGGAAAGCAAGTTGACGGAACTCGTGGAGGGTCGGACGTCCGAAGACCGAGCCGTGCGTTCCACTTCGGCCGAAACGGCCCAGCGCTTGACCCCGGAACGTCCGATTGATGCAGGACATCGCGAAACCTGGCTAAGTCAGACCCTTGAGTTGAGACTTAGGGTTATCCACGGTTGACCGTAATGGGTGAGGGATCGTGCGGGTCGCGCCGAGCCGGTACCGTTCCCGCGACGGCACCGAGCGAGCGGAGGGACGACGATGCACGACGACGAGACGACCGGGGACGGGCTGCGCGAGCGCCTCAGCAGGAGCGGCGAGGACGCGCTGGGCCGGATCGCGCAGGACCTGCTCGAGAACCCGCTGGTGAGCAGCGCGATCTCGCGGGCCTTCGAGGCGCGCGAGCGCGCGGGGCAGGCGCAGGAGGCCGCGATGGGTGCGCTGAACATTCCGTCGGCTGCCGACATCGAGCGGCTGACCCGCCGAGTGCGCTCGCTCGGCCAGCGTCTGGAGGGGATCGAGGACGGGGTCGACCGGCTCGACGAGCGCGTCGCGCGTCAGGGCCAGGACGGGACCGAGGCGCGGCTCGCCGCGATCGAGGAGCGGCTCGCCGCCATCGAGACGACGCTCGCTGGCTTGGCGCGGGGCGCCGCCGGGAAGCGCGCCGCGCCCGCCGGCGCGAAGCGCGCCGCCGCGAAGAAGCCCGCCGCGCGGAAGAGCGGCTGAGGTTCTGCATCCGCGTGCCGGGGCAACCGTTGCAAAGCGCTCGCTAGCACGGCGGAATCGCGGGAGCGCTCCTAGCTTTCGCGCCATCACCTCGGTCTTCTCTCCCGCTGCCGCCGACGAGGTGTTCTTCACCTCGACGGCGATCTCGCGCGCAGTCCGCGCCGCCGCGGCGCGCGGCGAGGTGCGCCGCATCGGGCCGCGTCTGTACGCGCGCGCCGGGCCGGACCCCGTCGAGCGCGTGGTCGCGCGGCACCGCTGGTCGATCCTCGCCGGGTATCTCCCGGGCGCGGTCGTCACCGACGCGACCGCCTTCACGCTCTCCCCCGCAGCCGACCGGTCGCTCTGCGTCGCAGCGGGCGCGCACCGGACCATCGAGCTGCCCGGTTTGCGCTTGCGCGCGCGCCGCGGCCACGGGCCGCTGGCGGGTGACACGCCCTTCATGGACGGGCTGTACCTCGCCTCGGAGCCGCGCCGCTTCCTGGAGAACCTGCGCGACACGCGCGCGCGCGACGGGTTCCGTTGGACGCTCGGCGAACGTGCGGTCGGCGAGCGCCTGGAGCGTGTCGCGGCGGTGCGGGGGCCCGATGCGCTGCGCGAGCTGCGCGACGCTGCGCGGGACCTCAGCGGCGAGCTCGGCCTGCCCCACGCCTATACGCGGCTGGAGGCGCTCGTCGCGCGCCTGCTCGGCGCGCGCGCGGTGCCCGGGCGCGACATGCCGGCGCCGCGGTTCGACGGTCTTCCGTGCGACCCGGGGCGGGTGGAGCTGTTCGATGTCCTGCTGGCAGCGCTCGCCGACCGTCCAGCGCCGGCGCGCCCGGCGTCGCGCGCGACGGGCACGGCGCAGTTCGCCGCGTGGGAACGGCGCCTGTCGGCGCGCGTGCCGGAGGCGCGCCCGGCCGGCGGACCGATCCCCCCCGGTCTCGTGCCGGGGACGATGCGCCAGGGGCGCAAGCGCTACGCGGCGCTCGCGCCGGGCTTCCCGCGGGCCGTCTTCCAGGCCTTCCTCCTCTCGGAGGTGCGGCCGCTGCCCGAGCGCAACGACGAGATCGCGCGCATGCGGATGAACGCCGAGCTGTCGGCGGCCGGCGAGCAGCGGATCATCGTCACGGCCGAGCTGCGGGACGCTTACGCCGACGGCCTGCGGATGCTGTCCGCGGCCGGCGACCCCCGCCCGTTCATCGCCGCGCTCGACGCCGCGCAGGCGGCGACGGCTGCGATCGACTGGACCAACCCGCCGCTGGAGACGGTCAGCCGATGAGCGCCTGCAGCGCCGCGTCGCCCAGTCGCAGGCTTGCCGTCTCGAGCGCCTCGGAGGCGATCCGCTCGCCGGCCCCGGGGCCCTGATCGGAGACCACGAGCAGGCACGCGGCCCGGATCCCGCGGCGCGCGGCGACGGCGAGCACGGCCGCGGCCTCCATCTCCACCGCGAGCGCGCCGGCGCTGCGCCAGGCCTCGGCGCGCGTGCTGTCCGGGTCGTAGAAGAGGTCCGTGGAGACGGTTGCGCCGATGTGGTCGGCGTTGTGCGCCAGGCGGTCGAGCAGGTCGGGGTCGGGTGCCAGCTCCGGCCCGGCGCCGAGCGCGCGGCTCGTCCCGTCGGCCCCGATCACGCGCATGGGGACGACGAGGTCGCCGAGCGCCAGTCGCGGGTCCAGGGCCCCGCATGTCCCGATCCGGATCACGACCTCCAGCCCGAGGTCGCAGAGCTCCTCGAGCACGATCGCGGCGCTCGGCCCGCCCATGCCGTGGCTCATGATCGTGAGCGCCTCGCCGTCGCGCGCGGTCCCGGTGTAGCCCCACAGCCCGCGGTTGTGGTTGAACATCCGCGGCTCGTCGGTGAGCTTCTGGGCCAGCAGCAGCGCGCGGCCGGGGTCGCCGGGGAGCAGCGCGCGCGGCGCGAGCGGCGCCGTCGGGTGGATGTGCCGCGGTTGGCGCTGCATCGGCGCGCGAGGATAGTCTCCGCGCCATGGCCAAGTCCGACAAGAAGACCGCGAAGGCCGGCCGGTCCGACTCACGCGCCGAGCAGGTGCGCGCCGCCGTCGACCAGGCCTTCCACGTCGCCGGCTCGCAGCTCACCCGCGATCGCGCCGAACAGATCGCCGACGATCTCACCTCGGCCGCGCAGCGGGTCCGCGACGCACTGGAGGAGTTGCGGCCGCCGACGAGCGACGAGCTGCGCCGCGTGGCCGATCGGCTCGAGGCGATCGAGAAGCGTCTGGCCGCGCTCGAGACGCGTCCCCCGACGGCGCCGCCGCGCCGTGCCGCACCCGCCCCGTCGCGCAAGCCGGCCGCGCAGCGCAAGCCGGCCGCGCGGCGCAAGCCGGCCGGCTGATCCTCCGCGCGCCGTGGCCGGCCGCACCGGCCTCAGCGCTCGTGCGCCCGCGCGGCACCTTCCTCGCGACGCGCACCACGTGCCGGCCGCTGATGCGCGAGGATCTGCGGCACACGAAAGGAGCGGCAGCGATGGGTCTCGAGTTAAGGTCAGACAAGGAGTTCCGCGACGCGATGGACCTCGTCTTCCAGCTGATGGACGACGACGACGAGATGGGCCCCCGGCTGCGCGACGCGGACGTGCCGCAGCGGTTCGAGTTCGACGACATCGACATGGTCCTGAACGTGCGCGCGACCCGCGACGGGGAGCCGGGCAACCTGCACTGGGAGTGGACCGACGACGTGGACTGGGAGCCGAAGGTGAGGATGAAGATGAGCGCCGAGACGGCGGTCCGCTACTTCCAGGGCAAGGAGAACATCCCGATCGCGATCGCCCGCAGGCGGATCAAGACGGGCGGCGACGTGAAGGCGGCGCTCGCCCTGATCCCGATCACGAAGCCGGTGTACGCGATGTTCCGCGAGGCGCTCGAGGAGCGCTACCCGCACCTCGTCGTCTCGTGACGGGCGCGCCCGGCGCGAGCTGCTGACGACCCGACCCACGCACGTCCGCGGTGCCGCCTGAACCGGGAGACCTCCCGCCCGCCGCCGAGTCGGTCACGACCGCGGAGGCTGCGCGGCGCGTTGGCGTCGCCCCCTCGACGCTGCGCCGCTGGGTCCGTGAAGGGCTGTTCGCCACACCGCCCGACGATGGGCGCTGGACGCCCTCGGTGCTCGCGCACGCCCGGATCGTCGCGCGCCTGCGCGAGCGCGGGCACTCGCTGGAGGAGATCCGCGACGCCACGAACGAGGGGCGCTTGGCGTTCGGCTACGTCGAGGACCTGCTGCCGTCGATCAACGGCGAGCACGACCTGCGCGAGGTCGCTCGCCGGACCGGCCTGGCGCCGAAGCTCATCGAGCGGATCCTTGCGGCGGTCGGCTTCCCCGCCGGCCAGGCGGAAGTGTTGAGCGACGACGACGTGCGGATGCTCGAGAACATCGCCGAGGTGCTCGCCGCGGGCCTGCCGCTGGTCGCGCTCGTGCAGCTGCTGCGGGTCTACGGCCAGTCGCTGGCGCAGATCGCCGACGCCGAGGTGCGCCTCTTCCACCTCTACGTGCACGAGCCGCTGCTGCGCGACGGGGTCCCGGGCATCGAGGTCGCCGAGCAGATGAACGACCTCACGCAGCTCCTGCCGCTCGCCTCCCCGGTGATGGACCACGTCCACCGCCGCTACCTGCTGCACTTCGTCGAGCAGGACATCGTGGGGCACATGGAGAGCGACCTCGGTGGCTCCGGCGAGGAGCTCGGGCGCCTGCGCGTCGCGATCGGCTTCGCCGACCTGGCGGGCTACACGCGGCTGACCGAGCAGCAGGGGGACGTCGAGGCGGCCGGTGTCGTGGAGCGCTTCGTCGCCAGCGTCGCGGACACGCTCCCCGATGACGCGCGGATCGTGAAGACGATCGGCGACGAGGTGATGATCGTCTCGACCGATCCCGCTGCGCTGACCGACTGGGCGGTCGGGTTCCAGACGCTCCTCCCGGACGTGTCGCTGCCGCGCATCGGCCTGCACGCCGGCGAGGTCGTCTACCGCGACGGCGACTACTACGGACGCGAGGTCAACCGTGCCTCGCGCGTCGTCGCCCGCGCCGGCGCGGGCGAGGTGCTCGTCACGCGCGCGATCGTGGAGGCCTCCGACCGCCACCTCGCCTTCGACTACATCGGCGAGGTCAAGCTCAAGGGGTTCGACGAGCCCACCGAGCTGTTCCTCGCCCACCTGCCCGAGGAGTAGCGATGCAGATGGCAGAGGCGGGCACGCTCCTGGACCGGGTGGCCGCCGGCGGCCTGCTCGCGCCCGGGCACCCCGTCGTCGTCCTGCTCTCCGGGGGGCGCGATTCCGTCTGTCTGCTGGACATGGCCGTTGCGATCGCGGGCCGCGGGCAGGTGCGGGCGCTGCACGTCAACTACGGGCTGCGCCCCGAGGCGGACGGCGACGAGCGCCACTGCGCCGAGCTCTGCAAGCGGTTGGAGGTGCCGCTCGAGGTCGAGCGCGCACACCGGCCCGCGCAGGCGCCCGGCAACCTGCAGGCCTGGGCGCGCGACGTGCGCTACGCAGCCGGCGCGCGCGCCGCGGACGCGTCCGCGTCACGGCTCGCAGCCGGGCACACCGCCAGCGATCAGGTCGAGACGATCCTCTACCGGCTCGCCGCGTCGCCCGGTCGACGGGCGCTCGTCGGCATGGCGGACGAGCGCGGGCTGCTCGTGCGCCCGCTGCTGCGCGCGCGGCTCACGCGCGCGGACACCGCGCGCTGGTGCGCGTCGCGCGGCCTGACCTGGCGCGAGGACGCGAGCAACGACGCCGACCGTTACGCGCGCGCGCGTGTGCGTAAAGCGCTGGTCCCGGCGCTCCGTGAGGTGCACCCGGCGGCGGAGGCGAACCTGCTGCGCACCGCCGAGCTGCTCGCCGACGAGGCCGAGGTGCTCGACGTCGTCGTGGACACCGCGCTCGCCGGGCGCGACCGCATCGCGCTCGCGCACCTCGCCGCGCTGCCGCCCGCGCTCGCGCGCCTCGTGGTCCGCCGGCTCGCCGAAGCTGCGGCCGGCGGGCTCTGCCCGCGCGCGCCGCACCGTCTCGAGGAACTCCTGGCGCTGGGGGCGCCGGGCGGCGAAGGACGGGCGGCGCTCGACGTCGGTGACGGGGCGCGCGCGGTCGTCGAGGGGGGCGTCCTGCGCTTCGAGCGCACGCCCGCTCGCCCGCGTCGTCCGGGCGGGCCGTAACCTCCCCGCCGCGATGCCAGCCGCGCCGCCGATCGGCGAGATCCTCGTCCAGCCCGACCAGCTCAAGGAGCGCGTGCGGGCGCTCGGGCGCCAGATCAGCGAGGACTACGGGGACCGCGACCTGTTGCTCGTCGGCGTGCTGAAGGGCGCGATGTTCTTCCTCTCGGACCTCATGCGCTCGATCACGGTGCCCTGCGAGGTCGATTTCATGGCGGTCGCCTCCTACGGCTCGGCGACCGACTCGAGCGGGGTCGTGCGCATCCTCAAGGACCTGGACATGCCGATCGCCGGGCGCCACGTGCTGATCGTCGAGGACATCGTCGACTCCGGCCTGACGCTGCAGTACCTGCTGCGCAACCTCGGTGCCCGCGACCCGGCGTCGCTCGAGGTCTGCGCGCTGCTGACCAAGCCCGAGCGGCGCAAGGCGGACGTCCCCATCAGGTACACGGGGTTCGAGATCCCCAACCGTTTCGCGATCGGCTACGGCCTGGACCACCACGAGCGCTGGCGCAATCTCCCCTACGTCGCGGCGCTCGCGGAGGGGTGAGGGCCTGTGACGGACCGTCCAGAGTGGCCGGGATCCGGCCCGGGTGCTGGTACGCTGGTCCCGTGATTCCCGCCTCCGAGCCCGGCGTCACGGCCATTCCATGAGCAGGTTCTTCAAGAGCGCAGCGTTCCCGATCCTCATCGTCGTGGTGCTGGCGTTCTTCGCCCAGCGCCTGATCAACACCGGGAACACGACCAAGCCGCCGACCTACAGCGACTTCCTCACGCAGCTGAGCGAGGGGCAGGTCAAGTCGGTCGACATCAAGACGAAGGACAACACGCTCGTCGTCACGCTCAAGGACGGCAAGAGCTTCGAGACGGGGTACACCGACGGCGGCGCCGACCGCCTCGACGCCCAGCTGCAGGCCGCCCAGCAGCAGAACAAGATCGACTCGTGGAACGTCGAGGGCCGCAAGACCAACGGCTGGCTCTCGCTGCTGACGTACGTCCTGCCGTTCCTGATCTTCATCGGCTTCTGGATCTTCCTGATGAACCAGGTCCAAGGCGGCGGCTCGAAGGTCATGTCGTTCGGCAAGTCGCGCGCGAAGCGCATGTCCGTCGACTCGCCGAAGATCACCTTCCGCGACGTTGCGGGGGCCGACGAGGCGGTGGAGGAGCTCCACGAGATCAAGGAGTTCCTCGAGAATCCGAAGAAATTCCAGGCCCTCGGGGCGCGGATCCCGAAGGGCGTGCTGCTCTTCGGCCCGCCGGGCACCGGCAAGACGCTGCTCGCGCGCGCGGTCGCCGGCGAGGCCGGCGTCCCGTTCTTCTCGATCTCCGGCTCGGACTTCGTCGAGATGTTCGTCGGCGTCGGCGCTAGCCGCGTGCGCGACCTCTTCGAGCAGGCCAAGCAGAACTCGCCCTGCATCATCTTCATGGACGAGATCGACGCCGTCGGGCGCCACCGCGGCGCCGGCCTGGGCGGCGGGCACGACGAGCGCGAGCAGACCCTGAACCAGCTCCTCGTGGAGATGGACGGGTTCACGATGACGGACAACATCATCCTGATCGCGGCGACCAACCGCCCGGACATCCTCGACCCGGCGCTGCTGCGCCCCGGCCGCTTCGACCGCCAGATCGTCGTCGACCGTCCCGACCGCAAGGGCCGCGCGAAGATCCTCGAGGTCCACACGCGCGGCAAGCCGCTGGCGAAGGAGATCGACGTCGACGCGCTCGCCGGTCAGACTCCGGGCTTCACGGGCGCGGACCTCGCGAACCTCGTCAACGAGGCGGCGCTGCTCTCGGCGCGCAGCGGCAAGCGCGAGATCACGCAGGTCGAGCTCGAAGAGGGGATCATGCGCGTGATCGCCGGCCCGGAGAAGAAGACCCGGGTCATGAGCGAGAAGGAGCGCCTGATCACCGCCTACCACGAGATGGGCCACGCGATCGTCGGGCACTATCTCGAGCACTCCGACCCGGTCCACAAGATCTCGATCATCAGCCGCGGCCAGGCGCTCGGCTACACGATCTCGATGCCGCAAGAGGACCGCTTCCTCACCACGCGCGCCGAGCTGGTCGACTCGATGGCGATGACGCTCGGCGGCCGCGCCGCCGAGGAGATCGTCTTCGGTGAGATCACGACCGGCGCGTCGAACGACCTCGAGAAGGTCACCGCGACGGCGAAGCAGATGGTCATGCGCTTCGGCATGAGCGAGCGCATGGGGCCGCGCGTCTTCGGCCACGATCACGGCCAGCCCTTCCTCGGGCGCGAGTTCAGCGCCGAGCCCGACTACTCCGACGAGATC
>Ga0335070_10005402_pt1 | contig 14998 bp, 18 predicted proteins | sample Lox_Sample_13_FD_206722 | JGI IMG/M metagenome (GOLD analysis project Ga0335070, IMG submission 206722) | Soil microbial communities from Loxahatchee National Wildlife Refuge, Florida, United States - Lox_Sample_1.3 | ecosystem: Environmental > Terrestrial > Soil > Wetlands | place: USA... | reverse complement strand
GTTGCGGCTACGCCCACGAGCGTCTTCTCCGGAACGTCCGGGAGCGCGGCGTCTCTCCGGAGCAGATCGAATACCTCCTCATCACCCACTGCCACTTCGATCACACGGGCGGGGTGAGCAGGCTCAGAGAGCAGCTTGGTTGCACCGTTGTCGCCCACGAACTCGAGGCGGATTACCTGGAGCAAGGGGACGACGGGGTCACGGCGGCGAGCTGGTACGACGCATCGATCCGCCCGTTCACCGTGGACAGGAGGCTGTCCGGAGCGCAGGAGGAGATCTCTCTGGGAGGGAGAAGCATCACCGCCATCCACGTTCCGGGCCACTCCCCCGGTTCGGTGGTGTACCTCACCGAGTCCGAGGGTTTAAGGGTACTCTTCGCCCAAGACGTGCACGGGCCCCTTGCCCCCAGTCTCCTGTCAAACCGCAAGGAGTACCTCCACTCGCTGAGGCTTCTCAGTGCCCTCGAAGCTGATATTCTCTGTGAGGGCCATTATGGGATCTACCGGGGCAAGAAGGAGGCAGCCAAGTTCATCAGCTCGTTCCTCTAACCCACCCCCGCCCCTCTCCTGTCGGGGGCGAGAGCGATTCATCGGTGGGCGATACGGACGTCTACGGCGCCCAGCAGCATGCGCCGCTCCTGGGCCTCCGGGTCCCGGTGCCGGAGGCTGGATGAGCTTCGCTCTATGAACGGTCTCTCTCGTCTGCTTCTCTACCCAGCCTTGATCGCGGTGCTCGTGGTGCCGGCCTCGGTCAGCCATCCCGACTCCACTTTCGCCGGTGAGACGACCCCGGCCGCCTCGCCGCGAGCAGCGGCCGCCCCCAGGCCGGACCGCGGTGCGGCTCGCCCCTCTGCCCCTATCTACACCTGCAGAATCGTCAACACCTATCCCCACGACCCCCAGGCATTCACCCAGGGCCTCGTTTTTGACGACGGCGTCCTCTATGAGAGCACCGGCCTCCTCGGGCGTTCGTCGGTGCGGAAGGTAGACCTGAAAACGGGTGGGGTCCTCCAAATCCAAAGACTCCCGATGCAGCTCTTCGGCGAGGGCATCACCGTCTTCGGGGAGAGGCTCATTCAGCTCACCTGGCAGTCGGAGGTGGGCCTCGTCTATGACAAACGGAGCTTCCGGCTCCTGAAGGAGTTTCGCTACCAGGGCGAGGGCTGGGGCCTCACCCACGACGGCAGGCGGCTCATCATGAGCGACGGCACGGCAACGCTCCGGTTTCTCCACCCGGACACCTACGTGGAGGTCGGGCGCCTAACCGTCTTCGACGGGAACGGCGCGGTGGCCGGTCTCAATGAGCTGGAGTATGTTCGCGGTGAGGTCTACGCCAACGTCTGGCCCACCAGCCGGATCGTAAGGATCGATCCGGCGACTGGCCGCGTCCTTGCCTGGCTTGATCTCGACACGTTATCGCGCCGGAACGCTGCATTCAATCCTGACGCCGTCCTGAACGGTGTCGCCTACGACCCCCGGGGCGATCGGCTCTTTGTTACCGGCAAGCTCTGGCCGAATCTCTATGAGATCAGACTCGTGCCACCAGCCAAATGAGGCGGGCGAGCGGCCGCCTCGGCTGGCGACGACGGAGCCCAGGCCCTGGGTAAGCAAGACGTCCGATACCCGTGCGGGCGCACGGGGTGCGGAGAAAGTCAGATGACAAGGTTCAACAGGGTGACTCTCTACAGTCTGCTCGGCCTCCTTGGCGCTGACTTGCTGGTCTCCGGTCTCTTCGGCGTTTTCGCCCCCGGAACCGGCGATACCCGGCTGGTGGCGCAGTCGGTCGAGGCCAGGAATCAACTTCGCGCCTTCTACGGCATGATGGCCGCCCTGGGTGCGGTGGCCCTCCGCTCGTGTTTCGATCCCGTGCGGTTTCGCCACGTGATCGGCGCCTTGGGCGTGGTCATGGCGCTGGTGGTGGTCGCCCGCACCTACTCCCTCATCGCCGACGGACGACCCGGGGGCATGTTCTTCCTCTACCTGGCGGTTGAGGCCCTCATGAGCGTCATCTTCCTGACCTGGGCGCCACGGTTATCTCGCCCGGGCGCACCCTGATGGATGTCACCTCGGCGCCACTCGATCGCGGCTGTGAGCCGCTCCCACAGCACAATAACTTCCCAGGAACCTTCGTTGTGCTCACAGGTATCTGGCCGGAGCGCGAGTGCGAGTTAGCATGAAAGCAGGGATTTCAAACGAATAGTGACTAATGATTGAGGATGCACGGCGCACCGGGGCACGGAAAGAAGGGCGTATGAGTAGCAAGACGCAAGAGCGCATCAAGGCACTGGAGGTCGCGCTCAACAACGAGTCTCAGGAAAGGGCGTTTTATCTGAAGCATGCAGGCAGAACGAAGAACACATTCGGTAAAGCGATGTTCGAGGCGATCGCGAACGATGAGGTGGAGCACTACGAGCGGATCAAGGAACTCCACAAGGCCTTGAGCGACAAGGGAAAGTGGCCGGAAACCGTGCCGCTCACTGTCAAGGGCACGATCGTCAAGGCTCTCTTGGGAAAGCTGATCAAATCCGTCGATACCTCTGCCAAGGCGGACACGGACGACAAGGAAGCGGTTCAGATCGCCATCGCCTTCGAAGCCAGGGGCGAGCGGTTCTACGCCGATCTCCGCGATAGCTCTCCGGGTCCCATGGAAAGGGACTTTTTCGCCCTTATCGCCGCCATGGAGAGGGAGCATCGCCTCTCCCTGGAAGATACGCGCGACTATTTCCAAGATCCCGCGGGTTGGTTCCGGATCAAGGAAAGACTCCACGTGGATGGAGGGTAGCCCGAAATCCGGCCGGTTGTCTAACCCACGGGCGAAAAGGCCTCCCGTCATGAGCGGACGGCCTTTGCCGTTCTGACGCGCGGGCGGGTTGTGGCGCAACGTCTTTGGCGGTACACTCTCATCGCAAAAAAACGGCTTACGGTTGGACTCGAAAGGAATTCCCAATGAAAGTCGCCTTCGTCACCGGTGGAGCCACAGGGATTGGGAGAGCGACCATCGAAAAGTTCGTCCGCGAGGGGATCCAGGTCGGCTTTCTCGATATCAACGAGGTGGAGGGGCGGGAGTTGGAATCCCACCGGGTGTTCTTCACTCCCGGCGACGTGAGGAAGATTCCCGATATTAAAAGGGCGGTCGAGCTCACGGTGCACCGGTTCGGGCGGCTGGACATCGTCTTTGCCAACGCCGGTATCCACCGGTCCAATACGATCTCCGACCTTACCGAGGAGGACTGGGACATCATCATCGACACGAACCTCAAGGGGCTCGTCTTCACGGTTCAGGAGACGGTCCCCCATCTCGTCGCCGGAGGCGGCGGCTCGATCGTCCTCATGGGCTCGGACCAATGTTTCATCGGGAAGAGGCGGAGCTTCGCCTATGGCGCCACCAAGGGCGCGATCGGGCAGATGACCAGGAGCCTTGCCATCGACCTCGGCGAAAAGAACATCAGGGTGAACACGGTGTGCCCGGCCACGATCAGAACCCCCCTGGCCGAAGGGGCACTCCGGCGCTGGGCTGACCGCGACCTGGGGGGTAACGTGGACCTCGCCTGGGCAAAAGAGGCCAAAAAATACCCCCTGGGGCGGGTCGGGCGTCCCGAGGAAATTGCCGAACTCGTCTACTTCCTTGCCTCCGACGCCGCAAGCTTTGTCACGGGCAGTCTTTTCCTGGCGGACGGCGGGCTCAGTGCCGGCTAGTCGCGGCGCTCTGAGCGGACTCAATACCGGCGCTCTAGTTCCAGGCCTGAAGCTCGATGATGTTACCCTCGGGATCGGCCAGGTACACGAAGGTGAGAAGACCAACACCGTCCACAGAAGCCGATGAGATCTCTCCGACCTTGCTGCCACCGAGCCTCAAGACCGCCGCCGTGGCCTGCTCCACATTGTCCACCTCAAAGGCGATATGGGCGAACCCCTCTCGATTCGCCGCCGGGGGCGGCTTCGGTTCATTTTTCCCGTACTGATAAATCTCCAGCGTCGGTCCGTTCTCGCCATGGCCGGGCAGGCGAAGATGCACTCCGGAGAATCGAGCGCCCGGGACGCCCGTCCCTCTCGCCAGCCAGGCCCCCTCAAGATGGCGCTCCGGCGGGATGCGGACGCAGCGGAAGACCTTTTCGTAGAATGTGGCCAGTGCCTGCCAGTCTCGCGCGATAATGTTCGTGTGCTTGTAGTTTATCTTCATTCCACCCTCGTCTAATGGGGTTTAAGAATCGTTCAGGATATGTCTCTTGTATTGCTTCCACAAAATGTAGCACGTGCCGATCGAGCAAATGGCGGACGTTCCGAGGGACACAGCGAATATGACTCCTAGGTAATTTTCGCCAAGTATGAGCGCTAACCAGGCTCCGCATAATACAGTGAAAATCGCCGAATAGAACCGGACAAATCCTGCAAACAAGAAGGGAATAAGACACCAGAAGAGAATCTTCCCCGCCCTCTTCCCTCTCGAAGATTGGCTCTTCGCCCTGCTTGTCACCGGATCCATGCCACGATCCCTCCACCACCATCCGCAGCGAAATGCGGGTTACGTCAGGTGGAACAAGGTAACCTCCGGCGGAGCGTTCAGTCGCACCGGCGTAAAGGTGGTGCCGACCCCACGACTGACGTACAGGTGGGATGTGTTGATCCGGTAGAGCCCTTCCGGATAAGGGGTTCTGAGGTGGGCCAGGCTGAGACCCCCTCCCGGCAGGCTCAGTTTTACCTGCCCGCCGTGATAGTGGCCCGCCAGGGTAAGGGGAATTCCGTGCCCGGCGGCCTCGGGAAAGATCTCCGGACGATGGGAGAGGAGCAGTATCGGCGTCGCGGAATCTAATCCGCCCAAGGCAGCCTCCAGGTCGGGATACCCGCTGCGCAGATCATCGATGCCAGCGACTGCGAAGGGGCCTCGTTCGGTGTCAATCAGCTGATGAGAGTTATTGAGGAGCGGGATTGGGTACTCGCGAAAGATGGCCTGGATCTGCTCCAATTCCCCGTACCAGTGCTCGTGATTACCAAGCGTGGCGAAGGTACCGTACCGGGCGCGGATCCGGGCCATTTCCTCTAAACATGCCGGGAGAAACACCAGTGAGTTTGAGATGTAGTCCCCGGTGAGAACAAAGAGATCCGGCTGGAGCGCTATGACCTGGTCGGCGTAGCGGCGCATCTCGTCTCGGTTCATGTAAATTCCGGCATGGATATCCGTAAGCTGGACAACCCGCAGCGAACGGCCGAAGGGCAGAGTGAGCTCCTCGACCTCGTAGGCCTTACCGGCATAAGCGGCGCCGTAACCACACAGGATAAAGGGCGTAGCGGCGAGTCCGCCCACGCCGGCTTGAAGAAAGCGACGGCGGCTGGGATCGACGGGGTCGGAAATGTTATTACCGGCCAGCTGACGATGGAGTCGAGCAACGATCCGCCCCAGCCCACCGGCGATCTGGGTGAGGCCGAGAAGGAGCGCAGCGAAGAGCGACCCGAGACTCCAAACGGCCGGCGGATAAAAGAGGCCGATCTGTGCCGCCGTCGGCGGATCCAGCCAAGGGAGCGGCCTGGACATGAGGTACATGTTCATAACAAAGAGCAGGGCGATACCTGCGCCCACCAGAGGGATGGCTCGAGACTTGAACCGGTCGGAGCGACCCGATCTGCGAATGGTCTGCCAGGCGCGGACGTAGAGGTATACCTGGGCCACTAACGCAAGGCTGAGGACGAGCCAGCGAAAGGTTGCGAACTGCATTCCGAAAATCATGTGACCATCTCAGGCGCTCCGCCGTCAGGAGGCCTCATCTGGCGGCTGCCTGCCGTGTGCCCTGCACAAAGACGACAAGGGAGAGGAGAAGGGCCGCGAACATCGCTAGGCCGCCGATCCATTTGATCGGATACACCACCGGTCCGATCCCGCCCAGGGAAAACTCAGGGTTCCACCATCGACCCCAGAAGGCGACCAAGTCTCGAATAGGGTAGAGCACAACACCAACTACCGCCAGCCACGAGGCCCATTCCCGCAGGCGCCGGTCGGCATGAGCCTGGATGCCCACAATGAGGCCGATGGCGATATTGAAGAGCGCGAACATCCACGCGAACAGACGCATGCCGTTTCCGGCATCGCGGAAGGCGTTCGGCACGCGGACATATGAGGCGGGATAATAGTTCGTAAAGTAAATCCCACCGGTCCGGTAGGCAGGGCCACGCTTCATATCGACCACTTGGTGATCCAGAAGGTTGGACGAACCCTTGGTGTCCACCACGGCCGCCGCCGCCTTGTCATGGAACCGGTGCAGAGCCGATGTCCGCTCGATGAAAAACGTCATTGACAGATACGCCATGATAACCACCAGGCCGACGATCACATTCCTGTTTCCCATGGCGAGGTTCATGACATCCTCCTTCTCTCTTGCTGGGTCCCTCCTCTCAACATGGTGTCCGGCACGGGCGTGATCTCGATTAGAGATCTTTGAAGATGACCCCTTTGATTGTTGTGTCTCTCGCGATCTTGAAGGTGGAGGAAAACTCCATCACCGCCCTTTCCTCGTCGTCGTAGACGGTCGCTCGTCCCTTCAACGTCCTCCCTTGTCTCTCAACCACCTTCGCCTTGGCGGTAACGGCTCCTTGCTTGACCGGCAAGAGGAACTGCGCTTGACAAAGGATGGTCGCAAAATGAGACTCCGCGGGGATAAGAGTCTTGATGGCCATGACGACGGCGGTGTCGGCCAGGCTCACCAAGGCGCCGCCGTGCATCAACCCTCCACCTTGGGCGTAGTCGATGAGAAAAGGCATCTTCAAGATCGCCTGCCCGTCGAAGGCCTCGACAATTTCCATGCTCAGCAGCCGCTCGAAGGGCGCACAGCTGATCCAGCCGTCCATTTGGAACTGGTGCGGTCCTGTCGATGATGTAGTCATCCGTTTTCCCCTAGCCTCCAACCGGCTCGAGCCGGACGTAGAGCCGCTTGTTGATCTTTCCTTTGTTTTCGGTGCGGAAAATCGAGAATTTCCCCACGGCCGCCGTGGCGCGCACATGCGTTCCTCCACACGCCTGCGCGTCAAACCCTTCGATCTCCACGACCCGAACTTGGCCCCCGGAGACGGGCGGTTTCGCCTCCAGTGTCCTCAGCAAATCGTCGCGCCTGCGGAATTCCTCCTCAGGTAGGTAGTACGACTTCACGGCGTGGTTCCCCTCGAGGACGGTACGGACCTTCATTTCCAGCTCAGCGCGCATCGCCGCGGAGAACCCTTCCAGCTTGAAGTCGATCCTCGAATAGTCCACTCCGATTTGCACTCCCGTGATCCAGCCGCCGTAGTCCCTCAAGGCGATCGTATTGAGGACGTGCAGGACCGTATGGTAACGCATGAGAGCCAGGCGTCTGTCTCTGTTCACCATCAGTGTGGCGGGCTGTCCCACGATTGCGAAGGGCGGCGGCGACTTGGTGACGTGCCAAAGGATCTCGTCCGGGTCCCCATGGACAGAGACGATCTCAAGCACCTCTCCGCTCCCCACCCTGACGGAGCCCTCGTCGCAAGGCTGGCCGCCACCGCCGGGATAAAAGCAGGTTCGATCGAAGGCGACGGCATTCTCCCGGGCGGCAACGACGGTCGCCTCAGCTTCGAAACAGTGATCGTCCTGCAAATAGAGACGCGTGGTAGCGCGCGTTTGCATGGGCTGGCTGCCACCGCCGAGCTCAGATCTCATCATGGGTCGAATCCTTCTAGGCGCCCTTCATCGGATACCGCAACTCCGACCCATGGAGCAAGGAGTGGGCCGTCGGGAGTCCGGCATTTTCGTTAGCCCGCATTATGCACGAGCCACCGGCTACGACCGCGGATCTGGCCGTCCTTCCGGGCGTCCTCGGGTCTCGCACCTTGCGGCGTACTGAACAAACACGCCTCAGGTCCGAGCCCCTGCGGATGCCCGGTGGCACGACCATCTCCACGATCTCGCTACGGCGCCTCTTGCATAATGCGGGCTAGGGGCCCCGCGCGAGTTCAAACAAGATCGGGGCAAGGTTCTCACCTGCCGATGAATAGACCGATCGCGAGCAGGACCGGCGTGAGGATGGTGATGATCACGTTCCGCCCCATGTAGGGGATCAGCTTGGGGATATCCTCGGCGAACCGGGCTGCACCGGCCGTGGTGCTCACGGCCAGAGGCACTGTGGCAAGGCCCAGCAATCCTGTCCATGGGAAAAGCCCGGCCAGGAACCCGATGAGAATGGCCACATAGGTGGCGGCGAGAAAGCCACCGTAGACCCAGACGCTCGCCCTTCTACCGATGACGATCGGGAGATGCCGCCGCCCCACGCCGCGGTCGGCCTCCACATCGGGGAACTGATTCAAGAGGAGAAGGTTGCTCACCAGACAGAAGGGAACGAGAGAAGCGACGAAGGCGCTCCATGAGTAGGAGCCGGCGAGGACAAAGTGGGTCCCCATCACCATGACCGTTCCGAAGCCTATCCCGGGAGCGACTAGGCAGACGAGAGGCATCCGGGTCAGCCAGGCGGTGTAAACCACGACCGTGACCATCCCGAGGAGCCCGAGGGGCAGGAGCCATAACCCCCGCGCCCTCAGAAAATAGACGCCGATGATCGCAGCCACCACTAGCGAGATCACCCCTGTTGCCAGGGCGACGTGTGCCTGGCCCGGGCTCTCCGGAAGGGTGCCGCTGCCGCCGCTGAAGGGGGTGCGCCGGGTGGTGAAGTCGAGGCCGCTCCGATAGTCATGGTATTCATTGAGGGCATTGACGCTGATGTGGGCCGAGACTGCACCTGCGAACGCGAGGACCAGATACCAGGGATTCAGGGCTCTCCCTGACCGCACCGCCGTGGCTGCCCCCAGCATGACGCAGGCCGGATTCAGGATGAGGAAGGGAATGCGCATGGGGCCGAAGATGGCGTCCCTTGAAGTCTTGGTCATAGTCATAACCCAGTCGCGACTCTGTAGCCCATACGGCCGATATGGAGATCGGCCCTCCGCCTGCGGGTAAAATGTCTTCCCCGCCTTTCTCGCGAGAGGTAATCTCCCGCCGGCTTACACCTGCTCGGGCGGCATCCTGTCCGGCTGGTGAGCGGTGTCGTACTCGAGTCCGGCGCGGCGAAGCCGCTCCTCCACATCCCTCCAGAGGACGAGTTCCTCGATCTCAACCTCCTCGGAGGCGCCGCTCATCGCTCCCAGCTTCTGGCGAAGGGCCTGAACCTTCTCCCGAGGTGAGAAGCTGACCATCACGGCGGGGTGGCAGTTCACCCCCGCCGCAGCGAGATGCTCCAGAGCCTGGAGCTGGAGCGCAAAGCCCGAAGGCGCCGCTCCGGTCAAGGCGGAGAACTCCTTCTCGTCGGTCCCTTTGAGGCTGACCCGAACGTAGAGATGGGGAAACCGGGCCAGCTCCTCGGCATAGGTCCTGTCATGGCCGATGAGAATGCCGTTTGTCTCGAGGATGAAGTGGAGGTCCGGCGGGAGCAGCTCGAGCACCGCGATGAGATGCACTCTCGCCAGAGTCGGCTCGTTGCCGCTGATCCGCACCTGGCGAAAGCCCTTCTTCCGTGCGATACCGGTGAGCCGCCGCGCCACATCCCCGGGAGACAGGAACTCCCCGCAGGTTTCCGCGGCCACGACCTCTCGCCACGACCAGCAGAAGAGGCACCGGAGACAGCAGCCGACACAGTCTCCCGTGGCGATTCCGCCGTAGAACCTCGCCGGCCGAAACCGGTAGTACTTCCGCTGCTCTCCCCGCGTGACGATCCCGGCAACCTCTTCGGCTTTCTTGATGGGGTCGAACATCGGCTTCAACGGCCCGGGAGGTCCTCATCCCGGTATCGTCTCTTGCTGATTATCAGCCTGAGAAACGCGGCGATCGTGAGGAGCGCCGCCAGGAACAGGAGAACACTTGCAAGATTGCTCGTCACATAGGGAAACCAGGAGCTCCTCGCCCGGAGCTGATCGTGCCACCGGCGCTCGAGCTCAGCCATCGAGATCCCCAGGCCCCTCATCGCTGCCGTGTCCACTCCGTCCCCCTCTCTGAGGTACTGGAGCATGCTCAGCATGGCATGCCTGCCGAACTCGCGCACCATGAAATCCACGAGGCTCTTGCTCTCCTCGTAGGCGAGGGGCAAAGACTCGCGGTCGGCGGGGAAGCCGTTGGCCAGCCGACTCAAGGCAATATGGTTGTTGGCAAGGACTGCAGCCTCCAGCACCGACCCCCTGCTGTCGCCAAGGATCTCGGCCAAGCCGTCGCTCACCCACTGGGCTATACCCTCGTCGAGCCAGGCGGGCAGGTTGCCGCCCGGGATGGTGTGGTGGAGGATGAGATGACAGAGCTCGTGTTTGAGGGTCGTGCCGAGGCTGAACGGATAGGTGTTCATTCTCGAGTAGTCGATGACGATCAGGTTTCGGTCCGGAGCAGCGACGGCGACAACAAGGCTGCTGCCAGTGATTTGCTGAAAGTCGTTTCTCTCCTGGACGAGCACGACGACTGGAACGAAGTCGACCTTCCAGCCGAGGATTGTCTCGAGCTCCAGTTTGAGTGAGCCATACCCCTCGGCGACGACCTCGGCGGCACCTTGCAGCGGCTCATCGTAAATCACGACCACGTCCGCCGCCTTGATCATATGTCGCTGTTGGGCGAGAAGCGGAGGAGGGAAGAAGGTGACGACGAGAGCCCCAATGACGAGAGTCTTGGTGAGCACAGGCCTGTCCGCGACACGGCGGAATCTCGATGGAGAGGCACTTACCTCCCGGCGAGATCCCTTGACCCTTAGGTCTCTTGTAAAGTATCGTTCAGGTAAAGTCAACAACCGGAGCCGGGGCCAGACCCCCGGGTTACAGCGTGCAACCTCTGGCGATCGGCCCCTCTGCCCAGGGAGCGATACACTACAGGCTATGGCCCGACACGAGGCTCCCCTCCTTTCCAAGTCGCGCTTTCTCGCCGGGCTCCAGTGCCACCTTCGCCTCTGGTACCAGTGTTACCAGCCCGAACTCGCCTCGCCCGTCTCCGCCACCCAGGAGGCGATGTTTCAAGCAGGCCGGGATGTGGGAACCCTCGCCACCGGCCTCCACCCCGAGGGCATGCTCATCGAGCCGGACTATCAGCACCACGAGGAGGCGGTGCTCGCCACCCGTGCGGCCATGGAGAATCCAGCGCTGCCCGCCCTCTTCGAGGCGGCCTTCCTTCATGACGGCGTCCGGGTGCGGGTCGACATCCTGGAACAGACGGCGAGCGCCTGGAACCTGGTGGAGGTCAAGTCCTCCACTTCAGTCAAAGAGGTGCATCTCGCCGACCTGGCGATTCAGTACCACGTCCTGGTCGGCTCCGGCTTAAGCCTCGCCCGGGCCGGCATCCTGCACCTGAACCGGCAGTACGAGTACGATGGCCGCGCGCTGGACCTCCGGTCGCTCTTCACCTTCGCCGACCTCACCGACACGGTGCTTGCCCTCCAGAAGGGAATTCCCGCGAGGCTTCCCCTTCTGAGGGAGATGCTGACGCGGCCGAAGCCTCCGGCCATTCGTCCTTCCCGCCATTGTCTCAGCCCATACCCGTGCGAGTTCTGGGACCACTGCACCGCGGCGATGCCTGAGTTCTGGGTGTTCCAGCTTTCCGGGATCACCCAGGCGAAGCTCGACCGTCTGGCGCTGCTCGGGATCGACGACACCCGGGACGTTCCCGCGGCCTTTCCCCTATCCAGGCTCCAAGCGCGGATAAGGGACTCGGTGCTGAACGACAAGGAGTACGTCGCCCCCGAGCTGGTCCGGGATCTCGGAGATGTTGAGTACCCTCTGCATTTCCTGGACTTCGAAACCATGGCTCCGGCCATCCCCCGCTATGGGGGAACGAGGCCGTATCAGGCCATCCCCTTCCAGTGGTCAGACCATATCCTCGGCGAAACCGGGGGCCTTGAGCATCGCTACTACCTCTGCGGCGAGGACCGCGACCCCCGTGAGGAGTTCGCCGCCACTCTTCTCGATGCCGTAGGTGAGCGGGGAACTATTTTCATCTACACGAACTACGAGCGCGATATCCTCGCCAGGCTTGCGAGGGAGCTCCCCGCCTACGGCGAGCGTTTGCTCGCCCCCGGAACTCGGTTCAGGGATCTCCAGGCGGCGATCAGGCGCTCCTACTACCATCCGCGGTTCTACGGCTCCTTCTCCCTCAAGGCGGTGCTTCCCGCCCTCGTCCCGGAGCTGAGCTACGAGAGCCTCGCGATCCGGGAGGGGAGCCTTGCCTCCCTCGCCTACCTCCACATGCTCGACCCGGTTACGCCAGCTGGAGAGAGGGCGAAGATCAGGGAGGATCTCCTCACCTACTGTGGCCACGACACCATGGGCATGGTAAAGATTAGGGAGGAGCTCTTGCGGCGAACCGGGGCGTGTTACAGGTGAGGGAGAACCGATGATCCGCCGCTGCGTTGAGAGGGACTTCGAGGCGATGTTCGCCGTCATCAGCGAGGCGGCCGAGGCCTACCGGGGCGTCATCCCTCCGGACCGGTGGAAGACTCCCTACATGCCACGAGACGAACTCCGGCACGAGATCGACGCGGGGGTGATCTTCTGGGGCTATGAGGATGAGGGCGAGATTGTGGGGGTCATGGGGCTCCAGGATGTTCGGGATGTGGCGCTCATCAGGCACGCCTACGTCCGGACCGCGAGGCAGCGGCACGGTGTTGGCGGCGCCTTGCTCTCTTTCCTCATGGAGAGAACTGAGCGGCCCGTTCTCCTCGGCACCTGGGCCGATGCCTCCTGGGCGGTTCGCTTCTATGAGAAGCACGGGTTCTACCGGGTAACGCCGGAAGAGAAAGATCGGCTGCTCCGGACCTACTGGTCCATTCCCGAGCGGCAGATCGAGACGTCCGTGGTCCTGGCTGATAAGCGGTGGTTGGCGCGGCAGCAAAGGTCGTAGGGTGGGCACAGTTTTCTGGTGGGCGATGCCACCCTACATATCTGCGGCGTCTCGTGCATAATGCGGGCTAGGAGCGATGCTGTTCACTTAGGCCATCGATCGGGAAATCCCATTTCCCAGGCTCTCCGATAACTGCCCTCTTTATCTCCCTCTCCCCTTGCCGGGGGAGAGGGTAAGGGTGAGGGGGAGGCGCGCCACACTTCACCCCCTCACCTTCATCCTCTCCCCCTTCCGAGGGGGAGAGGAGATTGTTCTTGGGCACGTCGAACCTTCTGTGGCGGGATTGTTGGGTCCCTGGGGCATGTTGGACCCTTAAGTGAACCGTATAGGGGCTGGGAGGATATAGGCATGAGAGACAGACGTTTTCGGGCGACCCGAAGACCTGGGCCCCCAAACAAGGAGAGCACGAAATCCGTGGACGAGCTCGTGCGGGAGTTGAAGGGGATGACATCCCCCGCCTCGTCTAACTACCGGGAACGCTCCCTGCAGATTCACGGGCTCATCTGCGCCAAGTGCGCCAGGGAGTTCAGCCACAAGGACCGCCATCTCCTCACCGTGCACCACAAGGACGGCGACCACCGGAACAACCCCGCCGACGGCTCCAACTGGGAGAACCTCTGCGTCTACTGCCACGACGATGAGCACAGCCGCGGCTTGCTAGGGGACTATTTGAGGGATGACAAGGGCCCCGACCGTAGGCGTTAGTTGGAGCCAGCCTTGGCCGTCACCCTTCACCCCCCACACCTTCGTCCTCTCCCCCTAGAGGGGGAGAGGAAAATTCTCTTTCCTGTAGGGTGGGCACTGCCCACCCCATGGATGGAAACCTCCCGACTCAATCCAGACGGCTTCGTAAAAAGTCCATCTGCGGCGTTGCGCTTCATCTTTTGTCATTGCAGCGTACTTCTCTGTACGCCTCGTTCCTCAAGATTCGCGCGCCTTGCATCTGGAGCTTGTGCCGTCTACCTTGGCGACTTTTTACGAAGTCATCAATCCAAGGTCTGCCGGTAGCGTCTTACTCCCACCGTGAGTACCACCACCAGGAAGAGCGCAATAGGCCAGAGGTTCGGCCAGATTTCGGCGAGACCGTTTCCCTTGAGGAGAACGCCTCGGACGAGTCTCAGGTAATGGGTGAGAGGGAGGACGGAGCCGACCACCTGCGCCCAAGCGGGCATCCCGCGGAAGGGAAACATGAAGCCGGAGAGGAGGATCGAGGGGAGGAAGAAGAAGACGGAGAGCTGCATGGCCTGGAGCTGGTTCCGGGCGATGGTGGAAAAGGTTATGCCCACGGCGAGGTTCGCGGCGATGAAGAGGAGGGAGAGCACGAAGATGAGGGCGAGGCTTCCCTGCATGGGCACCTCGAACAGGAACCGCGACGCGATGACGATGAGGCTCATCTGGATGTAGCCGACCAGGATGTAAGGGATGATCTTCCCCACCATCACCTCAAGGGGCCGGACCGGGGTGGAGAGGAGGTTCTCCATGGTGCCGCGCTCGCGCTCCCGGGTGATGGCGAGCCCGGTGATGATCACCAGCGTCAGGGTGAGGATCACGCCCATGAGCCCGGGGACGATGTTGTACTGAGTGATCGCCTCGGGGTTGTAGTTGGCGTGGATGCGAAGGGTCACCGCCGAGTCGCCGGAAACAAGGTGGGAGAGGGATCCGGTGAGATCCCGCCTGAGCGCCCGGTCAACGAGCTCCCGGAAGCTGGCAACGGCGTTGCTCGTTGCCGAGGGGTCGGTGGCGTCCGCCTCGAGCAGAAGTACCGGCCGCTCGCCCCGAAGAAGGTTCCGGCCGAACTCCTCCGGGATGGTGAGGACGAACTGGACCCGCCCCTGCCGGAGAAGGCTGTCCGCCTCGGCCCGCGAACGGATCCCCCGCACCAGGTCGAAATAGGTGCTGTTCTGCATGGCGCTCACGATGGTGCGGGAAAATACGGAGTTATCTCCCGAGAGGACCGCCGTGGGGAGGTGCCGCGGGTCGGCGTTGATGGCGTAGCCGAAGAGGATGAGCTGGATGAGGGGGATGCCGATCATCATGGCGAAGGTGAGGCGATCGCGGCGCATCTGGATGAACTCTTTGACCACCACCGCCCAGAACCGTCTCGGAGAGAAGAATCCGCTCGCCATGACTTAGTGCTTCTTCGCCT
>Ga0335070_10005400_pt1 | contig 14999 bp, 15 predicted proteins | sample Lox_Sample_13_FD_206722 | JGI IMG/M metagenome (GOLD analysis project Ga0335070, IMG submission 206722) | Soil microbial communities from Loxahatchee National Wildlife Refuge, Florida, United States - Lox_Sample_1.3 | ecosystem: Environmental > Terrestrial > Soil > Wetlands | place: USA... | reverse complement strand
TCAAATCTGCGGTACTGCCTGTTACTCCATGAGTAAATTCATGCACGATTACATCAAATCCGCCTGCTAAATTAGAGAAATTAACACTATCACCATCGCCATACGTTAGAAATGCTCCATTCCAAAATGCATTATTATACTTTAACTTATAATGTACTACATTTAAAATCGATCCTTTATTACCATCGTAGCTGTCCCTGTTGAAATAAGATTTATAAAATTCATAAACTTCCCGGGTAAAGTCGTGGGCAGATACGGCAGATTTTAGAGTTTCATTATCATTAAAATTATTATCATTATTAGGATCCGAAATCAGCTCCACACTTTTATATCCGCTGCCGGAGGTATCATTTTTTGCATCGGAGGTTTGTATAACTCCCAAAAGACTGTCTATCGGAGGGGTAAACATCGGGAGGCTGGCATCCAATAAATAATATTTACCTTCAGAAAGATATGAATGGATTGTCTGCTCATTCCCTTTTAAATCAATTCCGGTACCCACAATAGGGCCGTCGGATCTTAGGCCGTCATCAACCTTTAAAATTGATCCATTAAAAGCATCGACAAATAAAGTCATTTTGGGATTCCCGAATGAAGGGAGCTTCACCTCGTAAGCAAGGTTAAATATATTTCCGCCGGTATATATAATTAATTCCGCTGATTGGCTGTCCGGCTTATATTTTCCCAGCTTCCGCTTTGCCGCTGCAAGAGCAGAATAAGAATCCAAGGAAGGATTTAAATCGATTTCCGGCGTAGGATAGTATCTTCCGTTAACCGATTCAATTGATCCGTCATTATTAAAGTGAACAATCAGTTCTGCCCCGAATATTTTAATTCCGTTAATCTTCTGCCCGTATTTAACATGAGTCATTTTTAAATTATCCGTGAATTCCGATACGGCATCAAGTTCACTGTAAGGATCTTTTATTCCAAAAAGATTAATATTTTGAGCTAAAAATCTCTTTCCGTCCTCTGATTTGCCGGCTGATGAGGCAAACCCTTTTTCAGTAAGCCTTCCTCCGACAAAAACAGGAGAGGAATTCCGGCTATTCCATTCTGCCTTCAGGCTTCTATTCAATTTATTCTGCAAATCAATTAAACCTTTTCCGGGTGCGTTCTTGAAAAATTTTGTTCCTGTTTTCATTTCCTTAATTAAGGATTGTCCAAGCAGATTTAATCCGCACATATATATAGCAAACCAAGATATCAAAAGAGTGCTTCTTCTCATTTTATTACTTTTTTAATAAGTTTAGTCTGTTATTTGTTTAATTGCCGAATAAAACCTTCTTATATTCTCTGGAACTTCAGAATCCGGTTCCAATCCGTTCCAGGAAATTCTTTTTTCTCCCTTATCTGTTTTTATAGTCATAAAGGAGGAAACATTTCCATGTTCATTATATTTTGTATTTTGAATACCGGTTGTATCTATCAAATTAATTATCGAATAAATTTCGTCTTTATTTAATTGCTTGGAAAACGATTTCCGTGCAGAATCGAATGTTCTGCCGGTCCATTTGATAACCTTTCCGGTTGAATCCAAATAGATACCCTCATAATTACCAGTAAATCCTCCTCCATGCCCCATCAATATTGTGCATTGAATTTTAAGATCATTATCACGAGTAGACTGGCTGGAGGAGCACCCGGCTATTAAACAGAATGAAAATATATAAGCAGCGAAAAAAAGCAGATCTCTATTCATAAAGATTTTAATTTAGTGAATTAAAAAATTATCCAAGCATTATGCCATTAATGCATTTTTTTGTTCATTTGGAATTACTGCGGAATAATTTGAAATTCCGGTTCGGGAATGAATTCCAGTATAAATTCAGTAATTATTACAAAGAAAATTGATCAAAAAGGAAGAAAAATTAACGGAAAAGGTTAATAAAACAGAGCCGGATTTAATTTTTATTGGGGTATATCTCTGCAAGTTTTTGAAGTGCAGCTTGTGCCGCTTTCTGTTCGGCACTTTTTTTATTCTTTCCCAGGCCAATTCCATATTCAGTTCCATTTATAGCGACTTTAATTGTAAAGGTACGATTATGCTGAGGCCCTTCTTCATTAATAACTGTATAAGCGGGATTATCCATCTTATTGGCCTGTGCAAATTCAAGCAGCTGGCTTTTGAAATTTTCATCAATAAGATAAAGCCCGGCCCTAGTATTAGGTTCTATCAGGATCTTCCGGATGAATTCTTTCGCCGAATCCAGTCCATTATCAAGGTAAACTGCTCCAATAAGGGCCTCGAGAGCGTCGCAGAGAATAGTTTTAGAACCATTACTAAAAGATGAAGAAATATTTTTGCTTATCAATATATAATCTTCCAGATTAATTTTCTCGGCTGCGTCTGCCAGGGCAAGCCGGTTTACGAGCTTTGCACGGACTTTAGTCAAGAATCCCTCATCCTTGTCGGGGAAACTTTCAAAAAGATATTCGGCTACCGATAAACTCAAGACCGAGTCTCCGAGGAATTCGAGGCGTTCGTTGGAGACATCATACTCAAGATTTTGTTCAAGGAATGAGCGATGCATTAAAGCCTGAATAAAATAAGAACGGTTTTTTATCCTGAAGCCGATCAATTCTTCAAGCATAGCAAATTTTTCCTCGGTAAATAGCCTGCTGATATATTTTGATTTTCTATTACTCTCCCTCTGCTTTAGTCTTTCGATAAGCCAGTTTATCAGCTTTCCCAAAGCTATTCCTCAAACTTATTAAACAAAAGAGATGCGTTGTGGCCGCCGAATCCAAAAGTATTGCTTACCGCATAATTAATTTCATGCTGGGTGGGTCGGTTTGCGCTGTAATTAAGATCGCATTCGGGATCGGGATTATTTAAATTGATTGTGGGAGGCACGACATTATTTTTTAGTGCAAGAACGGTGGCGATAGCTTCAACACCCCCGGCTGCCCCTAAAAGGTGTCCGGTCATAGATTTTGTTGAATTTATGACCAATTTATAGGCATGATCTCCGAAAACATGCTTAATAGCTTTAGTTTCATTCAGGTCATTGTAAGGAGTAGAAGTACCGTGAGCATTTATATAATCAATATCCTGGGGAGAAATGCCGGCATCGCAGATTGCAGCTTTCATAGAGCGCTGGGCGCCTTCGCCTTCCGGTGCCGGAGCAGTAATATGAAATGCATCGCCGGTCAAGCCGATTCCGGAAATTTCAGCATAAATTTTTGCGCCGCGCTTAACCGCATGTGAAACTTCTTCCAGAATTAATGTCCCCGCTCCTTCTCCCATTACAAATCCGTTCCTGTCCTTATCGAAAGGCCTGCAAGCCTCAAGGTATCTGTCATTCCAGGTCGAAAGGGCTTTCATCGCATTGAAACCGCCTATCGACATTTCGGTAATTGCGGCTTCCGAGCCGCCGCAGAGCATAAGATCGGCGCTCCCTCTTTGGATGAGAATCATAGCATCGGCAATTGCGTGCGAAGAAGTGGCACATGCGGATGTCGTAGCATAATTAGGTCCCTTTAATCCATGCTTTATGGAAATCTGGCCGGCTGCTATATCCGATATCATCATTGTTACAAAAAAGGGGGATAAATAACGAGGAGTTTTAGATTTGAAATAATTCCAGTGCTGCTGCTGAAGAGTGAACATGCCCCCAATGCCGCTGCCGTAAATAACACCGAATCTTTCTTTATCAACCTTTTCCATGTTAATACCTGAATCGGAGATTGCCATGTCTGAAGTAACCATGGCAAAATGTGAAAAAGGATCCATTCTCCTAACAAGTTTTCTGTCAAGAAAATCTTCGGGATTGAATCCTTTTACTTCAAAAGCAAATTTTGTATCAAATTCCGCGGCATCAAATTTTGTAATCGGACCTACACCGTTTTTTCCGGCTAGAAGTGCGCTCCAAAACTGCTCGATACCTATACCAATAGGAGTAATTGCTCCAATCCCTGTTACAACTACTCTTCTTTTGTTCATATACAAACTCCTGCAAAATCTTTCATATTCATTGCCGAATATACCATTCTGAATAGGTACAAGTAATCCCGCTAACCGGGATCAGTTTTGAAATGGAAGCAAAACAAAAAAACTTTTTTATTTGTTTCCCAGCCAGGTTATTTAACCTAATTTTTCTTTTAAATATTTAACTGCATCTCCCACTGTGCTGATCTTTTCGGCATCTTCGTCGGGTATGGAAACCTGGAAAGCAGATTCGAAACCCATTACCAGCTCAACAATATCGAGGGAATCTGCTCCAAGATCATTTGTAAAAGAAGCTTCGGGAGTAATTTGAGATTCTTCAACTCCAAGTTTATCCATAATGATCTCTTTTACTTTAGCTTCAACGTCCATGTTATCTCCTGTTTTAATTGATGGTTAAGGTTGTTATTTTTTCAAGAAATTACCTTTTTCAAATCACATGGTCATTCCGCCGTCTACGGCAATAACCTGACCTGTAATATAATCAGCATCAGGGCTGCAAAGGAAGGCGACTACTTTTGCAACGTCTTCCGGCTTTCCCAGCCTGCCGAGAGGAATGTTCTTGGATAAAGCTTCTCTCTGTTTTTCATCGAGCTTGGCGGTCATAGCAGTTTCAATAAAGCCCGGGGCTACGGCATTAACGGTGATCCCTCTTGAGGCCAGTTCTCTGGCCATTGATTTTGTAAACCCGATTACTCCAGCTTTGGATGCAGAATAGTTTGCTTGACCGGCATTGCCGATAATTCCCACCACCGATGCAATGTTCACTATTCTTCCGTATTTCTGCTGGATCATCGGTTTAATGGCTGCTTTAGTATGATTGAAAACGCTCTTAAGATTCGCTGCAATTACGTCGTCGAAATCTTTTTCCTTCATAAGGAAGAGAATATTGTCCTTGGTAATTCCGGCATTATTTATTAAAATATCAACTCCACCAAGTTTTTGGACAGCGTTATCTATCGATTTCTGCGCATCTTCAAAAGAAGCTGCATTTCCTTTAAATGCAAAAACTTTAATATCGGTGTTTCCGATTTCTTTTAGAAGCTCATCGGCAGATTTGTCCGGATCGTCATCGACGAAGGCTATATCCGTGAAAAGGATCCCAGAACAGATCTTAGCGGCAAGCTCTCTTGCAATGGCACGTCCTATCCCTCTTGAGGCGCCGGTAATAACTGCCCGTTTATTTTTTGTCATTCTATTCTCCGGATTGATTTTGCTGAATATCAATTACAGCCGGATTAAGATCGTTCTCAAAACCATAGTTCTTCAAATATTCTTCCCTGTATGCTTGAAGTTCTTTAAAACCTTCTTCGCCGAAGAAATATTTCAATTCCTCCCGGCATGCCTCAAAAATTGTTGTCAGACCGTTTTCCGGCTTATACTTATTGCAGGATCTCAAGCGTTCAATATGCTCATCGTCTATTGTAAGCGAACCTTCATAAATTGTAAGAGGAAATAATATACAATAAAGAGGCTTATATTTCCACTTATGTTCTCCTTCAAGGTTTGCCAGTTTTTGAAGAGAACATAAACCCGATTTATCGAGAAAAACACATTTATGATTATATATCTGGGTGCCTACGGCAATTCCGCTTTTAAAATCCTTGTCCTTTTCCGGTTCTTCAAACCATTCCGCCTCATCTTTCGGCTGGCTTTCATCAAGAAGCGGGAATAATTTCTCTTTTAAAGTAAAAATTTTCTGTTGTTCATCGGAATCCGTATAAACTCCATAATAGCAACATTCTCCTGTGCATTTACAAGTGAATTTAAAATTAAAAATTATGGGATCAATCCCGATTCCGTTTATTCTTTTTAAAATTCGATCAGCCATTAAAGATACTTCTCCAGTTCAGAGAATTTGTCAATCCCAAAACTTTTTACATCGGGGTTTATTCTTTTAACCAGTCCCTGCAGAACTTTACCCGGACCGATTTCAATAAATTCATCAATACCGTCGTTTATCATGTTTATAATTGTTTCTTCCCAAAGTACGGGGGAAGTCAACTGCCTGCACAGCTGGTTTTTAATTTCGTCTTTTTCTGAAACAGGTTTTGCGCTCACATTTGCATACACGGGAAACCGGGCGTTATAAATGGGAGTTTCGTCCAAAGCTTTTTTTAATTCATTGCGAGCAGACTCCATTAAAAGCGAGTGAAATGCTCCGCTTACCACAAGTTCCTTTACCAGCTTTGCCCCGGCAGCCTTGCATAAATCCATAGCTTTTTTTACACCCGCCGCAGAACCTGAAATTACTATTTGTCCGGGAGAATTAAAATTTGCACATTGGACAATTCCTGCGGCAGAGGCATTTGCACAGCATTCCTTCACCTTCTCCGCACCCAGCCCTAGAACAGCAGCCATAGTACCCGGATTATCCAATCCGGCCTGCTGCATAGCTTTCCCCCTTACCCTTACAAGCTTAACAGCATCATAAAATTCAATAGCTCCTGCCGAAACTAACGCAGAATATTCACCTAAAGAATGCCCGGCAGCAGCAGATGGATTTAGGGTACGGATAAGATTTAATATAACAATGCTATGAACAAATATAGCCGGCTGAGTAAATTCAGTCTGTTTTAATTTATCTTCCGGTCCGCTGAACATTATATATGAAAGATTAATACCTAGGATATCATCTGCCGAAGCAATTATTGCTTTGCCTTCGGCCGAATTTTCATAAATATCTTTACTCATTCCTATGTACTGTGATCCCTGGCCGGGAAACAGAAAACCGATTTTAGTCATTAATTACTTCGGTAAAAAAATGTCACTCAAAAAAAATTAAAAAAAACCTAAAGAGTATTGCCCTTTATTAATCCATCCCCCAGACAAGATAACTTGCTCCCCATGTAAATCCGGCGCCAAAGGCAGCGAGAATCAATTTATCCCCCTTTTTTATCTTCCCTGTTCTATAATATTCCACTAAACATAACGGGATCGTTGCTGCAGTAGTATTTCCGTATTTATCGATATTTACCATTACCTTATCCATACATAATCCCAATCTTTCGGCGGTTGCACTTATTATTCTTAAATTCGCCTGATGAGGGACGAGATAGGCAATATCTTCGGGCTTCAATTTATTCTTCTGCATTAAATCATATGAGATATCAGCCATTCCCTTTACAGCAACTTTAAAAACCGCTTTTCCGTCCTGGTAGAGATAGTGCATCTTTTTATCAACTGTTTCATGGGAAGCAGGATGGAGGCTGCCACCTCCCTTTATATATAAATTAGGTGCTCCCGAGCCGTCAATTTTGAGGAGCGAATCGTGGAGACCCAGATTTTTATCGGTAGTCGGTTCAATAAGAATTGCAGCAGCGGCATCGCCGAATAAAATGCAGTTATTCCTATCAGAATAATCAACTATAGAGCTCATTTTATCGGCACCGATCACCATTACCTTTTTATATAAACCGGATTCAACTAAAGAACAGCCGACCTGGTAGGCAAAAAGAAATCCGGAACAAGCGGCCGAAAGATCAAATCCCCATGCATTCTTCGCCTCGATTTTTTCCTGAACAATGCACGCAGTAGCAGGGAAAAACATATCCGGTGTTATTGTTGCAACTATTATTATATCTATTTCGTCGCCGGAAACGTTGGTGGTTTTGAGCAGATCTTCTGCAGCCTTTACGGCTAATAAGCTGGTAGGGCCTTTTTCAAGTATCCGTCTTTCTTTAATTCCCGTTCTTGTAGTAATCCATTCATCGGTTGTATCGATTATTGTTTCAAAATACTTATTATCATAAACCTTTTCAGGTACATACATACCGACTCCGGTAATAACCGCATTATAGCTTTTTGATTTATTCATTTATAATTATACCAGGTTAGAATAATTTTTAATTGACTTCTCTATTTTCGATACTAAATTTTTTGCATGCATCTCTTCAGCTTTAAGCACCATATTTTTTATTGCTTTCGGTGTGCTTGATCCATGCCCGATTATGCTGATCCCGTTCACTCCAAGCAGCGGAACACCACCGTACTCCTGGTAATCGAAATCGTGCAGGATCTCCTTGAGAGAGTTTTTTGCAATTCCAACTTTAAGTTTCTTCCAAAAACTTCTTTGAGAATACTCTTTCAATTTAAATTTCAAATAATTAACAACACTTTCTCCGAACTTAAGAACTATATTTCCCAAAAATCCGTCGCAAATAATGACATTAATTTTTCCCATCAGAATATCCCTTCCTTCTACATTCCCGACAAAATTAAGGTTCGACTTCTTCAACAGTTTTGAAGCCGCTTCGGAGAGGTCATTTCCTTTTCCTTCCTCTTCGCCCATACTAAGAATACCGACGGAAGGATTTTTGATGTTTCCGATCTCACTTGCATAAATCGAGCCCATAAGAGCGTATTCAAGCAGATGCTGAGGTTTGGCATCTTTGCCGGCACCAACATCGTATACGTAGCATTTACCGTTTATATTGGGAAACTCAGCGCCGATTGTTGGTCTTCCGACATCGGATAATCTCCCGATAATTAAAGTCGATGCGCTCATTACGGCCCCCGTATTCCCTGCACTTACGAATGCATCGGCTTTTTTCTCCTTAACCAGCCCTGCCCCTATAACAATCGATGAATTCGGCTTCTGCCTGAGTGCCGTAACAGGGTTCTCTCCCATTTCAATTAATTGATCTGCATTTATTATATTATTTTCATTGAAAGAGAGCCGATTTGTTTTGAGCACATTCTTTATTTCGTCCTTCTTACCTACAAGAAACAGCTCAACATTTCCATTTTCACTTAAAGCCTGTACGGCTCCGAGCACGGTATTCTGAGGAGCAAAGTCACCTCCCATGGCATCGACAACTATCCTGCACTTTAAGTTGTTAGGATCGGAATTGTACATTAGAAGGTGAATAAATTAATTAAGTTTTTGGAATAAGCATAGATTTTTCATTGTAATAACCGCAGGAAGGGCATGCGCGGTGGGTTAGTTTCATTTCACCACAATGAGAACATACACCTAAGGTTGGTGCAGAAGCTTTATAATGAGTCCTTCTTTTATCCCTTCTGCTCTTGGACATTCTTCGCTTTGGATTTGGCATAATCTTTTTATTTCACTTTTTAATTATTTTTTGATTTTCAATTAAGTATTTCCGTCTTCCATCAATATCTTCCTTTTCACAATCGCACTCCCCTTGGTTTAAATCTTTTCCGCATTTATAGCATAAGCCTTTGCAATCCTCTTTACACAACTTTTTCATCGGTACAGCCAGCATCACATAATCATGCGCATCGTTTGTAAGATCAATTTTATCCGCATCCGCAGGGAGGTAAGTAACATCCGTTGACCCGTTATCTAGGGGCTGCCTGCCGAAAAGGTAAACCATTTTGTAGGCGGTTTTAATTACCGAATCGTAGCCGGTTGCACAACGATCGCAATTGAACCTTGCATTTAATTTCAATTCTCCGTTAAGGATAATCTGATTGTGTGCTTTTACGAGTTTTACACTAAATAAAAAATTTCCAAAGAACGGTTCATCAAGTCCTATATTTTCAATATTTTCATCAAACTTATATTCATGAACTCCTTCGCTGAGATTTGCAATCTTAATAATCATAGTATCTCCTCTTCAGAACATTCGAAAAAGGACACAAAATATAGATATTGATGATAAGATAATCAAATAAAATATCCATCTTCTAATCTTCTTTTTACGGAAAATAGATGTAAATTGATTAAAAAATCTGTTTCTAGCTACCAAAAGAAATTCTAAAATCTTAAGTTTGAGCTATCAGTAAATTGGAATAAAGATGCTCACGGTTCAAAATCTACGGAAAGAATTCAATAATGTTGTCGCAGTTGAGGATATATCGTTTAATATCGATGAAGGAAAGATTTTCGGGATTCTCGGGCCTAACGGGGCGGGAAAAACTACAACCCTCCGGACAATTCTCAATATAATTAAACCTACTTCAGGCACAATAAGCTTCGATTCAAAACCGATTACCGATGAATTCTTTAATCTTATCGGTTATTTACCGGAAGAAAAAGGATTATACAGAAAAAGCAAGGTAATTGATATTATTTTATATTTTGCCCAGTTGAAAAATATTCCAAAACCAAAGGCAAAGGAATCCGCAGATTACTGGCTGAAAAAAATGGAGATTCCCCATTATAAGAATAAAAGGATAGATGAGCTTTCAAAAGGAAATCAACAGAAAGTGCAGTTTATTACAGCCGTAATACATGAGCCGAAGCTTCTGATTCTGGATGAACCTTTCAGCGGATTCGATCCGATTAACCAGCAGATTCTAAAGGAGATGATCCTGAACTTTGTAGATTCCGGTAAAATAATTGTGCTGTCAACCCATCAAATGGAAACAGCAGAGAAATTATGCTCTGAGATCTTATTGATAAACAAAGGAAAGGAAGTCTGCAGCGGCTCAATTTCCCAGGTTAAAAAAAGATACGGTAAAAATCATATTAAAATCGAATTTGAGGGGGACGGATCATTTTTAAATTCACTCCCGTTTGTTAATCATATCGATAATTATAAGAATTATGCCGAAATAGAATTGAGTGAAACCACGGCCCCGCATGAATTTTTAAAAGAAGTAGTATACAAAATTAATATTACCCAGTTTTCGGTTATTGAACCGACGCTTAATCAAATTTTTATCGATGTTATTAAGCAAAGCAAAAATTAGATCTGCAGGAGATAAAAAATAACAGCTGTTTCATAATTTAAAATCGAAATGAATTTAAAAAAGAGTTTCGCGGTTGCGCGATGGGAGTATTTGGAAAAATTAAAAACAAAAACTTTTATCATTTCACTTTTTTTAACTCCATTAATATTGATAATATTCACCATCCTTCCTTCCATGCTTGCCGAGGAAGGAAAGGAGAATACCGAGTTCATCGGGTTTATAGATACAACAGGGATCTATCTTCCTCTAATGAGAGAAAGACTTGAGGAATTCAGGCTTCCCGACGGCCAGCCTAATTATATCCTCGTAAATTTTTCGGGGAAAAATAAAACTATTGAAGAGCTGAAATCGGCAGCGGACTCAAACGCAGTTGACGGAAGAGTAGAAGGATATCTCCTTATAGATCAAATCAACAATGATTCCCTTAAGGTGGAGTACAGGAGTAAATTATCTCCCGGGTTTGTCGATATGCAGCGGTTTGAGGCTGCATTTAATGAAGCAAGAGTAAAATTGAAATTAATTGAAAAAGGCATTGACCCGGAAGTGATGAAACTTCTTGCAGGGAAAATAAATATCAAGCAGGTAAAGGTTGAAGCGGTCGGGAAGGAGACAAACGTAAATTTTTTCGCCACTTTTTTTTCTTCCATTGTTTTTCTGCTGCTCCTTATGATGATGATAATTTATTCCGGGGGTATGCTAATCAGGAGTTTGGTTGAGGAAAAATCGAATAGGCTTATTGAGATACTAATTTCAAGCTGTACGCCCAATGAGCTTATTACCGGGAAAATATTCGGTTTAAGCACGCTTGGTCTGACTCAGATGGCTATCTGGGCGCTGGTAAGCATCACACTTATCAACAGCGCTGTTATACCGACTGAAATATTTAATAATATTCTTCCTATTCTCTTTTATTTTCTGGTCGGATTTATTTTTTATACTTCAATATTTGTCGGTATCGGATCTGTTGTAACCAGCGAACAGGAAGCTCAAATGGTTACAACATATTTAAGTCTTACTCTTGTTTTCCCGGTAGTCTTTGCAATCTCAATTTTTAACAATCCAAATTCTTTTTTGATCAATATACTGACTTATATTCCTCTTACCCTGCCGTCAATAATGATTTTAAAGCTAAATGTTACACGGGTTCCTGCAATGGAAATTATTGAAACAGCCGTTATTATGTTTCTTTCCATTTACCTTACTATAATTGTTTCTGCAAAGATTTTCAGAATTGGGATTTTATCATATGGGAAGCGGCCTAGTTTAAAAGAATTAATATCCTGGCTGAGGATGAAATAGAGACCTTAAATTGGCAGGACCAAAATATTTATACGTTAATCGTTAAAAGTTCATAGTTAATTCGAATGACACGATTAACAATTAACTATTTACGATTAACTTTTCCATTTGGTGCATAAATTAGAACTAAAGGATTAATAGACTTTCCGTTTACCTTAAATGCATTCAGTATATCTTTTTTCAGCTTTTGCCGCATTAGTACCGATGATTGTTTACTTATTAATCATCTGGAAATTTGACAGATACGACAGAGAGCCGTTCCGGCTGGTCTTGAAAAATTATCTTTGGGGTGCGGTAGGTGCCGTAATTTTGTCCATAATCCTCAGCAGCCTCTTTTCAGGGCTGTTTTCCAAATATACCCGGGATGCAGGAGCTCAGGTCAGGATAGATGCAGTCGTTATTGCCCCTCTTGTTGAAGAAATAACCAAAGGGATTTTTCTTCTTTTAATGATTTCGGATAAAAGATTTGATAATATTACAGACGGTATTGTCTACGGTGCAGCGATCGGCCTTGGTTTCGGGATGACGGAAAACTTTCTCTACTTCATTTCTTTCGGTTCATCTGCTGAGCAATGGATTTCGGTAGTTTTGCTCAGGACATTTTTCTCAGCCGTAATGCACTGCGTCTCAACCGCTATACTTGGGGCATCCCTAGGTTTTTCAAAATTTAAAACAGGTTTGCAAAGATATTCTTTCCCGGCAGCAGGACTGCTTGTGGCAATTTTCATTCATCTGACCTGGAACTATAGTGTCAGCTACCAAAACACCGCATTGCTGGGAATATTCTTCTTGATATTTTGTTTCATGGCTTTTTCGGCAGCTTTTGCGCTCTCGGTTTCAGGAGAAAAGAAAATAATTTACAGCCAGCTTTTTGATGAAGCAGCCAGCGGATTAATACCTCCTGAGCATATCACAATTCTCAATTCAACACGAAGGAACAGAACGGGCTGGATTGACGAAAAAATCCGTAAGTCATATATTAAAGCCGCAATTACGCTGGCATTTAGAAAAATGCAGATGCAGAATGCCGAGGGATCAAAAAAAAATATTTATGAAAATGATATCAGGTTTTACAGAAGCTTTATAAAAGATTTATTATACGGCAAGGGAATAGAATGAAAGTCGATTCTACGGTTTATATTTTATCATTTCATCCGCAGTTAAATGAAAAGGAGGTAAAGCATTTCCCTTCCCTAGATAGTAAGCACTCCGTAGATCTGTATTCTGCTTTATTGTTGAACCACAAGGAAGTAATAAAGTCACTCAACCCAATTCCGCCATTTTTTTTCTGCTTAGACGAAAGAGACAGGGAATTTATTCCGGAAGAAATATCTAAAGAGAAAATTATTTTCTATCCACAGGCGGAGAATAATTCGGTACCCGGTATTTTAAATGAAAAATATATCTCCACCGGCGGCATAAATATAATATTAAACTCGAACGTAATCGGGATAAAAAACCAGGACATCTTAAAAATATTTGATATTTTGAGTGTAGAAGATGAAGTGATTATAATCGGCAGATCAAAAAAGGAAAGGGCTGCATTTATCGGTTTGAACTTTTATAATCCGGAACTACTTGAAGGAATAGAATGGGACAAACCGAATTTCGACTCCTTTCTTTCAAAAGCCTGCATGTTCAATAATAAAATAAATATTTTAGACGATTTTATGCTTATAAATACAGTTGAGGATTTTAAAGATCTTTATTCCGAGCTTTCAAAAAAAGAAAGTATGGCGTACTGCGGGCAGGCTATGCACGAAAGGTTTACAAATGTCTTCATTGAGTACAAGGACCTTCTAAAATGAACCCAGTGGGAATATTCGGGGGTACTTTCGATCCGCCGCATATAGGGCATCTGGTTACTGCCCAGGCTGTTTTGGAAATCAGGAAACTGCATAAAATTATTTTCATTCCGAATGGAATTTCTCCCAATAAAAAATACCGGGGAGGAGCCTGTGCTCAAGACAGGCTAAATATGCTGAAGCTTTCAATCCGGGGAATTCCATACTTTGAATACTCCACGCTGGAAGTTGAAAACCCTGAAAAATCCTACACAATCAATACTCTTCAAATGCTTAAAAACTTATATGAAAAAATCGAGCTTGTTATAGGCTATGATAATCTTTTGGAATTCAGAACATGGAAAGAACCGGATGAAATTATCAAGCTGGTAAAACTTGTCGTGCTTCAAAGAAATGTAAACAGCAAGCCGGAACGGAAGGACAGGTTTTACAAAGCTGCTGCCTTTGTAAAAACACCGATTATCGAAATAAGCTCTACCGAAATAAGGAGAAGAGTAAAAAAAGGTTTGCCTATCGATTATCTTGTTGCCGATAAGGTAAAAGAATATATTTATAAGTTTAATTTATATAAGGAGTAAAAATTGAAAATACTAGTAACCGGGGGCGCCGGTTTTATAGCTTCACAGGTTGCCGATGCGTTTATAAATGATGGACATAAAGTTTTTATTTTAGATGATCTTTCAACGGGATTCGAGAAAAACATAAATCCAAAAGCTGAGTTTATAAAAGCAAATATCTGTGACCTGGAGTTATCGGGATTATTTGAAAAAGAGAAATTCGATTTAATAAATCATCATGCGGCACAGATGGATGTCCGCCGCTCGGTTGCCGACCCTGTGTTCGATGCAAACATTAATATACTGGGCACAATTAATCTCCTGAAGAACGCAATGAAAACAGGGGTAAAGAAATTCATGTTTGCTTCCACAGGCGGGGCGGTTTATGGAGAACAGAAATATTTTCCGGCTGATGAGCAGCACCCCACAAATCCCCTTTCACCTTACGGCATATCCAAGCTGTCGGTGGAAAAATATCTTTATTTTTATAAAGCGCAATACAATCTCAATTACACAATACTCCGGTATGCAAATATTTATGGCCCCCGTCAAAATCCTTTCGGTGAAGCAGGCGTAGTTGCCATCTTTTGTTCGAGACTGCTCAAAGGAGAGCAGGCTGTTATAAATGGATCCGGGGAACAAACCAGAGATTATGTTTTTGTGGGAGATGTGGTTAAAGCAAACCTTTTAACAATGAACAACAAGGAAAGCGATGTATACAATATA
>Ga0335070_10005399_pt1 | contig 14999 bp, 11 predicted proteins | sample Lox_Sample_13_FD_206722 | JGI IMG/M metagenome (GOLD analysis project Ga0335070, IMG submission 206722) | Soil microbial communities from Loxahatchee National Wildlife Refuge, Florida, United States - Lox_Sample_1.3 | ecosystem: Environmental > Terrestrial > Soil > Wetlands | place: USA... | reverse complement strand
GATACGTGGTGAACCGCACCGTTCGCGTTTCCGGAGGCGGCTCGGCCCCTACACGCGTCGGGCGTACACGGACCGCGGCCGCCGGCCCCGCGATCGTGAGCTGTCGGAGAAACCGTCGGCGATCGATCATCCTTTCAGCTCCCCCTTCAGCTCGTTGACGAAGCGCCAGTCCGTGCTCTTGGCGATGATCTGCTGCGGTGTCGACGTGATCATGCCCACCTCCCGCAGACGGAGGGCGTAGAAGCGCACCGTGGCCTCCGCGTCGTAGTCCCGCCACCGTGCATAGGGCAACCCTCGCACCAGCTGGAGCGCGATGTCGGGGCTCCGCGGATAACCCTGCGCCACGAGGGCCCGCACCGCCCGCTCCGGGTCGGCCGCGCAGATCTCGTTGGCCTTCAGGATGGCCCGGAGCGCGCGCTTGGTGGCCACGGGGTTCTTGCCGACGAACTCGCGGTTGCCCGCGAGAATGCAGCAGAAGTACTGGGACCACGGCTTGTCGGTGAGAGTGTCGACGAGGACATGCCCGACCTTGCGCGCCAGCAGTTCCTCTGGTTCCGGCGCAAAACCCATGTAGGCATCCACTTTCCCGTCGGCAAGCATATTCATCGATTCCTTCACGTTTGCATCCACCCAGACAATATCCTTGCGGGGATCGAGACCGATATACAACGCGATGCTCATGACGAACGCTCGGCGCCCAAGGCCGGGGACGGCCACCGTCTTGCCCTTGAGATCGCGCACGGTACGAACCCGTTCCGATGCCAGAAGCTTCTGGCAGCCCGCGTGAATTCCAGCGAGTAGAACCGCTGACCCCCCGGCGTCGACGCTCAGGAGGTGCCCCGGCGAATCGTTCATGCCGAGGTCGGCCTCACCGGAGTTCAGGACCACGTTGAGGGTGCCATGACGTGCGTCGATCGGTTTCAGCGGTCCCGCGGTGGAAACATACTCGACGCGCTCGAATCCCTCGGCATGGAGGAGGGGCTCCGCCACGAATATAGGGGCGAAACAGGCGATTGGTGAATGGGACAGCCGAATCGTGGTCGTCTCCGGCGGCGGCTCGGCGGCGGCCGACTCGGGGCGGAGCCCGACGAGGCCTGCCGCACCCGCCGCGGTCATGCCGGCGACGAACTCGCGCCGGGCGAGGCTCATGCCTTCATCTCCTTCTTGAGCTCGTTGAGAAACCGCCACTCGCTGCCGTCGGCGAGAATCTTCTGCGGCGTCGCCTTGACCAGTCCCGCCTCGCGCAGGCGGAGGGCGTAGTAGCGGAGCGCGTCGGCTGGGTCATATTCCCGCCACCGCGAGTAGGGCAGCTCCTTCATCATCTGCAGCACATAGTCGCGCTGGGGCGCCAGGCCCCGGTCGACGAGGATCTGCGTCGCTCGCCCCGGATCGGTGGCGCAGAGCTCCGCCGACCGGATCATGGCGCGCAGGACACGCTTCGTGGCGACAGGACGCCCTCGGACGAAATCGCGCCTCGCCGCGACCAGGCAGCAGAAATATTGCGACCACGGCCGGTCCGTCGTGGTGCTCACGACTACGTGACCCACCTTCTTCGCCCGCAGCTCCTGCGGCTCTGGTGGGAAGCCCATATAAGCGTCGACCTTCCCCTCAGCCAAGAGCTGCATCGATTCGGCGGCCGGGGACGTCACCCATTCGACATCCTTGCGGGGATCGAGGCCCACGTGGGTCAAGATCGTTGACATCATGAGATGCCGCCCCGAGTGCAATCCGGGGATCCCGAGCTTCTTCCCCTTGAGGTCGATGATCGTGCGGATCCGATCGGTTCCGAACAGCTCGTAGCAGCCGACGTGCAGGCCCGCCAGGGCCACGATCGGCTGTCCCTTGTCAATCTGCGTGACGAATGAGGGACCATCGGTTCCGGCGATGTCAGGCTCGCCCGAGATGAGCGCCTCCCATCCGGTCGCCAGCCTCTTGTTCCCGGCGGGTTCCTTGTGCCACGCCTTCACGTATTCGATGCTGGTGAACCCTTCCGCCTTCAGCAGCCCTTCTCCGGCGACGTACAGGGGCGCGAAGCAAATCGCGGGGCTGAGGGCCACTCGAAGCTTCGTCGTCTCTGGTAGCGGCTCTGCGGCGGCGGCGCGCGGCGGTCGGGCTCCGAGCAGGACGGCGCCCGTCGCGAGCGTCGTCCCGTTGAGGAACGCGCGCCGGTTCATCCCTTCAGCTCCTTCTTGAGCTCGTTGAGGAAGCGCCAGTCCGTGCCCTGAGCAAGGATCTTCTGAGGGTTCGACTGGATCATACCGGCCTCGTGCAGGCGCAGGGCGAGGAACCGAAGCGTGTTGTCGGGGTCGAATTCCCGCCACTTCCCGTAGGGGATCTCCTTCATGACCTGGAGCGCAGTGTCGTAGCGCGGAGTCCACCCTTTGTCGACAATGAACCGCGCGGCGCGGTCAGGCTCGAGCGCACAGACATCGACAGCCTTCAGAAGCGCGCGCAGCGCGCGCTTGGTAGCGGCCGGATGGCTCCGAACGAACTCCCGGTTCGCGCTCGCCATGCAGCAGAAGTACTGCAACCACGGACGATCGAGCGCCGTATTCAGGATGACGCGGCCGACTCCCTTGGCCCGCAGCTCCTGGGGCTCGGGCGGGAATCCCATGAAGGCGTCGACCTTCCCCTCGGCAAACAGCTGCATCGACTCGGCCGCGGGATGTATGACCCAGTTGATGTCCCGGCGGGGATCCAGGCCAACATACGTCAGCACGCTGGCGAGGAAGATGTGCTCGGAGGCTCCCATCCCCTGCACACCGACTGTCTTCCCTTTGAGGTCACGGACCGAGCGGACACGTTCGGTCGCAAACAGTTCGTAGCACCCCACGTGGATCCCCGCCAGGACGACGAACGGCCTTCTCGACTCGATCTCCATCACAAGTGTCGTGGCGAGTTCCATGGTGATATCGATGCGGCCGGCTGCCAGCATGTCCCGCCGCTCGAGCGTCGTGGCCGTCTGGACGTACTCTATCTCGGTGAACCCTTCACTCCTCAGAAGCTCCTCCGCCACGAACTGAGGGGCGAAGCAGATACCAGGACTGCGGCCTAGCCTCACCTTCGTCGTTTCGGCGGGCGGTTCTGCGAGAGCCAGTTCAGCGCGGAGTCCCATAAGCCCGGCGGCCCCTGCCAGTGCCCCACCCCGCAGAAACCCGCGGCGGCTGACGTGGGCGCCGGTCAGGGCTCGGCGGCGAATCATGCCTTCAGCTCCTTCTTGAGCTCGTTGAGGAAGCGCCAGTCCGTGCCCTGACTGATGACCCTCTGGGAGCTCGACTTGATGATGCCCGCCTCGTGCAGGCGGAGTGAGTAGAACCGGATGGCGTCCTCGGGGTTGTACTCGCGCCAGCGGGCATAGGGGAGCTCGCGGAGAGTGGCCAGCGCGTAGTCCTCGCGCGAGGTGATTCTCTTCTCCACGAGACCCTTGGAGATGCGCTCGGGCTCGAGCGCACAGATGTCTATCGCCTTCAGGATGGCACGCAAGGCGCGCTTGGTGGCCATCGGGTTCTTCTGCACGAAGTCGCGGTTGGCCGCCACCATGCAGCAGAAGTACTGCGACCACGGGCGGTCAGTGGTGGTGCTCAGGACCACATGGCCGATCTTCTTCGCCCTGAGCTCCTGCGGCTCAGGCGGGAAGCCCATATACGCGTCAACCTTGCCCTCGGCCAACAGCTGCATCGATTCCGCCGGCGACGACGTCACCCACTCGACATCTTTGTGAGGATCGAGACCGACGTGGGTCAGAATCGTCGCCATCATGAGATACCGCCCGGAGAGCAATGCGGGGTACGCGACCTTCTTCCCCTTCAGGTCGTGCACCGTGCGGACGCGGTCTGTTCCGAACAACTCGTAGCAGCCGGCGTGCATCCCCGCCAGCCCGACGATCGGCTGCCCCTTGTCAGTCTGCGTGACGATCGAAGGCACATCGGTCCCTGCTATGTCAGCCTCGCCCGCGATGAGCGCCCCGATTCCGGTGGGCGCCTTCACATATTCGATGCTAGTGAACCCCTCGGACTGGAGCAATCCATCCCCAGCGACGTACTGAGGCGCGAAGCAAATCGCCGGGGTCAGTGCCACTCGTAGCTTCGTCGTCTCCAGCGGCGGTTCGGCGGCGGCAGACCTAGGGCGGACCCCGAGGAGAGCTGCTGCTCCCGAAGCGGCCGTGCCAGTCACGAACTCGCGCCGGTGGATCATCCGTCCAGCTCCCTCCGAAGGCACCAATCCCGCCTTGGATGGACTCCTCGCGGCCCGCGTGCGGAGTCCTGTCCTGAATCGTTGGGGAATGACCGGGAGTCTGCCGGCGACGAGGGGAAACACTGCACGCGGAGGCCGCCACATCGCCCAAGTGGGGGCTCGCCGTGAGAGGTGACGCCTACTATGGGTGGCGTCAGATCCGTTGTCAATACGGGCGTGCCCGTCGGGCCAGGAACTGTGCTCGTGCCACTCGTCCGTTCGGCGGACCCTGCCCTGCAGCTACACGCGCGTACCGCGTGCTCCCGTCATCGAACGGCGGAGACTACGACCAAGCGTGATCCGCCCTGGGAACCTACGGAGGAGTCATCAGCCAGGGCTGTAACGCGAGTACTGATCCCTTTGTGCAGCCGTCTAAAGAGGCGAGTCAAACACTCCGAGCTCGGGCGCCACGTCTTCCTGAGCGGTTGGATCAAGTCTCGCGTCGGGAACCTTTGCGCGTCCACCCCGAAGGTCGCCGGTGGAACCGGCCGTGGAACGTTCCCACCGTCTGCGTCTGAGAATACGTGCCGGAGCCGTACTGCTATTGAGCGAGTTCGTAATGCTGTTCGTGGCTGCGTGCGTTCCGTCTCATGCTCGCGGAATCACGTTGACGTGATCGATCTCACAAACTGACGGCCCCCGGTCGAATCTGCCGGTCACGGGAAGACACTTGAGGCGTCTCATCTAGCCATCTACCGTGGTGCACCAGGGCCCTGGGCGGCGCGGGAGTGCGCTATCAGCGCCTACACTATAGCCCCTCCCCTTGACAGACTGCGGCAACGCAGCCTACCCTCGCCTCCTCATTCCTTAGAGTGACCCCCCTGACTGGGAGCGACCGTACTGGTCCCGTCCTGAGCGGTTCCTTCGAGCAGTCCACTGCAGCATGGAGGGCTGATCGGTGATTTGGCGCCTATTCCGACTCGTGGTTGTCAACATGGCTGTCTGGCTGGCGGTCTCCCCCGCCTTCGCGGGGAGCGATTTGACCACCGTTCGGGTGGGGTGGGCGTCACGTGCGTTGACGGCTCAAACGGCCCCCTTCGCCGTCGCCATCAAGATGGGCTGGTTTCGCGAAGAGGGCCTCGAGGTAGAGCTCATGCCGTTGGCGGGGTCGGCCGACTGCGTGAAGAACGTCGCGACACGCGCGGTGCCGTTCGCTCTGGCCAGTCCGGAACCGCTTGCCGTGGCCCGACTGCAAGGACTGAAGGCCAAAACCTTCTATACGGCCTACCAAGGCAACATCTTCGTGATCGCCGTGCCCGCCAATAGCCCGATCGAGAAGATCAGCGACCTCAAGGGCCGGACGATCGGCGTGCCGTCGATGGGTTCCACTGGTGTGCCCATCGCTCGGGCGCTCGTCGCCGCCAACGGACTCAATCCCGACACTGATGTCTCCATCGTGCCCGTGGGTGAGGCCGCCCAGGCCGCGGCCATGCTCCGCAACAAGCAGGTGGATGCGCTGAGCCAGGGGGATACTCAGCATGCAATCGTGGAGATTGCCGGCGGCATCAAGCTCCGCTTGCTCGACAATCGTGACATCGCGCGATTTCCATCCGACGGGTTCGTTGCTCTGGAGGCCACGCTTCAGGCGAACAGGAAGGAAGCGGTGGGGCTGGCCCGCGGCTATGCCATGGGCACCGTGTTCGCACTCGCCAATTCTGAGGCCGCCGTTCGCATCCTCTACGAGGTCTGGCCTCAGACTCGCGCGCAGGGAAAGGACGAAGCCTCAGCGCTCCGCGATGACGTGCGCGTACTCGAGGCACGGCTCCAAAATCTTCGGCTGGAGCGATCCGGGGCCAAGCGGTGGGGCGAGAACTTCGAGGCTAACTATACAGCATACATCGACTTCCTCTTCCGGTGGGGCATCATCAAGGAGAAAGTCGCAGCTCGCGACTTGGTCACGTACAGCCTCATCGACGACATCAATCGATTCGATGCGGAAAAGATCGCAATGGAAGCCGGGGCCTACCGCCCCAAATAGAATCCGGAAGATGCGGTTGTCACCTTGACACGCGATCACTCCGGAGACATAGTGCGCGGACCGTCCAGTCCTACCATTGGCCCAATCAATGCGGCAAGAGTCCGTGGGAGGCGAACATGGCTCGAGGCAGGGATCCGAAACCACCTAGGTCAGTGACAGCGGCGAGCCCAAGGACCGTACACGTCATGGTGGAGATCGCCGTAGACGACGGAGCGCCGCTCGAAAGCATCCTCGGTCTTGCCGAGAGACTTGGGGAGGTCACCTTCCAAGTCGATCGCGCGTACGGCTCCGTACCCATCCGGGGGATGAAGCAGTACATAGAGAGATTGGCCGAAGCGCATCAGCATGCCGTGATCGTGCGCGGTATGGTGAACGGCGATAGGATCAGCGCGCTCGAGTCGCAACCGCGGGTCCTCAAGGTGTGGGTGGACTCGGAGATCGAGCCCTTCCGGGCCGCTCGAATGCACAAGAGTCGAAAGCAGGTTCACAAGTCCAAGGAGCGAAAGAAACACAAGCTGCTCCCGGCCGCTTCTCCTGACTGCACGGGCGGAACGTCTCCCCTCGGGGATATCAGGGACGTCGTGACTGCTCTGGGCGTGAACAAGATCTGGGCCCTCGGGTACAAGGGCGCGGGGGTCGTGGTGGGCATCGTGGACGCTGGAATCTGCGCCAAGAACTGCCCGAATCCACATTCGGCGTGCGGAGCCGAGATCGACCGTGTGATCGGAGGGTGGCCCACGAACGATTGGGGTACTACCGCCGATCACTGGGAAGGTCACGGCAATATGACGGCATTCGACGTGCTCGGTATGGCGCCCGAGGCTCAATTGTACGACATCCGCATAGTCAGCGTCGAGACGGGGAACCCCGCCAAGGATTTCAAGGCGTGGGTCAGCGAGGCAGTAAAAGCCTATGACTGGGCCATCAAGCAGCACCAGTCGGATGGGACGCCGAAGATTCTCAACAACAGCTGGGGACTATACAAGAAGAATGCGGACCCAGCCTACGCCACGGATCCGCAGAGCCCCTTCGCGAGACAGGTGGAGGCGGCGCTCGCCGAAGGCATCATGGTGGTCTTCGCCGCGGGGAACTGTGGCGAGGCCTGCCCATATCCGAAGTGCGGGACTGGGAGCGTCGGTGCCAACAAGAGCATTCTGGGCCCCAATGGACACCCGGACGTCATGACGGTAGGTGCCATCAATCTGAACGAAGCATGGGTGGGTTACAGTAGTCAGGGAAAGGCGGTACTGCCACCCAACACGCCCAAGCCGGACTTCTGCACATTCACTCAGTTCGCGGGTTACTATCCTAGCCTTGATGCGAACTATGCGAGCGACAGCGGTACCTCGGCGTCGGCGGCCGTAGTCAGCGGAGTTGTGGCGCTCCTCAAGCAGTATCGCAGCGGACTGACTCAGGCCCAGGCGAAGACCGCCCTGAAGACGACGGCCAAAGATTTGCCTCCCTCGGGTGACGATCCCAAGACGGGAGCCGGTATGATCCGCGCAAAGAATGCATACGACAGTCTTTAGCGGCCGGCTCGGCAAATGACGGTTCGCGTATTGGTCATGGGAGCGGGCGGAGGGGGCGGCAACACCCTGATCCGAAGCCTGAGGGTCGGAGATCCATCGCTGGGCATCGTGGGATGTCACGCTGACCGATTTTCCCTCAGACAGTCCCAGGCAGATCGGAACTATGTTGTCCATCCTGCGCGTCATCCTCGATTCACGGCAAGTCTCCGCAGGGTCATCGAGCGAGAGCGAGTCAATCTGATCATCCCGGAGAGTGACGGCAACGTGGCCGCGGTAGGATGGCAGCGACACAGGATCCCGTGCCGTGTCTTTCTTCCGCGAAACGAGGTCATCGATGTGTGTCAGGACAAGTTGAAGCTTACAAGCTTCCTGGCAAGGCGGGGGCTGCCGGTGCCGGCCTCGTACGCCGTCACCAACGAACATAGTATCGCACGCACCTTTCGGCGACTGCGCACGAGGCCGGTGTGGTGCCGGATCAGGCGAGGGAGTGGATCGGCGGGAGCTATTCCGGTGAGAAGCGCCGGATTGGCGAGATCTTGGATCCGTTATTGGAAGGAGATGCGTGGAGTCCCGCCGAGTGCCTTTACCTTATCCGAGTACCTCCCTGGCCGGGACTTCGCCTGTCAGAGTTTATGGCGGGATGGCACTCTGGTGCTCATGAAAACCTGCGAGCGCCTGTCTTACTTTTGGGGAGACAACCACCCGAGTGGGACATCGTCCATCGCAAGCTTGGCCAAGACCTGTCGAGAACCCGCGGTGGCGGACCTTTGTGCGAGAGCCGTTCGCGCCCTCGACCCCAGAGCGACCGGTGCTTTCAGCCTCGACCTGAAGGAAGATGCCCGGGGAGTGCCCTGTATCACGGAAGTTAATGTAGGGCGCCTGCTCACCGGCACCGCGATCTTCGATCGAGCGGGCAGGCACAATATGGCGCTCACCTATGTGCGCCTTGCTCTCCGGGAACCTGTCCACATCCGCGACGAGTACGACACCACTGATGACTATTATATGGTCCGAGATTTGGACACGATTCCCGGTGTATCCCACGCGTCGGAATTCTTCAGTGGGATCCAGGACGCGCGCGGTGGCCCCGGGCGGAAACCGAACGGCCAACGCGACGCATAGAAAGGAGACAGCGCATGGGATTCGGTCCTCCAGGTGGGAATCAGTATCACGAGGTATGTGTCGAGCTAGAAGGGCCCGTCGATCCAAAGAAGTTCGAAGCGTACAAGAAGAAGATGAAAGCGTGTCTGAAACAACTGAAGAAGCTGGGGTTGAAGGTCACCGTGAGCAAGCCAAAGATCTGGCACTATGCGCCGGCCAAGCCGAAGCAGAAAGGCAAGAAGTTATAGTGACGGCGAGCCGGCGCAGGCCGAAGGCTTCCCGCCCGGCTGTAAAGCGCCTTGATCACACGCTTCGGCTGCTCGTGGCTGGCGATCGCCGGGCGGCCGAAGCGCTATGGCTCGAAGTATGGTGGCTGGCGAGGAAGCAGGGGATCGACGCCGATCGCTCGGAAGTCAGAAGAGCAACAGCGGGGAAAGTCAAGGAAGGCGACTGAGCTCAGCCGTACTCTGGGCCATCCAAAAGTCCATCCCCAGCTCTCTGAAGAGGCTTTCGGCGGCTTCGAGGTGCTCCCTGGACTGTTTCGGGCTGTCGACGGCGGCAAACAATCTTCCCAGCCTGAGTCGCCCGAGACCGGTTAGCGGGCGCATCCCAAGCTCGTCTGACAAGACCACGCTATGTCGGAGGTGCGCTTCGGCCTGATCTGCGCAGGTGGCTTGCCGTCTGTACAGCGCCTCCCCCAGAAGAAGAAGAGCATAGGCTTCGTTTCCGCGCTCGTGGTGGGTGCGAGCGAGCTCCAAGCTTTGTTCGGCCAACCGAACGGCATCCTCCACTCGCCCGGCCAGCAGATATCCTTCGCCAAGCAAGGTAATTCGCGCCGCCTGAGCACCCACGCGTCTCATGGAGGCGGCGAGCTCTACAGATTGCTCGAGGAGGGGAAGGCCCTTGTCGAGCTGGCGGGTCAAGCCGTAGGCCAATCCCAGAGACGAGGTCAACCAAGGAAGCCAGAGACGGATGTTCCAGGCCCGACAGCTTTCAAGGCCGCGTTCCAGGACGGCGATGGACCGGAGAAAGTCGCCCTTCCTGAAATAGACCGTGCCGAGCCCAACATACGCTCCAGTGAGACTGGCCGGATGCTCGGCCGATTCAGCGATACGCACCGCCTCCTCGCCGTGCTGGAGGCCCGATGCGAACTGGCCGAGCTCGGCCAGGCAAGCCGCGAACCATGTCCGAGAATGCACGGCGGGCAGCTGTGCGAGCAAGAATCGATCGTGAAGACGTTCGGGGGAGATCGCGCTTATGTTCTGTCGAAAGAGGTCGCCCGCCTCTAGATAGCTGCCGATGCCGTAATACGTCTGAGCGAGGTAGGTACGGGCGACGATTTGAAGCGTGAAGTCGTGCCGCACCTCCGCGATCCCCAGGCTCCGTCGTCCGGCGGCGATCGCGAGCTCCGCGTTGCCGACCAGCCTATGGTAGTCCGACAGGTAGGCAGTGATGAGTCCGAGCCGGCGCTGATCATCGAGCGTCGCCGCAAGAGCTTCCGCCTGCTGTAGATACGCGAAGATCCGATCGTGCTCACCGAGGGGCGTGAGCGCCGCGCGGAGCTGGAGGCGAAGATCAACAGCCTGTTGTTGCTGCTCCGCGCTGTCGACCTGCCGCCCGACGGCCTCGACGGCCTGTTCGAGCCACGTGACACCCTCCCGGTAGGCTGCCCGCGCCAGCGCTCGCTCACCGGCTTGGCGCAAGTATGTGACGGCCTGGCCCCAGCTCTCACCGCGGAACATGTGGTGGGCCAGCCGCTCCGTGTAGTCGGAGAGGCGCCCTGGATAGAGTCGCTCGATGGCGCTGCCGATCAGCAAATGCGCCTTGCGACGCTCTGGACGTGCCAGAGTTCCGTATGCCACGTCTAGAGTCAGAGCATGTGTGAAGCTCAAGCAGTTCTCGGGACTCGCGGAATCCTCGAAGAGGAACTCGCCCGACTTAAGGCGCGCCAGAGCGTCGACGAGCTCATTGTCCGACAGCCCGCTCACTTCCCGGAGCAGCGCCATCGGGACATGCCTCCCCACTGTCGCGGCCGTCTGGAGAAGCCGACGCTCCCGGCGGGGAAGGTGATCGATGCGGGTACGGAGCACCTCCTCTACCGTGTTGGGGACGGGTGTGTCAGAAGAGAACTTGTCCTGCTCTCGTACGGTCCGGGCGAGTTCCTCGAGGAAGAAGGGATTGCCTTCCGCCTTGTCCAGAATCACTTGGACGAGCTGATTCGACACGGGTGTCCCCGCCAGGAGGGCATGCACCACGGTATGGCTCTCCTCGGACGTCAAGGGCTGGAGAGCAATCTGGGCGACATAGGATCTCTCGATCCACGGCGGACGGTAGCCGGGCCGATAGGTCGCAATGACGAGCAGGGGAATGCCGGCGAGACTCTCCAGCATGCTGGTTCCGAGGGACTCGGTGGCGGTGTCCATCCAGTGGGCGTCTTCAATGGCGATGACGAAGCGCTCTTGCCGCCCTGCCGCAATGATCATCCGACGAACGATCTCTGCTCGCCGAGCTTGGACAGTTTCAGGGCTGAGAGCGGCGAGGGCCTCGGTACCCTCCCTGTAGCCCAGCAGCTGGAGGAGATATGGCAGGGCGTCGTCCTCTCGAATCATCAAACGCTTGAGCGCGAGCGTGAGCTTGTGGGTGACGGCCCGTGGACCTTCGGCCTCGCCGATACGGCAGGCTCTTCGAATGATCTCCACTACCGGCAGGAAGGGGATCTCGGTGCCGTACGAGAAGCAGTGGCCTACGAGGCAGGTGACGTGGTCCTCGCGCAGAAGCTGGCGAAACTCGTGGAGCAGTCGACTCTTTCCCATACCCGCGTTGCCGACGACGCAGACGACTTGACCGGCTCCTCCGGTGGCAATGGCGAGCCGGCTGCGGAGGAAATCCAGTTCTTGGCGGCGCCCGAGGAACTGAGTGATCCGACCGGCGGACGCCAGGCCATGGGTCTCGTGGCGCCGCATTCTGTACACCGGCTCGGAGCGGTCGGCTGATCTGGGCTCCCGAACGAGCTCGAAACGCCGCTCGAGGAATGGTGCGGCGGCGGCACTGATGAGGATGGCCGGCTCAGCAGAAGTCTTCACCATCGAGTCGAGGAGATCCCACTGGGTGCGCTTCATCTCGGCGTCGATATCGGCGCCGCCAGTCGATTGCATGATCGTCACTTCCGCGACGTGTATGCCCACCGTGACGCGGAAGGGCTCGATCTCTCCGCGGAGACCGCGGTCCGCCGCCTTGAGAATGGCCATGGCCGCATGGGCCGCCCGACGTGGTGCGTCCTCGACGGGATCGAGCCCGAAGATTGCTCCGATACTCCGCAGACCGAGCTCGTCGAGCCGACCGCCGAAGCTCCCTATCTTCTCCAACAGCGCATCGATCTCTCGACTGGACGCGCTGTCCGGATCAGCTTCGTCGTCGGCCCCGATGAGCGCCGTGCGGAGGAATGTGACCCGCTGCTTCTCCCGGCGGGTCGTCAGCGGCTCGACTGCTTGAGCCGGCACCGGAGGCGCGACCCTGGACGCTCGCGCGGGCGCTCGCGGAGCCGAGAGACTCGGCGCACGCAGCGTCAGCCCGTATCTCTCGATACGGGCGCGCACGGTGTTGCGAGAGATGCCGAGGAGAACTGCGGTGTGAGAAATGTTCCAGCTGGTCTGTGTGAGCGCGGCAAGAAGCTTGTTTCGGAGGAGGTCCGAGAGCGGGGCGGCCACGGGCTCGTCGCTCATAGCGGCCGCCTCAGGCCTGTCCTGGAGCTCGAGCATGTCGGGCTCGACGGCGTTGCCTTCCACCAGCAACGCGACCCGCTCGATGACGTTGGCGAGCTCCCGAATGTTTCCCGGCCACGAATAGCTGAGAAGCCGCGCTTCAGCCTCCGGGGTGAACCGCTTGCGTGACAGCCCATAGTCGCTGCAGGCCTGATTCAGAAAGTGTCGGGCGAGCAGGAGGACATCTCGTCCCCGCTCGATCAGGGGCGGCAGCTCGAGCGTGAGCACGGCCAGGCGATGATAAAGGTCCTCTCGGAAGCGCCGCGCGGCTATGGCGGCTTGCAGATCGACGTTGGTCGCGCTGATGACGGAGACGTCTATGGGCTCGCGGACCGTGCTGCCGAGTCGGCGTACCGCTTGCTCCTCCAGCACGGTGAGGAGCTTGGCCTGGAGAGCTTCAGGGAAGAGACCGACTTCGTCGAGGAAGATCGTGCCCCGGTGGGCAGCCTGGAACAGTCCAGGCTTGGCCCGGCGGGCGTCGGTGAAGGCGCCGCGCTCGTACCCGAAGAGCTCGGCTTCCACCAGGGTGTCAGGGATGGCCGCGCAATTCACGTCCACGAAGGGGCCGCTGCCACGAGGGCCGTACCGGTGAATCAGCCGGGCCGCCAGGCCTTTGCCGGTACCTGTCTTGCCGCCCAAAAGGATGGCCGGCGAGCGACGTCCAGGTTTTGACCGGGCAAGGAGGCGCCGGAGGTTCTGCCGCACCGCTTCGATTGCCGGACTGTCGCCCAGGAGCTCAGAAAATGGTTCCATCGTCGGGTCAACTCTACCTCCACGGCTCGAGGTCGGATGCCCTTTCTTCTGAACGGTGCCTACAAGTGGCGCTCGTCGGATCGACTACGGCCTTGCTGTAGTGTGGGCGATGCGCAGCTCAGTGGCGTGTTAGAACTTTTGCGGTCTCATATGACAGGGTGAATGGCGCGAGGTTCTAAGAAGGGCCGTTCAACAAGTATTTCCCTAGTCAGTGTCTGGAGTGAGGTCAGATCTCCAACCGGGCCGCTCGCGATCTGATCCGAAGGCAAGCACCCGCACAAACCGTTGTACACTTTCTCCTCGCTTCCAGCGAGCTCGCGTGACAGGAACTTTCATTCAGACTGATGAGCATACGAACCAACCCGGAATTACAAACCCTCCCCTGCTCGCCGCACCGCGTGACGCCGAACTCCCTGCAAGATTAGAGAAAACTCGACGGAGCGACAGGCCCGGATTACAGGCCCTCTCTGGCGCGACTTATATTTCTCGAGCCTTTAGCCTGCAAAAGTTATTGGGACCCCCAGGGAGGTACAGAACCGTAGCGGTCGTACATGGCCCGCGTCGTGTGGTTCGTCATCGCCATCACAACGCGCTCCCTGGTTCCGTCGTCTACGCGGTCCCGCGCGGCCGTCCGTCTGAGGTCGTGCGTCCGCCGTCCGAGTTCGTGCGGCCCAGTCCTCTCATTCAGGGCGTCCTCGATCGCGCACTGGTGCGGGCACGCCCAGAAGTTCATCTCATGGCAGACGAGGGCGGTGGATACGCCCAATCCCCCTCATGGGTACGTGCTGGGAGAAGACCACACCCAGGTCCGGAGCGGGGTCGCCCTGCACCTCGCTCCCCGCTAGCGCTCGACACCTTGCCTGGCCCGGGCGATCCAGGCCAAGCTCATATCCTTGTCCGTCCAGCCGTGAGACCGCAGGTGATTGAGCCATTCCCGGACCACGACCGCAGAAACCAGCGGCTGGGCAGGATCGACCTCGACGCGATTCGGGCACCGTTTGTCACTGATGGGCTCAGGGGGTAGAGGCGCGGGAACAGAAACCATCGTGTCCGTCCCTTCTGAAACATCGGCGCGTCCGAACGAAGGCGCGGGCCGTGGTTGGGTCGCGTCAGCGGAGCAGCGAGGAGCTACCGGGAAAGAGAGAGCCCTACTATACAGGAACCGGGCGGGCCCCGCCGACAATCGCAACGGCATGGGCGCGCGGCCTCCGTCACCACATCACGAATGTTGCCAGACCGGCCTGTCATGTGCGGCAGAGCCGGAGCGGCCAGCCGTCGCCATGGCCAAGCACATCCATGCGAGCGGTGTTAATGGTACGGGACAGATGGCATTCACGGTGAAGCCGTGGCGAGCGACTTCCATGGCCAACGACTGAGTCAGGCCCTGGATACCGAAGTTGGCTGCGTCGTAAGCGGCCGCGTTGGGGCGGTCGTGCTCGCCCGCCACGGACGAGAGGTTGATCGCGCGCCCCCACCTGCTTCACCATGATGGGCAGGATGCGCTTGCACAGGAGAAAGGTGACCGCGAGCTTGATGTCGAGGATGCCGGGCCAGATCTCTTGGCCAAGCCGATGCGCTGCACCTTTGCATTCTTGCGAAGCTTTACACCTCGTATGGCCCTTGGGATCATTGCTCGATGACGAA
>Ga0335070_10005398_pt1 | contig 15002 bp, 11 predicted proteins | sample Lox_Sample_13_FD_206722 | JGI IMG/M metagenome (GOLD analysis project Ga0335070, IMG submission 206722) | Soil microbial communities from Loxahatchee National Wildlife Refuge, Florida, United States - Lox_Sample_1.3 | ecosystem: Environmental > Terrestrial > Soil > Wetlands | place: USA... | reverse complement strand
GTGACTGGAGTCGGCCGGTGCGCATCGATGCCGGGACGCGGCGAGTAGGTCGCGTTCACTTCCTTGATTACCGTGGATTTCACCAGGTTCGCCTCACGCGCGGCAGGAAAGAATTCGCGGACTTCGCCGAGGGCGAGGTCGACGATTTCGGAGCGAGATTTGTCGATGAGTGTTTTTGAGGAACTGACAACCAGTTCGATGTAGCTGCCGCCGCTGTTTCCATTTTCATTTTGCGTGCGCATCGGCTGCAGGCGGGATTTGTGGAACATCCACTGAATGGTGCGGTCGAGCAGCACCGCATGATCGAGGTCAGTGATCTGGCGATCGAACCAGAGATGGATGCCAGTGATCGGCGAGTTGACGAAGTGCGAGATCTTTTCGCGAATGGAGTTACTGTCGGGCGTCGACGGCAGAAGGGAACCGAGAGCATCGAAGGGAAGAGCCAGTACCAAGAAGTCGAAGCTTTCTTCCGGTTCTGCAGAATTGCCGCGCACACGCAGTTTCACTTGAGCAGCCTCGCTCGCGAAACTCTCCACCGGGCACCGGAAATGCAGTGTGCCCCCGTGCGACCGCACGTAGGCACCCGCGGCATTGTACAAGTCGGTTAGCGGAAGCCTGGGCACGCCCATGTGACGGGCGACTGGGGTCTTCATGGACTCGCGCACGACCTGAGCCGCTGCGGGAACTGAGATGCGGTCAAGTTCCTCGCTCAGCGCGCTGATAAGAATGGGATGCCAGAAACGCGCGACGGCGTTCCTGGTCTGTCCGTGCTGATCGAGCCACTGCTGAAAAGACCGCCCGTTGTCGGGCTGTGTCGTGAGGGTCAAGGGGATGAGGGCGCGGGTGATCGCCAGCTTGTCCCCCGCGCTCAAGAACGGAAAACGCAAGAATGATGGAGATGTATGGAGCGGCGCCGGTAGCGGCGAAGCCTTCATGACCGAAATGCGCCCGCCGGGCTCGATGAAGTTCATCTGATCGAACCAGCGAATCTGGTCCGCAACGCCGATGCGCTCGTAGAACTTCACCAGGTTCGTGCAGACGCGGAACAGGACGTGCTGGCAATTGTCGACGACTTCCCCTGTCCCGGGATGCTCGTAGGACGAGGCGCGTCCGCCGAGGAAAGGGCGCTTCTCGAATAAGGTGACCCGAAATCCCGCGTCGGACAGGGCACAGGCTGCGGCGAGTCCGGCGAGACCGCCTCCAGCGATGGCGACAGTGGGAGAAGATTGGAGCATGTGCTGAATTCAGATTTTTGATTTCAGATTGTAGATTGCAGATTGAGAGATTGCAGAAGCCGGCTCGTCAATCTGCAATCTTCAATCTCAAATCTGCGATCCGGAATGCAGGGCTATGCCAGACGCTTAACGAAGCCTCTTCCCAAAATGCGCAGCTTTTCCCATGTGCTCAAGGCCACGCGGGTGGTGAAAACGTCGTACTGTTTCAAAGCGATTTGTTCGAGCAGGGCGCGGTAAATGTTGATCAGCACCCACAGGGCCGGCTGGCTGTCTTCCGAGACGTAAGAGATCAGTTCGTCGCCGGAGGTGTAGGCCTCGCGGGCGCGATCGGCTTCGAGCGCGAGTAAGGGGCGCAGCCGCGCGGGATCGGAAACGGAAAGCACGTCGGCCAGCGTCAGATTGAATTTCTCCAGATCCTCTTCCGGCAAATAGACCCGTCCGAGGCTCGCATCTTCTTTCACATCACGAATGATGTTGGTGAGCTGGAACGCGAGACCGCAGCGCTCTGCGAGAGGTTCGGCGGCAGGATCACGATAGCCGAAGACGTGGATGCAGACGAGACCAACAACCGAAGCCACGCGATAGCAGTAGAGGCGGAGATCCTCGAACGTCTTGTAGTGGATGACGCCGGATCCCGTTTGCATCGATGCCTCGGCTTCTTGCACGTCCATGGCCGTGCCATGGGCGAGTTCGTCGAGCAGACCGGCGGGAATCGCGTAGCGGCGCTGAGCATCGGTCAGGGCCAGCAAAATTGCGTCATCCGTAGGCTTGCCTTGCTGGGCGCGATGCAGAGCTTCAAGCCAGGATTCGAGCTGCTGGTGGCGCGCGGCCACGCTGAGCTTAGGATCGTCGGTGATATCGTCGCAGCGCCGCATGAAGGCATAGACGGCGCAGAGCGCTTCCCGCTTGCGGCGTGGCAGCACGAGGAAGGCGTAGTAGAAATTCCGCGCCGCCATGCGCGTGATGCCCTTGCACACGGAGTACGCCATGACGAGCTGGGGCGGCGCAGGAGTCCACTGCGTGGGGACCTCTTGCGTGCCGGCGTTCACCGTGCGCCTCCGCCGAACATCTTGGCCAAGGCTGCGTGGGTAACCAGGGCAAGCTTTCGCGTTTTGGAGATCGCCGGACGATTGCCGAGCACGGCATAATTCTGCTTTTCGATGGCACTCAGAATTTCCATGCCGCCGCGACTGAAGAGATCGAGATCGATGGCGAGCTCGCGATCAACTTTGCCGACCAGAGGCAAACCTTGCCGGAACCACTCTCGGGCGCGTTCGACCTCGAACTTCATCATCTCTTTGAAAGCGCCAGTGTTTTGAGTGTGCGCAATTTCATCCTCGGTTACGCCGAAGCGGCGGAGGTCTTCGAGCGGAAGATAAATTCGTCCCTTGGCGTAATCAACGCTGACATCCTGCCAGAAGTTGGCGAGCTGCAGTGCCGTGCAGGTGAAGTCGGAGAGTTGCTGGCGCTCGGCGTCGCGGTATCCGCAGAGATAGAGAACGAGATGGCCAACTGGGTTCGCCGAGTACTTGCAGTAGGCGAGCACGTCATAAAACGTCTCGAAGCGCGTGACCGTTTGATCCTGGCGAAACGCGATCAGCAGATCGGAGAATTCGTGCTTCGGAATGTCGAACTGGCGGACCGTTTCCGCTAACGCGACAAAAACCGGGTGCTTCGGCGAGTCTTCGTAGCAGGCCTCGAGTTCACGCTGCCATTGGTCGAGGAGTTCGAGTGAGGCCTCGGTATCGCCGACTTCGTCGCCGAGATCGTCAGAGACACGGCAATAGGCGTACACGTTGAAGAAATGCTGGCGCAGGCGGCGGGGAAGAAACCAGCTGGCAACGGAGAAGTTCTCGTAATGAGTGCGAGCCAGGCGGGCGCAATATTCACGCGCTTCGGCGAGGGATGGCGCGGTGGGCGGAATCGCGTACCCTGCAGGCAGGCGCGACCATCCGAGGGCAGCCGGATCTGGGGCGGTGGTGTGGTTCACAGGTAGCCAGAGATTATTGATTGCTGACTGACGATTGTTGAATAAAAGGTCATGGCGTTCGCAGTAGGGGTTTAGTCAACAATCAAAAATCAAGAATCATCAATTTGTTTCTCAATGTCCGGGGATGATGGCCGTTTTGATATCCCCTCCACGGTTGAGCATGTGGCGGAGAACTTGTTGCAGGCGCGACAGGGGTGCCTCACCGGTGATGTAATCGGTCGGTCGAATCTTCTTGGCTGCGATCAATCCGAAGGCTCGGCGCACGGTTTCCGGTGTGTGGTGGAACGTGGCTTTGAGCGTGATCTCGGAATAGTGCAGGCGGTTGGTTTCCAGTTGCACCTTGGTACCGCTGGCGCACCCGCCGAAGAAGTTGACCGTGCCGCCCTTGCGGACCATATCGACGGCCCACTCCCAGGCTTCCGGTTTGCCGACGGCTTCGATCACTACGTCGCAGCCCCGCTTTTGCGGTGAGAGTGCGCGAACGGCGTCGACGACATTCGCTGTCTTGGTCGTCTGGATGATTTCGTGCGCGCCCATCTGCCGGGCGGCCTCGACCTGACCATCACGCTTCACGACCGAGATGACGTTGCAGCCGATCGCACGCGCAACCTGCACAAACATCAGGCCAATTGGGCCTCCGCCGAGGATCGCGACCGTGTCGCCGATCTCCACGCCCGTCTCGTGAAGCCCGCGGAGCACGCACGCCAGAGGCTCGGTCATGGCGGCATCTTCGAAGGTGACATTGGCTGGGATCACCAGCATGTTCGCTTCAACAATCCGGCGCGGCACACGGATATATTCGGCATAGGCGCCGTTGTTGAACAGCAGATCTTCACAGAGATTTTCCTGATGTTTGGAGCAGTAGAAGCACATCTGGCAGGGCGCGGAGTTGAGCGCGACCACCCTCATGCCCTTTTTGAAGCCGTTTACGCCGGCGCCGACCTCCTCGATGACACCGGCCAGTTCGTGGCCGAACAACGCAGGGGGCACGATCATGCGCGCGTGATAGCCGCGCTGGTAGACCTTGAGATCGGTGCCGCAGGTCAGGGCGACCTGGACTTTTACCAGAACCTCGCCATCCCCAACGCGCGGGATGGGCACTCTTTCAATTTTGAGGTCTTCTTTGCCGTACAAGACGGCAGCTGTCATTTTTCCGTTCACTGAATTCCTTCCGACGGCACCCGCCAGGCAAAAGGCCCAAAACACCTCGAAACCAGTTCCAACGGACGGAAATGCGTCGCCTGCCTAATCAAAGCTGTGCCATGAACTGCCCGGCTGAATCACAATCTTCATCGACGAGGGTTGCGGGTGCGCCGCGAGATCCAGAGCCTGCGTGCTCTGAGAGAGTGGAAATCGATGGCTGATCAGCCGTTCCAAATCCATCTCGCGATTCATTACAAAACGAACTGACTCCTCCTGCAAATCGATGGATGCGCTATAGGACCCCACCAGAGTCTTCTCATCGACACAAATCGCCGCAGGATCGATGACTGCTTCCCCGTGCTGTGTTTGCGCAAATAACAAAATCCGGCCACCTGGGCGGGCCGCATCCATCGCGGTGCGAATCAGGGAATTACCACCGACCGCAAGAATCACTGCGTCGGCACCGCGCCCCTGGGTCAACTCGCGAACGCGCTCAACTACATTGATGCGTGAAGCTTCTATTGTAAGGTCTAGTCCGAAACTTGACCCTATTTTAAGCCTCTCGGGATATAAATCGGAAGTAATTAAGGTGGCCCCAGCCTTTTTGGCCAATACGCTCAATATGATGCCGATAGGGCCCTGACCGATTGTGAGCACCGTTTCACGCGGGCGGAGGCTCAGGGCATAGATTCCCTTCAAACAGGTGTTGATCGGTTCAACAAAGCAGGCCTGCTCGAACGATACATTGCCTGGGATGCGGACGGTGCCGTGCTCGACGATCCAATCCATGACGCGGACGTATTCCGAAAAGCCACCACCGGAGGGCTCGAATCCGGCGGTGCAGCCGACTTTCTTGTAGGTGATGCATTGCGCGAAGGTCTTGTTATCGCAATAGAAGCAATTTCGGCATGGGATGTGATGGAAGACCATGACCCGGTCGCCGGGGCGGTATCCAGTCACGTCCTTGCCGACGGCCGCGACGATTCCCGAGGTTTCGTGCCCGAAGATGCGGGGAGCCGAATGCGAGCCGGTGGAGATCTTTTTGAGGTCGGTGCCGCACACTCCGCAGGAGTGAACGCGAAGCAGCATCTCACCCCGGCCGATACTCGGAACCGGTACGGTTTCAAGCCGGACATCGTTGACGCCGCGGTAGACGGCGGCCTGCATCGTTGCTGGGATGGACTGTGAATCGGTCTTGACCGAGTACTGCCCGGCAATGGCCATGGAAGGTGTCTCAGATGATGATAGCAAGGAGTTTGGTGCAAAGGGAGATTCGTGCTCTGACCTCCGGATTCAGCAGCCGCGACGAAATCGTCGAGGCCGGACAGCCGAGGCGGCTGTCCCTACATAATCCTTCGTGCTATGCTGCGCTCAACTTTCGGTTTCAGGGACGGCGTGTGCTGACGGAATTGCGGCTCGAGAACTACGCGGTCATCGACAACCTGGTCGTGGACTTTGGGGCTGGACTGAACCTGCTGACTGGGGAAACCGGGGCGGGGAAGTCCATCTTGATCGATGCGCTGGCTCTGCTTCTGGGCGAGAAAGCATCGAGCGATGTAATCCGGACTGGCGCGGACCGCGCGGTGATCTCCGCCGTGTTTGACGTGGAAGGCGCGGCTGAAAAGGCTCTGGAGGAGATACTCGACAGCAACGGGCTGGATGAGTCCGATGACGGCTCGGTCATTCTGAGACGGGAGATCGCGGCCGGCGGCAAAGGCCGCGTATTCGTCAATAACCAGCCTGCCACCGTTTCCGTGCTGAAATTGATAGCACCGCATGTGGCGGTCATCCACGCGCAGAACGAGTCCATGCTTTCGTTCGACGGGCCGGCGCGGCTGGAACTGCTCGATGCGTACGCGGCCAGCGATCTCGAGCTGGTTTCCTCGGCCTTCCTGACATGGAAGGACATTCTTTCGCGCATCGACGAACTGGAGCGCGGTGAGCAGGACAAGCTTCGGCTGATCGATCTCTGGACTTTTCAAAAGCGCGAGATTGAAGAGGCGCGCCTGCAAAGCGGCGAAGACGAGCGTCTGGAAGCGGAAAAGCGCGTGCTGGCGAACGCCGAGAAGATCTACAACGCGGCGATGAACGCCTTCGATCTGCTTTATGAAGGCAGCGGATCGACGGCATCGTCATTGCGCGGGGCGCAGAAGCAGGTGGAGGAACTGGCGCGCTACGACCCGAAGTTTCACGAAGCGTTCGCGGCGCTCGAGACGGCACGCATCAGCGTGGAAGACGTGGGCGCTACGCTGCGCGATTATGCCGGCGGAATCCAGGCTTCGCCGGAACATCTGGCGCAGGTGGAAGATCGGCTGGCTCTGATGGACAGGCTGAAAAGGAAATATGGGCCCACGTTGGAGGAAGTGATCCAATTCGGCGCCGAGGTTTCGCGCAAGCTCGGGGAAGTGGAAAACAAGGATGAGATTCTGCGCGGCCTGCGCGAGGAGTTGGCCAAGGCCGCCGAACAGTATTTGAAGGCCGCGCGCTTGCTCTCGAAGAAGAGAGCTGATGCGGCTCGCAAGTTGGAAAAGCTCGTTGAAGCCGAGATCAATGATCTGGCGATGAAATCGACATTCCGCATTCAGAAGACGACATCGGAAGAGGAGCGCGACTGGACGGCATCGGGGATGGACCAGGTTGTGTACATGATTGCGACCAATCCCGGCGAGCCGATGCGGCAGTTGGAACATATCGCGTCGGGCGGAGAATTGTCGCGCGTGATGCTGGCGTTGAAGGCCAGCGTCGAGGCAGCGAGTCCGATTTCTCGCAAAAGCAGCGAGGCCCTTCGACCGCACTCAGGGCAAGAGTCGCGCACCCGCAGACAAGGATGGGGCACACAGAAGACGCTCGTATTCGACGAAATCGATACGGGGATTGGCGGCCGCGCTGCCGAGGCCGTGGGGAAGAAGCTGAAATCGCTGGCGCGCGCGAATCAGGTTCTGTGTGTAACGCACCTCCCGCAGATCGCCACCTTTGGCGATCAGCACTACGTTATCGAGAAGAAGGAATCCGAGGGGCGCGCGCGAACCAGCATACGCGCCGTGATTGGGGACGAGCGCACCGAGGAAGTCGCCCGCATGCTAAGCGGAGCCAAGCTCACCGAAACTTCACGCAAACATGCCGAGCAGATGATCAAAGCGAACGCGTGATCGTGATAGGGCGTCAGGCGCTCGACCGCAGACCTCCGATCTCAGATCGAATCTCAGGGATTAGGCGAACAGCTAAGAGCGGACTATTGGGTGATGGTGAGGCCGCCATCGCGGCTCTCGGCCAAGGTGGTATTGGCTGAACTGTCGGACACGCGGATAGTGAAGTTGACCGTAATCGTTGCCTTGGTCTCGACTGCCTCGCCATTCTGGTAGACGGGCTTGAAACGCCATTCGCGCACAGCCTGCTGCGCCGCGTTGGACAGGATCGCGGGGCCGCTCATCACGCGCAGGCTCTGGATGCTACCGTCGGCCGCGATCAGCGCCTGCAGCACAACCGATCCCTGCACGTTCATGTGCTGGGCCAGCGGCGGATAAGACGGCGGAATCGCCTCGGCCAGACGCTCACGCTGCGCGGCATTGGTCGTGGGAGGCGTGACGGGTGCGGCTTGCCGGCTTGGCGGATTCGCAGGTTTCAAGATCTGCACGGTCTGCGCCCTGTTTCGCGGACGCAGATTGCGGTGCGTATCCCCGGCAATCACTTCCACATCAAGCGGAGGCAGCACGGTGCGGTTCGTGACCACTGCGGGAGCCTCGGCTGGTTTCGGCTGAGTCGGAGCGCTGACGGCAGGAACCTGCTTCTTTGCAGCGGCAGCCGGAGCATGCATCACTGGGACCGCCGGCTTGGCGGCCTTTTGCGTCGCGGGCTGGATCGGAGTCTGAGGCGCGGGCTGTGGAGCGGCGACCGGGGCCGGGTAATCGTTGGCGTCGACGATGGTCGACTCGGAGCCAAACCAGAACTGGCGATCCTTGATCAGAACCGCGGCCAGCGCGAGGAGCAGCAGGGCCAGTGCAATCACCAATCTTGATTGCTGGCTCGCCGGGGCGATCGGAGCCCGAACCGCGATGATCCGTTTTTGGCTTAGCTCCATCATGTTGTTCGCTGACCTGGGAGTCTGCGAGAAGTCGCAAACATAGTGCAACAAGTTGCGCTTTGCAACAATGGCACGGGGCGGGGAGGAGGGGGCACGACCGGGCCATAGGGGTTGAATGTGCTCGTAGGTGGGCGGGGATGTGATTCAAATCACAGCGAGTTAGGCGGGCGGGACCTACAGTCAGGGCCATGACTGCTGCCAACAAACCTAGCCGCGCAACTTGGCTAAAAGGACCCTCTGCCCGCTGTGAAACCGTTCCGAAAGGGGCATTCCTGCCCTGGAGAATCATCCTGCTGGGGGCTCCCGGCGTGGGGAAAGGAACTCAGGCGGACCTCCTGAACGAGCGATTGCTTGCCTGCCATCTTTCAACCGGCGATGTTTTCCGGGCGGCGGCAACTCGTAGCGATGACGAGCAGACCCCCGCCATGAAAGAAGCGCTGGCCTATATGCGCCGTGGCGAACTTGTTCCCGACACGACCGTCTGGGACATGGTCCAGGAGCGAGGCGAATGTCTGCATTGTGCCGGGGGATTCATCCTCGACGGCTTCCCGCGCACGCTGGCGCAAGCGGTTTCGCTCAAGCAATTCATGGATAAGGACGGCCTGGGATTGACGGCTGTCGTGAGCTATGAACTCCCTGTCAGCGAAATCGTGGCCCGCCTGGGCGGGCGCAGAACCTGCGAGAAGTGCAAAGCGGTTTATCACGTAACAGAACGTCCCCCGAAGGTGGAGGGCCACTGCGACCGCTGCGATGGCAGGCTGTTTCAACGTGAGGACGACCGGCCGGAATCGATCAAAGTCCGACTAGAGACGTATGAACGCAGCACGGCTCCATTGATTGACTTCTACCGCAAGGCCGGCTTGCTTCTCCAGGTCTCGGCGGCCGGAACACCGGAAGAGATCTACGATCGCACCCTTCCCCAGCTTGAAACGCGGCGGTTGTCAGCTTTCGCCGAGCGTATGTGGTCTTCGGAAGAGAATCGCCGCGACACGTAGGCTCGGCACTTCATGTGTAGGGACAGTCGCCTCGGCTGTCCAGCGAAGCGAAGCGAGCACCGCGACCATGAATCTGCGGTCGAGATCAGAACTTCAGTTCTCCACGGTTCAAAGCCGTTAGCCCCGCGGATTTCTCCATTCGCTGCTAATTCCCGCGCTTTCTTTTGCTTACGTTGACCATCCCGCTACTTTCCAGTAGCCTTTGTACCATCGCCACAATGGGGTTCGTGTACCCTATATGGAGGGAGCTGTGGGGTTCTTGCATCCAAGGGTATTAACCTCGGTTGAGAACGCACGGGCGTACTGAAAAGTTGCGTAAGGTTTCATTGGGGAGAGGCCAAAATCGTGGCTGGAATCTTAGCGAACACTGACGGAAAGACCTTGCTGCTACTGAAGCCGCGAGGGTTTTGCGCGGGCGTGGTCCGCGCCATTGACGTGGTCCGCATCGCGCTGGAGGCGTTTGGGCCGCCGATCTACGTGCGCAAGGAGATCGTTCATAACAGCTTCGTAGTGGAGGAGTTGCGCGGCAAGGGCGCGATCTTCGTCGACAGCGAAGATGAAGTGCCGAATGGCGAACGCATTATCTACAGCGCGCACGGAGTTTCGCCCGAGGTGCGCGAGCACAGCGCCAAGCGCGGGCTGCGAGTGATCGATGCAACCTGCCCGCTCGTCACCAAGGTCCACGTCGAGGCCGTGAAGTTCGCTAAGGAAGGATATTCGCTGATTCTCATCGGGCACCGGGACCATGATGAAGTTATCGGAACTTTAGGTGAGGCTCCGCTCGTAACCCAGGTTGTGGGATCGCCGGAGCAGGTCGCAGCCTTGCAGGTGCCTGACCCGAATCGCGTGGCCTATCTAACGCAGACCACGTTGAGCCTGGATGAGACCAAGGACATCATCGCGGCGTTGAAGCAGAAGTTCCCGAATATAAAGGGGCCGGCGGCGCAGGATATCTGCTATGCGACAGAAAACCGTCAGGTCGCGGTGAAGCAGGTGGCTTCGGAGTCGGACCTACTGCTGGTGGTGGGTTCAGAGAACAGCTCGAATTCGAATCGCCTGGTCGAAGTGGCGCGGAATCTGGGAACGAACGCCCACCTCATCGACAGTTGCAACGACATTGAGATGGAGTGGTTGAAGGGCGTGAAGACCATCGCGCTGACCGCCGGAGCGTCCGCGCCAGAGCACCTTGTAGAAGAGACAGTCACTTTCCTGCGTGGCAAAGGTTTTGCCAACGTGCAGGAGTTGGAAGTCATGCCCGAAAACGTACGCTTCGGCCTGCCGCCGGAGATTGTGGAAGCGATTGCCGCGGCCCCGGCTGGCTAACGGTGCCAAGAAGTGATTCACCACGGAGACACTGGCTAACCGTTGATTTATCGATTGTTGATTGTTGATTGATAAGACCAGAACTCAGAATCTGGGTTTTCAATCAACAATCAAAGATCAAAAATCAGGAAATCAATTTCTTTCTCCGTGGTGAAAATGTTTTTTGTTTGGAGTAACGAATGAATACCGACTCCCCCGACTTCCCCGAGTCCCCCGTAAGTCCTGCAGCCTTGGGTTCGAATCCGCAGCTTCGTTTCGGAAGAATCGAGGAACTTGGTACCCACGTCAGCGCGGCCATCGTGGCGGCGCGGAAGTACCTTTTTTCCCAGCAGCATGAGGAAGGGTACTGGTGCGGCGAGCTTGAGGCCGACACCACGCTCGAGTCTGATTACATTCTCCTTCATACGTTGCTTGGGACCGGGAGTGCGGAGCGCTTCCAAAAGGCCGCGAACTGGATTCTCCGTCATCAGAACGAAGATGGCGGGTGGAGTATTTCCGTGGGGGGACCGTCGAACATCAGCGTGTCGGTTAAGGCCTACTTCGGATTGAAGCTGGCAGGATATTCGGCGGATCATCCCGCCCTGGAGCGTGCACGCAAGAGGATCCTCGAGATGGGGGGAGTCACCGAAGTCAACACGTTTACCAAGATCAATCTGTGTTTCTTCGGGCAGTACGATTACGATGCCGTCCCGGCGATTCCGCCTGAGATCGTGCTCTTTCCCAACTGGTTCTGGTTCAACATTTACGAGATTTCCTCGTGGTCGCGCGCGATATTGGTCCCACTATCGATCTGCTACGCGAAGAAGCCATTTAAAAAGATTCCGCGCGAGATGGGCGTAGAAGAACTCTTCGTCGGCGGCATGCACAAATCGCGCATGCACCTGCATTGGGCGAAGAAGCTGGTTTCCTGGCGGAATTTCTTCCTGGTCATCGATCGCATCACGCACTGGTTTGAACGAGTGCACGTGCGTCCACTGCGTTCGGTGGCACTCAAGCGCGCCGAGAAGTGGATGCTTGAGCGCTTCGAGATGAGCGACGGCCTGGCTGCGATCTATCCCTCCATCATGAACTCGGTCATCGCGATGCGCTGCCTGGGATATTCGCTCGACGATCCGCAGGTTATCCGGGCGATGGATGAATTCGAGAAGCTTGGGATCGAAGAAGAAGACACCTTCCGTATGCAGCCCTGTGTTTCGCCGGTCTGGGACACGGCATATGCGCTCTTCGCTCTGGCGGAATCCGGAGTTCCGGCCAGCGATCCAGCCATGGTGAAGTGCGCCGATTGGCTCCTGCAGAAGCAGGTTCGCAATCCCGGCGACTGGAAAATCAAGAACAAGAAGGGGCAGCCGGGGGGATGGTACTTCGAGTTCAACAATGAGTTTTATCCAGATGTTGATGACAGCGCGCAGGTTTGCCTTGCGTTGAGTCGCGTGGAGCATCCCAATGGGCGCTACCAGCGCGAATCGGTGCAGCGCGCCATTGACTGGATCTTCTCCATGCAGTGCAAGAACGGCGGCTGGGCTTCGTTCGACAAGGACAATGACCGCATGGTCTTCCAGTACGTGCCGTTTGCCGATCACAACGCCATGCTCGATCCGGCGACAGTCGACATCACGGGCCGCATTCTCGAGATGCTCGCGGCCTACGGATACGACAAGAACCATCCATCGGTGAAGAAAGCGATCCAGTTTTTGCGCAAGGAGCAGGAACCGGATGGCAGCTGGTTCGGGCGCTGGGGCGTGAACTATTTGTACGGCACGGCGCTGGTGCTGCGCGGGCTGGAGGCGATCGGCATGGACCTGCACGAGCCCTGCATTCAGCAGGGCGCGGAGTGGCTGCGCATGGTGCAGAATGCCGACGGAGGCTGGGGCGAGACTGTAAACTCCTACGATGATGCCAGCTTGCGGGGACAGGGCGACAGCACACCTTCGCAGACGGCGTGGGCCATCCTGGGCTTGCTTGCGGCAGGCGACACACGCAGCGATTCGGTGGCGCGGGGCATTGCATACCTGATGCGCACGCAGCGAAACGATGGTTCGTGGGACGAGAAGTTCTGCACCGGAACCGGCTTCCCGCGAGTGTTCTACCTGATGTATCACTTGTACCGGCAGTACTTCCCGCTGCTGGCGCTGACCACCTACGCGAAGGTGATGGAGAAGAACGGAAATTAGATCGTCGCTACCCCTCATTCAGTCTGTATGGAGAGAGTCGAAACAGTTCTCAAGCGGTTTGAATCGCCCGACGAAGTTCGGACCTTCGAGAAGGGAAAGTTCGAAATCGTGCACATCGGAGGTATGACCATCGGGCGAGCGACGTACCAGCCGGGATGGAAGTGGTCCGTCCATGTCGGGCCCAATTTTGGTGAGTCGCGTTGCCATGTCGAGCATGTAGGCATGGTGCTGTCCGGATGCGCGACGGCCGCCATGGACGACGGCACGATTCACGAATTGCGCGCAGGAATGCTCTTCTACATTCCTTCGGGACCTCCCGGTCACGACAGTTGGGTGGTGGGTGACGAGCCGTACGTTTCGCTGCATTTTCTGGGCGCGGCGCATTACGCAACCAAGTAGTATTTCGGAGAAGGGTTGCGAACCGCGCAACTACACTGAGAACTGAGACCGCTTTGAAAGCCTTCGTTACGGGTGCCACCGGATTCCTGGGATCGCATGTTGCTCGCGTTCTTGCGGATCAAGGTGCTGATCTTCGGCTGCTGGTTCGGCCGACAAGCAATCTGAGAAACCTGCAGGGCCTGAAAGCTGATACGGCGATCGGCGATCTGCGCGACGGCGCGTCGTTGGAGAAGGCCATGTCCGGCTGCGACACGGTATTTCACGTGGCAGCGGATTACCGGCTTTGGGTGCGGGATCCCAATGAAATGTATCGCTCCAACGTCGCGGGGACTCGCGCCCTGCTCGAGGCTGCGCGAAAAAACGGTGTACAGCGCGTTGTCTACACTTCGAGCGTGGCAACCATTGGATTCAAGAAAGACGGCACTGCTGCGGATGAGGAATCGTCCGTCTCGCTTGCCGATATGATCGGGCACTATAAACGCTCGAAATTCATGGCTGAGCAGTTGGCGATGGAGGCCGGGCGCGGCGGAATGAACGTCATTACCGTGAACCCGACGACGCCAATCGGAGAGCAGGACGTGAAGCCGACGCCGACGGGAAGAATTGTGGTTGATTTTCTCAAGCGAAAGTTTCCCGCCTATGTTGAGACCGGATTAAACCTTGTTGACGTTCGGGAATGTGCGAAGGGGCACGTTGCCGCATTGGAAAAAGGCAGGACCGGCGAGCGCTACATTCTCGGCGGCCAGGATCTGACGCTCAAGCAGATTCTCGACAAACTTGGCCAGATCACCGGCTTGCCATCGCCGAAGATCAAGTTACCTTACCTGTTCGCCTTCGCAGCCGGTGTTGTCGACGAAGCGGTTACAGGCCTGCTGCTGCGGCGCGAACCGCGTGCGACAGTCGACACGGTCCGCATGGGCAAGAAGAAGATGTTCGCCAGTTCTGCCAAAGCTGAGCGGGAGTTGGGATGGAAGATAGTTCCTGTTGACGACGCATTGCGGCGGGCCGTCGAGTGGTTTCGGGCCAACGGATATGCCTAAACTGGCGATCGTGGCGGCTCTGGAGCGCGAGGTGAGGCCGCTGATCAAGCGATGGCGCGTGACTGAGAAAGAACACGAGGGGCGGCGGTTTCGTTTTTTTGAGAATGAGGACATGGTTCTGGTCTGTGGCGGAATTGGGGCTGCTGCTGCGCGCCGGGCCGCGGAGGCAGCTATTACTGTCTTCAATCCGACGACCGTTTGCTCCGCCGGATTTGCGGGCGCCCTTGAAGCCGGCTTGCGAGTTGGAGATGTCATCCGGCCGCGCCTGGTCATCAATGCCGGCGATGCCAACAAGGCGATCGTGGAGGGCGGCGACGGCGTGCTGGTCAGCTTCGAAGCGGTGGCCAGTCGGGCGCAGAAAGGGAAATTGCGGGAATCGTTCGGAGCGCAAGCTGTAGACATGGAGGCTGCCGCAGTCGCTCGCTCGGCTGAGGCGCGAGGCAAACACTTCGCGGTCGTGAAAGCAATCTCGGATGACCTGGATGTCGAGTTTCCCGGAATGGAGCGCTTTGTCGATTCCGAGGGGAATTTCCAGGAGTCGCGATTCGCCTTCTACGCGGCGATCCGGCCTTGGCTCTGGGTCCGCGTTATACGACTGGCGCGCAACAGCAGCCGTGCCTCGCGC
>Ga0335070_10005397_pt1 | contig 15005 bp, 12 predicted proteins | sample Lox_Sample_13_FD_206722 | JGI IMG/M metagenome (GOLD analysis project Ga0335070, IMG submission 206722) | Soil microbial communities from Loxahatchee National Wildlife Refuge, Florida, United States - Lox_Sample_1.3 | ecosystem: Environmental > Terrestrial > Soil > Wetlands | place: USA... | reverse complement strand
TGTCGCGGACGTGCGAATCATCTACGACCCTGCCCGGACCGACGAGAGCGCCCTCAAACAGGCCATCACTGAGCCCTATTTCGACGCTGCCGCCAACATCTGGCGATCTTCTCCCTTTGTCATCGACGGCTACGACGCCCTTTCAAGCGACCGACAGAACCGGGCCCGGCTCCCGTCGGCAGCGAGAAATGACCTCAAAACCAGCTACCCTGGACCGCCCGTTTTGGTTTAGCCTGAGCCGATTGTTTGTATCGGATGATACTCCCCATGGGCCGTCCCGCCGGATATAATATGGTGACTTCCACAGCATCGACACCCTCCGTAGGACTTCAGCCATATGATCCCGAGATCTCAACAGCGTGACGTAATGATCGACAGAGGGCACCGCGGTTTCACGCTGCTCGAATTGCTGGTCGTGATGGCCATCGTCGCCCTGCTGGCCTCCATCCTCCTGCCGTCGATCGGCTCAGGCAAGGAAACCGCCAACCTCGGCAAATGTCTGGCCAACCTCAGGGAAATCTGCGCCACCGCCGGCATGTACATGGATGACGAAGGCAAGCCCACCCAGCCCTGGCATCTTGGCTGGGACACAACCTTCGGCCACACCGATCTGATTTCCGAGCACGTCTACGGCGGCTTCAAGACCACGGTCCCCCACCCGGAATGGGGCACCGACACCGACATGTACCTCATTCCGACCTTCGCCCGTCCTTACAACAAGTACATTGCTCCGGGCCTGAACAGCGGCCCGATCAGCTCTTACGTTTGCCCCTCGGACAAGACCAACACCACGCCCAACGTGATGGATCCCTGCCGTCCGCCCATCCTGAATGACCACTACTCGGCATGGGTTGTGAACGGCACGAGCTATGCCATCAACTGGTATTGGTTCCAGGGGCCGCCCTGGGGCGGCGACCGCGACTGGTATGGCGACCTCAACAGGATGAGCGCTGCCGGCAGCGAGATGCTGGCTCGCAAGGTGGGTGGCGCTGCGGCGAGGTTTGTTCTGTTCATGGAGAACGGGATGAATTCCTACATGCTGGATGCCCGCCCGCGCGATTGCTCAGAGTGCCAGAGCTGCCAGCAGCAGCTCGGGGAAGGCTGGCACCGCAAGTTCTCCAAGTACGCGATGGGCATGCTCGACGGGCACGCCGAATATCGCTACATCGATACGAGATATGTGAGCGACGAGGGCTTCACCATCTGGCCCGAGCCCGGCACGCCGATGGGGTTCACGCCCTGATCCGCGATAACGGCTGCTCCAAAGAGAATCCTCTCACCCTCAAAATGCGACCGTTCCCCTCGCTCCGTCCACCACCACGCTCGCACCATTGGGGATCGCTGCAATCAAGTCCGCCTCCGGTTCGCACACCAGCGGCACCCCCGCCAGGATCGCGCCCTCGACGATGTTGGTATCCGCGGGCTTCTCCAGCACGATCGCCGCCGGCTGCCTGCCGACCTTGGCGAGGGCCATCAGCACCACGCACCCTCCCGACGATCCCTTGGTCTCCGGATAGACCATGACCTTGCCTGCGATGGTCTCGCCCTCGTGCTCGTGCCCCTTGGCGATGATCTCGCCGGTATCCATGTCCACGTCACCCAGAAACGAAAACGCCTTGCGGCACACCAGCGCCGGCGCCGTGACACGGCCCTTCACCATCCCGCGAGCATTGACCATGCGTTCAGGCATGAGTTGCTCCCTGTCCTTTCTTGACTCGCAGACTTGCTCGGAACGAGTGAACCCCGGCCAAAATGCCAAGGACCAGTGGAGCAATCTGACCGATCGTAAGCTCCAGCCAGCCCACCGGTGGACTGCCCGGCGGATACAGAGCTGGAAAGACCGTTCCGAATGTCGAATCGAGAATCCACCGCCCAAATAGGAAGACTCGAATGACGAGGGCCAGCACCAGGTAAGCGCTTACTCCGATGAACATGAATCCAAAAGTCGCGACAAGCCATCGCATGTTCAGGAACCCTCCTTCTAGCCCTCAGCCAGCGGACCGCTGAGCCCCGATGGCTGCCAGCTTCCCTTGCACCGCCGTCTCCAGGCAATCCTCGCGGTTCCGCAGCGCCGTCCTGCACCCGATCAGATCCCCCACGTATCTCGCCATCTTGCACGAGTCCGCCACCATCGCCTCGATCTGCGGCGTCTTCAGGCCATGCTCCTTGCAGGTCGAGATCCGCATGTGGCTTTCGACCGGGCAGGAATCGCACACCACCACGCCACCGGCTCTCTCGATCCGCTGCACGATGCCCTCCCACGCCGCCGCCTGCTTGGTCATGCGATTGGTGCATACCCACAGCCGCACGCCATGTTTCACCCTGGCCTCGCTGGCTGCGAACCACTCGGCCACGAACCGCAACTGCTCCAGCGTATAGTGCGGGCACCCCAGCGTGACAAAGTCGATGGCCTCGCCCGGCCGGATTGTCGTCAGCTTGTCATAGACCGCCGCGACGTGCTCGCGGGTGACAGAGTAAACCTGCTTTGGCACGGCCCCATCAAAGGCCTCTTCGACGCTACCGGCCTCAGCCGTCCACGGCGGAGCGTGAAACAGCGTAACCGATCCGCTCGTCGCCATCGCCGCCCCCATCGCCAGCAGGTTGCTCTGCATCGGGGCGGGGAGCCCCTCCAGTACGGGCACCTCGCTGCCGACCAGCCCGCCGACGTGGAAGCCCAGCGCCGACCAGTCCGAATCGTGTCTCAAATCTTCGGCGGTCAGGCGAATTTTGAACAGATGCGTGCCGCGGCGGTTCTCGTCGATGAGATAGCCCAGCAGCGGGTACTTGCCGGTCACCGCCGAGTATCGCGTGAACACGCCGCCGCGATTGGTCCTCGCCCCCAGGACGCTGTTGAAGTAGATGATCGCCGACGACTCGACGCTGATGATGTACGAGCCCTTCGGCGGGATGAAGCCAAGGAGCTGCGGCGTGCAGGTGTACGTGCCCAGCACCCCCATTTTGCGATGGGCCTCGACCGCCCGGGTCTGCAAGTCATGAATCGCCGCCGGGCACCCCAGCCGCTGCCACTGGTCCAGATCGCAGGCCAGCGTGGAGCTGGTCGTAGGGATGCAGACCCGCGCGCCGGTCTCGGCGTACTCAATGACATCCTCGCAGTTGCCCCGATAGATGGACATCTCCGCCGGGTAGTGGGCGTAAACGACATCGACGAACCGCTCGGCCCCGAAGGCGTCGCCGAACTGGACGAGGTAGTCCATCGCCTTGGCGACGGCCGCACCACGCGAGCCGTCAAGGATGCGTTTTTCTTCGTCGTTCAGATTCACGTGTTACCCCACAGGTTATTCTACAAGCGGTAGCAGCACCCTGGAAGAATGCCCTGCATCATGCCACACCCGGTTTTTGGCCACCACCGCCCGCACCGCGCTGCCTGGCGATTCCAGCGTGTTGGTATGCGCCGGGAACTTCGGCACCGCCGCCGAGGCCACCTCCAGACGCAGACGATGACCGGCGAAGACGCGGATGCCTGTGGCCCACATGTCGATCCGGACCTGTACGATTTCGCCGGGTGGTACCGGGCTCGGCTTTTCCAGCGAATCGCGCATCGCCAGCCGCACGTTTCCGTCGCAAAGCTGCCGGGCCAGGCCGTTGGGATGCACGTCGCACAGCTTGGCGCAGAACTCCGTGTCCGCAGCCGAGCTCGATACCCACAGCTCCGCGAACACGCGGCCGCACAGGACAATATCCTGTTTCACTTCCGCCGTCGTGTAGCACAACACGTCGTCACGGCGCTCGACCGGCCGGGCGTCAAAGGGGCCACCCACTTGCAGCGTCCCGGCGTCGTACAAATACGGCGTCGGATCGTCGGGATCGTAGGTGTATTCGTCATACGTCGGCTTCGCACCGTGGGCGCCACGTGCTTCCTCGGCCAGCACACCGTCGCCGAAGAGTGTATTCGCCCGCCCACCCGATTGCAGATAGAGCGACCGCTCCTTCGTCCCCGGCGGAGGCCAGTCGTCGAAATCATGCCAGTCGTTCGAGCCCATCAGGAAGAGCCGGGCACGCTTCCGCCCGCCCCAGCTCTCCGGCCGGCCACCGATCTGCTTGTCCAGCCAATCGAGGATGAAGACGTTGATGTCGATCACTTCCTCCGGGCCGAAATCGACGCCCTGCACGACCGTCTTGGTGTTCGTCGCGTGCGGCCACGGCCCGATCAGCACGTACTGCTCGTCGCGGCTCCGGGCCAGCCGCCTCGCGTAGGGATAGTTGTTGTACGTGCTGGCCCCGTCGTCGTCGTACCAGCCGCAGATGTGCAGCGCGGGCACGTCCAGTTCCGCCATCCGGTCCATGTAGCACGCCCGCCGCCAGTAGTCATCCTTCGTCGGGTGCGCCAGCCACTCCTGCCACATGCGGCTCGACAGCCCGAGCTTCTCGTCGAGCTTGTTCAGCGGGCGGAATTTGTACAACGCCTCCCAGTTGTACTGCCCCACGTCCTGGTTGGTCCGCCCGTGAACCATCACCGCCCAGGTGATCATGTTCCAGAAGACCGAACCGTTCTGCCACGGCACATTCACCACCGGGTCGGGCAGCGCCACGATCGGCACAATGGCCTTCACCGCCGGGTGGTGCCCGAACGCCCCCATCCACACGCAATAGCCCTCGTACGACCGCCCGTACAGCGCGATCCGGCCATTGCAGAAATCCTGTTTCGCCAGCCAGGCCTGCGCGGCCAAGCCGTCCTCCCGCTCGTGGAAGAACGGCTCCCACTCGCCCTCGCTGTCGTAACGCCCGCGAACATCCTGGATGGCCACGGCGTAACTGTTGGACGCGAACTCGCGGGCCAGCGGCACCTTCTTCACGGCGTCATTGTTGTTGTAGGGCGTACGGATCAGGATGGTCGGCCACGGCCCCGGGCCTTCAGGCAGGTACACATCCGTCGACAGCCGCACGCCATCCGCCATCGGGCACTTCAGGTCGAGCCAGGGTTTCACGCTGTGCTTTGGTCGCTTGGACACGAATCGCCTCCGGTGTTCCATGTCGGCCATCCGCCGCGGCGAACGAGCTCCGGGCCGACGCTACCTGTTGTGCTCGCAGCGGCCCACGCTACTTCATTCGCAGGATGTAATCTATCAACAGCCGCAGGCCGAAGCCGGTCGCGCCGATCGGGCAGATCGGGGTCTGCTTGCCGATGAACGCGACGCCGGCAATATCCAAATGGGCCCACGCCGTCCTGTCGTTGACAAACTCCTTGAGAAACATCGCCGCGGTCATCGTGCCGCCGTTCGGGCCGGCCGAGTTCTTCAAATCAGCGTCTGTGCCCACCATCGGCTCGCGGTACTCCGACCACAGCGGCATCCGCCACAGCCGCTCGTTGGTTCGCTCGCCGGATTCGATCAGCGCCGCGGCCAGCTCGTCGTTGTTGCTGAGCACCGCCGCGCAGGACTCGCCCAGGGCGATCTTGCAGGCCCCCGTCAGCGTCGCAATGTCGATCAGCACTGCTGGATCAAAGGTCTTCTCGGCATAGTGCAGGCAATCCGCCAACACCAAGCGCCCTTCAGCGTCGGTGCTCAAAATCTCGATGGTCTTGCCGTTGGCCGCGCGGACGATATCGCCCGGGCGATAGGCCTCGCCGGAAATCATGTTTTCCACGGCTCCGATGATGCCGACGATGCGCCGGCGAACCTTCAACGCCGCCGCCGCGATCAGCACCCCCAGCACCGCCAGGCCCCCGCACTTGTCGTACTTCATTTCCGGGATGTTCGCCGCCGGCTTGAGCGAGTACCCACCGGAGTCCAGCGTCACTGCTTTGCCCACCAGCACAATCGGCTTGGATCTCGACCGCGAGCCCGAATGCTCCAGGACGATCATCCGCGGCTTGGTCGCCGAACCGCCTCCGACCGCCAGCATCGCCCCCATCTTCATCGCTCTCAACTGCCGGTCATCGATAACGCGGCACCGCAGCCGGTGCTGCCGGGCCAAGCCCTGTGCCCGCCGCGCCAGCGTCACCGGGTTGATCATGTTCGGTGGCTCATGCGCGATGTTGCGAATGAGGTTCACCGCCTCGCCCACTCGCCGGGCACGGCCGGCCTCGCGGGCGATCCTGCCTGTGCTCGCGGCACTTGTAGCCAGGCACAGCACCGACAGCCTGGGCTCTCCATTCTCCGGCGGCTTGGTCCGCAGCTCGACAAACCGAAACCCCCCTAAGATCGCCCCTTCGACCCACGTGCCGACCGCTTCCTCGCCTGCGACGGCCTTCAGCGCATCAACGGCGATGGCAACACGGCCCGCTCGATGCTTGTTGCACCAGTCCATGGCCAGACCGGCCGCGTCGCGCACGTCCGTCGGCTTGACCGGCTTGGTCTCGCCGAGACTCATGAGCGCGATCCGCCCGATGGGCGATTGCGGCGGCATGATCACGTCATCAATCGCGCCCGCCTGCTGGGACCCGTGGTATCGCCGGGCCAACTCGTCCAGCCGCGCCACAACGGGGGCTGCCAGACCGCGGATCTTCGGCACCTTGGGCTTGCCGGCCCGAACCAGCACCGGCACCAGCAGCACATCGGCCCTGAGTCTACGGTCTACTTTCGCAACGCGCACGGCGAGTCGAGGTTGTTTCATGGATGCTCTCCAGGTCTGGCTTCATTGCATGGATCTTAACGGAAGAAGTGGATTATTGCGAAGGCCGGTGAAGCGCGCAGCACGACGAGCCGGCCTATCGATCTGCCGATGAGGGATTATTTCCCCTGCCGATTTCTGGCCAGCATATCGCGGGCTTTCTCGCCCTCCAAAGAGGTCGGCGCCAAATCGGCCACGATCTGCCAGCTTGCGTTGGCTCGATCAATCAGCCCCATGTTCTGCAGCGCCAGAGCGAGATTGGACTGAAATGCCACGTTCCGCGGGTTGCCTTCGACGGCCCGCTCATAGTGCTCCACGCTCATCTCGAATTGATGCCGCTGAGCGAACAGCAACCCGAGCTGATAGTGAAGATCGACGTATTCGGGATGGAGATCCGTCGCTCGTTTGAGCGCCTCGACGGCCTCGCCGATCTGATCGTTCTCCGCCAGCGCCAGCCCCAGCTTGACCTGGGCCTTCATATAGGTCGGATTGATCGCCACCGCCTGGCGGAACTCCTTGATCGCATCCTCGATCTGTCCGCGATTCTTCAGCAGGAGACCGAGCCGATAGTGCAGGTCGGCGTGATTCGGATTCCGACCGATGGCCTCGCGCAGCCGATCGATCTGCTGCGACAGGAGATCGCCGGTATCCGCCCGGCGAGTTTTCGCGCCGCCGGCGGCTTCGGCTCCACCCGCGACCTCGGGGTGCGCCTCATCCGCGAAACTGAGAAACTGATTGGCCTCATGCCCGGCGGCCGCCTTCAGGTGCATCCGTGCCACCTCGCTGAACAACAGCGTGCTGTTGGGCTCGATGTTGCGGGCCATCTCGATCGACGCCAGGGCCTCCTCCTTCCGGCCGGCCAGATGCTGGGCCACGCCGATCCCCACATAGGCACTGAGCAGCCGATCATTGAGCTCCAGGCCGAAGGAAAACCACCGGCCCGCCTCCTCGTATCGCCCCGCCCGCAGGTGCTGAGTCCCCAGCTTGACATTCGCCTCCAGGAAGTCCGGGCACAGCTCGACCGCCCGCCCGTACTGGGCCGTCGAAGCGGCATCGTTGCCTATTCGGGCATAGAGATCACCCAGCCGCAGCCGCGTCTCCACCTGCTCCGGCTCGCGATCCAGCATCTTGTGCAGATGCTCGATCGCCTCGCGGATAAGACCGGCTTCCTCGTACGCCGTGACCATGTCGTTATGCGCCGTCCAGTTGTCCGGCTCCAACGTGAGGGCGTGCTCATATCGACGGACCGCGCCGTCATAGTCCCCGGCCTTCATGAGCAGGCTGGCCAGGGTCAGGTGCAGATCGGTCTGCTCCGGGTCCAGTTCGCACAGGCGGGTGTAATGATGAATCGCCAGATCGATCTTTTCCTGCCGGAGGAAGATCGCCGCCAGCCGCTCATGGGCATTGCGCAGCGTCGGACAAATGCTGAGCGCGTCCTGATAATAGTTGGTGGCCTCCAACTCGTCATCGCACCGCTCATGGCAATATGCCAGGCTGAAAAGAATCGCCGGATCGGCCGGAGCCAGCTTCTGCGCCATGCGAAGCTGCTCGATCGCGACTTCGGTCTGCTCCAGATCGTCGAAGGCACAGGCCAGGCCCAATCGGGCGGCCAGGCACGTCTTATCCATCGCCAACACATCGAGGAAAATGCGCCGCGCTGCGATGGGGTCCTCATCCCGCAGATAGCGCCCGCCGAGGCGAACCCACGCATCGACGTCCTCCGGGTTCCGTTCGACGGCTTGGCGCAATTCCTCCGTGGTGTCTTCCGACTTCATGCCCAGCACGGAACTGAACGCACCGGCGAGATGCGCGATCAGTCCGCGTCCCAGGACTTCCAGAAGATACGACATCGCATTCCTCTATGCTGCCAGGACCGCCTCGAGCGCCTCCATCGCCGGAGCAAAGCTCGAGTTCAGTTCCAATGCCCGGCGGTACTGCTCGCAGGCCCGCACGTTGTCGCCGTCCCGCCGGTACATCTCGCCCAACAGGTAATGCACGTCCGGGTAATCGCCGCCGCTGTCGATCGCTTCCTGCAACCGCCAGATCGCCTGCCACCGACGGTCCGTCTGAGCGTACAACTGTCCCAGTTGAATCAGCGCCTGCAGGTATCGCGGGTTGATTTCCACCGCTCGATGGGCCTGGCTGATCGCCGACTCGGTGCGGCCCAGCCGGGCATAGACCCGCGAGCAGTGGAAGTACAGGTCTGCGTAATCGGGATGCCGCTCCAGGGCGAGCTCGAGGATCGAGGCCAGCATGCCGAAGACCTCGCGGTCTACATCCGACTCCGGAAGGCTGAGAAACGCCTCCACGAAGTCCGGCTCCTCGGTGATGATCTCACCGAGTTCCTCGACGGCTTTCTGATCCGCCGGAGAGGAGGCTGCCTCAGCCGGTTCAACCTCCACGCCGACGGATGAGTCTTTCGCCGCCTTGGCGGCAAGAGTCAGCAGCAGAGCGAGATAGGAGTCGCCGGGTCGCAGCTTCTGTGCTACGGACAAATGCTCGACCGCCTGGCTGAGCATGCCCAGCGCCCCGTAGGCAAGGCCCAGATGCTGCCGGATCGCGGCATCCTCCGGCGCCAGGCCCGCCGCGTCGGCAAGGACCTCCACAGCGGTCTCATGATGATCCGCGCTGGCATGCAGCAGGCCCAGTTGATAGCGAAGATCGGCGCGGTCGGCCTGCTCGCCAATCGCCTTTTCCAGCGTCTCGACCGCTCGCTCGAACTGACCGTCGCGGGCGAAGGCGTGCGCCAGCCGAATCGGGATCATCGCATCGGTCTCGTTGCGCTGCCTGGTGTTCTCAAGCTCGGCGGCGGCCAGGTCGAATCGGCCGCGCCGGACGTGGCTGAGGGTCAAATACCGCCACAAACCCACCGAGTCAGGATTGATCCGCCGGGCAGCCGTCAGGTGTTCGGCGGCGGCGTCAAACCGGCCGGCGCGCAACTCGTTGATGCCGTGCTTCATGTGGGCCTGGCCGAGGTAGAAGCTGGCCAGCGTGCCTGGCAGATTGCGATGCTGAGCAAGCCGGGAGAGGAGATCTATGGCCTCCGGATACCGCCCCGTCTCGAAAGCCGCCAGCCCTTGCTGGTAGATGGCCGCCGCCTCCTTCGCAGACATCTTGCCCTGGTGATGGTCCAGATTCATCGCCTCGCTCCCAACGTCCCAGAAAACGGACGCGACTCGCTCCCCCCTTCCTCAGTTATCGTTTCGGCAGATGTGGCGAAATACCTTTGTTTGAAGGGGTAAGGGCAGAAAGGCCGGGAGCAACACGAGAGCAGGCTCGACCGTGGGTTCCATAATCCGAGCGATGCCGGGCCAGCCGATCAGGATGCCGGGCGCATGTCGCATCAACCTCCAGCCCTTGCCTGGACGTTAACTCTAAGTAGGATGGTTGGATAATGGAGTTGGGCGATCCGCCCGCAAGGAGCTAGGATGGCCACGGACGCTGCATCCCTCAAGACGGGGCACACGAACGAGACACAGCAGATGTTGATCCCCTTCCCGACCATGGGACGGGGCGTCGACAAGACCGTCCCGCCGGAGCCGCCGATCCCTGAGGCCCCAGGAACAAGCATGAAGAAAAAGCCTACTCGAAAAGTCGCCAAACCGGCCAAAGCCGGCCGCGGCCCTGCGAAGAAAGCCCGTCGTATCAAGCCGGAAAAGAAGGCCGGCCCGGGTCCCAAGGTAGAGGCTCAGCCCACCGCCGGTACGCCGAAGGAAGCCGCTCCGCCGCGCCGAAAATCCGGCCGCGGTTACGCCACCGCAGAAAGCATGGGCAAGGCCCAGCGGGAGATCTCCGTCTCCGAGTTCTTCGCCAAGAACCGCCACCTCCTCGGCTTCGACAACAAGCGCAAGGCCCTGCTCACCACCGTCAAGGAGGCCGTCGACAACAGCCTCGACGCCTGCGAGGAAGCCGGCATCCTGCCCGACATCTACGTCAAGATCACCCAGAGCGACACCGAGCGGTTCTGTGTCACCGTCCGCGACAACGGCCCGGGCATCGTCAAGCACCAGATTCCCAACATCTTCGGCAAGCTCCTCTACGGCTCCAAGTTCCACCGCCTCAAGATGAGCCGCGGCCAGCAGGGCATCGGCATCTCCGCCGCCGGCATGTACGGCCTGCTCACCACCGGCAAGAGCATCCGGATCACTTCGAGGATCGGCAAACGCTCGCCGGCCCACTATTACGAGGTCCAGATCAACACCAAGACCAACGCCCCGCAGAGCGTCAAGGACGACACCGTGGACGTCGAGTGGGAACACGGCACGGAGGTATCGATCGAGCTCGTCGCCTCCTACCAGAAGGGCCGGGCCTCAGTCGACGAATACCTCGAACTGACCGCCATCGCCAACCCGCACGCATACATCCAATATGTCGACCCCGCCGGCGAGGCCAGGGAATTCGTTCGCGCGGTGAGCAAGGTTCCGGAGCCGACCGCTGAGATCAAGCCCCACCCATACGGCATCGAGCTGGGCGTGCTCATCAAGATGCTCAAGGATGAGCGTGCCAAGACGCTGGCACAGTTCCTGCACGGCGAATTCAGCCGCGTCAGCAGCGCCGTGGCCGGCTCGATCTGCGAGACGGCCAAACTGTCGCCCCGCGCCCGGCCGACGCGTATCGGCACGCACGAGGCCGAGACGCTCTACAAGGCCCTGCAAGAAACGAAGATCCGCCCGCCGGCCACCGATTGCCTCTCGCCCATCGGTCCGCAACAGGTGCTCGCCGGGCTGCTCAAGGGCGTCAAAGCCGAGTTCTTCGCCGCCAATACGCGATCCCCCACCGTCTATCGCGGCAATCCGTTCCAGATCGAGGTCGGCCTGGCCTATGGCGGCGAGTTGGGGCCGGCGCCGGAGGAGGTCGAGGAAGACAACAACGGCAACGAGGCCGTCGTCCGCCGCGGCAAAGTCGTGCAGGAAAAACGCTCCGTGCCGCAAGCTCGGCTGATGCGCTTCGCCAACCGCGTGCCGCTTCTGCATCAGCTTTCCGGCTGCTGCATCTACAAAGCCGTCGCCGAGGTCGACTGGCGGCGCTATGGTCTGTCGCAGCCCGGCGGCAGCCTGCCCTACGGCCCGCTGGCCATTTTCGTCCACCTGGCCAGTGTCTGGGTCCCGTTCACCAGCGAGGGCAAGGAAGCCATCGCGGATTACGACGAGATCCGCAAGGAGATCAAGCTGGCCGTGCAAGACTGTGCCCGCAAGCTCCAGGCCTACCTCAACCGCCGTAAACGCCAGAAGTACGAGTCCGGCCGCCGAGATGTCTTTACCCGCTACATCGGTGAGGTGGTCAATGCCTGCGGCGCGATCACGCGGATCAACAAGCACGACCTGCATGAGGATCTGCTGGCCATCGCCAAGCGTGTCACCGCGCGGGCCGACGAAGAGCTCGGCCAGGACGGCAAGCCGCTCGCCGCATCGACGGACAGCGAGTACGGCGAGAACACGATCGTCGTGGACCGCGAAGCACGGGGCAGCGGGCCGCTTTTCGAACAAACCACTACTGTCGGAAAACGCTAACTAAGACCGTCAAGCAGGCCCCCGGCCGCCCCAGCAATCACTTGCTGGTGCATGCGGGGCGCCTTGCCGCCGGTTCGTTCCTCACGCACCACTATGCCGAACGATCTGCCCGGTGCCCAGGAAGATTACATCCTCGGCGATGTTGGTGGCGTGGTCGGCGATCCGCTCCAGGTTCTTGGCGATGGAGAGCGTATCGAGGCAGGTCGCCATTCGCTCCGGCGACTGGGCCGCTTCGACGGTGAGTCGCCGGATGAACTGGCCGTAAAACGCGTCGATGACATCATCTTCGCCTCGGATTCTCTGGGCGGCATCGGCGTCGCCGGCCGAATAGGCCTGGACGGCGTTCCGCAGGTATTGTCGGACGATCGACATGATCGGCTTCAGGTCCAGGCTGGGATCCGTTTCGCGCTGGGGGTCGAGGTGACGAGCCCGCTCGGCGATGTTGACCGCGCAATCGGCGACCCGCTCCAGGTCGCTGTTGACCTTCAGGATGGTGCACAGCAGCCGCATGTCCGAGGCCATCGGCTGGAACAGCGTGATAAGGTGGATGACCTCCGACTCCACCTCCACCTCCTCGGCGTCGATCTCCTTGTCCCGCGCGATGACCCGTTGGGCGAGCGAGTGATCCGTTTTCAGGGCCGCGTCGCAGGCCTCCTCGAGCATGTCCTCGACCGCGCTGGCCATCCGCAGCGAGCGCCGCTGCAATCCGTCGATCAGGTTTACGAAATGGGTGCTCATGATTCTCATCCGTAGCGTCCGGACACGTATTCCTCGGTCCGCTTGTCTTGCGGGTTCTCGAAAATGCTTGTCGTCGAGCCGAACTCCACCAGCTCTCCCAGCAACATGAACGCGGCCTCGCTCGACACCCGGGCTGCCTGCTGCATGTTGTGAGTGACGATGACGATGGTGTACTTCTCGGCAAGCTGCCGCATGAGGTCCTCGATGTGCCCGGTGGAGATGGGGTCGAGCGCCGAGCACGGCTCGTCCATGAGCAGCACCTCCGGCTCGACTGCCACCAGCCGCGAGATGCAAAGGCGCTGCTGTTGTTCGGGCGAGAGCCCGAGCGCGGGGGCATCCAGTCTGTCCTTCACCTGGTCCCACAGCCGCGTGGCCCGCAGGCTGGCCTCCACTATGCCATGCAGGCCGGCCCTGCCAGCCAGCCCGTGAACTCGCGGGCCGTAGGCAACGTTGTCAAAGATCGACAATGGAAAGGGGTTGGGCCTTTGAAATACCATGCCGACGCGCCGACGGAGCCCGGGTAGGCTGGTCTTTGGGGCAAGGATGTCCGCCCCATCCAGGAGCAGCCTCCCTGTCACCCGAACACCCTTTATCAACTCATTCATCCGATTGAAGCAGCGGAGCAGCGTGGACTTGCCGCATCCCGAGGGCCCGATGATCGCCGTAATCGTACACGGCCGGATGCAAATGCCCACATCTTGCAGGGCCTGGAACTGCCCGTAGTGGAGATTGAGACCAATTGCCTGGATCTTGAAGTCCGAGGTCATTGCCTATCCGAATTGCCCGACCAGGTAGTCGTTGGTGCGTTTGTCGCTGGGCCTGGTGAAAATCTGCTGGGTCGGACCGATCTCCACCAGCTCGCCCATCAAGAGGAAGGCCGTCCGGTCCGAGGCGCGCGCGGCCTGTTTCGTATTGTTCGTCACCAGTACGATGGAGTGCTTGGCCTTGAGCTCGACCAGCGCGTCCTCGATCTTACCCGTCGAGATCGGGTCCAGGCCTGAGCACGGCTCGTCCAAAATCAGCACTTCCGGTTCGAGCGCCAACACTCGGGCCAGGCAAAGCCGCTGCTGCTGCCCGCCGGAGAGGTTGTGGGCCGGCTCATGGAGCCGATCTCTGACTTCCTCCCACAGGACCATGCCTCTTAGCGCGGCTTCGACCCGCTCATCCTGTGTGGCGCGATCGCGGATGCCAGCCAGCTTGAGCCCGTACACCAGGTTGTCGTAAATCGACCACGGCAGCGGGACAGGCACCGCGTAGACCATGCCCACCCGGCGGCGCAGCGTGGAAACATCCATCGCCGGATCGTAGATATCCCGGCCGTCGAGCAGAATCCGCCCCGTATGCGCAAAGCGGTGGTCCAAATCGTTGAGGCGGTTCAGGCAGCGCAGGAAAGTGGTCTTGCCGCTGGCGGCCGGACCGATGATCGCCAGCCGTTCGCGCGGGAGGATATCCAGGTTGAGGGCGTTCAGTATCAGCGAATCCCCATAGCTTGCGGTGAGATCCTGCACCGAGATCTTGGCCTTACAGCCGTTTTCCGCGAGCACCGGAAACGTTGGCGGTGGCCGCGAGGGTTCCAATCTCAGTGGGACAAGTTCCCGCCTTTCGATGAAGGGCCCTGGCAGGTCGGCTCTTCTTCCGAAGAAACGAAGCAAGCCCCGGCATTCGTCACATGCGGTCCTAGGCATGGCGGCCTCCTTTTCCGATGAATCGGTGCATCAGCCAGTAGGCGAAGAAATTGATGGCCAGAATCAAGACCACGAGCACGGCCGCCGTGGCGTACGCTTTCTCCATGGACAATCCCTCGCGAGCGAGGATGTAGAAGTGCAGTGGCAACGTCCGGCAGGAGTCAAAAGGAGAGTACGGCATCCGAAGGGCAGAGCCGGCCGTGAGCATCACGGCGGCCGTTTCCTCGATGGCCCGAGCCAGGGACAGCACGATACCCGTGACGATGCCGGGCAGTGCTGAACGAAGCACCACTCGGGTGACCATCTGCCAGCGAGTGCTGCCGAGCCCATAACTGACTTCGCGGTACGAGTACGGCACGGCGCGGATCGCTTCTTCGCTGGTGCGTATGACAGTCGGCAGGACCATCACGGCCAGTGTCAAGCCTCCGGAAAGCACGCTCAAACCCATGCCCAGCGTGATGGCGAAGAATACGAAACCGAAGAGCCCGAAGATGATCGACGG
>Ga0335070_10005396_pt1 | contig 15009 bp, 17 predicted proteins | sample Lox_Sample_13_FD_206722 | JGI IMG/M metagenome (GOLD analysis project Ga0335070, IMG submission 206722) | Soil microbial communities from Loxahatchee National Wildlife Refuge, Florida, United States - Lox_Sample_1.3 | ecosystem: Environmental > Terrestrial > Soil > Wetlands | place: USA... | reverse complement strand
GAGCTGACCAAGGCCGCCGAGAAGCAGCCCTGGGACCCGAGCGTGCAGGCCATGGTCGTGATTCCCGAGGCCCTGAAGAAACTGGCCGAGAACATCGCGTGGACCCAGGATCTCGGCGACGCATTCCTCGCGCAGCAGCAGGACGTGATGGACGCCGTGCAGGCCCTCCGGAAGCAGGCCAAGGACGCGGGCAAGCTCGACTCGACCGAACAGCAGAAGGTGGAAACGACGACGGTCGAAAGCAAGACGGTCATCGAGATCCAGCCGACGAGCACCCAGGTAATCTACGTGCCGAGCTACAACCCGGTGGCGTACTGGCCGGCGCCCGTCTATCCCTATCCGCCGGTGTACTACCCGCCGTATTACCCGGGCGCGGCCCTGGTCTCGTTCGGGGTCGGCATGGCCGTCGGCGCCGCGATCAGCGGCGGCTGGGGCTGGGGCTGCGGCTGGCACGGCGGCGGCAACAACATCTACATCAACAACAACAACAACTTCGTCAACAACAACAACCGCGTCAACAACGTCAACAACCGCAGCGGCAACAGCAACTGGAACCACAACGCCTCGCAGCGCGGCGGGGCGCCCTACAAGGACAAGGCCACGGCCAACAAGTACGGCGGCGGCGCGCGCGGCGACTCGGCCAGCGCGCGCTCGTCGCAGGCGCAGTCGCGTCAGGCGTCCGGCGGTGCCCGAAGCGGCGGGGCGAGTTCCGGCAACTTCGACCGCAGCCGTTCGGGCGGCGGCAGCGGCAGCTTCAGCGGTGGCAACAACGTCGGCAACCGCAGCGTTTCGCCGAGCACGAGCAGCCGCGGAAGCAGCAGCGCCTTCGGGGGCTCGCAGAGCGGAAGCAAGGCTCGCGCGTCGAGCTCGCGCGGCTCTTCGAGCATGAGCGGCATGTCGCGCGGCGGCGGCTCCCGGGGCGGCGGCGGCGGACGGCGGCGGTAGAGGAGAATGTCATGAACCATCGCAAAGAACGCTCTCCGTTCGCGCTCCCCGGCCTCGCTCTCGCCCTCTTCTCGATCGCGGTCCTGGCCAGCGCGCTCCCGACGACGAACCCCGCGGCGTCCGGAGCCCAGGCCTTCGACACGCCGCAGCAGGCCGCCGACGCGCTCGTCCAGGCAGCCACGGCGGGCGACGTCGCGGCGCTCGAAAGGATCTTCGGCCCGGCGGGCAAGAACCTCGTCGTTTCGGGCGATCCCGTCGAAGACAAGAACAACCTCGCCCACTTCGCCGAGAAGGCGAAGACGAAGACGCACCTGGCGTTCGACGTCGACGACCCGAAGCGGGCGATCCTGGAAGTCGGCGACGACGACTGGCCCTTGCCTGTGCCGATCGTCCAGAACGGCGGCAAGTGGCGCTACGACGCCAACCAGGGCAAGGAGGAGATCCTCGCCCGCCGCATCGGCGGCAACGAGCTCGACGCGATCGACCTGCTTCGCGGCTACGTCGAGGCGCAGGAGGAGTACGCCACGCAGCTCCACGACGGCAGCAAGACCCACCAGTACGCCCAGAAGTGGGTCTCGACGCCGGGCAAGCAGGACGGGCTTTCCTGGAACGGCCCGGACGGCAAGCCCGCCGGCCCGATCGGCGACCAAATCGCGAAGCTGCTCGCGCAGGGGTACACGAAGAAGGCGGAGCCCGTCAACGGCTACTACTTTCGGACGCTGACGGCACAGGGGCCGAACGCCCGGCTCGGGGCCCGCAATTACATCGTCAACGGCATGATGATCGGCGGCTTCGCCGCGATCGCGTGGCCGGCCAGGTACGGCTCGACGGGCGTGCAGACGTTCCTCGTCAACAACGACGGCGTCGTGTACCAGAAGGACCTGGGGCCGCAAACCGGGACGATCGCCCCGAGCATCAAGACCTTCAACCCCGACAAGACCTGGACGGTCACGGAAGACGAAGCGAACTAGGCCTGCCGGGCCTCGACATGACACGGACATCGGCAGAGGCCCCGGGGCCGGCGCGCGCGAACCCCGGGAGCGTCCTCGACCCGACCGAGAGATTCTCCGAGATCCTCTTCGGGTTGATCATGGTCCTGACGTTCACCGGCTCGCTGTCGGCCGCGACGAGCGGCCGCCAGCAGGTCCGGACGATGCTCGTCGGCGCCATCGGCTGCAACCTCGCCTGGGGCCTCATCGACGCGATCTTCTACCTGATGAACACGCTCGGGCAGCGAGGCCACGGCGCCGTCGTCCTCCGGCGGCTGCGGCAAGGTCCGGAACCGGCGGTCGCCCGGGCCCTGCTGGCCGACGCGCTGCCGCCGGCGCTCGCCTCGGTCCTGCGCCCCGAGGATCTCGACCTGCTGAGGCGGCGCCTCGACACGCTGCCGGAGATCCCCAGGCGCGTGCCGCTTCACCGCGACGACTTCCGCGGCGCGGCCGGCGTTTTCCTGCTCGTCTTCCTGTCGACGTTTCCGGTCGCGCTGCCCTTTCTTTTCATGCACGACGCGATGCGCGCGCTCCGTATCTCGAACGCCATCGCCATCGCCCTCCTCTTCGTCGGCGGTTACAGGCTCGCGAAGTTCTCCGGCTTTCACCCCTGGCGCACGGGCCTCGCGATGGTCGCCATCGGGGTCGCGCTGGTGGGACTGACGATCGCCCTCGGGGGATGAGGCGCCGGACCGGGCTCGCCACGCTCCTCTTCTCGGCTCTCGCCGCGGCGGGGTCCGCGCAGGACTCGGCGGCGCCGGCCGGGAAGCCCGCGGCCTGGGCCCTCAACGCCAGTCTCTATGGATACTTTCCTCCGGAGGACGTCCACTACGCGCAGCCGACCGTCATGGCCGACCACGGGGCGTTGCACCTCGAAGCGCGCTACAACTACGAGGCGCTGAAGTCCGGCTCGGCCTGGGTGGGCTGGAACTTGTCGGCCGGCAAGGAACTGACGCTCAACGCCACGCTTCTCGCCGGCGGCGTCGTCGGCGACCTGCGCGGGGTCGCGCCCGGCTACGAGCTCACGCTGACATGGAAGGCGTTCCAGCTCTACAGCGAGGGCGAGTACGTGTTCGACACGAGCGACTCGTCGGGCGACTTCTTCTACAACTGGGCGCAGCTCGGCTGGTCGCCGTGGGAGTGGCTCTCGGTCGGCCTCGCCTCGCAGCGCACCCGGGTGTACCACACGAGTCTCGACGTCCAGCGCGGCGTCTTCGTCGGGTTCACCTGGAAGAGCCTCAGCCTGAACGTGTTCGTCTTCAACCCGGGCTGGAAGACGCCGACGGTCGTGAGCTCGCTGGCCGTCAGCTTCTAGGAGGACGCGTGAACCCGATGGTCCGGGAACTTCGAGAGAACCCGTTGAACTGGCTCCTGGTCTTCGTCCCCGTCGTGATCGTGGCGCAGAAAACCCGGCCCGAGGCCCACACCACGCTGTTTCTGCTCTCGATCTTCGCGATCGCCCCGCTCGCCGCGCTCCTCTCCCGAGCCACCGAGAGCGTCGCCGCGAAGACCGGAGACGCCATCGGCGGCCTCCTGAACGCGACGCTCGGCAACCTGACCGAGCTCGTCATCGCGATCGCGGCGCTGCGCGCCGGGATGCTCGACCTCGTGAAGGCGTCGATGGTCGGGGCCATCGTGACCAACAGCCTCTTCATGCTCGGCGGCGCGTTCCTGCTCGGAGGCCTCGAGCACCACACGCAGGAGTTCAACCCGGCCAACGCCCGCACGCAGGCCGGAATGCTTCTGCTCGCGACGGTCGCGCTGGTCGTTCCGTCCGCGGTCGCGAAAGTGGATCAGATCAACTCTCCGTCCTACCTGCTTCCGCTCTCTCTCGGCATCGCCTGCATCCTGCTCATCACGTACGCGCTCAGCCTGCTCTTCTCGCTGAAGACCCACAGGGACGTTTTCGAGACCGTCGGCGGCGAGGAGCACGGCGAGAAGCCCTGGCCCCTGCCGATCGCCCTCGGCGCGCTCGCCCTGGCGACGCTCGGCATCGCCGTCGTCAGCGAGATCTTCGTCGAATCCGTGCAGCAGGCGGCGACGAGCCTCGGGATGACCAAGGCGTTCGTCGGGTTCGTCGTCGTGGCGCTGGTGGGCGCGGCGGCCGAGATGACCACCGCGTTCTCGGCGGCCCGAAAGAACCGCGTCGACCTCGCGGTCGGCGTCGCGATGGGCAGCTCCGCCCAGATCGCGCTCTTCGTCGCTCCGGTCCTTCTGATCCTGAGCTACTTCGTGGCTCCGGCGCCCATGGACTTGAACTTCGGGGCCGGCCAGGTGCTGCTCGTCCTGCTGACGACGCTGACGGTCTCGTTCGTGGTCGCGGCGGGACGCTCGGCGTGGTACTCGGGCGTCCAGCTCCTCGCGGTCTACGCGATCTTCGCCGTGACGGCCTATCTCTTTCCGAACTGACCGGTTCCGGCGCCGTTACTTCATGCTCTCGCGGAGGTCCACGAGGACCTTGTCGAACGAATCGATGCGGATCACGCCCACGCGCGGGAACTCGTAGTCCAGGATCACGTAGACCGTCAGCGTCAGGATCGCGGCGAAGCCGACCACGTGCAGCACGCTGCGGCGGCGCGCCCCCGCCATGCCGTATCCGGCGAGCAGCGCGCAGGCGAGGGCGAGGAACCCGAGCATGCCGAAGACGAGGACGGGGGGATGGGTCTCCAGCGCCATCGTCCGCGTCGTCGTGATGTCGAACATGGCGTTGAGAGCGGGGAGCAGCAGCATTCCCGCCTGAGGTTCCCGGCGCACCGCTTCGACCCCCGCCGCCCAGATCTCCCCCTGGAGACCCGTTGCCCGGGCCAGCGCTTCCCTCGCCGCGGGAATGTCCGGCAGCCGGCGGTACACCTCGATCCGCGCGTCGGTGTACCGGCGGAAGAGCTCCCGCAGCTTCGGCTGCGCTTCCGGCGCGAGCACGTCGATCCGCAGGTACGCGGTCCCGATCGCGTTCGCCTCCTCGACGACGAGGCCGCGCCGCACCTCGAAGCGCGAGGCCGCGCCGTGGAAGGCGAAGGCGATCATCAGGCCCATCAGGCCGAAGACGGCCCCATCGACCGCGCCGAGCCCCGCGCGCGAGCCCTCGCCGTCGGCCTCGAGGCGGCGGCGTCCGATCCGCAGCCCGAGCTCCTGCGCGAGCAGCATCCCGACGAAGAGGATCGAAGCGAAAATGACCGCGTTCAGCGTGACCGGCATGGCGGCGGGATCCTACCTCTTGGCGCCGGAAGGCGGCACGGCTTCCACTCCCGCGCCCTCCCGCTCGGGCGCAGCCGCGCCGAGCGCTCCCAGGCTCGCGGCGTACGCGTCGATCCCCCGCCTCGCGCTCAGGCCGTGGGCGAAGATGCTGATCAGCACGGTCGCGACGACGGCGGTCAGGATCGTGCGCTCGCCGGAGAGGGGCGCGCCGCTCTCCATGAAGACGAGCGCGAGCACGATCGAGGCGAGGCCGCGGGGCCCGAACCAGCCCATGAACAGGACGGTCGCTCGGGAGAGGCGCGTCCCCAGGAGCGCCACGGCCACCGGCAGCATCCGGACGAGGGTCAGGCTGAGGACGGCGTAGGCGACGGCGCGCCCCGTGAGATCCCCGCCCCGCCGCGCGACCAGCACGCCGAAGAGAAAGAAGACGAACAGGTTGAAGACCTGGCCCCACTGCTCGGTGAACTCGACGCTCTCGCGACCCGCCCCGGCGAAGCCGACCTGCACCGCCAGACCGCCGACGAAGGCGGCGATGAACATGCTCGCGCCGGCCGGCTCGGAAGCGAGCGCGCAGAGAAGCGGCAGCGTGACGACGGCGATCTGCCGGAACGAGGAGAGGAGCCAGCCGCGGCGACTCGCCCACCCCAGGGCCCAGCCGCCCGCGAGGCCGACGCCGACTCCGATCGCGGCTCCGTAGCCGAGCTGCTCGACGACGAAGCGCGTCAGGTGCTCCGGGGACCCTCCGGCGACGGTGCGGGCCAGCGCGAGAAAGAAGAGCAGGAACGGCACCGACAGCCCGTCGTTTAACCCCGCCTCCACGTTCAGCGCCTGGCGGATCCGCATCGGGACCTTCTCGCTCGAGACCACGATCTGGCCGAGGCCCGCGTCGGTCGGGGCGAGGATCGCCGAGAGGATGCCGGCCTCCCAGAGGGAAAGCCCGGGAAAAACCAGGAGCGCGGCCGCGGCGCCGAGGACGAGCGTCAGCAGCATCCCGGTCGAGAGCAGGCGGGCGGGCAGGCTGCGGATGCGGCGCAGCACGTCGAGGTCGGTCCGGCTGGCGTCGGTGAAAAGAAGGAAAACGAGACCGATTTCGGCAATCGGCAGCACCACCGCCGGATCGCCCTGCCGATCCCGCAGCGCGGGCACCGCGAGGCCGAGGGCGAAGCCGGCGGCGGTGAAAACGATCGGCGGCGTCAGGGAGGTCTTCTCGAGCCGCCCGGAGACGAGCCCGTAGGCGAGCAGGAGGACGACGAACGGGAGGAGGACCGTCACGCGCGCACCGCGATCCGGAAGGCCGCGCGAAACCGGCCGCCCGGCGCCACCGCGCGCAGGCCGCGTCCGCTCATCAGCGCGTTCGTCGGCGCCGTCATCGGCTCGAGCGCGACGAGGTCCGCGTCGGGCGGTGCGTAGACCTGGGCGAAGCCGTATCCCTCGAGCGGCTCGAGGGCGATCCGCCGCCCGCCGGCCGAGATCGCCATCGCCGCGCCGCCGCCCGCGAGCGCGAAGCCGTCGTCGTACGCCCGGGCGCCGAGCGGCGTCTCGACGGCCGGGCAGGACTCCTCCCGCCCATCCGGGATGCCCCGCGTGTCGAGCCCGAGGCGCGTCATCGCGGGCAACTCCAGGCGCCAGGCGGCCCGGGGCACGCCCGGAATCGCGAGGTAAGGGTGAAATCCGAAGGACACGGGAACCGGCCCCTCCCGGCCCGCGGTCAGCGTGACCGCGATGGTCAGCGCCCCCGAGGTCAGCGAGGCCACCATCTCGAGCCCGTGCGGAAACGGAAACACCGCGAGAAGCTCGGGCCGGTCCCACGCCAGGCTCGCGGCGAGCCGCGTCGGCGCCGCCTCGACGACTTCCCACGAAAGGCGCCCCCACGGAACGCCGTGGATGGGAAGGCCGTTGCCGTCCGCGTGCAGGAGGGGCGAGGCCGGGTCGAGGGCGACGTCTTTCCCTGCCACGCGGTAGCGCCAGGCGCCGAGCCGGTTGGCCCACGGATGCAGCAGCGGAATTCCCGCCGTCGAGCCCTTTGCCGCCGCCCCTTCGAGGTCCGCGACCCGGCGCAGGAGCTCGAGGCCCCGGTGCCGGAACGAGGCACCGAGCATGCCGCGGGCCGGCAGGAAGACGGCCTCGAGATCGCCGACGGCGAGGCGCCGCGCGCCGCCGAACACCTCGAGGTCGCCGGAGACGTTCACGCTAGGATACCCGCGGTGCCAACGCGATGATCATCCAGGTCGAGCACGAGCCGCGGCAGCTCCTCGTCGGCCTCGCCCTGATGCTGGCCACGGCCGTCATTCAGACGTTCGGCGTGGTGTTCCTCGAGGAGATCGTCGAGAGGGTCCGCGACCGCGTCGTCCCCGACACGACCCGCGCGCGGATGCTCGGCACCCTGTGCAGCGTGATCCTGTATCTCTTCGCGTTGCACGTTCTCGAGATGGCTCTGTGGGCAGCCCTCTACCTTCGCGTCGCGAGCTACCAGAGCTTCGCGGTAGCGCTCTACGAGTCCGCGCTCGCCTTCACGACGATGGACGTCGCCGAACTGCCGCCGGCCTGGAAGTTCCTGAGCGCCGCCGAGGGCGTCACGGGCCTGCTCATGTTCGCCTGGTCCACCACCATCCTCTTCAACCAGACGTCCTGGATCACGGAGGCCCGTCACAAATACCTCCGCCGGCATCATCTTTTCGGCGTGAAGGAGGCGTCGCCCGCTTCTCCGCCGAAATAGGCGCTCAGGCTTCCGCTTTCCCGACCTTCAGCGTCCAGACCTTCGACATCAGCCAGCTGACGCCGAGACCGACGAAGCAGCCGAAGAGGACCTCGCCCACCTTGTGCAGGCCATGTTCGATTCCCGAGAGCTTGGAGTTGTGCTCGACGCCCGAGGCGATGACGATCGCCGCCGTGATCGGCGCCTGGCGCCACATCGTCTGGACGTGGATCACGTAGGAAGAGACGAGCACCGTCACGGCCAGGGCCAGCGGGAGCTTCCACTCCTTCGCGCCCCCCACCATCAGGAACGAGAGCCCGACCACGCAGCCGATCAGGACGTTGATCAACCGGCTGCGGAACATGCGCGCCGCCTCCTTCACCACCGGCTCGGACGACGCGACCATCGAAGCGATCGCCCAGATCGGATTCGTGTCGGCGATGTGCCTCAGCGCGTACCACACGATCGCCGACGCGATGAAGACGTTGACCGCGAACCGGACGCCGACGATGTCGCGGCGGACCGGCTCCAGCCATGGCGCCCGTTGCTTTTCTGCGGCCGTGGCGGCACTCACTCGTGCGCGTGCGGCGGATTGCCCTTCAGGTGGTACACCACGCCCGTCTTCGTCGCGCCGAGCGCGAGCCAGTCCTTGGCGGCGTACTGCAGGTCGAGGAAGAAGGCCTCGGCCCGCTTCATCGCGGCCTCGCGCAGGTCTTCGCGCTTCTTGAACTTGATCTGGAAGGCGAACTCGCCGATGAGCGGGCGGTGGTCCCCCCGCGCGCGCCAGAGGGCGACGTTGCACTTGGCCGACATGCCGTCGCCGAAGTCGACGATGCCGATGTCCTGGAGCACTTCCTCCACGATCGTCTCGCCAACCAGGTCGACTTTTTCGCCCGAGTGCTTCTTGAGCTTCGCGAGCACCGGGAAGACCCGGACGAGGGTGTCGAAAGACCTGGGGTCCGTCTCGTGGGCGTGGGACAGCGGAAACTCCACGTTGTGCGAAAAAAGCAGCCGGATGCCGCCGAGCTCGTTCTTCAGGGGGAGGGCTTCGCACTTGAACTTGATCCGGTAGTCGCCGAAGATCTGCGGCCGCACGTCCGTCTCCGCCGCCACCTGCATGTCGGGGTGGCGGAACTTGAAGACGATCTCCGGGTCCCCCGCCGGGAACCCGTCCTCATACGGAATCCGCCGGCGCAGGATGAAGGCGTTGTTGTAGAGACGGAAGTCGCTCGTGTCCATGAAGAGCACTTCGCGGATCTGCAGCGGCGAATCCACGAACTCGTCGGTGGAGAAGAGGACGTCGTGCTTCTCCGCCGGCTTCTTCATCACCTTCGTGAAGTCCCAGAGGCTCTTTCGGGACGTGAAGTGGTTGGGGCGCAGGATCAGCTTGCACTCGAGGTACTGGACCTCGTGGAGCGGGAGCCCGTCGGCGTACTTGCCGGGCTTCAGCGGCGGCACGCGCCGAACCGGATTCGCGGATCCCCTCTTCGGCCGCGCGGCGGCCTGGGCCTTTTTCGCCATGTCGATTCCTTTCTCGGATTTCACGCGGACTATATCGCCGGTCCGGCCGGCCCCCGGCGCCGGCTCAGGATCCGGTTCACGACGCCCCGGAAGATCAGGTAGGGCACCAGGGCCACGACCACGGAGACCACGACGGACTCGAGCGGCCGGAAGGCCTTCACGATCAACACCTGGTAAACAAGGTCCATCGCCATCGCCAGCAGAAAGATCCGGCCGACGTGCCGCCAGCCCTCGGCGACCCGTTCCCGGCGCCGCTCCGGCTCGGCCAGGATCGCGGCGAGAAACGGCCGGCGCCCCTCCCGGGCGTCGCGGGCCCCCGCCCGGATCGCGAAGAACGCCGCCATGACCGGCTGCAGGAGCAGCCGGAACTTCATGGGCCCCGTGACGCGTCCGCCGAGCTCCTCGAAGAATTGCCGCAGGTCGGGAACCACGGGGGACAGCCTACTCGCACCACCGGCGGGCGAAAGCCCGGGGAGCTGAGACCATGGTCCCATCCTCGGGCTCTTGCGGCCTCGGGCGCCCCCCTGGCCGGAGGACGGTGGCGACGGTCCCGACCCCCTCGGCCGGCAACCCGCGGACCGGCGCGCTACTTTCCGATTCGGGCGATCAACGCGCGCATCGGCTCCTCGGAGATCTGGAGCAGACCGCGAAACGGCGAGTCGAGCTCGAGAATCAGATACACGGCCCCCGCCACCGAAAGGGCGCCGATGACGAGCGCCACCATGACGGTCGTGTTGCGAGCGGCGAACAGTCCGAAGCTCAGGAAATTGACGCTCAACCAGAAGACCACGATGACCAGGAGCGGCGTCGAGATCGCCGTACCCTGTCTCGCGGCGAGGAGCCAGCGCGACCGACTGAGCTCGGTGAAGAGACTCGATGCCTCGGCCCGGAGCTCCCGCTGCTCGCCGGTCTTCGGTTCGAGCCCCGAGATTCCGGCGTACAGGCGCTCGAACTTCGGCGGATCGCCCGGCTCCGGTCGCCAGAGTCTGTCGGCGACGGCGCTCACGGCTCCGCGAAGTTGCTCCCGCACGGGCTGCGACTCCGGCCCGTAGAGGGCGAGCACGCGATCGAGGAGGAGGATCTCCCCCTCCGATTTCGTCAGCTCCGCCCGGCGTTCGTCGTAGGAGCTCTTGGCCGACCCCACCAGGAGCCCGAGGACGAGCGCCGACATCGTGCCGATCAGGGCCATGACCGAGCGGATGACCTCCTTGGACTCCGCGGCGAGGTGGTGCTCCGGCATCACGCGGCGCAGCTGCAACCCGACGAACGCGCCGCCGAGGACGATCGCGAAGACCGCGAGGGCCTGAAGGAGCGCCGTCATCGACCCGGCGTCGGCTGGCCCTGGTGCACGACGAGGCTCGCGACCCCGAGGCGGCCATCCGTATGCCACGGATCGCCGCCGCCGTTCTTGCCCTCGAGCACCTCGTGGAATCCGTCGTCGAAGGAGACGTCGGAGGCGCGGCCGGCATCCTTGATTTCGGACAGGATCCGATCCCGCTCGGCGTCCACGTCCGGTCCGATGTGGTGCGTGACCTGCGCCGTCGTGTGGCTCAGGCCGACCTTCTCGTCGAAGGTCGCGGCGCCGAACCAGACCTCACGCCCATCGTGGAGGCGGTCCCATTTCCAGAAGCGCACGTGGTGCCGCTGCCGGGGGCTGTTGCCCACCGGCTGCTCGAAAGCGAGGTCCTGCTTGCGGCCGAAGAGCTCGAGCGTGCTCACCGGAGCGTCCGGATCGGGACGGCGGAACACGGAATCCACCGCGATGCGGGTGCTCGAGGCCAGCGTGAGGGGATCGGCCGGGTCCCATTTCGCCGCGATCATCGCCGCGACGACGTCCGCCTCGCTGCCGACCAGCGCCAGGTTGATCGGGTCGCCGGGGATTCCGTTGCCGGTGTGGGTCACCCGGGGCCCGCCCGCGAGGTCCGGATGACGATGGGCCCGGCGGCGCCAGGCGACGGGCAGGATCAGGTAGGCGACCACGAGGTACAGCACGACGGCGGCGCCGACCCACAGAAGCGGAGATCGCCGCCGCCTCCGGGGCGCGCCCGGCGCCGCGGGGTCAGCCAGCGGATTGGAGCGATCGTTTTTCATGACTGCCTCATCGAATCGAGCGACTTCAGAGCGTCGCCCGCTGCGTCGTGCCGGACACCTCGGGCGCGGACGCCAGCGGCCAGACCTTCGACATCAGCCAGCTGACGGCCAGGCCCATGAAACACCCGAGAAGGACCTCCGCGACCTTGTGGAGGCCGTGCTCGAGGCCCGTCATCCTGGATTTGTGCGTCAACGCGGACGCGATGACGATCGCCGCGGTGATCGGCGCCTGTCGCCACATCGTCTTGACGTTGACCAGGTAGGAAGAGATGAGCACCGTGACGGCGAGAGCGATCGGCAGCTTCCACTCGCGCGAGCCCCCCACGGTCAGGAACGCGAGCCCCACGACGCAGCCGACGAGCACGTTGACCATCCGCGCCCGGAAGAGGCGCGCGGCCTCCTTCACGACCGGCTCGGACGCCGCGATCATCGATGCGATCGCCCAGATCGGATTCGTATCGGCGACGTGCCGCAGCAGGTACCAGAGAATCGCCGACGCGATCAACACGTTCACCGCGAAGCGCACGCCGGAGAGATCGCGCTGCTTGAGGGTCAGCCATTTCACGGACGGCCTTTCCGGCGCTCACTCGTGCGCGTGCGGCGGATTGCCCTTCAGGTGGTACACCATGCCGGTCTTCGTCGCGCCGAGCAGGATCCAGTCCCTGGCCGCGTCCTGGAGGCCGAGGAAGAAGGCTTCGGCGCGCTTCATGGCCTCCTGCTTCAGTTCCTCGCGCTTCTTGAACTTGATCTGGAAGGCGAACTCGCCGATGAGGGGCCGGTGGTCGCCGCGGGCCCGCCACAGGGCCACGTTGGCTTTGGCCGACAGTCCGTCACCGAAATCCACGACGCCGATGTCCTGAAGGACCTCCTCGACGATCGTGTCGCTGACCAGCGAGACGTTGTCCCTGGAGGACATCTGGAGCGTCTTGAGCACCGGGAAGATGCGAGTCAGCGTCTCGAGCGAGGTCGGGTTGCTCTCGTGCACGTGGGAAAGCGGGAACTGCACGTTGTGCGAGAAGAGCATGCGCACGCCGCCGAGCTCGTTCTTCAGCGGCAGCGCCTCGCACTTGAACTTGATGTCGTAGTCTCCGAAGATCTGCGGCCGGACGTCCGTTTCGGCGGCTTTCTGCATGTCGGGGTGCCGGAACTTGAAGACGATCTCGGGATCGGCGATCGGGAAGCCGTCCTGATACCGGATGCGCCGTCGGAGGATGAAGGCGTTGTTGTAGAGCCGGAAATCCGCCGTGTCCAGGAAGAGCACCTCGCGGATCTGGAGCGGTGCGCCCTCGAAGTCCTTCGTCGAGAACTCGACGTCGTTGGCTGCGGCCGGCTTCTTCATCACCTTCGCGAAGTCCCAGAAGCTGTTTCGCGACGTGAAGTGATTCGGCCGGAGAATCAGCTTGCACTCGAGGTACTGAACCTCGTGAAGGGGCATCCCGTCCGCGTACTTGCCGGGCTTCAGGGGCGGGACCCGCCGGACGGGTTCGGTGGACTTCCTGGCGGCCTCGGGCCGCGACGCCTTTTTCGCCATGCGTCTTCCTTTCTCGAGAGGTGCTATGCCGCCGAGCCGGCGCCACCCCGGCGCCGGGCCAGCAGACGGTTCACGACGCCCCGGAAGATGAGGTAGGGGACGATCGCCAGGACGATTCCGAGAAAAACGGCCTCGCCGGGCCGGAACGCGTGCAGGACCGTGGCCTGGTAGATCAGATCGATCCCGATGGCCAGGACCAGAACCCGTCCCACGTCCTTCCACGCTTCGGCCGCCATCCCCCGGCGCTCGGACCCGGCGCGCACGAACGCCCAGAAATAGACCGGCCGGCCTTCCCGCGCGTCCCGAAGCCCCGACCGGATCGCGAACAGGGCTGCCATGACCGGTTGGAGGACGAGCCGAATCCGCATCGGTCCCTCCGCGCGCTCGACGAGCTCGTGCCAGTAGTTCGGGAGCTCCATCATCGCCTCGGCGTGCTCGCCGCCGACGAGCGCGCCAGCTCCTCGGCCAGGATCGGGATTCCCAGGTTGCAGGCCTGCACCCCCTGGACGACGCAGAGCTTGAGCACCTCCATGACCTCTTCCATCGTCGCCCCGGCCTGGAGCGCGTTGTGGATGTGCCGCCGCGTCCCGGGCGCGTACATGTGCGTGAAAGACGCGTCGAACGCGATGCTCAGGAGCTCCGTCTCCTTGGGCGGCATCACGCCGCTGCCATAGATGCCCATTCCGGTCGCCATGAACTCATCCGTCCAGACCGGGTCGAGGGCGTAGAAGGGATCCCAGGCGGTGTTCCACTGGCCGATCGTCTTCATCTTGTCGCAGGCGGGCGTCGGGGCCGGCGGCTTCGGGGCCGGCTGCCTGCCCGCCGCTTTGGCTTCCTCCAGGAGGATCGGCGCGCCCAGGCTGCAGGAGTGGATGGACATGACCGACGCGCACTTGAGGACGAAAAGGATTTCGTCGCGCGTCGCTCCCGCTTCGAGCGCGGCGCGGATGTGACGACGCGTGCCGTCGGGGTTCAGATTCGTGCAGGCGGCGTTCAACCCGACGCCGACCAGCTCGACGAACTTCCGTGGAAGAACGCCGCTCGTCCAGGGATTGGTGGACATACGGAAGCAGGCCTGTGCCCACGTCGGGTCCCACTCGCTCAACTCGTCGAACGCCGAATTCCATGGGCCCGTCGCACCCGATCGATCCCCGTTTGCGCTCATCAGCCTCTCAACTCCCTTCGAGGCGGGGAGTCCGGCTCCCATCGAAGCCGGACTCCGCCCCGACCTCGTCGACTCGTGTCTACAGGATGTGCACCGCGTTCGTCGGCGACGAAGCGGCTTCCCGGATCTTGCCGTCGGTCTCGTACGCGAGGAACCCTTTCTGGCCGTCCATGCGGCTCGGCGGCAGGCCCAGGTTGAAAAGCGTGTCTTTGACGCTGTCGTACCAGACGCCGACCTTCATGATCTTGCGGGCCTCTTCGGCGGTCGCGATCTTGCGGCCGAACCCCTGCGCCTGCTTGACGGCCCACTCGATCTGCTTGACCGTCGTCCAGCGATTCCCGTTCGCGTCCCAGATGTTGTCCTCGATGCCGACCCGGCTATGCAGTCCCAGGGTGATCCCGAGCGTCTGCATCGCGATGTTGCCGCGCATGCTGCCCCAGGGCGTCACGCTGCTCGCGCCGTGCGGCGTGCGACGGATCATCTCCATCCAGTCGAAGGGATTCCGGCCCATCGATCCGCCGCCGTAACCGCAGAGGGCGACGTTCAGCGGTCCCATGTAGATCCCGGCGCGGATCAGCCGCTCGATGATCTCGAGCTGGTGCACGTGACCCGGCACGAAGTACGGCTGAATCCCGTTCTTGCGCAGCCGCTTCAGGTGCTCGATGTAGAACTCGGGCTTCGAGTCCACGACCATGCCGCTCCAGGCCGCGGCAACCTTCGGGTCCGCCAGATGGGTGCCCTTGTCATCGCCCGGGATGAAGGCCTGGGTAATGTCCCAGAGCGTCGTGCCCGTGGTCACCGTGACGAACTCGGGCTTGGGATTGAGCTCGGTGAGCATGTGGCGGGTGTCGTAGCTCAGCCAGGCGGCCTTGGCGCC
>Ga0335070_10005395_pt1 | contig 15013 bp, 15 predicted proteins | sample Lox_Sample_13_FD_206722 | JGI IMG/M metagenome (GOLD analysis project Ga0335070, IMG submission 206722) | Soil microbial communities from Loxahatchee National Wildlife Refuge, Florida, United States - Lox_Sample_1.3 | ecosystem: Environmental > Terrestrial > Soil > Wetlands | place: USA... | reverse complement strand
CGAGGCCCCGCATCCCCATCTCGGTGATCACGACCTCCGTGTCCGGATCGATGCGCGTCAGCGTCAGCGGCAGGCCGATCTCGTTGTTGTGCCCGCCCTCGGCGGCAACCGTGCGCGCGACCGGGCGGCAGAGCGCGGCGAGGATGTCCTTCGTCGACGTCTTGCCGCTCGAGCCGGTGATCGCGACCACGCGCGCGTCGCTGCGCGCGCGGATCGCGCGCCCGAGCGCCGCCATCGCCGCGAACTCGTCGCCGGGGACGAGCGTCGCCGCCGCGCCGCTCGCGCGCGCGTCGTCGAGGTACGCGACGCCGCCGCCGAGCGCGACGAAGAGATCGCCCGGACCGGCGCGGCGCGAGTCGATCTCGACGCCGGTGATCGCCGCTGCGTCCCCCTCCAGCCGTCCGAGCCCGAGCGTCCGCAGCTCCTCGAGCGTCAGCGGGATCAGGTCGCCGCCCCCAGTGCCCGCAGCGCGTCGCGCGCCGCCTCGCGGTCGTCGAACGGGATCGTGCGGTCGGCGAACTGCTGCCCCTGCTCGGCGCCCTTGCCGGCGATGAGCACGACGTCGCCCTCGCGCGCGAGCTCGACCGCGCGCGCGATCGCCGCCGCACGGTCCGGGACGACCTCGGCCTCGCCGGCGACGCCCGCGACGATCTCGTCGATGATCGCCTGCGGGTCCTCGCTGCGTGGATTGTCGGAGGTGACGATCGCGACGTCGGCAAGCTCCGAGGCGAGCCGCCCCATCACCGGGCGCTTGCCGCGGTCGCGGTCGCCGCCCGCGCCGATCACGCAGATGACGCGGTTGCCGCCTGCGAGCCCGCGCGCCGCACGCAGCACCTTCTCGAGCGCGTCCGGCTTGTGCGCGTAGTCGACGACGACCGTGAACGACTGGCCCTCGTCGACCGTCTCGAACCGGCCGGGCACACCGCGCACCGACTCGAGCCCGCGCGCGATCGCGTCGTCGTCGATCCCGAGCAGGCGGCCCGCCGCGAGCGCGCCGAGCGCGTTCTCGACGTTGAAGCTCCCGCGCAGCTTCAGATCGACGCCGGCGAGCGCGTCCGGCCCGATGGCGGCGTCGCCCGCGAGCGAGAACGTCAGCGCGTCCGGCAGCTCCGCCGCGAGCCGCCGCCCGTACTCGTCGCCGACGTTCACCGCCGCCGGCGGCGAGGCGTCGATGAACAGCCGGCGCTTCGCCCGGAAGTACGACTCCATGTCGCCGTGGAAGTCGAGATGGTCCTGGCTCAGGTTCGTGAACACGAGCGCCGAGAACCGCACCCGGTCGAGCCGGTGCAGCTCCGACGCGTGCGACGACGCCTCCATCGCGCACGAGCGATCGCCTGCGTCGAGCATCTCGCGGAACGTCCGCTGCAGGTCGATCGCCTCGGGCGTCGTCCGCACGACGGCGCGCCGCTCGCCGCCGACGCGCGCCTCGACGGTGCCGAGCAGACCCGGTCTCCGCCCCGCCGCCGCGAGGATCGCGAACAGCAGGAACGACGTCGTCGTCTTCCCGCTCGTCCCGGTCACGCCGGTGACCTCGAGCTCCTCCGTCGGCCGACCGAAGAACGCGTCCGCCGCGACCGCCATCGCCACGCGCGACGACGGGACGACGAGCTGCGGCACGGGAAGGCCGAGCGGCCGCTCGACGACGAGCGCGACCGCGCCGCGCTCGACCGCCTCCGGGGCGAAGTCATGGCCGTCCGCGCGCGCGCCCGGAACGCAGAAGAACACCGCTCCAGGGGCGACCGCCCGCGCGTCGTAGGCGAGGTCGCGCACGTCGACCGGAGCGCGTCCGAGCACGTCGACCGGCCCGAGCGCTGCGACGAGGCGCTCCAGGTTCATCGGAGGGCGAGTGTACCCGCGCTCCCGGCTACCGGACCGGCTGATCCGGCGGCACTTCGAGGTACTGGAGGTCGAACGACGCGATCTGCGCGAACGCCGGTGCCGCGACGACGCCGCCGAAGATGTCCAGGCTCGGCTCGTCCACGGTGACGAGGACGACGAGCCGCGGATCGCTCGCCGGCACCATCCCGACGAACGTCGCGACGTACTTCCCGGGCATGTAGCCGTGCGGGCCCGGCTTCTGCGCGGTCCCCGTCTTGCCGGCGACGGAGTAGCCGGGGATCTCGGCGGCCGCGGCGGTGCCCGCATCGGAGACGACGCCCTTCAGCATCGTCAGCAGCTGGCGGTCGACTCGCGCGGAGACGATGCGCCGCGTGTGCGGCTGCACCGGCTGCTCGCCCTGCACGTGGTCGACGAGATGCGGCTGGATCCACCGGCCGCCGTCGGCGATGGCCGCATACACCGACGCGAGCTGGATCGCCGTCACCGAGATGCCCTGGCCGATCGGCACGTTGCCGATCGTCGAGCCGGACCAGTACGACGGCAGCAGCCCGGGGCTCTCGCCCGGGAAGTCGATCCCCGTCGGCCTGCCGAAGCCGAACCGCGCGATCCAGCCCTGCAGCCGCTTCTGTCCGAGCAGCTTCGTCGCGATCGTGATCGCGCCGACGTTGGACGAGCGTTGCAGGATCTGCGCGACCGTCATGCGCTCCGTCCCGCGCGGCTCCGCGTCGTGGATGACGCGGTCGGCGACGCGGATCGAGTACGGCAGCACGAACGAGGTCTGCGGCGTGACGAGATGGTCGGAGAGCGCGCCTGCGATCGTCACGATCTTGAATACCGAGCCGGGCTCGTAGACGTCGGAGACCGCATGGTTCACCTGCAGGCCCCGCGGCGCCGTCGGGAACGCGTTCGCGTCGTAGCCCGGCTCCATCGCCATCGCCAGCACGCCGCCGGTGTGCGGGTCGAGCACGATCGCGGTCGCGTCCTTCGCCTTCCACTTCGCGACCGTCTGCTTCAGCACCTGCTCCGCGTTCGCCTGGATCGTGTGGTCGAGCGTGAGGAACACGTTCCTGCCCTCGCGCGCGGGCCGCTCATTCTCGATCGAGATCACGTGCCCGAGCGGGTCGCGGACGACTGTCTCCTCGCCCGGCGCACCGGTGAGCTGCGCGTTCAGCTCGAGCTCGAGCCCGGCGAGCCCGTTGTTGTCGACGCCCGCGTAGCCGAGCACCGGCGCGGCGACGGAGCGCTGCGGGTAGACGCGCCGCTCCTCCGGGTAGAAGCCGAAGCCGACGAGGTTCTTGCGCGCAAGCTGGGTCGCCTGCGCCGGCGGCGCCTTGCGCTCGACGTAGACGAATCCGTGCGTGTGATCGGAGAGCAGCTTCTCGAGCGGCCGCTCCTTCAGCCCGAGCACGCGCGCCGCGATCACAGCGTCCGTCCGCGGGCGCGTGATCTGCCGCGGGTCGGCGAACACCGTCGTCGCCTGCTCGCCGAGCGCGAGCGGCGTCCCCATCGCGTCGAAGATCGTCCCGCGGCCCGCCGGCAGCACCACCGGCACGCGCGTCTGCGCCGTCGCGAGCCGCGACAGCGACGACGCGCGCACCGTCTGGATCCACGCGGCGCGCGCGAGCAGCGCCGCGAAGCCGACGAGGATGACGAGGAGCAGCAGGCGGATCCGCGAGTTGACGACCCGCGTCATGCGGTTACCGACGGCGTCCCAGGTCGAGGTAGCTCGTGTCCGATGCGGGCGCCGGCACGAGGCCGAGCTTTCGCGCCGCCGCCTCGATCCGCAGCGATGCCGACGCGGCCGAGACCTGGGACGCGAGCGCCGCGTTCTGCTCCTGCAGCTGCGTCTCGCGCGCGTTCAGCTTGTTCACGGCGATGTTCGCGCGCAGCACGGCGACGTTCAGCGCGACGATCCCGGCGAGCAGCGCGGCGAAGACCGAGATCCAGAGGATCCAGCCGGTGACGCGGCGCCCAGACCGGGCGCGGCGTCGCGGCGCCGGGGCTGCGACGGGGCGCGGTCGCCGCCGTGACGGGGCAGGCGGGTCCGCGACCGCCGTCGAGCCGAACCAGTCGACCGCGGCCATTACTCCGGCTCGCCCACCTTGATCGCCGCGCGCAGCCGGGCCGAGGCGGCGCGCGGGTTCGCCGCGATCTCGTCCTCGCTCGGCCGGATCGGCCGGCGCTGCACGGCCCGCAGCTCGGGCTCGTGCCCGCAGACGCAGATCGGGAAGTCCGGCGGGCACGTGCAGCCGCGCTCCTTCTCGCGGAAGAACTGCTTCACGATCCGGTCCTCGAGCGAGTGGAACGAGATGACCACGAGCCGGCCGCCGGGCCGCAGCATCTCGAGCGCCGCCGGCAGCGCCGACTCGAGCGCGCGCAGCTCGTCGTTCACCGCGATCCTCAGCGCCTGGAAGACGCGCTTCGCCGGATGCCCTTCGCCGAACCGCGCCGGCGCGGGGATCGAGCCCTTGATCGTGTCGACGAGCTCGCCCGTCCGCTCGAACGGCTGCTCTTTGCGGCGGCGGACGATCGCCTTCGCGATCTGCCTCGCGTACCGCTCCTCGCCGTAGCGGCGGAAGATGGTGACGAGCTCGCGCTCCGGCCACTCGTTGACGACGTCGCGCGCGGTCAGCTCCTGCGACGGGTCCATGCGCATGTCGAGCGGCGCGTCCGTGGCGTACGAGAAGCCGCGCTCCGGCCGGTCGAGCTGCATCGACGAGACGCCGAGGTCGAGGAGGATCGCGTCCGCGCGCACGCCGTTCGCCGCGAGCTGCGGCAGGACGACGCCGAAGTCGCCGCGCAGCAGCCGCGCCTGCACGCGGGCGCGCTTCTCGAACCGATCGAAGTACATGCGCGCCGTCGGGTCGCGGTCGATCGCGATCAGCTTGCCGCTCCCGCGCAGGTCGGACGCGAGCAGCGCCCCGTGTCCGCCCGCGCCGAAGGTCGCGTCGACCACCGTCTCGCCCGGCTCCACGGCGAGGCACGCGCGCACCTCCGCGGCGAGGACGGGGACGTGATCAGTCGCGCTTGGCTGCAAGACGTTCGGCAACATGCTCTGCACTCCCTTCGACCTCGGCGAGCTCGCGCCGCCAGGCCGCGCGATCCCAGATCTCGAGGTGGTCGTGGACGCCCGCGACGACGACATCGCGGCCGAGCTTCGCGTGCTCCATCAACGCCGCCGGGATGCCGACGCGCCCCTGCTTGTCGAGCTCGCCCACCGCCGCGCCCGAGTAGAAGTACCGCTGGAGCTGGCGCGTCTCCTTGGCCAGCGGGTCGAGCTCGCTCAGGCGCGCCTCGATCGCCTGCGCCCAGTCGGGGCGCGGGTACGCGTAGAGGCAGCCGTCGAGGCCGCGGCTCACGACGACGCCCTCCGCGAACGCCTGCCGGAAGCGGGCGGGCAGGGTGAGGCGGCTCTTGTCGTCGATCGTGTGCTCGAACTCGCCGAGAAGCATTCAGGGACCGGGTCGGTGGCTTACCACTTTGCCCCACGATAATCCACTTTCCCCCACTTGGCAAGCCTTCCGGCCCACCCCGAACGGGGGATTCCTGCGTAGTTTGCCGCCCGGAGTCGGCGGCATTACCGGTCGGGACGGGCGGCGCGGCGCGCCCATGCTGGGGCCGTGATCCTCGCCGCCGCCACCGCCGCGGTCGCGCTCGCGGCCCCGCACGCCCCGGCCCTGACCCTGAAGCCGTGCACCGTCCAGCAGGTCGACGCCCGCTGCGGGACGTTCGTCGTGCCGGAGAACCGGGCGAAGCCGGACGGACGGACGATCGGCCTCCGCGTGGTCGTGGTCCCGGCGCGGCGGACGCCGGCGCTCCCGGACGCGTTCGCCTTCCTTGCGGGCGGCCCGGGCGGCGCGGCGACGGACAGCGTGTTCGACGCGATGATCGCCTGGAATGCCGTGCACGAGCGCCACGACATGCTCTTCGTCGACCAGCGCGGCACCGGCGGCTCGAACGCGATGACCTGCGCGCCGCCGAAGACCTCGCTGACGACCAAGGTGCAGATCCGCGCGTTCGTGCACGCGTGCGTCGCCTCCGTCCCGGGCGACGTCACGCAGTACGGAACGCGCACGGCGATGGACGACCTCGACGCAGTGCGCGCCGCACTCGGGTACAAGCAGCTCGACGTCTACGGCGGCTCCTACGGCGCGACCGCCGCGCAGGTCTACCTGAAGCGCCATCCATCCTCGGTGCGGACGCTCGTGCTCGACGGTTCGACCGCGATCGACGTCCCGTTCTACGGGCGGTTCGCGGTCAACGCGGAGCACGCACTCGCGGACGTCGCGAAGCGCTGCGCCGCCGACGCGCTCTGCGCGAAGGCATTCCCGCGCTGGCGGACGGAGTTCCACGATCTCGTCGCCGGCTGGGACAAGCACCCCGCACGCACCGCGAAGAACCAGACGACGACGGGCACCGGACTCGCCGGCGTCGTGCAGGCGATGCTGCTCGACGCGTACACGGCGGCGTCGATCCCGCTCGTCGCCGACGACGCCGCACACGGCGACTACGGCCCACTGAACAGCGAGATCGCGAGACAGCAGAGCCAGGACAACCCCACCCAGGAGCTCATGTACTGGTCGATCTGGTGCAACGAGCCGTGGGTCGGGCTCGGGGCGACCGGCCCGTGGCACACCGACTTCGACGGCTACACCACGTCCTCGGTCATGTCGCACCGCGTCCCCTGTGCCTTCTTCCCGAAGCGGGCCGAGCCGGCGGCGGACTGGACGTCACCCCGCTCGAGCGTGCCGGTGCTCGTCCTTGCCGGCGGCGCCGACCCGCAGGATCCGCTCACGAACATGCCGCGCCTGAAGCAGGACTTCCCGAACAGCCGCGCGATCGTCGTGCCGCACTACGGGCACACCGTCGGCATGCTCAACTGCGTCCGCGACGTCGTCTCGCAGTTCGTCGACCGCGGCACGGTCAAGGGGCTCGACACCTTCTGCGTCGGCGCAGTCCTTCCGCCGGGATTCCCGCTCGGCTAGACCGACGCGGCCGTCAGCTGACCCGCGTACGCGCCGCGGCCGGTGAGGACGGCGGCGCCGCAGCGGGCGGCGAGTCCGAGCGCCTCCTCCATCGGCTGTCCCCCGGCGAGCGCGAACGTCAGGCCGGCGGCGAAGCAGTCGCCGCAGCCGTACGCGTCCTCGATCGGCCCGGGCGGCTGCACGGCCCGGAACGGGCCGCCCGGCCGCACCCAGCCGCCGAGCGGGCCGGCAGTCGTGACGACGACCCCGGGCGGCGGGTCGAGCGTCCCGACGTCGTAGCGCTCGCGGTCGTCGCCGCCGCTGCCGACGAGGACGTCGACCTCGACGCCGGCGCGCCGCAGTGTCGCCAGCTCCCGGGCGGTCGCGACGAGCACGCGCGCCCGCCGCGCGGCCTGGAGCGCCGCGATGTCGCCGCTGACGAAGAACGCCGCGTCGCAGCGCGCGAGCTCCTCCCACGGCAGTGACCCGTCGTGGCCCGACGGGACGAGCTTCCGGCCGAGCACGGTGATCGTCCGCTCGCCGTCGCCGTCGACGTACGTGAAAGCCCGCCGCTGCGACTCGGGCGACGCCGCCGCGTGGACGGTGACGCCGGCGCGGGCCAGCTGCTCGCGGGCGCGGGTTCCGTGCTCGTCGGCGCCGAGCGAGGTGAAGAGCAGCGCCGAGCCGTCGAGGTTCGCGAGCTGGACGGCGGCGACCGCGCCCCCGCCCGCCGCCTCCTCCCAGGTCTCGAGCGCGGAGACGATCTCCCCCGCCTCGGGTACGTGGTCGACCCGGACGAACTCGACCCACTCGACGTGGCCGACGACCGCGAGCTTCACACCTCACATCTTGGCGGCTGAGTACGTTTCAGGTGTCGATGGCGGTTGCGATTCCCCCGTTCGAGACGTTCTACGAACGCCACCGGGACGAGGTGATGGCCTTCCTCGGACGCCGGCTCGGCCGCGAGCGCGCCGAGGACGCCTTTCAGGAGACGTTTCTCCGCGCCCTCCGCGCCTATCACCGGTTGGAGCACGGCGAGCACCTTCGCTCGTGGGTCCTCACGATCGCGAGCCGGATCGTGCTCGACGACTTCCGCCGGCGGCGGCCGCCCGGAATGATGAACGCGGCGGAGATGCCCGAGCTGGCGACGCGGGACGAGCGGCCGGCGTTCGAGGAGCTGGCCCCGCTGACGGACGGGCTGCCGCACACGGAACGGGCCGCGGTCGTGCTCCGGTACGGCTACGGGCTCAGCTACGACGAGATCGGCGCCGCCCTCGGCTCCACCGGGTCGGCGGCGCGACAGGCCGCGTCCGCCGGGGTGCGGCGGCTGCGAAAGGAGCACGCGTGACGACCGTCCCCATCTCCCTCGACGAGCGCTTCCGGGCCGCCGCCGCGGCGGAGGGCCTGCTCGACGTCGCCTACGACCTCGTCGAGGACACGCCCGTCGGCACGCTGCTCGTCGGCGTCACCGACCACGGCGTCTGCAGGCTCTCGTACGACCCTGAGCCCGAGCGGGAGCTCGAGGAGCTGGCGCGCCTCCACGGCCCGCGCGTCCTCCGCAGCGCCCGCCCGGTCGACCGGCTGCGCCGCGAGCTCGACGAGTACTTCGCCGGCCGCCGCCGCCGGTTCGACGTCGAGCCCGACGTCCGCGTCGTGCCGGAGTTCAACCGCCGCGTGCTCGAGGAGCTGTCCCACGTCGACTACGGCGAGACGACGACGTACGGCGCGCTCGCCGCGCGCTCCGGCAGCCCGCACGCCGCGCGCGCGGTCGGCACGGTCATGAACCGCAACCCGGTGCCGATCGTCCTCCCCTGCCACCGCGTGATCGGCGCGGACGGGAAGCTCGTCGGCTACGGCGGCGGCCTCGACCGCAAGATCTTCCTGCTCCGGCTCGAGGGCTCGATCCTCTAGCTCGTGCGCAAGCGCCGCAATCCGCTCGCGCGGATTCCGGCACGCGCGAAGACCCCTGCAGCCGGCCGCATTCGCGGCCGGACGGTTCACACCAGCGCCTCTAGTCTCGGAGCTTGTAGCCGATTCCCCAGATGTTCACGACGTAGCCGGGGAGGCCGGCGCGGGCGAGCTTGCAGCGGACGCGCGACGCGTGCGACTCGAGCGTCCGCGTCGGCACGTAGGTTCGGTAGCCCCACACCTCGCGCAGCAGCCGCTCGCGGGTGAACACGCGGTCCGGGTCCTCGGCGAGCTTCACGAGCAGCGCCCACTCCTTGGCCGAGAAGGCGACCTCGCTCCCGCGCACGAGCACGCGCCGCGCCGCGCGGTCGATCGTCAGCTCGCCGAGGTCGAGCCGCTCGCGGCGCGGCGGCCGGCGCCGCAGCAGCGCGCGGATCCGCGCGACGAGCTCCTCGTACGCGAACGGCTTCGACAGGTAGTCGTCGCAGCGCTCGAGCGCGCGCACGCGCAGCGCCGGGTCCGCGTCGCCGAGCACGATCACCGGGCAGTCGGGGACGCAGCAGCGGTCGAGCGCGGTCGCGTCGCCGAGGACGAGCACGTCGGGCTCGGCCGACCGCGGCAGGTCGTCGGGGTTGCAGAACGAGACGACGTCGAAGCCGTCGCTCGCGAGCTGCCGCTCGAGGAAGCCGCGCACGGTCGGCTCGGGCTCGGCGAGAAGCAACGCGGTCATGCCGGCGACCGTAGCCGCGCGACCCGCGCCGCGCCAGATGTCCTTTCGCGCGGAAGTGCAACAACTCGTCAACACCCGGCCCGGCCGGACGACGCAGCCGGGCATCGACGAGTGAAGCGACCTACGCCGCCCTCGCCTCCGCCCCGACGTCCGGGTAGAGCATGGAGCGAAGCTCGGCGAGGCGCTCGGAGAAGTCGTCTGCGCCCGCCCACCGCTGCATCGTCTCGAGCAGCGTGCCGTGGAGCTCGGGAGCGACCTTCAGCACGGTCTTCCCCGCGCCGCGCTGGGAGCGGAGCGACTCGGCGACCGCCGCCGACGGCGACCTCCACCCGCGCCGCACGACGCCGCTCCGGTCGAGCCGGAAGATGAGCGCCTCGAGCTCCTGCGCCGTCACCGCGCACTCGACTCCGTCGATCGACACCGCGTACTGCATGGTTCACCTGCTTTCGTTCGAGCCTCGGATGCGACCGCTATCGTCGCGTCCGGGTCGGATGGAGCCCTCGCGTTACAGCCGGCCGGAGCGGAAGACGCCCCAGAACAGCCAGACGGCGAGGATCGACGAGGCGACGAAGCCGAGCACCGAGAGCACGTTGATCCCGAGCAGCTGCGGACCGCCCGTCGAGAAGACGCCGATCAGGGCCGAGCCGATCAGCCCGCCGACGACGATGAGCGCGATCACGAGGCGGTTGAACACCTTCTGCATATCCGCGAGGAACTCGTCCAGCCCCTTGTGGACGAAGCCGACCTCGATCTGCCCGTCGCGGATCTGCTCCATGAAGTCGTACCACTGGAACGGCGCCTCGCGGGCGATCTGCGCGTACCGGAACGCGTCGCGCCGCGCGCGCCTGGCGATCCGCTCCGGCGTGAACCGCTCCATCATCAGCCCGCGCGCGTACGGGCGCGCGACCTCGAAGACGTTGAAGTCCGGGTAGAGCTCGATGCCGACGGAGCCGAGCGTCGCGATCGCGCGGTCGAGCAGCAGGAACCGCGTCGGCAGCCGCAGGTTCATCGAGTAGATGAGCTGGAACGCCTCGCGGATCACCTGGATCGGGTCGATCTCGGCGAGGCTCGCGCCGTAGTAGCGGTAGTAGATCTCTCGCAGCTCGGCGAGGAACTCCTCCTCGCGCTCCTTCGGGTAGACGACGCCGAGCTCGGCGAGCCGCTTCGGGAGCAGCTCGACGTTCTCCGCCGCCGCGTCGATGAACAGGCGCGTCAGCTTCGTCATGTCGTCGTCGGTGAGCTTCGCCGCGGCGCCGAAGTCGACGAGTCCGATCGTGCCCGCCTCCTCGAGGACGAAGATGTTGGCGGGGTGCGGGTCGCCGTGGACGAACCCGTGGCGGAAGATCATCGTCATCCACGTCTCCGCGATCAGGTACGCGAGGTCCCGGCGCTCCTCGAGCGTCAGCGGCAGCGTGTCGACGTCGGCGAGCTGCGTTCCCTCGATCCACTCGAGCGTGAGCACGCGCGCGCGCGTGTACTGCCAGTAGACCTTCGGCACGTGGACGTTGCGGTCGCCGGCGAAGTTGCGGTGGAACGTCTGCGCGTGCCGAGCCTCGAGCCGGTAGTCGAGCTCGGTGCGCAGCTGCCGCGCGAACTCGTCGACGAGCGCGCGGGCGTCGATGAAGTCGAGCGAGCGGACGCGCTCCTTCACGAGGCGCGCGGCCTGGTACATGAGTGCGACGTCGGCCTCGATCTGCCGCGCGGCGCCTGGGCGCTGCACCTTCACCGCGACCGCCTTCCCGTTCGGGAGCGTCGCCCGGTGCACCTGGCCGATCGACGCGGCCGCGACGGGCTCCTCGTCGAAGTCGAGGAACAGCCGCGCGATCGAGTTGCCGAGCTCCTCCTCGATCACGTGTGCCGCCTCGGCGAACGGGAACGGGCGGACGTCGTCCTGGAGCGGACGGAGCTCGGCGATGATGTCGGGCGGGACGACGTCGGGCCGGGTCGAGAGCAGCTGCCCGAACTTCACGAACGTCGGGCCGAGCTCCTCGAGCATCTCGCGCAGGTGCTGCCCGCGCGCCGAGACGCCGTTCTCCGAGGCCGCGGCGAGGCGCGCCTCCGCCGAGCGGCCCGGCAGGAGGTCGGTGAGCTTGTGCGCCTGGAGCCAGTAGCCGAAGCCGTGGCGCACCATCACCTGCGCGATCTCCGACAGGCGCCCGAGGCTCCGCGTCGTCGCCGGCTGGGCCATGCCGGAAGTGTGACAGGCCGGCGAGACCGCTAGACCGCGACGGCGCGCTTGCGCTCCCGCCTGGCCCACGGGCCGGGCGGCATCAGCAGCTGCTCGACGTGGAGATAGGCGAGGCCGACGACGGGCAGGTCGCTGAGCCGCTCGAGGCAGAGGTAGCGCGGCCGCCATTCCGGGAAGAACTTCCGGTTGAACGCGTACAGCCGCTCGAGCTGGAAGACGTTGTCCGCGGCGAGCAGGGCGCGGCGGAACAGCCGCCGCGGCAGCGTCACCGCCTTCTCCGGCGAGAGGAAGCCGGTGAAGACGCAGAAGTTCAGCGACACCTCCGTCACCTCGTGCTCCTTCGCCCACGCGAGCGTCTCGACGATGAGGAACTCGGTCAGCCCGTTCGGCGTCCCCGGGACGCGCCGCATCGTGCTGAGCGACCAGCCGCCGCCCGCGAGCGTCGGCGCGAGGTGGAGGAAGCCGCCGACGTTCCCGTTCTCGCAGGTGGCGATCGCGAAGACGGTGCCGGGCACGTAGAGGTCGTCGATCGACATCGTGAAGCCGCGCTCCGGCTGGTTCCCGAGCCAGGCCTCGGAGACGGCGTCCAGCTCGGCGCGCAGCGTCTCGTCGGCCTCGTCCGCCGGCACGACGCGGAGCGTGTACCCGGCCTTCGTCAGCCGCGAGACGGACTGGCGCACCTTGCGGATCGGCCGGCCCTCGAGCGAGAACTCGGACGGGCGGAGCACCGCCTCCTCGCCGATCGCGATCGCGCGCAGGCCGAGCCGGCGGTAGCGCTCGAGATGCTGCTCCGAGGCCCCCAGAACGGCGAGCCGCCAGCCGTGGGCGCGCGTGACGCGGCGAAACTCCGCGAGGAGCGAGTCGAACTCCTCCTCGTCTCCGACCGGGTCGGCGCTGACGAGCGCGGCGCCCGCGACGACGCGGTACGCGAGGAACGACCGGCGCGTCGGCGAGAAGAAGTAGCTCTTGTCGCGGCGCAATGCGAAGAACGACAGGCTGTCCTGCCCGTACGCGTCGACGAGCGCACGCGCGATCCGCCGCTCGCCGACGGTCTGCCGCACCTTGTACGCGGTCGGTCGCAGCCAGAGGAAGAGCGCGGCGAAGCCGGTCAGCAGCCCGAACGCGGTGAGCACGTCGGAGGCGCGGTCCGGCAGGTCGACGCCGCGGAGGTCGATCCCGACGACGACCGCGACGACGGCGAGGACGACGGCGACGAGCCCGAGCAGCGGTCGCACGGACGAGGGGTCCCCCGGCACGTCGAACCGCCGTCGGTAGACGACGAGCGCGGCGAGCAGCCCGAGCGAGATCGCCGCCTCCTCGACGTCGAGGCCCTTCGCCAGGTGCGTGACGGCGGAGGCGACGACGACCGCGACTGCGAGCTGCCAGGCCCGGTGGCGGCGCCGCGCGAGCGAGCGCGAAAGGACGACGAGCCCGAGCCCGAAGGCGAGCGCCCCGACCCGGGCCGCGGCCGGGATGCCCGGTGGGAGGACGCCCTTGACGATTCGGAACCGGTCGGCGTACTCGGGAGTCAGCGCGGAGACGACGCCGATCACGCCGACCGCGGCAGCGGCCCATGCGAGCAACGACTCGGGCTTGGGGATCGGCGGCCGCAAGCGCACGGCCCCAGGGTAGCGCCCTCGTCGGCGCGCTGCCCTCACCTCAATGGGTACAACATGTGAGGATGGAGGAGTTCGTCGCGGCGGTCGAGCCGTCGGAGCCGGCGGCCCCCGACCCGAACCATGTCCCGCTTCCCGGGTGGGTGACGGCGGTGCTGACCCTGGCGGCCGTCTTCCTCCTGCCGTGGACGCTCTACCTCACCTTCACGCTCCCGTCGAAACAGGTCGCGGACAACTACGACATCGCCTGGGTCGGCTTCGACGTCGCGCTCCTCGCCGGCTTCGCCGCGGCGTCCTGGGCGGCCCTCAAGGGCTCCCAGTGGCTCGTCCCCCTCGCCGCGACGACCGGGACGATGCTCGTCTGTGACGCCTGGTTCGACGTCGTGACCGCACGCGGGGGCACGGCGCGCTGGGAGGCGGTGCTCTCGGCCGCGTTCGCCGAGCTGCCGCTCGCCATGATCTGCGCCTTCATCGTCTACGACGCGGAACGCTTCCGGCACGCGACGGTCCTCCGCTACCAGTCGGCGCTCCGGCGCCGGAGGACCAGGGGAACCCATGGTTCCCCTGGTTGACCCCTCCTTCGGAGTCGAGTCGCCGGTGTTGGCCATCCCAGGCGGCGGGTTCCCCTAGTGCTTCTCGAGGAGCTTGAGCCGGTGCTCGAGCTGCGCCACCCGCAGCTCGAGCTCGTCGAGGTCGTCGCGCGTGACGAGGCCGAGCTCGTCGGCGAGGCCGCGGAGCGCGCCGCCGGTCGTCGAGGCGATCCGCTCGCGGCTCGCGTGCAGCCGGGCCGGCAGCTCGGCGAGGAGCTCTTCGAGGACCTCGACGAGCCGGTCGCTAGCGGGCTCGGCCATGTGGCCTCGTGCGGCGGCGCTGCTGCCGCTTCTCCCGCCGCGCCTGTGCAGCTCCTTCGGCCGGCTCCGGCCTGATCACGTCGACGAGCCCCGGCGTCGGCTCCTCGGCGAGCGCGACCTCCGACTCGGCGACCGCCGCGGCGATCGCGTCCGTGCCGCTGACGCGACGCCCCTTCGCGTCGACCGTCTCGATCGCGCCCGTCTCGGCGAGGTGCTTCCGCTTCGCGTAATCCGGCTCGCGCTCCTTCCACATCGTCAGCAGCGGCGCCGCGATGAAGATCGACGAGTACGCGCCCGAGGTGACGCCGACGAGGAGCGCGAACGCGAAGTCCTTCAGCGTCGGGCCGCCGAGCACCAGGAGCGCGGCGATCGGCAGCAGCGTGATGAACGTCGTCGCCAGCGAGCGGCGGATCGTCTCCCAGATCGAGACGTTCGCGATCGTGGCGAACGGCTGCCGCCGCATCAGCGGCACGTTCTCGCGGATGCGGTCGAAGATGATGATCGTGTCGTAGATCGAGTACCCGAGCACGGTCAGCACCGCGGCGACGGTCGCGACCGAGACCTCCTTGTAGGTGAGGGAATAGACCCCGACCGTCACGAGGATGTCGTGGATCATCGCCAGGATCACCGGGATCGCGAACTTCAGGTCGAACCGCAGCGTGATGTAGATCGTGATCAGGATCAGCGAGACGACGATCCCCCAGATGGCGTCGCTCGCGATCTGGTGGCCGAAGCTCGACGAGACGTTCTTCGTGCCGGACGCGTACGCGCCGAGCTTGCTCGCAAGGTTCGACTGCAGCCTCGTCTGCTGCGCCCCCGTGAGCGACTTCGTGCGGATCTGCCACTGCTTGTACTCGCCGTTCGTCGACGCGCCTCGGCCCTGGACGACGGCGTCCCGTTCGCCCGACTGGACGACG
>Ga0335070_10005393_pt1 | contig 15013 bp, 13 predicted proteins | sample Lox_Sample_13_FD_206722 | JGI IMG/M metagenome (GOLD analysis project Ga0335070, IMG submission 206722) | Soil microbial communities from Loxahatchee National Wildlife Refuge, Florida, United States - Lox_Sample_1.3 | ecosystem: Environmental > Terrestrial > Soil > Wetlands | place: USA... | reverse complement strand
ATAGAACCCACTGCGACCGCTCGCCAGGAAGCGCTTGATCATGTCGTCGCGACCAAATCTTAGCGCCAGTTTGTAACAGGGCTGCGTGGCTGCGTCACTCTCAGAACAGCCGACCCCACTTTCAAGCAATCGCCGATACACAGCGTTTCTTCTGAAAAACCATTGGTGGTCAGATTTTCGCCGAAATGCCCCCATGTCAACGCCACCCCGGGCAGTTCTCTGCGCCAATACTCGTAATGCTCGGAAGGGTATCCGTACACCGCCTTGTCCCCGCCACCATGTACCGTGAGATCTGCCTGACGATCGCCAGCCAGGTTCAGGTCGTCGATTTCCACTTGGCCCAGCACGGGCTCTTTATAAATTGCTGTCTGGACTGAGATACCCTTCCAAAGGAATTCTCGGGGCAGACCTATGTTCACAGAAATAACTTGCATACTTGCGCGCTCTCTTCCTGGAATGTCGGACGGCCCGACTTTGCTTTGTGTTGCAATTTAAAAGTCGGGCCTCTTCCCTTAGGCGGCGTTAACTTGTCTGGCCAGTGTCCGGCCAAGGAACTCGCGGATGGCATCGGCTATCTCGCGACAGTGGGTCTCGAGCGCGAAGTGTCCAGTGTTATAGAAATGGACCTCGGCATTGGGATTGTCGCGCTTGAACGCTTCGGCGCCCGGGGGTAGAAAGAACGGATCGTTCTTGCCCCAAACTGCCAGCAGTGACGGTTTTTTCGAGCGGAAATAATCCTGAAACTTTGGGTAAAGCGCGACGTTGCTCGCATAGTCCAGGAAGAGATCGAGCTGGATCTCGTCATTTCCAGGTCTCGCCAATAAGGCCGAATCGAGCGTGTAGGCTTCTGGGGCGACTTGGTTTTCATCCTGGACGCCATAGACATACTGCCATCGGATTGATTCGGGAGTCAGAAAATCGCGCAATGCAGCACGATTCGCGGCTGTCGGATGGTTCCAATACTTCTGGATCGGGTTCCAGCCTTGGCTCAGCCCTTCCTCGTAGGCGTTTCCGTTTTGCGAGACGATTGCCGTGATTCGCTCGGGGTGCGCCAGCGCGAGCCGCAGGCCAACCGGAGCGCCGTAATTGAAAACATATATCGCGTAGCGATCTAGCCCGATCGCCTGAGTAAACTTGTCGATTATCTTTGCCAGATTCTCAAACGTGTAGCGGAATTGCTTGCGGTCCGGCGCATCGGAGAATCCGAAGCCGGGCAGGTCTGGGGCGATCACATGGTAACGGTCAGCCAGGATAGAGATGAGATTGCGAAACATGTGGGATGAGGTTGGAAAGCCGTGTAGCAACAGAATGTTTGGAGCCGTCTTCGAACCGGCTTCACGATAGAAGATCTTCATTCCGTCTACGTCGACAATATAGAAACTCGTCATAATCGATTCTCCTTTGGTGGTCATCTCAGAGGGTTCGTGGCATCCGAATCTAGCGCCTTCCGCAGCGTTGCCGTTTCCTGTTGCATCAGATGTGCTAACCGGCATAAAGTTTCATTATTGGTGTTATGATTTACTTAGCTGAAATATGGTAACTAGTGGACTCGAACGGGGCCATGACTGGAAGGATGGTTTCCTCTTCATCGGCAATCACCTGACCCTGGATCTCCTCAATACACGTCCGATCCAGAATGGAGAGCCTCAGGAGCTTTTGCCCGACTTCAAGGCGCTTCTGCGCTGGTTTCGGGCTGCCGAACTCTTGAACACTCGGGAATTCGCAACTCTGCAACGAAAGTGGGAGAGTTCGGCGAGAGCGCGGGTGCTCCTCGAGAAAATTCGCCGACTGCGAGAAGACATTAGGGAGGAAGTTCTCTCGTGGGAAGCTGGCGGCAAGGTCCACCGCGCCGCCATCGAGAAACTCAATCGCCTACTGGCTGCTCATCCGATGCAGACGAAAATCGTCGCAACTGCTCGTGGGCTTCGCGTAATCCCTTGCTTTGAAGCCCACGAGCCGGGTGATCTCCTCTCGCCTCTGGCCCACAGTGCGGCTCGATTATTTACGGAAGCCGACCACACACGAGTCCGAAAGTGCAGCCACTGCGTGCTGCATTTTCTCGACACCAGCAAGAAAGGGACGCGCCGCTGGTGCAGCATGCAATTGTGTGGAAACCGTCTCAAGGTCGCAGCCTATGCCGCCCGTCAGCGTAGCCGCGAAAAAAGGAATTTCTGACCAGCAGTTCCTCTGCTGGGAGCACCTCATCGATTCGCTGCATGAGGGCGGGAACTGGTTGCCAAACCAAAGCTCGTCAGGATGGGTGTGCAGCGTATTGACGTAAACCGTGATTGCTGAGTACGTCCACAGAGGTTACCGGATTAGTGATGGAGCCTAGCGGGCGCTCTGGGCAAGCGCGAACGGCAGTACGACCTTTATCTTTTCGTCGACGGCGTTGAGGAATTAACGTCGCGTGCTCGCGATGCATACCATTCGGCCTCGCACCAGCAGTACGGAAGTCAGTTCAGTAATAGAACTTCAGGCCGAACTGGATTTGGCGTGGCGGTTTGGCCGCAGTGATGAAACCATAGCTTCCGCTACCCATGTCCAGCGGGCTGGCGCAATAGGCGCAGCTGGGCGTGAAGTTTGTATGGTTGGGAAGGTTGAAGAACTCAGCACGGAACTCGAATCGGCGATTTTCGTTGATCGGGATTTGCTTGACCAGAGAAGCGTCCCAGACCTGGTACCCGGGTCCGCTCACGATGTTGCGTCCAGCATTGCCGAACGATCCTGAGGGCGGATCGGTGAAAGCACAGGTGTTGAAAAATGTTCCTGCGACGCAAGGCCTGCCATTCGGATCCTGACCGGGAACGATGTCGGGCCGCTGGCCCCCAGTCGAATTGGCGAAATTACCGTTACCATCGGTGATAGTTAGCCAGTTCCCCGACGAAATAGTAGTAATCCCGGAAATTTGCCAGCCACCGATGATTTTGTTGAGGGCCCCGCTTGCGTCTCCAGCTACGGCTTTCCCACTGCCGAAAGGAAGATCCCAGACATATCCCAACGTGAAGCGGTGGCGGATATCGAAATCAGAATTGCCTCTCTCCAACTCTGGATGCAAACGGAAGAAGCGAGGGCCGCTGTTGTTATTGGAGCCGAGATTCGCCGAGGACTCATTATCAATGGAATGGCTCCAGGTATAGCCGCCCAGGACCGAGAAGCCATGCGAGAAGCGCTTTTCCACACGCGTCTGCAGCGAGTTGTAAGTGGAGCTGCCGGTCGAGGCGAACACGCTGATGCCGGCGTCGATGATGGGTACAGGTCGACGGTCAGCAAAAGCAGCTGTCGAATCTGTGCTGGGTCCGGGTTGGTTGCCGTCCCAGTAGGTGTAAAGCTTGCTGCCCTTGGAGCCCGCGTAACCTATCTCCAGAACCGTGTCGGCAGGAAGCTGGTATTCGGTGGTAAGGTGCCACTGCTGCATGTAGGGACTGCGGATGTTCGGGTCGAGTTCCAGTAGTTGCGGAGTATTCGGATCGATGAGGGAATTCGCGGGGAAGCCCTGGAAGAAATTGCTGAACCCGGGAATGCTGCAGTCGGTTTGCCCCGGAACGACGGAAGGCGCGCTGCATGGGGTGTTGTAGCTCTCGGTTACGAAGAATGGCGGGTTGAAACCAGGGCTCGGGTTCGACCATGGCCCGCTTTCGTATCCGGAATAGAAAATGCCGTAGCCGGCGCGGGCGACCAGTTTATCGGTGATCTTGTATGCCAAACCGATGCGCGGAGCAAAGTTTGTCTTGACTGTGTCGACGAGACCTTCGGGTGCGGTGGCGCTGATGGGCACGAGAGCGGCGATGGTAGGCGTCAACTGCTGCGTCTGGCCCTTAGGAACATAAAGGGTTTGAGTGGCTATATTGTAGGTGCCTTCCTGATCGTGGCGCTCCTGTACCGAACCGAAAAAGTCATAGCGGAGACCGAGATTCAGCGTCAGCCGCGAGTTGACGATGTAATCGTCCTGAACGAATAACGAGAAAGACCGCCGATTGTAATCCACATTGTGCAGATTGGTGATGTAGCCACCGTCCGGAATGCCGACCAACCAAGAAGCGAAACCGGAGCCTCCGGTACCCGGGGCACCGGCGTTGTCAGTAAAGACATTGTCAAAATTCAGCTGACCTCTTGGCGATGCAGGTTGAAATATCGTGAACTCTTCCCAACGGCCCTCTCCTCCGAATTTGAAGGAGTGGTGGCCGCGTACCCACGTCAGGTTGTCGGTGAGATCGTACGTGTTCTGAATCTCCAGAGAGGGAAGAAAAGTCGGGTCACCAATGCCGTCCACATCGGAAAAGTCGAATTCCGGCAAGCCCCCATTTAGCGGCGCGTAAGGTACGCCGGGAATGCCGAGGTCGCCTGAAACGTTCTTGTTGTAGTTGAACTGGTAACGGTGGGAATTGATGCGATTGTAGCCGAGGCGGAATTCGTTGATCACGCGCGGGTTGAAGACATGGGTCTCGCTGATCGCCGCGCTCAAATAGAAGTTTTGCTCGTTGCCGGTAAAGAAGTCCGCACCGTTGCCGCCGGTAGCCTGGAATACCGAGGGAATCGTGCTGGGCTGCTTCTCGTAGCTAACGCGGTAGAAGGAAGTGTCCTTTTGCGAGAAGACCTGGTCTACGCGCACGTCAAAGTTATTGCGGTTTTCTGTACGCTTGGGCGTCGCCAGGAAATTGTGACCCGGGTTTCCAAACACGTTTGGCAGCGGCCATAGGCTGGTCAGCTTTCTCGCTAATGGATCCATGGCGCTGATCGGAATGACGTTAATAGGACGGTTGCTGGCGTCGTAACCAAAGGGGACTCCACACAAGCCAGATGCGTTCAACGTGGACGCCTGCGTCGAACGCACATCGAAGAGCTCCCCAGCGTAGGTGGGGCGGTGATTGCAATCCAGTACGGCGGCACCGTCAACTGTTGCAGGCGAACTTAGATCAAGTTGTGAGGAGAAGTCGCCCGCGCGCATCTCTGGCGTTGGCACAGTAGCGGTCAGAGTTCGGGCCTGGCGTACACGAAGGCCTTCGTAATCGAAGAAGAAAAAGCTCTTATTGCGACCGTTGTAGAGCTTGCCCAGAACGATGGGCCCGCCGATGGTTCCTCCAAACTGGTTTTGCTGGTAGGCGCCTCGAACAGTCTGAAAATAGTCGCGAGCATCAAGCTTGTCGTTGCGCAAGAACTCGTAGATGTCCCCGTGCAGTTGGTTCGTACCCGATTTGATGGTGGCGTTCAGAATCGCGCCATTACCCCGGCCGAACTCGGCACTGTAGGCGTTGGTTTGGACTTTAAATTCCTGAATAGCGTCCACCGATGGTTGCACGACATAGCTGGTGCCGTTGAGCAGGTCGGTGAGGTTGGAGTTGTTGTCGATACCATCCAGGAGATAGTTATTTTGATAAGACCGGCCACCGTTGGAAGAGAAGCCAAAGCTGCCCTCGTTGCGGGAGCCTGGTTCAGCGGGAGCAACGCCCGAACTCAGGAACGCCAGTTGGGAGAAATTCCTGCCATTCAAGGGCAACTGGACCATTCGCTTGGTATCGACGACTTGACCGAGTTCCGACGTCTGCGTCTCGAGCATCGGACGGACACCAGTGACCTCGATGGTTTCGTGTACTTGCCCCACGGGCAGCGTCAAATTCACTTCGGCGCGATCCTGAACCTGCAATTCGAAGGGACCGGCGAGCGCCGTCTTGAAGCCCACTTTCTCGACTTTGACGCTGTAGCGGCCGATGTGGAGAGGGCCGGCGGAATAGTAGCCGGAAGCGTTGGAGTTCGTCACAAATGTGACGCCACGGTCAACGTCGGTGACGGTAACTTTGGCTTCGGAAAGCACGGCGCCGCTGGCGTCTCGCACCGTTCCTACAATACTTCCGGTGTCTTTCTGCGCCCACGCGAGCGGCGATAAAAGCAGCAATAGAGGAATGAGGGAAACAGGAAACCGCAGTGTCCGTAGCCGTGGCTGCCCCTGAAAATACCGGGTTAAACGCATCATCGCCGCCTCCTGAAGAACGGAACCGACGGTAGCCGGATGGGGGCACGCCGCCCATCCGGGAACCTTGGGCAGGCTGTTTATACCGTTCTGGAAAGAAAGTCAATAAGTACAGGATGGAATATTTTTTCTCGAATACCCGTCGCGCCATTGATTCACAAATCACAGCAGGATTTTGGAGATGAAATCAACGTGCTGATGGCGTAGCCGGCATTCTCGACGAACCCGCGCAACAGCAGATCAATCCTGCTTAAAATCTGCTTGTTATCGTTATTTCTTGCTGCGTTTCGTGAAGTCCTTCCCTGGCACGGCAACTTGTCCGAAGGAAATTGCTGAATTGGACACAACGAGTCCTTGGAGTTGCCTGAATTGGACGTTGGACTTGTGTTCCAGACTCTGATACAAAAACGAATCAAATTCCAAGTCGGATGCATTCAGTGCAGGCCGACTGTGCGTAACGCGCGCGGAGGTCTTGCCCATGGGCAAACTGGGAGTTGCGGTTGTCGGGTCTGGCATTTACGGTGAAGTGCACGCTCGTACTTACAGCAAGCATCCGGAAGTTGAACTATTGCGCGTCTGGAGTAGAAGCGCGTCGCGCGCTAAGGGGGTAGCCGAGAAGTTTGGCTGCCAGTGGAGCACGCATTTTGAAGATGTGCTCGACGACGATCGCATCCAGTTAATCTCCGTCGCTACTCCCGACCATGCCCACACCGAGTACGCGCTTGCCGCGCTGAAAGCGGGCAAGCATGTCCTGCTGGAAAAGCCGATGGCACAGACCGGCAAAGAATGCAAAGCCATTCTTGCGGCTCGAGATGCATCCGGTGCCAAGCTCATGGTGAATTACCACAACCGGTGGTATCCCGCCTTTATCGCTGCTCGCGATGCCATCGCTGCCGGAAAGATCGGCAAGCCGGTTTGCGCGAACTTCGTGCTTTCCGACACGATCTCCTGGGTGGAAGGCAACATGACGTGGGCAGAGCATAGCGGTCCGGAATGGTTCCTGATGTCCCACATCGCAGATCTTGCGTTTTGGATGTTGAATGATCGGCCGGACGAGGTTTACGCGATGGCTTCGGAAGGATTGCTACGAAGCAAAGGTTTCCATACCAAAGATGTAGTTAAGGCGACGATGAGGATGAAGAAAGGTGCGATCGTGCACTTCGAGTCGACGTGGGTCTTGGCCCGCAACTGGCGGAATCCCGTAAATGATATGTGGCTTTCCGTGCAGGGCGAAACCGGCAGGATCGACGTGCTTGCCGACTACGAAAACATCACGATCACCTCCGATCGATATCAAACTCCATTTGTAATGCTAAACGTGACCGAAGAACCGCCGATCGTGGATTTTGTGGCCTGTGTTCGGGATAACCAGCCGTCGCCGGTCACCGGGGAAGAGGGCATGCTGGCTACACAGGCAATTGAAGCCGTGGTCGAGTCCTACAACACCAATAAAATTGTGAAGCTTTCCTAAAGGCAGGCAGCCATGTGGAACTGGAAGGAATACCCCAAATCACGGCAGATGTACGAAGAGGCGAAAGAGATATTGGCCATGGGAGTGGGTTCGCAAGTCCAGAGCTTTAGCCGGCCACATCCGCTGTACATGACTCATGGCAACGGAAGCAAGCTGTACGACGTGGACGGAAATGAGTTTACGGATTACCTGCTGAACTATGGTCCGCTGATCCTGGGGCATTGTCCGAAGGCCTTGCATGACAGTATTCGCTGTCAGCTCGATAAAGGGACAGCTTTTGGAGAGCCTCACCCGCTGCAGATAGAAGCGGCACGCCTGCTGGTGGACGCGGTCCCGTCTTTCGAAGTAGTGAACTTCAACAATACTGGGTCGGAAGCGGTGCAGGCCGTGCTGCGGCTGGCGCGGGCTGTTACTGGACGTACAAAGTTCATCAAGTTCGAAGGTCACTATCACGGTTGGATTGATAGCGTGTTCTTCAGTTTCCATCCTGCTGATGGAGAAGATCTAGGCCCGCGCGAGAACCCGAAGCCCGTCATTCACAGTTACAGCAAAGGTCTTGCCCCCAACGTTCTTGATAACGCTATCGTGCTCCCCTGGAACGATGTGCAGGCGGTTGAGCGAGCCCTGAAGAATCACCAAGGCGAGATTGCTGCGATTTTGACCGAACCGATCATGAGCAACTGTGGCATCATCATGCCGCGGGCGGGTTACCTGGAAGGTCTGCGCAAGCTCGCAACGGAACACGGGGCCATGCTCATCTTCGATGAAACCATCACGGGCATGAGAGGTGCGCTCGGGGGGGCGCAGGAGATCTTTGGTGTGATCCCGGACATAAGCTGTGGTTTCAAAGCGCTGGGCGGTGGTTTCCCCATCTTCGCTTACGGCGCCAGCCGAGAATTGATGCAAGTAGTATCCGATCGGCAAGCGGTGCATGCGGGTACATTCAACGGGAACGCGATTGGGTGTGCCGCGGCCATTGCGGTCCTTAAGGAGCTGAAGAAGGATAATTGCGCGATCATCCGCCGTATTAATCAATTCGGTAAGCACATGATGGAGGAGATCGGCGCCAGGGCGCGTAAACATGGCATCAAGGTGCGCATACAGGGGCCTGGTTCAGTATTCTGTGTTTCATTTCACGATCACGAGATCTGGGATATGCGTGATGCCTTCACCGGATCCAACGAAAACTACTTTGTCTTCCGGCAGCTCCTCCTGGACCATGGCATTCACATCTTTCCAACGGAAAAAGGTCTGTGGTACCTCTCCTCTGCCCATAGCGAAGACGATATACAGAACACCCTGAAGACGGTGGACAAAGTTCTCTCGGTCATGAAGGGAATGGGTTTGTGAAAACCAGGCGGGTTCGGGTGGGAGTGGTGGGCTGCGGCATCTGGGGCCAAATGCACCTCCGCGCGTACGAGCAGCATCCCTCGGCGGAGCTGGTCGGTATTTGCGACAAAGATCAAAGACGCGCTAGCGACGCTGCCAAAAAAGCAGGGCTTCATAAATCATATTGCGATATTGATGAGCTTCTCGAACAAGGAGTGGACGCGATCTCGGTTGCGACTCCGGACACGGCGCACGCTGATATCGTCATCAAGGCGGCCAGCAAGGGCGTGCATGTCCTGGTCGAGAAGCCGCTGGCTACGACTGAGGAAGAATGCCGCCAAATGATTGCTGCGGCCAAAAGCAGCGGTGTCTATCTCATGGTGGATTGGCACAATCGCTGGAACCCACCCTATTGTGAGGCTTGGAAATCGATTCGCAAGGGAGAGCTTGGTGAAATCAGCTATGTCTACTACCGGCTGAGTGACACGATTTATGTGCCCACCAAAATGCTGCCTTGGGCGGGGAACTCATCGGTGATGTTGTTCCTGGGCAGTCATGCCCTGGACACAACTTGCTGGCTCATCGGTTCGAAACCGTTGCGCATCAGTTGCAAACGCAAGGAAGGGGTTCTCAAGTCGCAGGGCATTAACACGCCAGACATGTATGTGAGCGTCGTGGATTTTGAGAATGGGGCTACCGCGGTGCTTGAAAACAGCTGGGTACTGCCGCAATCGTCGCCGGCGCTCATTGATCACAAATGCGAAATCATCGGCAGCCAGGGAGTGATATATATCGACCCGACGCACAGCGCTCCCATCGCAAAATACACGGCGCAGACCCCAAAAGGTTTTCCGCATCCCGAATTTCCAGACATGTTCATAACGCCGGAAATTCACGGACGTCAGATGGGGTTTAGCGTCGAGCCGATGTATCACTTTGTGGAATGTGTGCGGGATGGCAGGCAACCATTAACGACTGGCGAAGATGGATTGCTGAATACCAGATTGATTGTTGCGGCGGAACAATCCGCGCGCACGGGGAAGGCTGTCGAAATCTAATGGCGTTGGCGACAATGTCCGACGGCCGAGAATTCTCGCAAGGAGAAATGTCATGAAGGCGGCTGTACTCGAGAAGGTGAACAAAATCGAAGTCACAGATATTCCGGTACCGAAGCCAGCGCCGGATGAAGTTGTTATCAAGGTCAAAACGTGCGGCATGTGCGGTACCGATCTGAAGCTTTACACCGGCCAGTACACGGCACGAGTGCCGGTTGTGCCGGGCCACGAATACTCAGGCGAGATCGTGGAGGTCGGAAAAAATGTGCGCAATCTACGCGCCGGGCAGCGGGTCGTAAGCGATCCGAACGAGAGCTGCGGAAAATGCTACTGGTGCCGTAATCATCAGCCCTGCTTCTGCAACGATCTGGCCGCGTATGGCGTTTTACGGGACGGGGGCTTTGCCGAATATTGCACGGCCACGGAGAAAGGAGTGTATCCGATCCCGGAAGGTGTGGAGGACGAGGTCGCCGCGTTTGCCGAACCGGTATCGTGCGTTGTTCACGCGGCCGACCGAATCAATTACCGCCCCGGGGAAAGGGTAGCAATCCTGGGGGGTGGACCTTTGGGCCAAATTCATCTGCAATTCGCGCTAAATTCTGGGGCGAGCAAGGTGGTGCTCGCCGATCCCAACCAGAGCCGGCGTGACCTGGCAAAGAGATTCGGTGCGCACGCCGTGATCAACCCCAAAGAAGAAAATCTGAGGGAAAGAGTTTTGGACGAAACTGGTGGGTTGGGCGCAGATGTTGTTATAGAGGCTGTGGGCCGCAAAGACACGATTGAGCAATCATTCGGGTTGGCGAAGCGGGGCGGGCGAGTGGTGATATTTGGTTTTGCTGCGGAATCGGAAAAAGCAGTCTTCAGTCCGTTCGACGTCCTCTCACGCGAGTTGACGATCCTGGGTGCTTGGGTGAACCCCTATAGTTATTCGAGAGCTCTAGACATACTTTCTTCGGGACGTGTCGAAATAAAGCCGCTGATCAGCCATCGTCTTAAACTAGATAACATCTTGCAGGGATACGACATGATGGCGCAAAAGCCGCCAGGTTTTATCAAGTCTTTGGTATCGCTGTAGTCGCCTCAGGCTGTGCGAGTAGTTGTGCGGGCGATCTTATGCTCGACCCGCGAACGCGGAGGTGGAACGTCCCGCTCGAGCAGGAAGCGAGGCGGTTTCAGCACGGGGATCTCGAACAGTGCCTCCGTGATCAGAAGCGCCGCGCCTAGAACGCCGACCGAAGAACCAAGTTTGCCAAAGCGGAACTGCAGGTCAGCAGTGGCGTAAGTTAGGGCCTGCATGCGCACGATTCGGGCGATCTGTTGCAATAGTTCCGGTCCAGTCATTTCCAGCCGGGCATCGAGCACGACGACCGCAGGATTGAAGAGATTTACCAGGTTCGCGAGTGCTAAGCCCAGATGCCGTCCAAGTTCCTCGACAATTGCGATGCAAAGTTTGTCCCCCGCGCGGGCACCCTGGAGGACGGTCCAGCCGGTTAACTTCGAGTCATCGCCTTGCACGAATTCGAGACAACGTGAGTACCCGCCTTGCGCCAGTGCTTTCCGCAGCCGGCCCTCAATGGCTGTAATGCTGGCAATCGCCTCGAGGCATCCGAAGCTGCCGCACTTGCAGGCCGGTCCGTCTTCCACGATGTGCGTGTGACCGAGCTCGCCACCGCTATAGCTGTGGCCGCGAAGAATTCTTTCTCCCACAATGATTCCGGAGCCAATCCCTTTCCCATATTCGGCGTAGATCATGTCTTCAGCTTTTTCGCCGGCTCCCAGCACCCGTTCAGCTATCGCCTTGGTACGGGAATTGTTCTCGACTGCCGTGGAGATGCCAAACTTCTCCTCGAAGATCTGCTTAAGCTCGATCTGCTTCCAGAAGTCGATAGTAGACGACATGATGACGGTGCCGGTGCGGTGGTTCACCAAGCCGGGAACCCCGATCCCGATGCCGCGGATTGCAGCGGGATTGACTCGCGAGATCTTGAGCAGCTTCTGGAGACAGCCGAATAACTGTTGGAGCAAGCCGTCGAGACCGCTGGAGAGATGAGTCGGCTCGCGGAGACTTTGTTTGACCTTGGGATGAAGGTCAAGCAGAGCAACATCGACGAATTCTTCATCGAAATCCAAGCCGATGACAAAGCTGGATTCTTCATTGACGGAGAGCATCACTTGCTTCCGCCCAGTCGGGTTGGCGGCATGGCCCACCACCTTAAGCTGTTTTTCGCAGAGAAGTTCGTTGACGAGGAGAGAAATAGTTGCTTGCCGGATGTGTGTGAGATTCCGAATTCCGACTCGCGATATCGGCCCAAACTGGCGGACTGTCGCCATGATGACAGCCTTATCTTTCTCACGAACGGTGAGTACGCGATTCATACGAAGTCGTTGGTTTCAGTGTCAGGGCTCATGGCGGCTCTCGGGAGACTCACGCTATCGCCGGGAATTAGCGCTGTCAAGGGAGTACAGACCCGCAGGTGCAGAAAATTACAATTTCGGGTTTTTCTATTGACACGACAAACCAGCTTTGTCAGGCTGTAGCCCGCCCCAAACATGGAGCTCTCAGTGTTGGTTCGCGAAGGGAGCAGCTCGTCATGTCCACAATCCCTAAAGCCATGGCGTCACAACAGGCATCTGCGCCAGCTCTGCAAAAAGAGCAAGGTCGAAAAACTGGTGCCGGACGGTTAGTTTCACTCGACGCATTCCGCGGCTTCATCATGGCAGTTCTGATTTCGAACGGTTTCGGCCTGATCACACTGGCCAATGATCCCACCTGGGGATGGCTAGGTAGGGAATTCGATCATGTGCCTTGGAAGGGAATGGTGTTCTGGGATCTGATCCAGCCCGCCTTCATGTTTATGGTCGGGTTGGCCATGCCGTTTGCCTTTGCTCGCCGCCAGGCTGAAGGGCAAAGCTTTCGCCGGCAGTTTGGACACGTAATCTACCGCTTTTTCATGCTGCTGATCATCAGCCAAATACTCATGTCCATCACTGATGAGGCTTACCCGAGGTATGTGCCGCATTTTCAGCTCGATAATGTATTGGCTCAGATCGCGATCACATATGTATTGTGCTTTCTCATCATGCAGGTGAAATTCCGCTGGCAAGTCGTTGCCGCGATACTGATTCTTGCATTGCATTGGGGACTATTTGTCGCATTCCCCGGAAAAGATGGACCGTTCTCGATGACCGACAACATTGGTCGGCGCATTGACGCTGTGATCCTGGGCCAGAATCCGGCTGGATACTACGTGAGCATCAATTGGCTTAGCAGCACGTTCACGACGCTCCTGGGTGTATGGGCGGGGCAGTTGATGCGCATGAGAAGAGCGCACGCTTACAACGTGATGGCACTGGCCGGAGGAGCCGCAATCTGTTTCGCGCTCGGGTTTGCCATTATGCCTTGGGACCCGATGATCAAGCGCATCTGGACAGATTCGTTTTCTCTGGTCAGCGGCGGGTGCGTACTTCTCATCTTGCTCTTCTTCTATGGGCTGGTAGAAATGGTGGGCTTGCGGCGACTGGTCTTCCCATTAGTCGTGCTGGGCATGAATTCAATTTTCATCTACTGCGTGCACATCGTGTTCACAGAGATGCTGTACGACAGTGTAGGCACGTTCACGCGAGGGTATTCCTTCTTGGGCATTCTCGGGCCCATAGCCCAGTGGGTTTCGGTGTTTCTGGTGATGTGGTATCTGTGCTACTGGCTGTACCAGCGCAAGATCTTTTTCAAAATCTAAAACTGAGGCTTACGTGCGATCCTGGATCTATCTTCTGGCCTGCAATTTCATGTGGGCACTGCAGTTTACCTGCGTAAAGCTGGTGCAGGAGCAGGTAGGACCGCTGTTCACTGTCTGGGGGCCCATGACACTTGCAACGGTGATGCTTTGGCCACTGATCCGCAGTGAGCAACGGCACGACACCGCCTCGGCGCACAAGAGCAAAAGTGATGCGCTCCGCTACTTGCTGATGGCGGCTGTTGGTGTCTTCCCCGCGCAAGTATGGGTGACCTGGGGAACCCGGATGTCGACGGCCAGCAACGCAGCGGTGATTGCGTTAACCGCGCCGATCACCATGGCCATTCTTGCCGTGATCATCCTGCACGAGCGCATGACCCGGAATCGATGGATCAGCTTTGGACTGGCAGTTGTCGGTGTGCTGCTTTGTTCGACGACCGATTTGCGGCAGGCGCACTTTGCGAGCCACTACTGGGTCGGCAACATGCTGGTGTTCTTAGGGCTGACCGGCAGCGGGTTCTACAACACTTACGGAAAGAAAATGTTGGAACGTTATTCGCCGATGGAGATGCTTTTCTATACCTACGCGGCGATGTTCCTGATCATGACGCCTGTGGTCATCATGAGTGAACGTGATGTGTTTGCGCGTATTCCGCAATTCACGGTACAGACATGGATTGGCCTGGCTTTGCTAACCTTTTTCCATAATTTTCTTTCCATGGTGCTCTTCCTCAAAGCACTGAAAGTGCTCGATGCCATTCAAGCGTCCGTCTCCAATTATCTGGTTAGTTTCTTTGGAGTCCCTATCGCCGCAATTTGGCTCGGTGAACGGCTTACGGTTCCCGCGATCGTTGGAGGATTGCTGGTACTGGGTAGCACGATTCTGATGACATTCTGGGATCGGGGAGGGGCACCCGCGGTTTCAGCAGCGGCTGCGAGCGGGGAGGCGCACGCGTCCGCGACCGCCGATTCCCGGTAGTGTTGTAAGCTGTTCTACTGGCCCGCGGCGGCAGCATCAATCAACTTCGATACTCCCGGTGTGATCGCGATGAGCAGTTCCGCGCGAGGCTGTGCGGCTTGCTGCATTAACGTGCGTTGACGAGTGATCCAGTCTGGCGGCGCTGGCTGGCGGCGATCCAGATAATCCAATGCTTCCAACCCAGCGGTAGAGACGGCTGCGACTTCATCGGACAAAGGCACGGTTTCCTGCAACAACGCAGATGACTGCAAAAGTGGCAAGACTTGTGCCCGGTTGTCGCGCCAGGTGGACAGTTGCGCACGCAAGCTGGGCTCGTTTACTGACCACTTGGATGCCAACTCGTTGAAGGTACGAGCGACATCACTCTCCGGCGGGGTAGCGTCCACTAATCTGTTTAGCGGAGTGAGATAGGTGTAATGACGGACCCTGCGTCGAATATCGCAGTTGATCGGCTCCAGAATCTCATCCAGGCGCATC
>Ga0335070_10005392_pt1 | contig 15014 bp, 13 predicted proteins | sample Lox_Sample_13_FD_206722 | JGI IMG/M metagenome (GOLD analysis project Ga0335070, IMG submission 206722) | Soil microbial communities from Loxahatchee National Wildlife Refuge, Florida, United States - Lox_Sample_1.3 | ecosystem: Environmental > Terrestrial > Soil > Wetlands | place: USA... | reverse complement strand
TTGTCCTGCTTGGTCTCGGAGAGTTTTTCGGCGGCATCCAGGGCGGTGCCCATCTCGGTAAAACGCTTGCCCTTCTCGTACACCTGGGCGATGGCCAGATAAGTCTCGCGGTCCTTCTCGCCATCCAACAACGCGCGCAACTCGGCCACAGCCTCATCGATCTTCCCGAGATCGGCCTGCAGAGACGCATGCGCCAGCTTCAGCATGCGCTCTTTGGGATATTTCTTTAGCGCAGCGTCTGCTTCTTCCTTCGTCTTATTCAGGTCTTTGGCCGCGCGCCAAGTGTCGATAATCTCGATGGCCGCCCGCGGCCCGGAGCCCGCATCCAGTGGTGGAATCTGCCGGAAAGCCTCGACGGCCTCGCTATAGCGGTTGCCGTTACGGTAGATCCCGCCCAGCCGCTCGAGCAGCATGATCCGCGTGTTCTTCTCGGATTCGGTGTAATTCTTCTTCGCGGTGTCGCTGAGCATGGCGCGCAACGCCGCAATGGCTTCATCCGGCTTGCCTTCGGCTTCGAAGAAATAGGTCTCCTCGAAACGCGCCTCGAGGCCGTCCTTGTCGAGTTCCTTGGCCTTATTCAGAGCTACGCGCGCTTTGGCCAGATCGCCCTTCTGGCGGTAGATCTCCGAGATCCGCAATTGAGTCTGCATGTCGTGCGGATCGGCGGCGGCGATCTCGTTGTACAGCTTCAGCGCCTCGTCGAAATGATCGGTGAAGAACACGTCCTGCGCCAGGGCCCGCTTGATCCGGCTGTTCTCCGGGTCCATCTGCAGCGCCTGCTTCCAGGTGTCGGCGGCGCTCGCAAAATCGCGGGTTTGATCGTAAAAGCTCGCCAGCGCGGAAAGCGTTCGCGGATTGGGATTCTTGGTCGTCACCTGGCGCAGCATCTCGATGGCGTTCTTGGTGTCGCCCACCTCGGAATACACCATCGCCAGTCCGGTCAGCGCTTCTTCGTTGGCCGGGTCCTGGTCGAGCACGTTCTTGTAGTCCTTCTCCGCTTCCACGGAATTGTGATTCACCCGCTGGAGGCGGCCCAGCATCAACCAGCTCTCAGTGTCCTTGGGATCTACTGCAGTGACCTTCTGAAATTGCTCGATGGCGCGCCGCAGCATGTCTTCATTGACCCGGGTCTGCTGCGGATCGCCAATCAACCGCGCATAAATGCGGCCCAGTAGCCGACGCGCGTCGAGATTATTCGGATCCTGCTTGAGCAGTTCCTCAGCTTCGGTCACCGCGTCCTTAATCCGGCCCGCCTGAATGTAAAGGTCCGTCAGCTCTTCGGAGAGAAAGGCAGCCGAGGGATCCTGCTTCATGGCCTGCCGGTAGAAGTCGATGGCTTTGTTGGTGTAGTCGCTTCGATTGCCGAATGCGCCGGCCAGCTCCGCGTAGAGGTGGCCCATGGCAAAGTTGTAGTACGCGGCGGCTTTATCTGGGGCCTTGGAATCAGCCGCGCTGGGTGCGGGCGAGGGGGTCTGACACAGGGCCAGGCCGGAGAACAATACAGTGAGGCATAGCGCCCCTAAAAAGGCTTTTACAGGACGATTCATTGAAGCTGCTTTCTTCCGTCCACCGTGCGTATAACTACCCTGGAGACGAACTAGACCCCTTCTCATTGTATAACGCAGTGGCACGTAAACTGGAGACGGAATGGGGCAGCGCAAGGTTATCGCTATTTTAGGGCCCACGGGTTCGGGGAAAAGTGAGCTGGCGCTATGCGTTGCCGGGAGCTTCGCAGGCGAGGTGGTGAACTGCGATTCCTTGCAGATTTACCGGTACTTCGACATCGGAACGGCTAAACTGCCATCTGAAGCGCGCCAAGGCATCCCCCACCACCTGATCGATATTCTTGACCCCGACCAGGTGTTCACTGCGGGCGAATACGCACGCCTGGGACGCCGGGTACTAGACGAAATTTCGATGCGTGAACGCCTGCCAGTACTGGCGGGTGGTACCGGTTTTTACCTGCGTGCGCTGATCGACGGCCTGTTTCCGGGCCCGCAGCGGGACCAGGCGGTGCGCGACCGTCTCGCCGCGCGCGAGCGCCGCCGCGAGGGGTCCTTGCACCGAATCCTGCGGCGTTTCGATCCCGATGCCGCCAGCCGCATCCATCCCCGCGACCTTCCCAAGCTGATTCGCGCCCTCGAGGTGTGTCTGATCACCCGCCGCCCGGTGACTGAATTATTCCAGCAGGGCCGCGACGCCCTGGGAGGCTATGGAACGCTGAAGATCGGCCTCGCGCCCCCGCGCGATCTGCTTTATGAGAAGCTCGACCGGCGCACAAGGCAGATGTTTGAGATGGGGCTCGTCGACGAGGTACGCGGGATTCTGTCCCGGGGCTTCGCCGCCTCCGTCAAACCATTCGAGTCGCACGGCTATCGACAGGCTATCCAGTTTCTTAACGGGGAGCTGAAGCTCGAGGAAGCCATCTTCTACGCGCAACGCAACACCCGGCGCTACGCCAAGCGCCAGATGACCTGGTTTCGCCAGGAGCCCGGCATCTTCTGGTTTTCCGGTTTCGGCGATGATACGCAACTTCAACAGGCGGTACTCGAGCGCGTGCGCGAGTTTCTCACGCCGTCCCAGATGTGAACACTGCCCGGTTTTGAAACGCGAAAATCGGCTTTCTGCTTACTGTTAAATCACCGTATTACTAAGGAACCTTTTCGACCTTCGCCCGTATTATTGAACAAGAATCGCGGTCGGCTTCGGGGAATATCTGTAACGGTTCTTACATGAGCGATACAGGTGTGCGCGCTCGACCGTTACGCCGGGCCGATGGCGGAAAAAAGGAGACGCTTGATCGATGATCAACAAGGTTCTGTTGCTATGCACCGTGCTCGTGCTGGCTGGTTTGGCGAGCGCGAAGTCCTATTCCATTACGTTGTTTGAACCCTCTGTAATCGCTGGAACAGAGCTGAAGGCGGGCGATTACACGCTCGAGCTGAAAGATGAAAAGGTGGTGATCAAGAAGGGCAAGCAGGCGTGCGAGGCTGCCGTGAAAGTGGAAACCGCCGACAGCAAGTATTCTTCGACGTCTGTGCGCTACCGCAATGGCGACGGCAAGTATCACATCCAGGAGATTCACCTCGGCGGCACAAACATGAAACTGGTGGTTAACCAGAACTAGACTTCCGCGTTCTGCCTCGGGAACCGCTGCTACACTGAAGGAAAATGCGGCGGCTCCCCTTTTTGTGCCTGGGCATTGTCCTGCTTGGCGCGGCGGCGCGTGCGGACACGGTCCTGGTCCTTCCGTTTTTCAACCAATCCACCGCGGAGAACATCGACTGGATCGGCGAGAGCATTGCTGAAACTCTTAGGGAGTCGCTGGCCTCGCAAGGCATTTTGGTGCTCTCGCGCGAGGACCGGCTGGAGGCGTATCGCCGCCTTTCTATTCGCGCGAACGCAGTGCTCACGCACGCTACCGTCATGAAGATCGGGGAAGCGCTGGATGCCTCGCAGGTGGTCTACGGATATTTTCAGGTTTCGCCCCAGGCGAATGCGTCCGCTGAAGCTACGGCTGCGCCCGGAGCCGCCGGTTCGGCTGCGGGCGTATCGCCGTGGGATTCTCTGCACCTGTCCGCGCGCGTGCTGGACCTGAAGCGCTCGCGCCAGGGGCCCGAATTCGCTGAAATCGGAGCACTGGAAGATCTGGCTTCGCTCGAAACCAATCTGGCATGGCGCTGCCTGACTTTCCTCGCGCCGCGAACGGCCATCACCGAAGAGGACTTCCGGCGCGACCGGCCTCCACTGCGGCTGGACGCCGTTGAAAACTACATCCGTGGCCTGATGGCACCCTCGCCCGAACAGAAGCACCGTCTGTTTACCCAAGCAGCGCGGTTGGATGCTCGCTTCTCCGCGCCAAACTTCCAGTTAGGCAAGATGGAATGGGAAAAGAAGAATTACGACATCGCCGCGGGGTGGCTGGAAAAGGTGACGCGCGCGGACTCCCATTATTTCGAGGCCCTGTTTCTGCTTGGATTGTGCCGCTACTACAAGGCGGATTTCGCGGGCGCCGAAAAGAGCTTCGAGACCGTAGCCGCCGCGGTGCCGCTGAGCGAAGTCATTAACGATCTGGGCGCCACCCAATCCCGGCTGCGCAATCCAACCGCCCTCGACAACTTTCGCCGCGCTCTTGAGGGCGATACCACCGACCCGGATTATCATTTCAACGTGGGATACTCTCTTTGGAAACAAGGAGATTTCGCCCAGGCTGCCGAGAGCTTCCGGGCGCTGTTGGACCGTAATCCCGAAGATGCCGAGGCGGTGGTGTTCCTGGGACGGTGCCTTAAGAAAGATGGTGCGCGCGCCGGGGATCCCCGCAGCGAGGGCCGCGAGCGGCTCAAACTCAACTTCGAAGAGACGGCGTACCGCCAGCTAAAGGCCGAACTGGAATCCAAGCACTGAAACTGCCAGGGGTTTGCCTTCATCGCCGGTCCGCCGTGTTTCTGCGTGAACCTTCATAAACTGAACCCATGCTTCCGCCGATAGAAGACCAGAAGGCTAGGAGTGGTCGCCGGTGGGAGCCCGGTTGTGAAGGCGCTGATTGCGGACGACAATGCGGGATTTCGCAGCGTGCTCGATCGGATGCTACGCAAATGGGGGTACGACGTAGTAGTGGCATCGGACGGCCTAGAAGCCTGGGCAGCGCTCCAAGTTCCTGATCCTCCAAGACTTGCGATTCTTGACTGGATGATGCCGGGGCTCGACGGTGTGGAGGTTTGCCGGCGCGTGCGCGAAGAGAACCGTGAGCCGTACATCTACATCCTCCTGCTCACCGCCAAAGACACGGCTGACGAACTTGTCGAAGGGATGGAAGCGGGCGCTGATGATTATCTCCGCAAGCCCGTAGACAGCCATGAGTTGCGAGTCCGGGTGCGAGCCGGGCGCAGGATTCTGGATCTGCAGGAGGAAGTGGTGCGCGGGCGGGAAGCGTTGCGAAAGCTGGCTACTTGCGATCCGCTCACCAGTCTGTGGAACCGAAATGCCATGTTCGATATCCTCTCGCGCGAACTGAAGCGCGCGAAACGGGAATCGAGTCCGCTCTCCTTACTGATGGCGGATCTCGATCACTTCAAACACGTCAACGACACGCTGGGCCACGCGGCTGGCGACGCCGTGCTGCAGGAAGCGGCGCGAAGAATGACCGGCTGTGTCCGTCCTTATGACGCGGTGTGCCGCTACGGCGGTGAAGAGTTTCTGATTGTGCTGCCCGGATGTGATCTGGCGGACGCCACTCTGCGCGCCGAAGAGATCCGTGCGGCCATGGCAGCGGCGCCGTTTCAGATTGCGGAAGGCAGAATCAACATCACCTGCAGCCTGGGTGTTGCGGCGTCGTCCGGCGCCGCCGGGTACGATGCTGCCGCACTGACACGCGAGGCCGACGAAGCTCTCTACAGCGCGAAGCACAACGGCCGCAACCGCGTCGAGATTTTCGCTCCGCAAGCCGTCCTGACGCGCTAGGCTGGATTGGCGTTCCGGCACTCGTGTTAGCCTTGAGTTTTGCGGAACGTCATTGCGCCATGGGGCGGGGCGCGCCAGAGCCATACCGGTGCAGTTTTTGTCGCCGCGCCCGCATTTGTCATTGTTCTCTTCTTGCCGGGATGCGGATATATCGGCGAGCCTCTGCCACCCGCCCTGCAAATCCCGCAGCGCGTAACTGATTTATCGGCCACCGAGCGCGGCGGGCAGATTGTCGTCGAATTCAGGCGGCCTGTACACACCACAGACAATCTCGATATCACAAAGACGATGCGCATGGAATTGCGCGTCGGATTGGGGAGCAACCCATTCCAGATGGAGTCCTGGGAGGCGAACGGGAAAGTGTTCAGCGATGTTCCGGCTGATGTAGATCCCGTGAAATACTCTCTGCCCGCTGCGGAGTGGGTCGGCAAGGACGTAGTCATCGGCGTCAAGGTTTTCAGCGAGAAGGGCCGGACCGCAGGATGGTCGAATCTGTTCACGCTGTCGGTGGTCCCGCCTCTGGCCGTGCCCGCGCAGGTGCAAGCCGCGGACGTGCGGGAAGGCGTGCGCTTGACCTGGCAGGGGGTCGCGCCACATTACCGGGTTTACCGGCGCTCTCCCCAGGACTCCAAACCTGTTGCTATTGGAGAAACCGAGACGCCGGAATATCTTGACGCGAAGACGGAATATGGCACTCCATATCTCTATTCGGTTGGAGGGTTCCGCACCGGAGGGGACATTCACGCATTCAGCGAGCGCAGTGCCGAGGTGACCATCACCACGAAAGATACGTACGCGCCGCCTGTGCCGGTTGGGCTTGCCGCAGTACCTTCGATCGGCAGCATCGAGCTGATGTGGGACCGCAGTGTGGCCCCCGATCTTGCGGGATATCGCATCTACCGGGCGGCAGGCGACGGCCCGCTGGAAAAATTGGCGGAAACCGGAGAAACGCCCAGCTACAGTGATCGCACCGTGAGGTCCGGCACAACCTACCGGTACGCCGTTACAGCATTCGACAAACTCGGAAATGAGAGTGAGAAGTCGGCGCCGGCAACGGTCATCGCACCGTAGAGACGAGCCGCGGGCGGTAAATTTCAGTACGCCCACCGCCACAAGCTGGCGCCCGCCGTGTAACCTGCGCCTACGGCGGCGAACAGAACCAGATCGCCTTTTTTGAGCCGGCCGCTCTCAATGGCGTCACGGGTGGCCAGCGGAATGGTGCCTCCCGTCGTGTTGCCGTAGTGGTCGATGTTCAGAATGACCTTGTCGCAATCGAGGCCGAGGCGGTCCGCCGTGGCGGTGATGATGCGCCGGTTGGCCTGGTGTGGAATCAGGACCACATCTTTCGCCGACACCCCGTTGCGATCCAGCAGGCCTTTGCAAACTTCGTACATTTTGCGCACGGCGTACTTGAACACCTGCTGCCCGTCCTGGTGAACGTAGTGCAGCCGCTGGGCGACGGTTTCGCTGGATGCCGGCAGGCGGCTTCCACCCGCGGGCATTTTGAGATAATCGCCGCCCGAGCCGTCGATCTCGCCGAGGAAATCGATAAAGCCGAGTTGCGGGTCGTCATCGGCGGCTAGCGGTTCGAGCAGCATGGCGCCAGCCCCGTCACCAAACAATACGCAGGTATTGCGGTCCCTGTAATCGATGATGCGGCTCATGGTATCGGAGCCGATGACCAGCACCTTTTTGTGCGTTCCCGAGGCTACCAGGTGAGCGCCCGTGGTCAAGCCGTAAAGGAAACCGGAGCAGGCGGCAATCAGGTCGAATCCCCAGGCCCTCTTGGCGCCCAGTTGATCTTGGACCAGGCAAGCGGTGGAAGGGAAGAACATGTCGGGCGTGACGGTGCAGACGAGAATGACGTCCAGATCCGAGGGCGCGATGCCGCGCAACTCGAGCGCCCGGCGCGCGGCTGCCACCGCCAGATCCGAAGTTGCCGTGGCGGTGTCGGCGATGTGTCGCTCTGAGATGCCGGTGCGTTCCAGAATCCACTGGTTACTGGTTTCCACCATCTTTTCCAGGTCGTAGTTGGTGAGCACATGGTCGGGCACGTAGCAGCCGAGTGCGCTGATTTTGACTTTAAGCACGGTTCCTCGCCGATGATAGAAGGTGCAATTGACCTTGATATGTTAAATTCGAGAGAAATGCAAGGGCGCAAGGGGGAGGCGGCGGAGGATCAATCGGGTCTTGGCCTCCAGAGCACGCTCTTTTTTGAAACTCCAGCCGAGATTTATACGCGGGTGTTCCGGGACCTGAAGCCGCGAACCAAACCGCCTGAGGTGCGCGTCGAATTCTGCCCCTTTGCCAACGCGGACAGCTTTATTCGTCTGACGGAGGCTGGGCTGCGCGTGCGCATGGCGGATGTCTTGGAAGGGGCTCCCGCGCCGGTTCTGGAGGCGCTGGCTTACATCCTGCTCAGCAAACTGTTTCGCAGGGCGGTTCCACGCCTTTATGCGCATCGCTACCGGCTATACCTGAATCGGCGCGATATGCGGCGCCAGATGCACCTGATCCGGCAAATTCGCGGGCGCAAATTCGTTTCCGGCCCAGCCGGCGCTCACCACGATCTGGAGCAGATCTTCGAAGAGCTGAACGCCCGTTTCTTTCACGGTCTGATGGCGCGGCCTCTCCTCGGCTGGAGCCGCCGCGCTTCGCGCTCCATGCTGGGACATTTCGACCCGTCTCACAACGCGATCATCATCAGCCGAATTTTCGATACGCCGAGAATTCCGCGCGTGGCTCTGGAGTATGTGGTGTTCCACGAAATGCTGCACCTGCGCTATCCGGTGGACCACAACGGCGCGCGCCGCAGGGTGCACACACGGGAGTTCCGCGCAGCCGAAAAGGCATTCCCGGCGCTGCGCCAGGCAAAAGAGATTCTGAAAGGGCTGTAAGACAAAAAAAGGGCAGGTGCGCAGCACCTGCCCTCCGGGAAGGCAATATCAGGCGGCTGAAGCGGCTGGCTGTGCGGCGGCTGCCAGGACCTGCAGTTGCGTCCGCATCGTATCGAGGGCTTCGACCAGTCCGCGCACGTCGACTTGCGGCACGCTCAAGCCGAAGCTGTGCAGCATTACTCGGGTCTCGAGCGACATCATGTTCATGCTGAACAGCAGCCGCTGTTTCAGCAGAAGGCCCGCCAAGGCTGAGCGGTCCACCGAGGCATGAACCATCACGAGCTTGAGCGCATTCGAAACTCGCGTGAAGTCCCGTCCCATCGAGCGCGCGTAGCCGCGGAAAATCTCGACCCGTTTGGCACGCAGACGCCGCGCCATCCGCCGGCTGTAGCCGGGCTCCGATTGCAGATAGCGGTAGTCCACCGCATCGAGCAATCGTTCCATCGGCTTGTAGCGGGACGCCACATGAACGATGTCCCAGTCGGCCGGGATAACAACCGCTTTCCGGCTGCGGGAAGACAACCTCGTCAATAAAACCGCAAACACCACACCCAGCAGAACAAATACGCCTGTGACGGAAAGCAATATTACGCTCATAGTTGCCGTGTGCTCCAACACGCCGAATCGAGAATAACTAAGTTACAGCCAAAATGCAATGGAATTTTCGACTAAAAAACGGATCAATATCTTGCCGCACAACCCGGGCGGGGTGTCAGAGATTCTGGTTTGAGTAGAAGTGGCCTATTGTTAATGACTTAGGCGGCAAGGCGCTTGCCTGTCCACGAATGGGTGGGTTATCTCCTTGATCCGGGCTCGCCGCCAGATTGCGTACTAGGAGGAGGACAGGAATCTGGTTAGCTTGCCGAAGTTAACAGTCAGCTCACCGGGAACGTTGCCGGCTTAAAACACCCTCTTTTTGCGATAACGGAACAGCCGTTGGTGTTCTGTTCCGCTCAACATAAAGGGGCCAGTTCGCCGGGCAGCCCGGGAAGCTGTTGTACAATGGGGCAAATTTTCAAATTGGAGCAGCCCCAGCGCGGAAATGAAATTTGATCGCAGCGCCGCATCCGACCTGTGGCGCAATACGCTATCGCAAATCCCCACGACCTTCGGACGCCTGATCTACCTCGCCTCCTTACGCGACCAGAATACCGGCGCGTATCATCACCACGGCCTGGCTCAGTTGTTTGATGAAGAACAGGCGAACCAGACGCTGCGGCAGAGTCACAACCAGGTGTTTTCCGAATGGTTGTGTTTCAATCTGGAGCAGCAGAAGAAGGATCTGGAAGCTTATTTGGAGGATTTAAACGAGGATAAGAGAACCATTCTGGCGACCTGGATCCGGCTTGCTCCATACCGCAGCTACATGCCCGCCAACGCGCGCGAGGTAGAGCGCAATCTTTTCATTACCGACCTGGAGACGGTGCTCGAACTACTCAGGTACGACTACGCCGTCGCTTCCCCTGATCCAGACGCATAGCCACGCCCACCACCTGACCCAGCACGTCGATCTCGTTGGGGTAATTAAACACCTCGGGGTAGCACATGGATGCGGGGTGCGGCTGCAATACCAGTTGGTTTTCCTGCAGCGTGCACCAGCAACAAGCGAACCCTTTGCGATGTTCGAAGAAATAAATAGGCCGTTCATATTCGTTGGCCCAGCCCGTATTGACGATTTTGCGGTGAGCGTCGTCGATCAAAATTAGCGAACCCGGCTGGATCAACGGATACATAGTCCAGTCCTCCGACCCCACGAAAGCATACCGGTAGTTCTTGAGATCCAGATTATTTAGCAAGGATAACGGAAGACGGCCCCAGCGCTGGATCATCCGGCTAAGGAACGTGGTGCGGCGCAGGTCGATTCCGGGGTCGAGAGCCAGCGGCATCTGCGTATCGCCGTACCAATTGGGGCCGAAGCCAATCAGATGAGTGCGCTGCATCTCGATGGCCGCGGCGTCGGAGGCCAGGTTGGATACGTTAACGCCGTACCAATCCAAGACTTCGTTGAGGTCGAGACGGTAAATGGTGCAGAGGGAATACAGGCGATAAATGGTGGGCACCGTGCCCTTGTTTTCGATATCGGAAAGGCGGCTCAGCGCGATGGAGAATTCATCGTTGTTGTGGCGCGCGGCGATCTGGTTGCTGGCTTCTTCGACATCCCGGTATCGGAGGTTCAATCGCTCGCGGGCCCGCTTCAGCTTCTGTCCAGCTTCTTCCATGCTATGATTCCGTCTCTGGGCGCTGGCGGTCGATGCTGATCCATCGATCATTTGATCCGTTGGGGGAATTATAGCCGCCATGACCTCAACCGGCAAGCTTTTGACGCGCTTTCTGTTCTGAATTCAGAACACAATTTCAGCAGAGGATGCGAATTTGAAAATTGTGGTGGGAGTCTCGGGCGCGAGCGGAGCAATTTACGGCATTCGCCTTCTGGAAAAACTCCGGCTTGAATCCAACGTTGAAGTTCATCTGATTCTCACGCGGCCCGGCGAGAAAACCCTGTTCCTCGAAACAGGAAGAAAGGCGGCGGAATTAAAGTCACTGGCGCACTGTAGTTATGCCTTAGAAGACATTTCAGGAAGGCTGGCCAGCGGTTCGTTCCGTACCGACGGCATGGTGATCGCGCCCTGCTCCATTCACACCATGTCGGCGATTGCCACCGGCATCAGCTCGAATCTTCTGATTCGCGCCGCCGACGTGACGCTAAAAGAGCGCCGGCCGCTGATTCTCATGGTGCGCGAAAGTCCGCTTCATCTCGGACATCTGCGCACCATGGTGGCGCTGGCGGAGATGGGCGCCATTATTGCTCCGCCGGTTCCCGCCTTTTACCACAACCCCGCCAGTGTTCAGGACCTGGTGGACCACAGCGTGGATCGCATTCTGGATCTGCTCGGCCTTCCCAGCCAGAACGCGCGGCGATGGGACGGCGCGGGGACGCGCGAATGAAGCGGACCAAGCAGCGCGGCCGGCAACTCGTTGCCTTCCAGGGGGAGCGCGGGGCGTTCAGCGAAGAGGCGGCGCGAAAACTGCTGGGAGCTGCGATTGAGGTGCTGCCGTGCCAGCGCTTCGAGGATGTGTTTCAGGCGCTCGATAAGAAAAAAGTTCAGGCCGCCGTCATTCCCATCGAAAACACGCTGCATGGTTCGGTACACGAGAACTACGATCATCTGCTGCACTTTGATCTGCCGATCGTGGGGGAAACTAATGTGCGGATCGTTCACAATCTCATCGCGCCGCCCGGGGTGCCGTTTGGGAAGATCCGGCGGGTGTTTTCGCACCCGGTGGCGCTCAACCAGTGCCTCGATTTTTTCGCTAGGAACCCGCAACTGGAAAAGGTGCCGTTCTATGACACCGCGGGAAGCGTCAAGATGGTGATGGATGAAGGGCTGAAGGACGCCGCTGCGATTGCCTCCGCCGTAGCCGCCGAGATTTACCAAGGAAAGATTCTGCGCCGTTCCATTGAAGACGACCGCCAAAACTTCACCCGGTTCTTCGCTTTGCGCCGGCCCCGAGACGTTCGCCGGACACCGATCCAGGCGGGCCGGGGTGGGCGTTGGAAGACCACCGTGGTTTTTTCCACGCGGAACGTGCCGGGCGCGCTCTTCCGATCGCTCAGTGCGTTTGCCTTGCGCGATCTGAATCTCACCAAGATCGAATCGCGGCCCTTGCGCGGCAAGCCCTGGGAGTATCTTTTTTATCTCGACTTTATCGGCCGTGTGGATGAGCCCGCTTGCCGGAACGCTCTGGGCCATCTGGGTGAACTGGCTGACATGCTGCGCGTGCTGGGGTGCTATCCGCGCGGGGACTAGAACGGTACCCAACTGCATCCCTCAAGCATCTAACAAGGTATGCCCGTGGAAGAGAAGATCGAAGAGAAAACCCCCGAGGAGAAAGTCCCCGAACTCCAGCTTGCCGAGCCGCTCGAAGAGCTGCCCATCCTGACGGTGCGCGACACCGTTCTGTTTCCGCACGCGCTGCTGCCCATCAAGGTGGGCCGCCCCAGTTCCATGGCTCTGGTTTCAGCGCTCGGTGAAAACCGTCTGCTCGGTGTGGTTTCGCAGCTCAACGCTCACGAAGATGCGCCGGGACCGGCCGACCTCTACGAGGTAGGCACGGTGGCCATGATCCACAAAGTCGTGCGCATGAAAGAGGGGGCGCTGCTGTTTTGTGAAGGCATCTCGCGCATGCACACTGTAGGATACACGGCAACCGAACCGTATCTGCGCGCCCGCATCGAGCGGCTGCCGGAGCTGGAGCCGGAACCGACGCCGGAACTGGAGGCCCTGCGACGGAACGTGGTCAGTATTTTCCAGCAGATCGTGGCCGCGTCGCCGAATCTGTCTGACGATTTGTCCGCTGCGGTCGCCGACACCCATGAGTTCGGACCTCTGGCGGACTTGATCGCCGGCATTCTCCCGGGACTCAGCCACCCCGAGCGGCAAGCCGTGCTCGAGCAGGTGGATGTTCGAACGCGACTGGCGTATGTTCACAAGCATCTTACGCGCGAACTGGAGTTGATCGAGCTGCGCAACAAGATTCAGTCTCAAGTTCAGGGCCAGCTTTCGCAATCGCAGCGCGAATTCTATCTGCGGGAGCAGTTGAAGGCTATCCAGAAGGAACTGGGCGAAGGCGACGAGGGCAGCCAGGAGATCGACGAGCTGCGCGAGAAACTCGAGGCGGCCGGCATGACCGAAGACGTCAAAACCGAAGCGATGAAGGAGCTGAAACGGCTGAGCCGCATTTCGCCGATGTCCCCGGAGTACAGCGTTACGCGCACGTATCTGGAATGGATGGTGAGCTTGCCGTGGAACGTTACGTCCGCTGAGCCGGTCAACGTGCAGCGAGCTGCTGAGATTCTGAACGAAGACCACTACGATCTGGAGAAGGTCAAAGAACGTATCCTGGATTTTCTGGCGGTGCTGCAACTCAAGCCGGTCCTCAAAGGCCCCATCTTATGCTTCGTCGGACCTCCGGGAGTGGGTAAGACGTCGCTGGGGCGATCCATAGCGCGCGCCGTCGGCCGGAAATTCGCCCGTATTTCGATGGGCGGCATGCATGATGAAGCGGAAATTCGCGGCCATCGCCGCACGTATATCGGAGCTTTGCCCGGGCAAATTATCCATGCGCTGCGCCGCACCGGCACGAGAGATCCGGTGTTCATGCTGGATGAAGTGGACAAATTAGGACGTGATTTTCGGGGCGATCCCGCTTCTGCATTGCTGGAAGTTCTGGATCCGGAACAGAACTCTACCTTCCGTGACAATTACCTGGATGTCCCATTTGACTTGTCCAAGGTTCTGTTCATTACCACGGCCAACATGCTGGATACAGTGCCCGAGGCTTTGCGCGACCGCATGGAGATCATCGAGCTGCAGGGCTACACCGAGCACGAAAAGGTCATCATCGCGTTCCGCTATTTGATTCCGCGCCAGATGAAGGAAAACGGCCTCGAAAACGAAAACGGCCTGCACTTTGCGGACGAGGCAGTGCGCTTCCTCATCCGGCGCTACACGCGCGAAGCGGGTGTGCGCAGTCTGGAACGCGAGATCGGCGCAATTTGCCGCAAGCGCGCGCGGCGCATTGCGGAGGGCAACCCGGATGGCGGCGCCGAAATCACGCCGGAGCGTATCGAGGAATTTCTCGGCGCGCCGCGTTTTCGTCCCGATGTGGAAGTGGAGGAGCGCACGCGGCGGCCCGGAGTGGCCGTGGGCCTGGCTTGGACGCCGGTGGGCGGTGATGTGCTGTTCGTCGAAGCGGGGCGCATGCCGGGCGGCAGCAAAGGACTGATCATGACCGGGCAGTTAGGATCGGTGATGCAAGAGTCGGTACAAGCCGCGCTCACCTGGGTGCGCGCCAACGCCAAGCGCTACGGCATCGACCCGGATCTGTTTAAGTCGAGTGACATCCACGTGCACGTTCCGGCGGGCGCCATTCCCAAGGACGGGCCTTCTGCGGGCATTACCATGGCGGCGGCGCTGGTTTCTATGCTGACCGAGCGGTGCATCCGGCCGAATCTCGCTATGACTGGCGAGATTACTCTGACCGGCCAGGTGCTGCCGGTGGGCGGAATCAAAGAGAAGGTGCTGGCGGCGAGACGCAGCGGCGTGCGCGAAGTGATTCTGCCGTTCGAGAACGAAGTCAACGTCAAAGAGGACCTGAAGAGCGAGCAGATCGGCGACATGAAGATTGACTACGTCCACACGGCCGAGGAAGCGATGGAACTGGCGCTTCAGCCGCGTGCGGACGTTACGGAACCGATTGCGCATTTTGGAGAGGCACTCAACTGAGTGCGACCGCTCGCTGATCTCTCGCCGCGCTGTGCTACAATCCCACGTCAAACGGGCATGAAACCGCTTCTGGTTGTAGCACTGCTGGTTTTTGCTGCCGGCACCGCGCTCGCCGAGACCGTGGTCCTCGACGGTTTTTCCTTGATCGATGGCACGGGCTCCCAACCGCTAGCTCAGGCCGCGATGATCATCGCCGATGGCCGCATTCAGTGGGTTGGCCCTGAGTCGCGTCTGAAGGCGCCCGCGGGCGCGGAGATCACCCATCTTGCCGGCAAGTACATCATGCCGGGCATCATCAACCTGCACGGCCACCTCGGGAACACAGTTGACCTGACGCAGGATCCGAAGAACTTCACGCGCGAAAACGTCG
>Ga0335070_10005391_pt1 | contig 15015 bp, 15 predicted proteins | sample Lox_Sample_13_FD_206722 | JGI IMG/M metagenome (GOLD analysis project Ga0335070, IMG submission 206722) | Soil microbial communities from Loxahatchee National Wildlife Refuge, Florida, United States - Lox_Sample_1.3 | ecosystem: Environmental > Terrestrial > Soil > Wetlands | place: USA... | reverse complement strand
CCGGGCGTCAGAAAGCAAAGGTTGAAGGTTTTTGTGTGACAACAGGGTGGAAGACTTGGCACGCGGAGTACGCGGAGTTGGACTTTCTCCGCGTACTCCGCGACTCCGCGTGGAATTTGCAACTGGGTGGCCCGCATTCGCGGGTCATTGCAGGTGAGTTTAATCCCGTTCGCCGCCCATTTCGCCGATCAGGGCTTCGAAATCCTTGGTCTCGCGGAAGTTCTTGTAGACCGAGGCGAAGCGGACATAGGCGACCTTGTCGAGGCTGGCCAGCGCCTGCATCACCAGTTCGCCGATGACGGTGGAGGGGATTTCGTTTTCGCCCATGCTTTCGAGGCGGCGAACGATGCCGGTGATCATGCGGTCGACTCGTTCGGCTTCCACCGGGCGCTTGCGCAGCGCATGCGCGATGGAGCGTTCGAGCTTGTCGCGATCGAACGGCTCGCGGCGGTTGCCTTTCTTCATCACGATCAGTTCGCGCAACTGCACGCGTTCGAAAGTGGTGAAGCGGCCGCCGCAGGCCGGGCAATGGCGGCGCCGGCGGATGGCGGAATTGTCTTCGCTCGGACGGCTGTCTTTGACCTGGGAGTCGTCGTGTCCGCAGAACGGGCAGCGCATGGTATGATCCTACTGATAGATCGGAAAACGTTTGCAGAGTTCGGTGACGCGTGAAGCGACGGAGGCTTCGACGGACGCATCGCCCTCCTCGCCTTTCGCGGCCACCGCATCGACGACTTCGACAATCAGCTTGCCGATTTCCTTGAACTCCTGCGGGCCGAACCCGCGCGTCGTTCCCGCGGGCGAACCCAGACGGATGCCGGAGGTGATGGCAGGCTTTTCGGTGTCGAATGGAATGGCGTTCTTGTTGGTCGTGATCGAGGCACGGTCGAGCGCTTTTTCGGTTGCGCGGCCCGTCGCCTTTTTGGGGCGCAGGTCGACGAGCATCAGATGGGTATCCGTGCCGCCCGAGACGATGTCGAGACCTTCGGAGCTGAGCGTTTCGGCCAGCACCTTGGCGTTGGTGACGACGTTCTTCGCATAGATCTTGAAATCGGGCTTCAACGCTTCGCCGAACGCAACGGCTTTTGCCGCGATGACATGCATCAGCGGACCGCCTTGCAGGCCGGGGAACACGGCCGAGTTGATCTTCTTTCCGAGATCGGCGTCACGCGAGAGGATCATGCCGCCGCGCGGGCCGCGCAGCGTCTTGTGCGTGGTGGTGGTGACGACGTGGGCATAGTCGAGCGGATTGGGATGCACGCCGCCCGCGACGAGACCGGCGAAGTGCGCCATGTCCACCATGAAATAGGCGCCGATGGAATCTGCGATTTCGCGGAAGCGCTTGAAATCGATCACGCGCGCGTAAGCCGACCCGCCCGCGATGATGAGCTTGGGCTTGTGGCTTTGCGCGAGCGCTTCGACTTCATCCATGTCGATGCGGTGATCTTGCCTGCGCACGCCATAGGAAACGGGCGTGAACCATTTGCCTGACTGGTTGACCGGCGAGCCGTGCGTGAGATGACCCCCGGCCGCGAGATCGAGCCCCATGAAGGTGTCGCCGGGGCGCATAAGGGCGAAGAAAACAGCCTGGTTCGCCTGCGCACCGGAATGCGGCTGCACGTTGGCGAAAGTACAGTCGAAGAGACGGGTGGCCCGTTGGACCGCGAGTTCTTCGACAACATCGACATATTCACAGCCGCCGTAGTAACGGCGGCCCGGATAGCCTTCGGCGTATTTGTTCGTCAGGACGGAACCTTGCGCCTCCAGGACGGCCTTCGAGACGATGTTTTCGGAGGCAATCAGTTCGATCTTGTCCCGCTGGCGGCCCAGTTCCTCGCCCACGGCGCGGGCGATTTCGGGATCGGCCTCCGCCAAGCCATTGGAAAAGAAGCCGGATTCGCGCGGCTCGGTGCTGGTCATTGTCGCCACCATTATGGATTGTCCCCTCGCCTTCCTATCGCGGTGCTACCCCTATCCTTTTACCAGATGTTGCGCCAGATGCGGCAGGCCGTCCCTTAGGGGACGGGGGCGGGTTTTACCGCATAACGGTTGTTATCGTTAGATATCTAACCAGTGGCAGCATACAATCGAGATGCATCGGTGCCGCGAAACAACCGGGACGCGAAAGGAAAAAACAAAATGGAACAACTCAAAAGATAGCGCGTTAAAAGTACAACTCTGCATGAATGCTGCGAGACCAAAGAAGCCTTCGCATTTTTCATTTGGATCGACTTGCAAAGGCTGTTGATACGCGCAATACGCCTATAACAGAACTAGAAAAGGTCGAGGGCTCCTCATGGCTTCGCATGAAAACACTGCAGCGCGTGCAGAAGATCTTCTGAAACTGGCCTCCGACATTGTTTCTGCTTACGTGAGCAACAACCCGGTTCCCGCGGCCGATCTTCCGAACATGATCCGCAGCGTGCACGCCACCTTGGGCGGCCTTTCGGGCGAAGGCGGAAACGAGGGCATTCCCGGCGGCCACAAGCCAGCTATTCCGGTGAAGAAGTCGATCACGCCGGATTACATCATCTGTCTGGAAGACGGCAAGAAACTGAAGATGCTCAAGCGCTATCTGCGCTCGAATTACGATCTGACGCCGGAAGAATATCGTGCGAAGTGGGGCCTGCCTGCGGACTACCCGATGGTTGCACCGAATTATGCCGCCAAGCGTTCCGAATTCGCCAAGAAAATCGGTTTGGGCCGCAGCCCAGCGCCATCGAAGGGGCGCAGGCGCTAAGGCAATTTGGGTTTCAGCAAACACAAATCATCTTGTCATCCCGGCCAAGCGGCGAGAGCCGCGCAGAGCCGGGACCTATCGCGCCGCTTCTCCATGGGTCCCGGATCGCGCTGGGGCGCGTCCGGGATGACAAGCGAGGGTGGTTCAAGCAGATCGCAACAATCAGCTTTCGCGCTTCTTCTTCAACACGAATTCCAGTTTGCGCGCCGCCGTGATTTTCAGCGCTTCGCGTGCGCTTGGGTTTGCGGGGCCGATGACGCTGACTTCGGTGCCGGTGTTGGGATCGATGGCAGTGGCTTTCAGCACGTTGCCCTGCATCGTGAATTCGAAATAGACCTCGTCGCCCTTCTTCGCGGGCATCGCACTAGGCAGCGCGATTGAGGCGGTGCGCCGTCCACACCTGATCGAGGGATTCGACGAGATGTTTCATCATCTCGTCGGTGTGCATGGGCGACGGCGTGAAACGCAGGCGCTCCGCGCCGCGCGGCACGGTGGGGAAATTGATCGGCTGCACGTAGATGGCGTGATCGCGCAACAGCGTGTCGGAAACCGATTTGCAAAGCACGGCATCGCCCACGAAGACGGGGACGATGTGGCTGGGGGAATCCATCACCGGCAAGCCGGCGTCGGCGAACAGGCGCTTCAGCTTGGCCGCGTTCTCATGCAGCTTTTCGCGTTCGACGTTGCTCGCCTTCAAGTGGCGGACGCTGGCGAGGACGCCTGCGGTGAGCACGGGCGCAAGCGACGTCGTGAAGATGAAACCCGGCGCGAAGGAACGGATGCAATCGACCAGATCGGCGGAGGCAGCGATATAACCGCCCATCACGCCGAAGGCTTTGGCAAGCGTGCCTTCCACGATGTCGATGCGGTGCATGGCGTTGTCGCGGGCGGCCACACCTGCGCCGCGCGCGCCATAGAGGCCGACGCCGTGGACTTCGTCGATATAGGTCAGGGCGCCGTATTTATCGGCGAGATCGCAGATCGCGGCGACGGGGCCGAAATCGCCATCCATCGAATAGACGGATTCAAAGGCGATCAGCTTGGGCGCATCCGGATCGGCGGCGATGAGAAGTTCCTCGAGATGGGCGATATCGTTGTGGCGGAAGACGCGCTTTTCCATGCCGCCGTGGCGGATGCCTTCGATCATCGAGGCGTGGTTGAGCGCATCGGAAAAGACGATCAGGCCGGGCAACAGTTTCGCCAAGGTGGCGAGTGTCGCGTCGTTGGAGACGAAGCCGGAGGTGAAGATCAGCGCGGCTTCCTTGCCGTGCAGGTCTGCGAGTTCGCGTTCGAGTTCGACGTGGTAATGTGTGGTGCCCGAGATATTGCGCGTGCCGCCGGAGCCTGCACCGGTGTGATCGAGCGCTTCGTGCATGGCTTTGAGCACCACAGGATGCTGACCCATGCAGAGATAATCGTTGCTGCACCAAACGGTGATGCTGCGTTTGCCGTTTTCGGAATGGAACTCCGCCGTCGGATAGCCGCCGCGTTGGCGCACGATGTCGGCGAAGACGCGGTATCGGCCTTCGCGCCGCAGGCCGCCCAGCGCGCTGCGGAATTTCGCTTCGTAGGGAAACGCCATCTCTTTGACGGGACTGGCCCGCTCTTTCTCTGCCGTCCACAGGATAACCCGCCGGGTCGCCAGAACCCAATGCGAATTGTCACATAGGTACAGACGCCTAGCCGTAATGCCCCGCTAATTGCGAGTCATTCTCAGGAAGCGAGCGCCACCACCGCATTCACCGCCATCGCAAGCAGGCAGGTGTTGAAAAAGAACGACACGATGGAGTGGACGAGCGTGGCCCGGCGCATAGGGGTGGTGAGCACCTGGACGTCGGAGACCTGGGCCGTCATGCCGACAACATAAGAAAAATAGAGGAAGTCCATGGCCCCCGGTTCGCCCGAGCCGGGGAATTTAAGAGCGCCGCCCTTGCGCTCCGGCGTGCAGAGATAGTGCACGTTGGCATAGTGGAAAGCGCTCAGCATGTGCAGCGTGAACCAGCCCAGCGGCGCGCTCGCGACCGACAGGATGATGGCGTCGGTGGCGGGATGCTGTTTCTGGTTGAGCAGCGTAAAAATGCCGAAGATGCACAGCGCAATGATACCGATGGCGATGAGGAAGACGATAAGAGCGCCCTCGTCTTCGACCGCGGCGCGCTTCTTCAATCCTTCTTCATCGAGGCGCACCACGAGCCAGGTGGTGGCAATCAGATAGATTATAAAAAAGGTGTCGCCGGCGGCGGCTATGCGGATGGGCAATGCAAGATGCTGGCACAGAAAGAAGACCACCACACCCAGCAGCGCGGCGGCATAGAAGCGCGAGTGATGATAAATGTAGGCGCGGGTAAAGGACGAAGAGGCCATGCCTCTTCGTCGCACGAAACGGGGGCGGACTTAAAGCCGGAAGCGGACCTGATCGATCCAGAACCGTTCGAGGCGGCGCAATGCCGTGTTGGTGCCGTCGAGGTCGCTGCCGCCGACATTGCCCACCGCCTGCAAGGACAGCAGGTGGCGGCCGAAGAGTTCGACCAGCATCGCGCGGACGGTCTCGCCCTTCTTGGTCAGGCGTACCAGCACCGAACGGCGATCGACCGCCGAGCGTTCGTGATGGATGTACCCCGCATCGACAAGCTTTTTCAGATTGTAGGAGACGTTGGAGCCAAGATAGTGGCCGCGTGTGCGAAGTTCGCCCGCCGTCAGTTCCTGATCGCCGACATTGAACAGCAGCAAGGCTTGAACCGAATTGATCTCGCGTTCGTCGCGGCGATCCAGTTCGTCCTTGATCACATCCAGAAGCTGCCGGTGTAGGCGCTCGATGAGACCGAGCGTCTCCATGTAATGCTTGCTGACGTCAGGTGCGTCCGCAAGCGGAGCCCCTGTTTGGGCTTTCGCCATCGCTGTCATCGTCGTCCCCTGCGATTTTTCGCAGGCCCACCTTTGTTTGGGACAACGGTAGGCAAGAGTCGTTAAGGGGACGTAAAAAATTCTCAGGTCGCTTTGCACAGCGCATTGAAAATACGGATAAATCCTTGCCGGCACGGCCATTTGCGGCAAACACGGCATAAAATCGAGCCGCTTCTGCATCGATTTTTGCGGACCGGTTAGAGCGGCAGTTCCTTGTCCAGCGGGGCGAAATAGGCATCGACATCGGCTTGGGCGACGGACGGCAGATCGGCCGGATTCCACTTCGGCGCGCCGTCCTTGTCGAGGATAGTGGCGCGCACGCCTTCGTAGAAATCGTGGCCGGCGATGACGCGATTGACCATGCGCCATTCCATGCGCATGCAATCGTCGAATTCGAGCTTCGCGCCGTTGCGGACCTGCCGGAAAGCAACTTTGAGGCTGGTCGGGGATTTGGTGCGGATGGTCTTGGCCGTGTCTTCCGACCAGTCGGTGCGTTCGGCATCGAGTGCTGCGAGGATTTCCTCGACGGAGTTTCCGGCAAATATCCGGTCGATGACCGCGCGGTGTTCGGCGAGGAAATCGCCGGGCACCGTGTCGGCCAACTGCTTGAGTGCGTCGCCAGGCATTGCACCTTCGGCGAGTTTGGCGATGAGCGCATCCCATTTCGCCATCGGCACGAAATGGGTGGCGATGCCCGCATAGAGCATGTCTGCAGTTTTGAGGCGCGCGCCGGTGAGCGCGAGATACATGCCGATCTGGCCGGGGCAGCGCGGCAGGAAATAACTTCCGCCGACATCGGGGAACAGACCGATACCGGTTTCGGGCATGGCGAAGGTGACGTTCTCGCCGGCGACGCGATGGCTGCCATGGACCGACACGCCAACGCCGCCCCCCATGACGATGCCATTGACGAGCGCGATATACGGTTTGGGAAAGTGTTTGATCGCGACGTTGAGGATGTATTCGTCTCGGTAGAAATCGAACGCATATGGCGTTTTCGCCCTGCCGGATTCATAGAGGGCGCGAATGTCGCCGCCCGCACAGAAGGCACGATCGCCCGCGCCGCGGATGGCGACGGATTTGATGCTCGCGTCCTTGGCCCATTGGTCGAGTTGCGCTTTGAGCTTGAGGCACATGTCGTGCGTAAGCGCGTTCAGGGCCTTTGGCCGGTTGAGCGTGATAAGTCCGGCGGCACCGCGCTGTTCGAAAAGGGTTTCGGCTTCGTCGGTCATATTGTTTTCCTTCCTCCCCCGCTTGCGGGGGAGGTGCCACGAGCGTAGCGAGGGCGGAGGGGGGATGTGTGCGAGCGCAGAGACTGCCCCCCTCCACCGCCTTCGGCGGTCCCCCTCCCCCGCACGCGGGGGAGGACGAATGGCGTTTCGACTCTCATTGTCTGAACATCTCACGCGCAACGATCACGCGCATGATTTCGTTGGTGCCTTCGAGAATTTGATGTACGCGCAGGTCGCGGACGTGGCGTTCGGCGGGGAAATCTTTCAGATAGCCGTAGCCGCCATGAAGCTGCAGCGCGTCGTTGGCGATCTTCGAGCCGGTGTCGGTGGCGAAGCGTTTGGCCATGGCACAGAGCATCGTAGCGCGGGGATCGCGGCGATCCAATGCCGCGGCGGCGCTGCGGATCATCAGGCGGGAGGCTTCCAGTTCCGTCGCCATGTCGGCGAGCTTGAATTGGGTCGCCTGAAATTCCGCGATGGATTTGCCGAATTGCTTGCGGTCTTTGGTGTAGGCGGTTGCTTCTTCCAATGCGGCGCGCGCGGTGCCGACGGAACAGGCGCCGATGTTGATGCGTCCACCGTCCAATCCCATCATTGCGATGCGGAAGCCCTCGCCTTCCGCGCCGATGCGGTTTGCAACCGGCACGCGGCAATCTTCGAAGATCACTTGCGCGGTGGGCTGGCTGTTCCAGCCCATCTTCTTTTCCTTTTTTCCGAAGGAGAGACCGGGCATTCCCTTTTCAACGACAATGCAGGAGATACCTTTCGGGCCGTCTTCGCCGGTGCGGACCATGCAGGCGTAGATGTCGGACACGCCAGCGCCGGAGATGAAGGCTTTGGAGCCATTCAGCACATAGTGATCGCCGTCGCGGACGGCTTTCGTTTTGAGGTTCGCAGCGTCCGAACCGGCGCCCGGTTCGGTGAGGCAATAGCTTGCGATGTGTTCCATCGTGGCGAGCTTGGGCAGCAAACGCTTTCGCTGTTCGTCGTTGCCGAAACGGTCGATCATCCACGAGGCCATGTTGTGGATGGAGATATAGGCCGCCGTCGCGGTACAGCCCGCGGACAGTTCTTCAAAGATGATCGCGGCGTCGAGACGGGAGAGTTCGGAACCGCCGACGTCGCTTTTCACATAGATGCCCGCGAATCCCAGGGCGGCTGCTTCCCGCATCGTCTCGACGGGGAAGATTTCCTTCTCGTCCCATTCGGCGGCGTGGGGCGCCAGCTTCTCGCGTGCGAAACGGCGGGCCGCATCTTCAATCGCGCGCTGGTCCTCGGTCAGTTCGAAACCCATCTGCTTCCACCCGAATTTTGCCAAGCTTCTCAAGCCAGCCGCGGCCGCGCAATCCGGCCATTCGCACCCCCGGATTGACAAGAAAGCGGCCGCGTTTCAAGGAACAAATATGGACCCCAAACCAGGTTTTCCCGCTATTCGCATGCGCCGGGTCAGGCGGCACGACTGGTCGCGCCGGCTGGTGGCGGAGCACACGCTTTCCGCCGCCGACTTCATCTGGCCGATGTTCGTGATCGATGGGGAGAAACGGCGCGAGCCGGTGCCATCCATGCCGGGGGTGGAGAGGTGTTCGGTCGATCTTGCGGTGGGAGCGGCGGAGGAAGCGGCAAAGCTGGGCATCCCGGTGATCGCGCTGTTTCCCTACACCGATCCGTCCCTGAAGACGCCGGATGGGCGCGAAGCGCTGAACGGGAACAATATTGTCTGCCGCGCGGTGCGCGCGATCAAAAAGAACGTGCCGCAGATCGGCGTGCTGTGCGACGTGGCGCTCGATCCCTATACCAGCCACGGACATGACGGCGTAATGGACGGGAACAACGAGAACGTCGCCAACGATGCGACGCTCGAAATTCTCGTGAAGCAGGCATTGGTTCAGGCGGAAGCGGGTTGCGACATCATCGCGCCGTCGGACATGATGGACGGACGCGTGGGCGCGATCCGCACCGCGCTGGAGAAATCCGGTTTCAACGATACGATGATCATGGCCTACGCCGCGAAATATGCGAGCGCGTTCTACGGACCGTTCCGAGATGCGGTGGGCTCCGCCAAGGCGCTGATCGGGGACAAGCGCACCTATCAAATGGATTCCGCCAACGGCGACGAAGCGCTGCGCGAAGTGGCGCTCGACATCGCGGAAGGCGCGGACATGGTGATGGTGAAGCCGGGGATGCCCTATCTCGACGTGCTGCGGCGCGTGAAGGATACGTTCCAGATGCCGACCTTCGCCTATCAGGTATCGGGCGAGTATTCGATGCTGATGGGTGCGATCGAACGCGGATGGTTTGATCGCGACCGCGTGATCCTCGAAAGCCTGATCGCATTCAAGCGTGCTGGCGCGAGCGGCATCCTCACCTATTTCGCGAAAGACGCCACCCGGTTGATTCAGTCTTCCTGAACAGCCTTCGGCTGCTTCAGTTTCGCTGAACAGCCTTCGGCTGCTTCAGTTTCGCTGAACAGCCTTCGGCTGCTTCAGTCAGTCCCGCTGAACGGTAAACAGACTGCGCAAAAGAATTTCTGCGCGCGACGGCAGAACGTCGAGGCCGGATTTGCGCTGACCGAGATCGATCACGTTTTCCAGGATGAGCATCGCGAGGCCATGCACCGCCGCCCAGACCGAAAGGCCGAGCGCGGAATCGTGTAGCGCCTTGCCGATTTCATCGCCGACCGCATCGGCAGCAGCCGTGAGATCGGGGAAGCTGTCGCGGTTGGGCAATTGGGGGCCGAACATCAGGCGCGAGAGTGCGGGACGTCTTGCGACGAAACGCATATAGGCCGCGCCGATGTTGGCGATGCGATCGGCCTCAACCGCTTTTTGTGCGGCGGCGGAGACGATTTCCTCGCGCAATTCGACGAAGCCTTCTTTCGCAAGCTCCACCAACAATGCTTCGTGGTTGGGGAAATGGCGATAAGGAGCGGCGTGGCTGACACCTGCGCGTCTGGCGACGGCGCGCAAGCTCAGATCGGATGCGCCCTCCTCCAGAATCCCGCGCGCGGATTCCAGGAGCGCGCTCCTCAAATTCCCATGATGATAGCGGCGTGCTTCTGCATCCATCAGTGCTTCTCCTTATTTGCTTCCAGCAATGCGAACAAGCTGGATGTGTCCCAACGACTGCCACCCATCTTCTCGATATCCGAATAAAACCGGTCGACCAGTTTCGCGACCGGCAACGACGCGCCATTGCGCTCCGCTTCCGCGAAGCAGATAGCCAGATCCTTGCGCATCCACTCGACGGCGAAGCCATGATCGAAATGGCCTTCCAGCATCGTCTTGTGGCGATTGTCCATCTGCCAGGATTGGGCGGCGCCTTTGGAAATCACATCCACGACCGCAAACGGATCGAGGCCCGCGGCGCGCGCGAAGCTCAACCCTTCGGACAGTCCCTGAACGAGCCCTGCGATGCAAATCTGGTTCACCATCTTGGTGAGTTGACCGGAGCCTGTGGGGCCCATCAGACGGCAGCGCTTGGCATAGGCGGCGATGACGGGTTCGGCTTTGCGATAATCTTCTTCGTCGCCGCCGCACATGACGGTGAGCTGGCCGTTCTTTGCGCCTTGCTCGCCGCCGGAAACCGGCGCGTCGATGAAACCGAAATTTTTCTTCTTCGCTTCGCTCGCGAGTTCGCGCGCGATGGAAGCAGATGCCGTGGTGTGATCGACAAAGACGGAGCCGGGTTTCATTGCGGCGAACGCGCCGCCCTCGCCCAGCGTGACGTCGCGCAGATCATCGTCACGACCAACGCAGGCGAAGACGATGTCGGCGTCTTTGGCGGTATCGCCGGGCGTTTCGGCGAAGGTGCCGTGATATTCGTCCGCCCACGCTCTCGCCTTGGCGCGTGTGCGATTGAAGACCATCACCTGATGTCCGGCGCGCGCGAGGTGACCGGCCATGGGATAGCCCATCACGCCCAATCCGATGAAAGCCGCGCGCGTCATTCCATCACCTCCGCCTTGGTGCCGGGGGCGAGCTGCACGCGCTTCATCAACATGACCACCAGAAACGATGGCAGCGCGAGGAAGAACATGAACAGGAAATCGTTGGCGTAGGCTATCAGCGCAGCATTCTGCTCGATGATTCCGTTGATCTGTTGCAAGCCGAACGGAAGATTCGGGTTCCACATCATGCTGGGCGCGTTGACGCCGAGCGCCCGGTTGAACGGCGTGATGTGCGATGCCAGTTGAGCGTGGTTGGTCTGCATGCTGGCTGTCAATACCGTGGTCGTGATCGACACGCCGATGGCGCTGCCGACGTTGCGCATCAGGTTCATCACGGCCGACCCATCGGTCCGCAGATATTGCGGCATGGTGGCGAACGCGATCAGGTTCATAGGCACGAAAATGAAGCCCATGCCGATGCCCTGCAGAAACGTCACCCACGCCAAGGTCATTGGACTGATGGCGGGCGTCCATCCCGACATATCCCACATCGACCACGTCATCATCGCGGTGCCGATGCCCATGAGATAACGTGGGTCGATCTTCAGCGCCATTCGTCCGGCGAACATCATGGCGAACATCGTGCCGAAGCCGCGCGGGGCCATGAGGATACCGGTTTCGGCAACCGAATAGCCGCCGAGATTCTGTAGGAACGGCGGCAGCAATGCCGAGCTTGCCACCATGATCGCGCCCGTGACGAACATCAGGACCATCGCGGAGAGATAGTTCCGATCCTTGAAGAGGTCGCGCGGAATGAACGGACTCTTTGCCGTGAGCATATGAACGAGGAAGAGATAGACGCCAAGGCCCGCGATCACCGCTTCGATGATGATCTCGCCGGAATCGAACCAGCTCTTTGTCGTGCCGCGGTCGAGCATGAGTTGCAGAGCGCCGAGGCCGATGGCCAACATGCCGAAGCCTGACCAATCGAACTTCATCGTGGAATCGTGAGGCGAGTCCTTGAAGAACAACGCAATGCCCAGAACCGAGGCGATGCCGAACGGCACATTGATGTAGAACACCCAGCGCCAGCTATAGGTATCGGTCAGGTAACCGCCAAGCGTGGGGCCGAGGATCGGGCCGAGCATCACGCCCATGCCCCAGATCGCCATGATCGAACCGCGTTTCTGCGGCGGATAGAGATCGAGCATGATCGCCTGCGACAGCGGGCTCAGCGAGGCGCCGAACATGCCTTGCAACAGACGGAAGATGACCATCTGTTCGAGCGATTGCGCGGCGCCGCACATCATCGAGGTGATGGTGAAGCCTGCGAGGCTGACGATGGCGAAGCGCCTTTTGCCGAAACGCGAGGCAATCCAGCCGACAGGCGCGGTCATGATCGCCGCGGCGACGATATAAGACGTCAGGACCCAGGTGATCTGATCGCGCGATGCGGCGAGACTGCCCTGCATATAGGGCAGCGCGACGTTTGCGATGGTCGAATCCAGCGCCTGCATAAAGGTGCCGGCCATCGAGCAGATGAGCACCACCCGCAAGGCAAATGGATCGTAAGACTCCGCCGAATGTCCCGGTCCAGAGCGCATCGTGTCCTTATCCGTTGACCATCCGATACCAGCGGCGATGGCCCGTATCGATCGAAATGAACGTGCTCATTCCTGCGCGCAGCACGGACTTGCAGTTGGTGTCGCCGAGCTTCACGCGAACAGGAATGCGCTGGACAACCTTCACCCAGTTGCCGGACGCGTTTTCGGCGGGCAGCGGCGAGAAGGTGGAACCGCTGGCGGCGGAAATGGCTTGCACCGTGCCCTGCCATTTGCAGCCCGGATAGGTGTCGACGGTCACCTCGACTGGCTGGCCGGGATGAACGTGCGTGAGGTCGGTTTCCTTCATGTTGCCTTCGACCCAGATGTCCTTGTCAGAGACGAGGCCGACCGCGCTTGTGGTGGTGAAGGCCGACATTGCGGAAATGACCAGCGTGCCGGGTTGCAACGAATCCACTTCGGTGACGATGCCGCTGAACGGCGCGCGCACGACGCTGTGGTCGAGTTGGCGCTGCATCTCGTCGACTTGCGCCTGCGCCTGCAAATAAGCCGGGGCCTGTTCGTTCGGAAGGTTGGGATTGCCGTTCAACTTTGCCAGATCGACCTGCGCGGATTGGCGGAGCGAGGCGAGCGTGGCCTGCGCGGAAAGATAGGTCGCGCGCTGCTGATCGTAGAGCGTGCGGGCAATCGAGTTGGTCGAAACAAGTTTGCTGTAGCGGTCGAGCGTGGATTTGGCCACGTTCACCTGCGCCTGCTGCGCACCGATCTGTTCGAGATCGCGGCGGTAGTCGGCCTTGGTGGATTCGACGTTCTGGGCTGCGGTTCCGAGCGCGGCCTTGGCGTTGTCCAGCGCGATCTGGAACGGCTTGGGATCGAGGCGGAACAGAATGTCGCCCGCCTTCACATGCTGGCCTTCGCGGACGTTCACTTCTTTTACGAGGCCAGAAACGTCGGTCGACACCATCAATTGGGCCGCTTTGACATAAGCGTCGTCGGTTGTGACGTAGCGCGCGCCCATCAGATAGAAGGCAAGCGATACGACGGCGACGATGGCGACGCCTCCGATCATCAGCACGCGGCGCAAGCGCGCCTTGTCTTCCCACAAGCCTCTCAGGCCCCGGCGCGGTTCCTGCACCGCATATCTCGAAATCGTTTCGCTGGACATCATGTTCACTTCAGTTGCTCCCGACGGCGGAGAGCTTCATGTTCTCCGTATCCGTCAAATGGTTTTTCATATTCAGCAGCGCATCGATCAGCGACTCGCGCAGATCGGGCGAAATTCCCTCGAGAAGCTCGACGTTCATGCTCTCGCGATAGCGCGTGATCTTCTCGAGCGCGGGCTTGGCAGCCGGAAGATTATGCAGGCGCCAGATGCGGCGGTCGTTCGGATCCGCACGGCGTTCCACGAAGCCGCGCTCCTCGAGCTTGTCGACGAGGCGGGCGACGGAAATGGGTTCCACTTCGAGAATCGCGGCCAGTTCGTTCTGCGACAGCCCCGGCTGGCGTTCGAGTCGGGCGAGGATCGACCATTGCGCGCGTGTGGCGCCATGTTCCCGCGCGCGCTGGTCAAACCGCGTGCGCAACAGGCGCGCCACATCGTGCAGTAGCACCAGCAGGTCACGATCCAGCGATTCCGCCATTTGTCATCCTCCAACGCAGGAGAACATAAGCACCGCTATCATAACATTCAATAAAGATAGACGTGCTCATGACAGCCATGCGGAAAATGCTTAGCGGGCGGGCTGTTGCGCTTTTGCACCTAGTCTAACTGGTTGGGAGATAATGATTTATCCCTGAATCTGCGCGCTCGCAACAAACGGAAACCGGCTGTCGTAAATCCGTCACCGATGCGTCATCTGACTGATAATCACCCTCGATAGGACGCTCCCGGCCACCAACGAAGGGGGGCCGGACGCCGCATCCTCCTGCGGCCCTCGAGCGGGGAAAACATGAAACTCAAAACGATATTGTTGGGTGCTGCGGCCTGCGCAGTCGTCAGCGCGCCGGCATTTGCAAAAGAGACGATGGAACAGCGCATGCAGCGGATGGAACAAGTCATCCAGCAGCAGCAGCAGGAGATTTCGGACCTCAAGGCCCAGCAGGCAGCGCAAGCCGCCGCTCCGGCGCCCGCAGCTCCCGAAGTTGCCGAACAGCCCGCGTCGCAATCCGACGTCGAGGCGTTGCAGAACCAGGTTTACGAGCAGGCTGCAGCCAACAAATCCGGCTGGTGGAGCACCACCAAGATCAGCGGCCGCATGTATTACGACATCACCGCGGTGAATGGCATCAATCGCAACAGCGATCTTCCCGCCGGCCATGTCTACGACAGCGCCAATGGCGTGAACTTCGACATCAAGAGATTTTATCTGGGCGTCGATCACGCGTTCAACGACATCTTCTCGGCGAACCTGACGACAGACTTCACTTACGACAGCGGCTCGTCTGCATCGCAGCTTTATCTCAAGAAGGCATATCTGCAGGCGAAGCTCGACGACGCACTGATCTTCCGTCTGGGCTCGGCCGACCTGCCTTGGGTGCCTTTCGTTGAAGACACCTATGGTTATCGCTACGTCGAAAACGTGATGATCGACCGCGACAAGTTTGGCACCTCCGCCGATTGGGGCGTGCACATGCTCGGCAGCTTCATGAACAACCTCGTGTCCTATCAGATATCGGCCGTCAACGGCATGG
>Ga0335070_10005389_pt1 | contig 15017 bp, 13 predicted proteins | sample Lox_Sample_13_FD_206722 | JGI IMG/M metagenome (GOLD analysis project Ga0335070, IMG submission 206722) | Soil microbial communities from Loxahatchee National Wildlife Refuge, Florida, United States - Lox_Sample_1.3 | ecosystem: Environmental > Terrestrial > Soil > Wetlands | place: USA... | reverse complement strand
GGGCGAAGTCCCGTTGTGGACAAGCCGGCTGTGCTCGGGGGTGCCGCTGACCGGGGGAGTGGGAGAGCCAATCGGGCTTTCCGCGTTCTCGTTGCTCTCACCTGCGGCGGCGCTCGACCTGTTCCTGATCGTGCTGCTGCTCGTCGCGGCGCACGGCACGTACGACCTGGCGAGGCGCTTCGGTGCTGCACGTCCCGGGGCCATACTGGCGGGCCTGGCCTTCGCCGGCTCGGGGTACATCGCCTGCCAGCTGAAGCATTTGGCCATTGTGTCGACGGTCGCGTGGTTGCCGGTCGGGCTGGCGCTGATCGATCGCGCGCTCGCGCCGTGCGGTTCCCGGCTGATTCTTCCCGAGTCGAGCGACGACGGGTCGTGCGCGACGCCGACGCTTGCCCGGCGTGCCCTCTTCCTGGCGGCGTTCGGCCTCGTCTTCGCGGAGCAGGTGCTCGCGGGGTTTCCACAGTCGGCCTACATCTGTGCGCTCACCTACGGCTCGTTCGCGGTGTTCCGTGCGTTCACCAACCGAGAGCGCTTCGGACGCCTGCCCTTGTCCGTGGTTGTGCTGGCTGGGCTCGGCGTGGCGACGGCGATCGGGGCCGCTGCTGGTGCGGTGGTGCTCCTGCCACTTTCCGAACTCGGCGCGATTTCCGATCGCAGCCATGCGCTTGGCTGGGAGTGGTCGACGGAGCTGGCGTATTGGCCACGGAACGCACTGACGTTCCTCGTGCCGTACATCAACGGCGACATCTCCGACAACACCTACGACGGCCCGCCGTTCTTCTGGGAGGATTATGGGTATGTCGGCGCGGCGACCTTCCTGCTGGCCGTTTATGGTGGCGTGCGCGAGCGGCGCCGACCTCTGGTTGCGTTCGCGATCCTGATGACGCTGGTTGCCTACCTCATCGTGTTGGGACCAGCGACACCCGTGTTTCGGCTCGTCTACCTGCTCCTTCCGGGAATGAAGCTGTTTCGCTTCCCGACGCGATTCTTGATCGTCGTGGAATTGGGGCTCGCGCTGCTGGGGGGTGTTGGGCTCACCCGTCTCGGCGCCGACCTCGAGCGCTGGTTGCCAAGGGTTGCCCCACGCGTTCCTCGGCTGATCGCTCTGGCGTTCTGCCTGGGTACCGTGCTCGACTTGTCGTTCCATCAGCCGCGGCAGAATCCGATGGTGCCGGCACGTACGTGGCTCGCCCCACCGCCATCCGTGGATGTCATACGGACCGCTGGCCCGCAGCCGCGCACCTTCACTCCGCAACACCAGGACCTGCATCGTTTGGGCTTCGTGCTGGCCCACGGTTGGACCAAGCTCGCGCCCTACTTCCAGTTGCGCGAGGTCCTGCAACCGAACACGGGCGGGGGCTTCTGGGATACACCGTCCGCCGACTGTTACGCCGGCATCGCACCGCGCTGGTACGTCGACGTCTGGGGTGACCACAATCGCGAAGGAATCGTCGTTTCCCCGTTGGCGCACGTTGATTTCGCGCGTCAGACGCTGCAGCTTCACCCCGCGCTTGCCAACGTCCTGAGAACCTACGGTGTCAGCCACCTGCTGAGCGTCTATCCCGTGGACGGTGCGGGGTTGCCGCTCGTCAGCCATGAGAAGGTCGCCTACATCTACCGTGTCGACGGCGCGGCGCGCGCCCGCTTCGTGCGCGCGGCACGCCATGTCAAAAGCGACGAGGAGGCGGCGGCGCGTTTGGTCGACAGCACTTTCAACCCTGATCGCGAAGTTCTACTGCACGAGGCGCCCGAAACGGTGGGGCCGACGGTGGGAGCGTCCACAGCGGAGGGAGTCACTGCGGCCCGCGTGGTCATCACCAGTGAAGACTCGAGCCAACTTGGGGTCGAAGCAAACGCTCCCGAAGATGGCTTCCTGCTGCTGGCTGACACGTTCTACCCTGGCTGGATCGCAGAGCTGGACGGCACACCCGTGCCGATCTATCGCGCCAATCTCTCGGTGCGCGCCATCCAATTGCCCAAGGGCCGGCATGACATTCGCTTCTCGTATGGTGCGCCGGGGTTTTTCCGCGGCCTCAGAATAACGCTGCTTGCCGTCTCGACACTCCTGCTATGGTTGGGGACAGCTGCCTACCGCGACCGCCGTGTACGGCGCGCTGCCTCAGGGAGTGTTCCGCGCACAGAGCGCTGAGGCGGAGCGCAGCCACAGGAGGCTCCCAACGCCGCTCACGCTCTACACCATCGGCCATTCCAACCGTGCGCTCGATGCGTTCCTGGACCTGGTCGCCGCCCAGGACGTGCGCGGCATCGCCGACGTCCGTGCCTTTCCATCGTCGCGACGCTGGCCACATTTCAATCGCGCACCGCTTGCCGCCGCGCTCAACGAGCGCGGCGTGGACTACGACTGGCTCCCGGCGCTGGGCGGCCGGCGGCACAAGGGCTGGCCGGATTCACCGCACCGCGCGTGGACGGTGGCTGCTTTCCGCAACTACGCCGACTACGCCGAAACCGAGGAGTTTGCGCGCGGCCTCGACCAGCTGCTCGCCCTGGCGCGCCGGCAGCGCACCGCCTTCATGTGCGCCGAGGCGTTGCACTGGCAGTGTCATCGCTGCCTGATCGCCGACCAGCTCGTCGTCCGCGGGCACTGCGTGCGGCATATTCAGAGCCGCGAGCGCGCCGTGGCGCATCAATTGCCCGACTTCGCCCGCATCGTCGACGGCCGCATCATCTACGACCGGCGCACGCAGCTGGAGATGGTGTGAAGGGTCGGCGGTCGTCAGGGAGCGTTCACTCTGGCCATCCCCTCCCACACCGCCTCCGCCGCCAGCTCGCCGCTGTGGATGCAGTCGGGGATGCCGACGCCACGGTAGGCGTTGCCGGCGAGGGCGAGGCCGGGGTGCTGTACAAGCGCCGCCGCGATGCGTGCCATGCGATCCAGGTGGCCGACCCGGTACTGGGGCATCGCCTGCGGATGGCGGTGAATACGTGTGAGCAGCGGCTCGCTGGTGATGCCGAGCAACTCGCGCAGCTCGCGCCGCACGCTCGCAGCCATTGCCGCATCGTCCTGATCGAACAGGTCCTGCTGCATCGCGCCGCCGACGAAGGCGCGTAACAACACGTGCCCGTCCGGCGCACGACCGGGGTACTTCACGCTGCTATACGTGCACGCCACGATCGACCGCGCTTCGATGAGCGGCACGACGAAGCCGAAGCTGTCGAGCGGGCGCGGGATCTGCTCGCTGCGGTACGCCAAGCTCACCGTCGCCGACGACGCGTACGGAATCCCACGCAGCTCGTCCGCAATCCGCGCGTCAAAGGCGCTCACCATCCGCGCGCTGTGATGCGCCGGGGTTGCCAGGATGACGGCGTCCACCGCCAGCGCCGCGCCGTCTGCCGTCGTCACGCGCCACTGCGCCCCGGGCTCGACTCCCGTGACCGGGCTGCTCACACGCACGGCGCCCTCGGGCAAGCGCTGCGCGAGAGCGTCGATCAGGCTCTGCATGCCGTTATCGACGCTGACGAACAGGCTCCAGCGCGCGCCGCTGCTGGTGCGCGCGGCCGCCGGAGCACGCCGCTGCGCCGTCCACATCGCCCAGATGATGCTGCGCCGCGTGCGCTCCATCTCCAGGAAGCGCGGCATGGTGGCGGCCAGGCTGAGATCGTCGGGATCGGCGGTGTAGATGCCGCCCACCAGCGGCTGCGCCACGCGCTCCAGCGCTTCGCGGCCGAGCCGGCGGGTGACGAACGATCCAAGGCTTTCATCGCCCCGTTGCGGCCCGCGCGGCAAGATGAGGTCCATCGCCATGCGCATTTTTCCCGGCCATGTGAACAGACGCGTCGTCAGCAGCGGCCAGAAACGCGTGGGGGCGAGCAACAGAAAGCCGTCCGGCAGCGCGTGCAACCCACCGTTGTGAACAACGAAGGTGCGGCGGAACTCGTCGCGCGTGCCCACCAGGCGCGCGGTAAACCCGATGCGTTCGCAGAGCTTCAGCGCCCACGGCTTCTCGGAAATGAATGAATCCGGCCCGGCTTCGATCACGAAACCGTCGACACGCTCCGTGGCGATGGAGCCGCCGAGACGCCGGTCCGCCTCCAGCAGCGTCACCCGCACCGGGCGCTGCTGCTCGCGGCTCAGCTCCACCAGGCGGTGCGCCGCTGCCAGTCCGGCGATGCCGCCACCGACAACGGCGACGTGCGGCGTCCGTACCTCCCTAGACACCCTCTGCCTCGCTTGGGCGGCGCGGCCGTAGCATCATCTTGGACCTGATTGCGCTGCGACGTGACGCCGCACTACGTCTGCAAGCATGCTGATGAACAATGGATGATCGTTCACGGTCGCGGCACGCACGAAGTTGATGCCGGCGTCCGCGGCCGCTTGTCGCGCTTCGATGTCCAGGTCGTACAACACTTCGACATGATCGCAGACGAAACCGATCGGTACCACCACCAGATCGCCCATTCCCTCGGCACTGAGCTGGCGCACGACGTCGCAGATGTCCGGCTCGAGCCAGGGTTCGCGCGGGTTGCCGCTGCGACTCTGGAAAGCGATGCACCACTGCGAATGCCCAACCTGCTCGGCGATCAGGCGTGCACCTTCGGTGACCTGCTCGACGTAGGGCGAGGCAGCGGCCATCGCAATTGGAATGCTGTGCGCGGTGAACACGATCGGCGTCGTCCGCCGGCGCTCCGCAGGAACACATGCGAGGGCCGCTCGCACGTTGGCGCTCATCGCCGCGATGAACAGCGGGTGCGCATGCCACTCGTCGACGTAGTCGACCTGCGGCGCGCCGGCGCCCACCCGCGCTTGCGCCTCTGCGACGTCGCGCTGATAGCGCCCCCAGCCCGCCTCGTTCTGCTGTGCCGACATGATCACTCCAATGGCGCGGTGCACACCGTTGGCCACCATCTGTTGCAGCGTCTCATGCAGGAACGGCGTCCAGTTACGCATACCGACATACACCGGCAGCGCCGGCCCGTGCGCGCGCAGCTCCGCCTCCAGGCCGCGCGCCTGCCGCAACGTCAGCTCGTGCAGCGGCGAGCGACCGCCCATGAGCTCGTAGTGGTGCACCACCGCTTCGAGACGCTCGGGCGGGATCGGCCGGCCGCGGGTGACGTTGGCGAGAAACGGCCGCACCTCATCCATGGCCGTGGGGCCGCCAAAGGCGATCAGCAGGACAGCGTCGTACATTGGTCAGGCTTCCGACGTCGACAGTCGGCAGTCGAGAGTTCTCTCGGAGCCATGCACATCTCTATCGACTCTCGACGGTTGACTCTCGACCCTGCTCTCACCGGCCGCTCAGCTGGTGCACCATGTCGACGAGTGCGGTGACGTGATCGACGGGCGTGTTCGGCAGGATGCCGTGGCCGAGGTTGAAGATGTGTCCGGGGCGACCGCCCGCCGCATCGAGGATGCGCACCGCGCGCTCGCGGATCTCCGCGAGCGGGCCGAAGAGCGCCACCGGGTCGAGATTGCCTTGGACGCCGACGTCGTGGCCGACGCGCTGCCAGCCCTCGCCGAGGTCGATCCGCCAGTCGAGGCCGATGACGTCGCCGCCGGCTGCCCGCATCAACTCCAGCAGTCCGGACGTCCCGGTGCCGAAGTGGATGACCGGCACCCCGGGCGTGATGTCGGCGATCAGCGTGCGCATGTGTGGCAGCACGAACGACCGATAGTCGTCGGGGGCCAAGCAGCCGACCCAGCTGTCGAAGAGTTGGACCGCCTGCGCGCCAGCGGCAATCTGCGCATTCAGGTAGCCGGTGACGGCCGTGGCCAACCGGTGCATCAGCGCATGCCAGGCTGCAGGTTCGCGGTACATCAAGGTCTTGGTGTGCACGTAGTTGCGCGAGCCGCCGCCTTCGATGACGTACGATGCCAGCGTGAACGGCGCGCCGGAGAAGCCGATCAGCGGCACCTTCAATGCCGCCCGCGCCTTGCGCACGGCATCGTAGACGAATGACACTGCCGCCGGCGCGTCGACGTCCGGCAAGCGCTCGACGTCGGCGGGCGTGCGTACCGGATTGTGCAGGACCGGCCCGTCGCCCTTCGAGAACTCCAGCCCGACACCCAGCGGCTCGACGATCAGCAAGATGTCCGCGAAGATGATCGCGGCATCGACGCCGAGCCGTTCGGCCGCCGTGACCGTGACCTCGGCGGCCGCATCGGCGTCTTTGCACAGGTCGAGAAACCCGAGGCGCGAGCGCACGGCGCGATACTCCGGCATGTAGCGGCCCGCCTGGCGCATCAGCCAGATCGGTGTGTACGGCGTCGGTTCGCGGCGGCAGGCCTTGAGGAAGGGGGCGTTGGTCAAGATCATTGGTAGGTACGTTAGGAGTGCGGGTGGGTCAAGCGGGCGGTTCCGAAAGCGTGAAACGTGAAACGTAAAACGTAAGGGGAACCGTCCATCCGATTACGTTTTACGTTTCACGTTTGAGACGCAGCAGCGTTCGCCCCCGCCGCGCCACCTCGCCCACCAGCTGCCCCATCTTCGGATGCGCTGGTTGCAGGTCGGGCTCGACTCCGTGTTCGCGCAGCGCCTCGGAACACACCGGCCCGATCGAGGCGACAAGGACGGTGCCGAGCGCGTCGCGCAGGCGGTCGGCCTTGCCGGCGGCAACCTGAAAGAGGTGGTACACCTGCGTGGCACTGGTGAACAACGCGGCGTCGACGCTCCCATCGCACAGTGCGGTGATGGCGCTGTGCAGCGGTCCGAGATCGTCGGGGAGCGCCCACTCGTAGATGGGTACGCGCCGCACCCGTGCCCCTCGCCTTTCCAGACCATGAATGAACGCGGAGTTGGTGACGCCGTACTCCTGCACGGCGACACGTTTGCCGGCAACGGGCAGCTGTGCATCGAGGGTTGCGAGCAGCTCGCGCCACGTGTTGGGCTCGGGCACGGTGATGTCGGGCTCGAGCCCGAGCGCGCGCAGCGCCGCCACCGGCTTGGGGCCGCGCGCCACCAGCTTCGCGTTCCGCAGTGCCGCCGCGAGCTGCTCGCGCGGCCACGCGCCGGCCACCACCTGCGCCAGCGTGCGCAGCCCAACTCCGGTCATCAGGATGACGATGTCGACTCCACCGGCGGCCAAGTGCGCGACGTAATCGAGCGCCGCCCGATTCTCGTGCAGCGGCACCTCACGCAACGATGGTGCCGACAATGGTTCGCCCCCGTGGCGGCGGATCAGCTCGGCCATCTCCGCCGCGCGGCGGCTCTCGAAGGAGACGACGAGCAGATCCCTCAGCCCACTGGACTCTGCTGCGTTCGAGTCGTTTGCACTCGGTTTGTTCGCCGTGGCCACGCCTATCTTGTACCCACGTGCATCCCTGCCATCGACGGCACGCTCGGTGATTGACGGATCACCTAACCGATGCCGGCCGCCGCAGCAAGCGCCGGCCCGCGTTGTGCCGCCGGAGCAGTTGTGTCAAGGAAGGCACCATGAGCGAACGCCAGCCCGCCGATCGAACGTACGAAAGCCGCGGCGTGTCGGCGGACAAGCGGGACGTCAAGAACGCCCTCCGCTTCACTGACCCCGGGCTCTTCCCCGGGGCGTTCTGCAAGGTGGTGCCCGATGTGCTCGCCGGCTCCGGCGACCACTGCGTGTTGCTGCACGCCGATGGCGCCGGAACCAAGTCTGCCCTGGCCTACATCCACTATCGGCGCTACGGAGACCCGCACGTCTTTGCCGGCATTGCCCAGGACTCTCTGGTGATGAACCTGGACGACCTGCTGTGCGTGGGGTGTACGGGTCCGTTCCTGCTCTCGAACACCATCGGACGCAACGCCAAGCTCATCCCCGGCGAGGTGGTGGCGGAGATCATCCGTGGCTACCAACAGGTCGCCGACGACCTGCGGCAGTATGACATTTCCATCGTGCCGTGCGGCGGCGAAACCGCCGACGTCGGCGACCTCGTCCGCACCGTCGTCGTCGATGCCACGCTCGCGGCGCGCATGCGCCGGGACGACGTCATCGACTGCAGCCGCGTGCGTCCCGGCCACGTGATCGTTGGGTTGGCGTCGTTTGGCCGGGCCGCGTGGGAACCCGCGGAGAACTCCGGCATCGGTACGAACGGCTTTACCGCCGCACGCCATGAACTGCTCGCGGCCAAATTTCGCGCCGAGTTTCCCGAAACATTTGCCCCGGATATTTTCGATCTCGCGTACCGTGGCCGCTTTGACCTCGACGACCCGCTGCCACACAGCGCGATGACGATTGGTGAGGCGCTGCTATCGCCGACCCGCACGTACGCACCCGTTGTCCGAGAAGTGCTCACGGCGTGTCGCACGCAGATCTCTGCGCTCTTTCACAACACCGGCGGCGGACAAACAAAGTGCCTGGGCTTCGGACGCAACGTTCGGTATGTGAAGAACAACTTGTTTCCGCTGCCGCCGATCTTTCGGTTTCTCCGCGAGGTCACCGGGCTGCCGCTGTCCGAGATGAGTCGTGTCTTCAACCTCGGTCACCGCCTGGAGATCGTCTGTGATCCCAGCGCCAGCCAGTCCGTCATCGCCATCGCGCAGCGCGCTGCGATCGCGGCGCAGGTCATTGGCGTCGTCGAGCCTGCGGAGAGTGGACGCTCCCTCGTCTTGCAAGCAGATGGGGAGACCGTCGAGTTCCAAGCCTAGCGGCAGCCACGATGCATCGCGCAGCTAGACCAACTCCGCAATCACGTTCTTCGCCACGAAATCGATCTGCTTGAGGTCGCGGCTGTCGGGCAACTGGATGATGAAGAAGCTGACGCCGCGGCGGATGTAGTCGCGGAAGCGCGGCACGACGATGTCGGGCGTGCCTTGGACGTAGTTGCCCGCGAAGGTCCACATGTAGCCCCGCGCCTTCGCCGTCTCGAGTTGATCACGCACGTCCTTCTCCCACTCGGCGGTGATCGTCGGGGTCATCAGTGAGCGCTCCAGCGTCTGCGGATCGCGACCGATGGCGCGGCAATGGTCGTCGAGCACCCGTGTCTTGTGCTCGAACTCCGGCAGCGGTGCGGGAAAGTAGTTCCAGATATCGGCATGGCGGGCGACGGCGCGCAACAGCATGCGTTCGCCGCCGCCGCCGATGGTGATCGGCGGGTGCGGGCGCTGCACGGGCTTTGGCTCGCAGACCGCCTCGGTGATGCGGTAGTGCTTCCCCTTGAAACTGGCGTGCTCCTCAGCCCACAGCTTCTTGATGAGCGTCAGGCCCTCTTCCATCTGGCGGATGCGTGTGGGCACCGGCGGGAAGTCATAGCCGTAGCCGCCGAACTCTTCTTGATGCCAGCCGGCGCCGTAGCCGAACTCCAGACGGCCGCCGCTCAGCGCGTCGAGCGTTGCCGCCATCTTCGCCAGCAACGCCGGCGGCCGGTAGCCGTTGCACAGCACCAGCGTGCCGAAGCGAATGCGCGTCGTGGCGCCGGCGAGGACGCTCATCAGCGTCCACGGTTCAAGGACGCTACGATTGCCGATGAACGGGAAGTGGTAGAAGTGATCGAACAGCCAGAGCGAATGGTAGCCGAGCTGTTCGGCCGCCTGCGCGATGTCGCGCAGCTCGCCGAAATCGGTGCCGTCTTGCGGCAGGCGCAGGCCGAAACGCAGAGACATCGCGAAAGTCAAAAGGCAAAAGTCAAAACACAAAAGGCAACGGTGCGAGGCACGGGTGGTGCACCGGTTCCGAACTTTTGTCTTTTGACCTGTGAAATTTGACGTTGGCCTTTCGTCATTCCGTGATCGTTTCCATCACCTTGCCGCTGGGCTCGTCGACCAGCTCGAACTTGGTCGGCGCGGCGATCTGGTGCGCCTGCTTCTTCTCCTTGATGCGTCCGCGCATGCGGTCGGCGAACATCTCCCGCATGCTGTCGCCCATCTGGTCGATCGGGAAGTCGCGGAGGTAGACTTTGGCGCTCTCGGCCCCGCTCCATTCGATGCGCTGCACTTTGGGGCCGAGGATGGGGTTGCTGCGGAACACGGACTCGGCGTCCGCCTGGAAGGTGCCTGCTGGTGCCGCGGCTGGAGCGGCCGCCTCCGCGGCTGGCGCACCGCCTGCGGTGGGTCCTGGTTGGCCTTTGGCGCGCGCCAGCAACTGATCGACCTGGTTGCGCGAGGCGTCATCGGTCGCCAGCGACCGGGCCTTCTCCAGCGCCGCCAGCATCTTCTCGTTGTCGCCGAGGCTGCGGTAGGCGATGGCCAGGTTGAACTGTGCCTGGAAGAAGGACGGGTTGGTCTTGAGCACCGCTTCGTACGCCTGCATGGCCTGCTCGGCCTTGCCGCTCGCCAGGTACATCGTCGCCAGATCTGTCTGCACGCTGAGATCGTCCGGCTTCAGCTTGAGGTAGCGCTGATAGTAGCCGATGGCCGCATCGGCTTGTTCCTGATCAAAGGCGATGTTGCCGAGAGTACGGAGGACATCGGTGTTGTCCGGCTCGCGCTCGAGCACGTGCTTCAACGATGCGGCCGCGTCTGTCAGAAAGCTGGGCTGGATCTGGCCGGCGCGGTACTGCACCTCGGCGAGGCGCTTCCAGGTGTCGAGATCCTCCGGGGCGGCAGCCGCCTTCTGCGCCATGTCGCGGATGGTCTGCTTCACCGGTTCCGGGATCTCGATCGGCGGATGCCCTTCCGGGAGATCCCCGCCGGCGGCACCGCTTGCGGCAGCGCTCGCGGACGGGGCCTCGCGGCGCGGCACTGACGCCGGCGTCTTCGGGTTCATGGTGCCGTAGAACACGGCCCCGCCACCGACGAGCAGGACCACCAACACGACGAGCACCGGCGCGTAGCGGTTCACGGGAAGGGAAAAGCCAGCCCGCGGCACGCTACTTCCCGGCTGGCGCTCGCCACATTCCACGCAGAAGTTCGCCTCACGCAATAGGCGGGCGCCGCAACCGGCGCAGAATCGATTGGCCATGCCTTCAACCGGGATGGTCGCTGTCGCCCGGAATGCGCTCCTAGATAACGGTTCGGCCGGCCAACTGCAACGCGGCGTCACCGTCGAATAACTTTCGGAATGCCGGCGTCTCTAAGCGCGGGACCGAAGATACGGCCCGGCGCGCGCCTTCTCTTCACAGCTCAATCCGCTATACTTGCGCGCGCAACTGGGGCGGAAGGAGAAGGAGCTATGCGGTATGTCAGCATCGTGGGCAGCGGCGTCCTACTGAGCGCAGCACTGTTCACGTCGTGCACTTGCCACAAGGAGGTCGGTACTCCGCCGTCGTCGACCTTCCAGGCGCCACCGAGCGGCTTCCATGTGTCCGGCGCCAAGGTCACCCCGCGCGCCGTCGAGGTCGTCAAGGCAACGCCCGTGGCGCCACCGACACCGCAGGCGCAGGCTGCAGAAGCCAAACCGACTCCGAACATGCCCTCCGACTTCCCGCCGGACGTGCCGCTCTACAAAGACGCCGCGCTCGCGGAGGTGCAGGATCTCGCCAACAGCGCGCACAACGTCATCTTCCGAACCGCCGATCCGATCCCGAACATCTTCCGCTTCTATCAGGATCAGATGGTCAAGAATGGGTGGCAGATGACCCAGCAGATCCAGCGCCCCACGCATGCGTTCATCTCGTTCAAGAAGGGCGCCATGGTCGCCAACTTGACGGTCGCCGAGGACGTGCAGAATCCGGGCAAACAGGTCATCGCCATCATGTACGAGCAAGAGAAACCGCTCGACTTCGAAGAGTTCTGAGACGCGTGGCGCAGGCACTCACCGACGAGGAGCGCGTGCTCAAGCTGATCGAGCGCACGCGCTTGCTGATCGCCCTCGACGACGACATCCCGACCGAAACGAAGCTCAACACGCAGCCGCTGTTGAAGATGCTGGAAGCCGCAATCGCCCCCGGCGCCGCCGACCAGCAACGCGCCTCCGGCTGTTACAGCGCCTTGTACGCAGACCTCTCGCCGTACCCAGACCTCGAAGCCTTGCTGGCGGCGATGCGCGTCTTCCTTCCATACTTATAGCGGCGGGTTGCAGGCCCGCTCCCCAGCGCCGTGCCATGGCGATCATCGCAGGCTATCCCGCGCATCGCGTGCTGCTCGACTTTGGCCGGGTGCAGACGCAGCTGTTCGTGGTCGAGCATCTGGAGGCGTTTGTCGACAGCGCCGCGTTGTTGCGCGACGCCGATGCTCCCGAGCCGCCGTACTGGGCACATGTGTGGCCCGGTGCACGCGCGCTCGCGCGCCTGCTCGCCACCCAGGTGGATTGCCACGAGCGTCGCGTCGTGGAGATCGGCTGTGGTTTGGGTCTGGCCGGGCTCACGGCGGCGCTGCGCGGCGCCAGCGTGACCGCGGTCGACACGGCGCACGCTGCGTTGCGGTTCGTGCAGGCGAGCGCACAACTGAATGGCCGCCGCGTCACTCCGTTGCGGACAGACATCTGCCGCGTGGGGATCCGGGGGCGCTTCGACTACTGTCTGGCGGCTGACGCCACGTACGATCCGATGCTGCAAACAGCCCTGGCAGATTTCCTGGCGGCGCATCTGGCGCCCGACGGCCACGCCTGGTGCGCCGAATCGGTGCGCACGTTCGACCGGGGATTCCAGCGCGCCTGTGAGCAGCATGGCCTGCAGGTAACCGAACGTGAGGTGCGCGAGCCCGACGACGGCCGCGAGGTTGCCGTCCGCATCACCGAGGTCAGCTGGAAATTGCAGGTCCATCACTGATCACTGACTACTGCTCACTCGATCACGGCTTCCTCTCAAGTTGCCGCAGGCCTGCAAAACGTAGTACGGCTGTCGCGGGTCGACGGAGGCTTCATGAACGAGCTGCTCGGACTGACGCTCATCGAGCTAACGGAGCGCTTGCGCGCGCGCCGCGTATCGCCGGTCGAGCTGATGGACGCGGTGTTGGCACGCATCGACGCGACGCACCACGACCTCAATGCCGTGGTGGCCATGCGCGACCGCGAGGCGTTGCGCCGCGACGCCGCGGCGGCAGCGGAACGGATCGCGCGTGGCGCGGCGCGGCCGCTCGAAGGCGTCCCGCTCGGCGTCAAGGACCTGCAAGACGCCGAGGGTCTGGTGACCTCACAGGGTTCGCTGCCCTTTCGTGAACGCGTCGCGACACGCGACTCGACGGAAGTGGCCCGCCTGCGTGCCGCGGGCGCCATCGTCGTCGGCAAGACCAACGCGCCGGAGTTCGGCTACACCGCGATCACCAAGAATCTGGTGTATGGGGTCACCCATTCGCCGTGGAACCTCGAGCACACGCCTGGCGGGTCGAGCGGCGGCTCGGCCGCGGCGATGGCGGCGTGTGTGTTGCCGCTGGTCACCGCCAGCGACGGCGGCGGTTCGATCAGGATTCCGGCGAGCTTTACCGGCACCTTCGGCCTCAAGCCGTCGTACGGCCGCGTGCCGCGCGGCCCGTTTGAACATTGGGACTACGGCAGCACGGCGGTGTACGGTCCGCTCACGAAAACGGTGGAAGATGCGGCCCTGATGCTCGATCAGACGGCGGGCCCCTCGCCGTGTGATCCGAGCAGCCTGCCGCACCCGGGCATCTCGTACCTGCAGCGCGTGCGCGAACCGCTGCCTCGCGGCCTGCGCATCGGCTACTCGCCGGATCTCGGGTACGCGATTGTGCAGTCTGACGTCGCGGCGGCGGTGGAAGAGTCGGTCACGGTATTCGAGAAACTCGGCCATCGCCTCGAACGCATCAACGGCGGCCCGCCGCAGCTCGGACGCGAGTGGGGCATGCTGGGGGCATTCGAGTTGGCGGCGCGCCTCTATCCGTTGCTCCCGGAGCATGAGGCAAACTTCGGCCGCCGGTTTCTGTGGGGCGTCAAGATGGGCTGGCACATGACGCCGGAGGTGTGGGGGACGGCCGCCGCACAGCGCGCGCACCTGAACGAGTGGTGTACCGAGGTCTTCGCGCGCGTTGACGTCCTCGTCACGCCGACGGTGCCCTACGACCCGCCGCCGGCGGGCGGGCCGTTTCCCGAAGAGACGGAGGGTCGCAAGCAGATTCTCGCCGGCGTCGCCGCCTTCACCATCCCGTTCAACCTCTCGTGGCATCCCGCAGCGACGGTGCGCGTCGGCCTGTCGCGCCAGCAGTTGCCGATGGGCATGCAGATCGTCGGTCCGCGGCACCGGGACGATCTGGTGTTGCAGATGGCGCGCGCCTTCGAGCGCGAGCGCCCGTGGCATCCGCACTGGCCGACGTCGTGGTGATATGAACAACCACACGACGCCGCTCCGGCAGCTGCTCGACAACAACCGCCGCTGGGCCGCGCAGATGACGGCCCGCGACCCGGAGTTCTTTCGCACCCTGTCACACCTGCAAGCGCCGAAGTTCCTGTGGATCGGCTGCTCCGACAGTCGCGTCCCGGCAAACGAGATCGTCGGCTTGTTGCCCGGCGAGCTGTTCGTGCACCGCAACATCGCCAACGTCGTCACGCACACGGATCTCAACTGTCTGTCGGTGTTGCAGTACGCCATCGATGTCCTGCGCGTCGAGCACATCATCGTGTGCGGGCACTACGGCTGCGGCGGCGTCCACGCGGCGCTGCGCAATGCGCAGCACGGCCTGATCGACAACTGGCTGCGTAACATCAAGGACGTCTATCAAGCGAACCGTGACCGGCTCGACCCCATCGCCGACGAACAGCAGCGGTTGGACCTCCTGTGCGAGCTGAACGTGGCGGCGCAAGCGGCGAACGTCTGCCACACCACCATCGTGCAGAACGCCTGGCACCGCGGGCATCACGTCTCGGTGCACGGCCTGATCTACGGCCTGCACGACGGCCTGTTGCGTGACCTCGGCGTGCGCATCACCGCCCCGGACCACATCGCCCCGATCTATCGCGTCACGTGATCCCCTTTTCCGCGACGCCTTGACCCTCGTCATGGTTCGCGCCAGTCTGGCGCCCCAAGCGAGGCCGCCGCATGAGACTCGGACGCTACGAAAACCCTTACAAGTGGGAGGGTCTGAGACACCCATGCTTGGGGACGACATACAGAGTGCCATTGTACAATATTAACGTGACTTGACATATATGTGTGATGCTGCACAATATGCTCCATATGCCGCATCCGCGCCATACGCAGATCGACATCCACGCCACGCCCTACTACCACTGCATCAGCCGCTGCGTGCGCCGGGCCTTTC
>Ga0335070_10005388_pt1 | contig 15018 bp, 14 predicted proteins | sample Lox_Sample_13_FD_206722 | JGI IMG/M metagenome (GOLD analysis project Ga0335070, IMG submission 206722) | Soil microbial communities from Loxahatchee National Wildlife Refuge, Florida, United States - Lox_Sample_1.3 | ecosystem: Environmental > Terrestrial > Soil > Wetlands | place: USA... | reverse complement strand
GGGTGGAGGCACCTTAAGGAATATTTTGAAAAGGCAAAAGTTTCCTTGAAGCTGGTTGAACAGGCGGGTCTGATAATTCCAAAAACAAATGGAAGCGGGTCTTTTTACGACAGGTTCCGGGGAAGATTAGTTTTCCCTATTGAGGATGTCGGTGGTAAAGTTGTTGCCTTTGGAGGCAGGATTCTCGGGGATGGCGAACCTAAATATTTGAATACTTCCGAATCACCCGTATACATCAAGGGGAAAAATCTCTATGGTCTGAACCGAACGAAGGAAGACATTCGCAAGAAAGGATACGTCATCCTTGTCGAAGGGTATTTTGATTTAATCACCCTATGGGATTCAGGCATCAGGAATGTTATTGCCACACTCGGGACGGCGCTGACACGGGACCATGTTGATCTTATAAGGCGGTACACTGGGCAGGTGGTTGCGGTATTCGATCCTGATGTTGCGGGTAAAAAGGCCCTGGCGCGGAGTATTGAACTGTTTCTTTCCGGGAATGTGCGTGCAAAGGCCGTAGTGCTTCCGGATGGTTATGATCCGGATAAATATGTAACAACGTATGGAAGAGAAGCCTTCATGGCGATTATAGACCGCGCTCAGTCTATGGTCGACTACTATATTGAAAATTTTATCGGAAAAGTAGCCACCGTCGAGGAAAAAAGGGATGCTCTGAAAGAAGCCCTCTCTTTTATTATCAATATTGATGGCATAAATGAGAGGGAGTTGTTCATAAAAAGAGTGTCGGAAAAGTTAGGTTTAAATCAGGAACTTTTGATGAAAGAAGTTAATCAGGCATTAAAAGTAGCGAGCGGAAAAACGACAGGAACATCAACAGAACGGGACATGGAAATTGACATAGTAGAGTTAAGCCTTATACATATCATGCTGGAATACCCTCGTAAGATTCCTGAAATTTGCCAAGGGGATATCCTCGATTATTTTATGAGTGCAAATTTAAAATCACTCGCAGAAAAACTGAAAGATTCCTTTGAAAAGGAAGGTTCGGCAGGTTTTGATACATCTATTTTCATACAGAACATTGACAATGAAATTATTAAACAGAAGATGCTTAAAAAGATGATCGATGAAAATCCCTATGATGAAGGGATTGTAAATCGCGTTATCATGGATGCGATGAAACAGATTAAACGGAAGTGGTATAAAGAAAAAAGCGGGATTTTGAAAACGGCAATTAGAAAGGCTGAGGAATCCGGTAATAATGAATTGTGTAAAAAACTTTTAGAGGAAAAAGAAAGATTATTAAGGGAAGAAAAAACATTATCATAAAAGGAATATATTTTTTATTTTGAATAAGGCGCCTGGAGAAAACATATGGGAAAAGAAATAGAATCAGAAGAATTTAAAAAGTTGGTGTCATTGGGCGAATCGAAAGGGTTTTTAACCTATGATGATGTTAATGATTTGCTGCCTTCTGATATCGTATCTTCCGATCAGATAGATGATATCATCATGCTCTTCGGTGAGAAAAATATAGATATTATTGATACGGACAAAGGGGAAAAGCTTGTCGTTAAGAAGGTTACGGATGAAAGGATGGCGGTTAAAGAAGAAGATATTCTTGATCTGATGGCTACTGTCGGAAAGACCGGCGATCCGGTAAAGATGTACCTTCGTGAGATGGGGCTTGTATCCCTGCTCTCCAGGGAAGGAGAAGTCGAGATCGCAAAAAAGATCGAAGAGGGAGAGAAGGAGGTTATGGACTCCATCTTTGGTATAGCAGCATCAGTTAAGGATGTGGTGGACATTGGAGTAAAATTGAAGAGCGGTGACGTCCGCATAAAGAGTATTGTAGCCAATCTTGAGGATGAAGATGGTTTTGTTGAAGAAGATATGCATAAGGAGCGGGTCTTAAAGCTGATTGACAGAATAACTGCTTTAGACAGGAAGAATGACAACCTTAAGAAAAAGCTTAAATCAAAGAACATTAAGAAGAAAGAAAAAAGTGTTGCCGAGGAGGAACTTGAAAAAAATACGAAAAACATTATTCGCCTGTGCAGAAAAGTCAAGTTTAGTAAACGGCAGATAGAAAGAATGGTCTCGAAGCTCAAGAATTATGTGGCGGAGGGAGAAGAAGCGGAAAATAGAATAAGCAGATGTAAGGAAGAAACTGGATTGACCATTAAGGAGATGGAAAAAGCATGGGCGAGAGTGAAGAAGTTACCTGCCAGCCGTGTAATAGATAAAGATACAAGAATATCTATACAGAAGTTAAAAGAATGTGAAGCTGCTATAAAGGAGGCAAAAAAGAAGGCAGCCGTAATTGCTCAAGAAACGGAACTTTCTTTCTCAGCTTTGAAGAAGGTGGTAACCTCCATTGAGAAGGGGGAAAGAAGGGCGGAGAGAGCTAAGAGAAAACTGGTTGAAGCAAATCTCCGGTTGGTTGTCAGCATTGCCAAAAAGTATACGAGTAGAGGATTACAGTTTCTGGATCTGATTCAGGAAGGGAATATCGGTCTGATGAAGGCTGTTGATAAATTTGAATATCAACGGGGATATAAATTTTCTACTTATGCTACATGGTGGATCAGACAGGCAATAACGAGGGCGATTGCTGACCAGGCAAGAACCATTAGAATTCCCGTGCATATGATTGAAACAATAAACAAACTGATTAGAACGTCGCGTTACCTGGTGCAGGAATTGGGCAGGGAACCTAATCCTGAGGAGATTGCGAATAAGATGGAGTATCCTCTGGAGAAAGTGAGGAAAGTTTTAAAGATTGCCAAAGAACCCATATCCCTGGAGACGCCTATAGGCGAAGAAGAGGATAGTCATTTGGGTGACTTTATAGTTGATAAAAAGATTATCTCTCCTTCGGAAGCCACAATAAGTATGAATCTTGCGGAGCAGACGAGAAAAATATTATCGACATTAACGCCGAGAGAAGAAAAAGTGCTTAGGATGCGATTTGGAATCAGCGAAAGAGTCGATTATTCATCGGAGAGGGAAAAAAGTCATTTAGAGATCAACAGGGAGCGAAACAAACAGATGGAAACGAACACGGTAAGGAAATTAAGAAACCCGTCAAGGAGGAAAGTATTCAGGCCTGCGGTGAAATAAATATTGACAGGAATTGAGTAATAAGTATAAAAATTACATTCGCGCCTGAGATATTAGTTCCATCAAAAATGAAGGGCCCATAGCTCAATTGGAAGAGCCACCGGCTCATAACCGGTAGGTCCCTGGTTCGAACCCAGGTGGGCCCATCATATAATTCGAAGGCCAAAAGGTCGGGTATACCGAGCAAAGGTCAAGTTGCATTATGTTTTGTAGAAACTCTTACCAAAGTAAGGATTGTATGTGTTACGAAAAGATACCTGCAAATAATTCAATAGGGGATCAGAAAAGAAATATCCTTAGAGAAAATGCACCACATGTTGGTGCATTTTTTTTGGTATATGTTTGATTCCGGAGATGTATTTGCAGCCGTGACCACCAGTCATTTAAGTTAGGACGAAAGGGAAGATTCTTGGACAAACAATTAGCATATTTAATTGAGCTTCAAAAACTCGATCTGAGCCTGGACAAGATAACTGTTAAAAAAAGAGAACTGCCTGAAAAGATTGCTCAGATGGATGAGGACTTTGTAAAACACACTGCAAGTATGGATGAAAGCAAAAAGAAATTTGACGAATTGAATAAGCGCCATGGTGAAAAGGAAGATAAGCTAAAAAGAGGAATCGAGGCCCTTAAGAAAACAAAGGAACGTCTTCTCGATGTTAAGACAAACAAGGAATATCAGGCAATCTTAAAAGAGATTGAGGTGATGGAAAATGAAAACAGCGAGACTGAAGATGAAATTATCTCCACATTAGAGGAATTAGATCAGGCCAGGGTTGGATTAAAATCAAAAGAAAAGGATTTTAATGCTTATAAATTACAGTATGAAAAGGAAAAGAAAAGGATAGAAGAAGAGATCAGTCAGCTTGAGATTGATTTCTCAGATTGTATGCAAACGAGTAATAATCTAAAAAAACAGATCCGTAATGAACTTCTTAAAAAATACAATACCATCAAAGGTAAAAGAAATGGCTTAGCTGTAGTATCGGTATGGAAAGAAGTGTGTGGCGGTTGCCATATGAATATCCAACCTCAACTATATATTGAATTACAAAGATCTGCGGAGTTGCTGTACTGTCCGAACTGCAACAGAATTATATATTGGTTTAATCAGGATAAAACCAATGGCTGACTACTTCATGAAAACCTTATGAATATTACTCAGCCGGCAGTCATCGGGCAGGCTGTCCAGCTTATAGTATGTATAATTTGCATAATTTTACGAGGATATAATGGCTGATCTTTCTTTAAATCTTTATACTGATGGGGCATGCAGGGGAAACCCGGGCCAGGGCGGTGCTGGAGCCGTTCTGATGGATGACGGGGGGAATATTTCCGCTGCCAAAAAAAAATCATTGGGGTTATGTACAAATAATATTGCTGAGTATAAAGCACTGATTCTTGGCTTGGAAGAGGCACTAAACAGGCGTTGCCGAAAATTGCGTATCTTTCTTGATTCAGAGCTTCTGGTTAATCAGATCAACGGTAAATATAAAGTGAAAAATGAGAACCTTAAGATACTGATGAATGATGTGAGAAAATTACTATCCTGTTTTGATAGTTATACTGTGGAGCATATAGATAGAAGTAAAAATCAATTAGCTGACAGGCTTGCCAATGAAGCCATTGATGAGGCGCTCTAATATATATCTAAACACGAAATTCCAAATACACAATCCTAAGCAAATTTATAAAACTAATATTGAACACGGCAGCGAACCTGATTCCCTCGGCTTACCACGGGGCAAGCGAACGAATGAGGAACATGATTGTTCCTCATTGATCGTAGATTCTTCGCAGTTTGCTGCAGAGAGTTTCAAATCCGAAACATTTTGGATATTCAGGTTTCATACTTAGGATTTCCTCATTTGATATTTGGCCTAAAATATACTAAAATACAAAACAAATAAGCTTCAATGGTTGTTTTAAGGTGTTGGAGCAGATCAGATGATCGCCGACCTGATTTTATGAGTCGGAGGAAAGTCCGAGCTCCACAGGGCAGGATGGTCGCTAACGGCGACTGGGGGTGACCCTAAGGAAAGTGCCACAGAAAATATACCGCCTGCCATTGGCAGGTAAGGGTGAAAAGGCGAGGTAAGAGCTCACCAGTTTTCCGGGTGACCGGGAAAGCTTGGTAAACCCCATCCGGAGCAAGACCGAATAGGAGAACATCAAGAGCTGCCCGCTCGACGTTCTCGGGTAGTGTCGCTTGAGGCAGCAGGTAACTGTTGTCCCAGATGAATGATCATCACCGCCTTTAGGGTGACCAGAAGGCGGCAACAGAACTCGGCTTATGATCTGGTCCGACACCTATTAAATCCATCGGACACTGGCATACAAAATAACATGATACAGTTTATTTTGCTTTTTACTATCATCCTGGGTTTGACAAGTGATGGCATTGCCTATAATGCGAATCAGTTTTTGGAAGAGGCGGATATGTATCTCAGAGATGGGCAGTATCTCGAAGCATTAAAAGCCTATCAAGACATCTCGGACCTTTCCCCTGATCCCGAAATGAAAGCCAGGGCAGAACTCAAGATGGGAGATATTTACAGCGAATTCCTGAACGATCGTGAACGGGCACTGGAAAGGTATACTGTTGTTATAAAAAAATACGGGAGCAGCAAACATGCAGCGAATGCATATTTTAATTCCGGAATGATCCTATATGAAAAAAACAGGTATAAAGATGCCCTACATCAATTCAATATGTACATCAAGAAATATCCCAACGGGTATAGAAGAGAAGCTGCAGAATTTATGGTTGAAATATGTTCGAAGCCCCCTCCCACAGTAAAACAAAAAAAAACACCTTTTAAAAAAGCAAAAGACGGGGTTATCAGAGTCTTGATTATGGCTGGTATCAGGGATGTCCATGTGGATTCGCCATCGTGGTTTGAAGTAAGAGACGGCGATGAGAGAGAAACTCTGATCAAAGTTCGAGCGGCTACCATAGGCATTTCGGGAGGAGTTATAAGGCTGAATGACAGGGAAATACCGCAGGAAAGACTGGTTATTGTTCCGTCTGATAATATGCTGAGTTTAGGGAGTGATTCATTCAAAGGTAAATTTAAGCTCCAGAGGAATACCGATGATAGGCTGGTTATCGTTCCGACTAATGACTACGATCCAGGTCTGAAAGGAAATCCTTACAGGGGGAAGATCAGGCTCCAAAAGAATAAGAGCGGCGGTATGGATGTGATTAATGTCCTGGATGTGGAAGAGTATCTTTACGGTGTCATCCCGAAGGAAATGTCTCCTCAATGGCATCCGGAGGCATTGAAGGCCCAGGCAATTGCCGCGAGGACGTTAGCCCTCGAGCAAAAGGAAAAGAGTAAAGACAGGGACTATGACATTGTTGCTGCCACTACATTCCAGGTTTATGGAGGGTCGGGGGTAGAATCGGGGAGGTCCAACCAGGCTGTGGACGAAACAAAAGGGATGGTGCTTCTTTATAACGGTCAACTTGCACTCGCGTATTTTCATGCGAACAGCGGCGGGATGACGGAAGATGCGAAACGTGTGTGGAGCACCGATGTTCCCTATCTTAAGACGGTTTGGGATGGTTATAGCATGAAGGCCCCAAATTGTTTGTGGACACTGTATCTGAGTCTCGATAAAATCAAAAATGCTCTAAATAGTAATGGCTTTGAGATAGGATCGATCGAAAAGCTTGTCCCTGTTGAAGTCAGCCCTTCGGGCAGAATAATGAAGATCAAGATATTCCATAGTGGGAAAGAGGCAATACTGAATGGTAATGACTTCAGGACCAGAATTGACCCTACGTTGATCAAGAGCACCTTATTTACAATAGTAAAGGAAGGGGATGAAATCCGCCTGGATGGACGAGGATACGGGCATGGTGTCGGTATGAGTCAGTGGGGTGCTAACGTTATGGCCAACGAAGGATATTCCTATAGTGATATCCTGAAACATTACTATCAAGGTGTGGAGATCAGATGACCTTTTGATTTTAAGTTAATCTCTAGGTCAGTCTACTACTGATTGATTTCCGAATATATTTTTTCTATAGTTTCTATAATATTGCTTGATTGAGTAATTGGCCTGCCAATGGCAATGAAGTCAGTTTCCATTCTGACTGCTTCTTTCAAGGAAGAAATTTTAACTTGATCATGTCTGTCCTGATACCATGCAGGTCTTATTCCTGAACAGATCTTCTTTAACGGGTTATCCTGGAGATAATTCAAGTCTTTGACAGAACAGAAGATATATTCGTAACTATTCATTAGAGCGATATTTGAAAAAGCCTTCACAATATCTTCTGCAGTTCTTTCATAGATCCATTTCACTTCTAAATCTGTGAAGGAAGTAAGTATCGTTACACCTGCGAGATGCTTTAAAAGACCGGCGTTCTTGGGCCTGAAGTTCGATGCGCAATGAATTGTTACGATATCTGCACCCGCATCAATCAATTTACTGATGCCGTTTTCCATTGTGGAAGGAATGTCATGAAGCTTCATGTCGGCCATAACTTTTAGCTTATATTCATTCCTCAGACGTGAGATGATATTTATGACATCACCGCTGTACAAGATGTCGCTGACCTTAATTCCCCATATCATGCCTTTATCAATGGCTTTTGAAAGGCTGCTAAACCACCCCTTTTCTTCAGCATCTTGAAAACTTAATCCGTCCACAGCCACAATGATTTTCGGAACCATAATCTTCTCCTTATTTAGTTTAAGTAATAACACTCGTTGACAAACTTCGAGAAATTTTAGGTCTAGAAAATATATCGGTATGTTTAAATATTGTCTTTAATTTCATAGTTTATTATTGACATACATGTATGCTTTACTTATAATCCACACGCAAAATACTTGTTAAATCAACGTGTTCAAATAATAATTTTTTATTATATTTCTTACAAATAAATTAATAACAATATTAAGTTGACATTTTGGGGAGTAATGTAAAATCTCTTTATTTGTAAAAATCTTTTACTCTTGAAACATATTTTTAAATAAAAAAAATACTATAAAAGATCGAATGGAGGTTACTTTACTTATTCATTAAATACAAAATAAATATGCTTACTCTCGTCCTCTTGAATTCAAATACCACTACACAAGGAATCGGGTCCAACCTATTAACCTTCAGGGTTTTGGTAAGCCCCCTAGCAAGGAAATCATGGTAACCCTATTCATGATCTACGATTTCATTATCAGTCCATTTGTAAGAGTAAGAATAATGAGACGCAGTTTAGGAAACCTAAAGTTGCTGAGGATTGAAAATTTAGACATAGGGCATAGAATGTGATCACCATGTAAAATTGGAATCCGTACACCTAATGTCAAAGTATGCAGGGTTACTAAATTGCCTCCCAGAATAAGATGAAGACGGACCGATTCTGAGGATTAAAGATTATAATTAAATGAACCGATAACTATAAGGAATATCTATGTCATTTTTTCACCAAACGTTTCAGGCAGCAAATGTTTAAAGTCTCATTCGCCGATTGATATGCAGGAAGGATTGGGGTCATCTTTATTATTGAGGGATGCCAGGGAGTCCGAAAATGAAGAACATAAAATTGGTTGTGAAAAATGATTCTATATCAGGAGACAGTGGAGAACTGAAGGAAGAATCACAAGTTTGGCCAATGGCTGGTTTGTCTGTGGGTAGTTTCATTCAATTAATTTCCATGGATCAACAAACCTGTATTTTGGAAGTTTATCACAGCATAAATAAGAAGGGAGCTTTTTATTTTATTGAAGGTTCACTTTATAATGCTATTTGCGGTGACCTTGAAGGTGAAGAAGCCGCTATGGAAATGATTTCTTGGGAGAAGGTAAGAATTAATATTAATAGTAATTTGAATATAAATGATGTTGCAAAAAAAATACAAAAGGGGCTTATGTCTCTTTTGATGGAAAGTTCGAGGCGCAAGGATGAATCGGATTGGGACCATAATCTTAAAGGGTCAGCAGAGATTACTGAAAAAGAAAAAAATGATCCCAACACTGTGGCCTTACCGTACGATAAGAAAAAGGATAGTGACGATGAAATATTTAAATTGAAGATAGATGAATGTATGGAAATATGTAAAGGGGACATCGGAAAAGCGCTAATTTCAGTGAGCGTGATGTCTATGACCGACGGAAAGGCCTTGGGTGAATATAATTCAGATCCTGAAACCGTATTTCTCTTTAATGAAATTACGAATTATATGAAAGGAATATTAGAAAAAAATTCATCTGAAGCACTGGGGAGATATTACATAGTGGATCTTTTAAAAGATAACAAAATGCTTCTTTCTCTCCTTTGCGGCAAATACGAATATCAGTGGGGCATAGTATTCGACAGTACAGAGGTGCAGCTTGGTCTTCTCTTGAACGTAATTATACCAAAAATAACCAAAGTTTTTGAAAATGCTATATCCATACCGGGGCATGGTAGTAGTTCAGGCTAAGGGGTCCATAATAAATAGAGGGCTTTAAGTTAAGTGCAGAAGAAGGCTATAATTAGCGAATGGATTTTGTCATGCATGTTTTTAAACTGCTATAATGGCAGATGAAAAGTATCTTATGTTCACTTAAGGATTTTTTATAATTCTGTCAAATTTTTAAAGGAGAAAAGAATCATGAAGGGGGGAGGATAAATTAAGGACAACGGTTGGCTTAGGTTTCGAGGAGGTTAAAACATCGTGAAAAGGAGGAAAAAAATGAACATACAGAAATTAAATGATTGTCTAGAGAACTTGAAACGAGATCTAGGAGAAGGTCTTATTGCATCAAGCATCATTACGACGTCTGATTGTCAGACGATAGCTGCGACAGAGAAATCGAGTCCTGTGACAGCCTCCATTTTTGGTGAGGTCACGAATTTTATTCAGAATGCGCTTTCGAAGGGGCCTTATCCGCAACTCGGGAAGTTTTATTATATGGATCTTGTGGGGAATAAGGGCCTTATCTTCATTCCTCTTGGTGACTACCAGTGGGGAATATCGATTGATACAAAGAAGTGCAAACTCGGGCTTCTCCTGAATATTATCTTACCTACAATGATTGCCAACTTTGAAGAGGCAGTCACATCTTAAAGACCTGAGGAGGTAGCAATGGGAGAGAAATTAGTCCGTATATTTGAGATTGTTACAGAACAAGCCGGCTTTAAAGGAAGGTTGGAGCTTGCAAACAAAGTAGGCATGACAATGGCTCAGGCCGCAGAGATGAAAGATACGGATGAGCTTGTGAAGAAATTAAAGGCTGCGGCAAGTGAAATAATCGATAAAGGATTATAATAGCTTTATAGTTAAGAAAGTTCTATAAGTAATCTAGGTATGATCCCTAGGGCACACCCAGGATCTAGTCTGAAGAAATCCTCTGGGGAATATTTGCCTATAGATTATATAGAATTGAGAAAGGTCTTTACCCATATCCTGTCTGACGCCGCTTTGTGTGGCGTAGACAGGTGGGAAGGGCTGGTAATGTAATAAGGGAACGCCGTTTTTATAAAACGGATATATAGAAGATGTATTAATAATGAAACTGTGATATGCATCTACATTACCGCGCAGCCTGCCTTTGAGCTGACATTGGATAAAGTGAGGTGCATGGTATCAGGAGACCTATCCTGAATAGATTTTCACTACTGGGTGTAAGGCAGGGTGACTATTCATGTACCGCAATCGGATAGTAAATAAAGTATGAATTTAGCACTGGGTGGGGAACAGCTCGACAAGATATATGATACCATGAAGTCGAGCCTGATTGAAATTGGTGTAGAGACTGCACTGTTACTTGACACGGCTGGAAATGTGATAACATCGGTTGATGATGGTAGTGACAGGCATGATGTGTATTCTTTAGCAGCTCTCGCTGCCGCCAATTTTAGTGCAATGCGCAGTATGGCGAAAATTGCAGGGGAGGAAGAGTTCTCGCTTCTGTTTCACAGGGGACAAAAGGAAAATATATATTTAAGTGCAGTAAGCGATGATTTTTTGTTATTCGTAATTTTTAATAATGAAATGCCTTTGGGGCTGCTCAGGTTGAAAGTTGCAAAGGTTATTGGGGAGCTGATTGGTGTATTAATCACTAATTCTTCTTTGTAAGCATGAAGACAGTGCTCTTACACTGCGAATTTATTTAATAAAAATGTTCTGGTTAGGAGGAGGGATACGATTTGGCTTTTATAAATCTGAAAGATAAGTTGATACAGGCCAAAATAGTATACTATGGTCCCGGCAAAGGCGGCAAAACGACGAATTTAGAGTACATTTACAATAAGTGTAGAGAGCAGATAAATTCTAAAATGGTTACTATAAAGACGGAAGGCGACCGGACTTTATTTTTTGATTTTTTCCCTTTTGACATAGGCAAAATAGAAGGATATGACGTAAAAATACAGTTATATACTGTACCGGGACAGGTAAAGTATAATTCAACAAGACGCCTAGTATTGAAAGGTGTCGATGGGATTGTGTTTGTTGCGGATTCTGCAGAGGAACGAAGAAATGCGAATATACTCTCTCTGAAAAATCTGCAAGAAAATCTGACCCTTTACAAAAAGAACATATTTGAAATACCCTTGATAATGCAATATAATAAAAGAGATATAGGTGAGGAAGGAATTCCTATTTTGAATTTAGAAACGATGGAGAAAGACCTTAATAGTGATTTAAAGGTGCCGTCCTTTGAAGCAAGTGCTCTGAAAGGTGATAATGTGATTCCGACCCTTAAGAAAGTAATATCGGCAACGATGGCTTCTTTGGAGAAAGAACTGAAATAGGAGCTAGGAAAATGGAAATATATAAGGAATCCCCATTCATTCGCGGCATAGAAAGCCGCCTGGATGCAATTTTCGAATCGGACAATAAGCGGCCTGAGCAGGCAGAAGCTGATATACATAATCTTAAAAAAGATGATCCCCTCAAAGAGGTAACCATCGAGCCAGATGTCTCTGATATAGGAAAAGATACCAAAAGCGATAAGGCGACAGACGCAGCGCAATCTCCATTTCTTCGCGGCATAGAAAGCCGCCTGGATGCAATTTTCGAATCGGACAACAAGCGGCCTGAGCGTGCAGAAGTTGATATACCTAATCTTAAAGAAGATGACCCCCTGAAAGAAGTGACTGTTGGCACCGACATTTCTGAAATTGACCAAGCTGATGACAAAAAGAGTTTTAAGATCGATAATGCGATAGAATCAAAGCCATCTCAACTGCTGCAAGGAATAGACAATCGCCTTGATGCCATTTTTGGGGCAGAAATTTCTGGGATGCATCATCTTGTAGAAGATCCTCTGCGAGAAGTAGCAATGGAAACTGATGTTTCTGATACGCATCAGGACAATGGTAAAACAGATTCTAAGATTGATGAGGCTATAGACATGACTGCAGAACCCTCAGTCGGTCATGAAGAAGAAAACAAAATTATCTTAGGGGATAGTAATATGCCTGATCATACAGAAGAAGCCGGTGTTCATGATATTACAGGGACTGAAAGCCTGAAGAAGACTGCAGCAGAGACTGAATCGTCAAGAGAAAGAGATAACAAGGTAGAGCGCTTTGAACAACTATTCGAAGAATTAGTTACTTCCACTTCAATATGGTATTCACCTCTAAAAGACCTGAAAAGTACGGTCCTTTCGATTGAATGGGAATTGACTGATGATATCATGGATAAATTCGATAAAGAGGTAAATAAATTAATTAACTTATTTGCAGAGGATAACATTATTATTGGGTTTCTCAGGATACTCCGCTTCTTGGGGAGATACATCAAAATAAAGGGTATTGAAGCTCATTATGTTTCTATAAAATTACTTCTTTCCATATACGATGATCTTGAAAGAGTGTTATTAACCAGAGAGATGACGGAAGAAAAGAAACAAGCAATCCTTGCTGAAAATATTGGAAAATATCGAGAATGGGTGGAAACGGTGGACCTTGCAATGCCCGGGGAAGATACATGGGCCGGAAAAGAAACGACTTCACTGGATGTGAAAAAGAGTCTTCCTGAAGGGCAAAAAATGGATGATGTAATTGAGCCGATCATTGTATCCAAAATGAAGGAGATAGCTATGGAAGAAACTGTACGTCCATCCAAAGATGAGGTAACGTCTTTAGATTCCGTCTCCGGAATGACTCCGCATGAGGCCTTTGCTTACGCTTTGGATGAAATAAAGAAAGTAATAAGTTCTGAATTCAGTGCACTAAAAGCAGAATTAAAATTGTGGAGGCAGGGCCAATAAATATAGTTGAGCCCGTCGCCACAGGTATTATCAATTATTATAAATATTGAGGTTACATAACTTTTCTAAATGAAGTCGATATAATTTCTATGGAGCGTAGAGCATGATTGTATTCTGTGAAGAATGTGGAGAAAAATATATAATAGAAAATAGTGAGATCAAAGAGAAAGTGATCATGTTCAATTGCAGGATTTGCACGGACACCATAAAAGTTTCAGTACCTGACAACATGGTTGTGGCTCCGGCGAATAATGAGGAAACCAGGAACTGACGTGATAACCTGTACCCATGTCTAATTTCATAAAGCTGAATTGAAAAACCGCTATCCAAAGAAAAGACAGCGAAATGGCCATTAAAAATGAAGCATCAGCTTTATTTCATGAAAAGCAAGATCTGGATAATTTTCTGTCAAGTTTGAAAGCCATCCGTTTGCCTGGTGATATTATGCAGGGAAGAGGTGCGGTTAATGCTGAGGCAGAAAAAAGTTCGCTGGTAGTCGGTCTGGGTAGATCGCTATATTTGATCCGTGAAAAGGAAGAAACGGACATTTTTTTATCCCATGTAATAGCCGTAAAACCTCCTGATGAAGTTATAAAAGAGAAAGCTGTACCCGTAACGGAGGCAGACGAACAGTCACCGGTATCTGATGATTTGTCAGGGTATTATAAAACAGAAGAGAGTCAGTTCCAGTCTTATAGAGAGGATCAGCCATCTGAGGATGAACAGGAGAAAATTGTAATAGCTACACGGTCAAAAGAAGATATGCAAATATCTTTCACTTTGCCTGAAGATAAGAGAGCAGCCGAGGAGAGTTCATTTGGCGATAAGGATAGGAAAGAAGAGCAGCTTCAAACAGGTGACCAAGATCGTAAGGACAAATCCGTTTTTGTGCAAGAACCGCCTGGGTTAGCTCAGGTACAAAAAGATGCAGCTCAGATGTATGATATTGCCAATGTGCCGCCGTCTGCTAAGGTTGAAATTGCGGCACAAGCCGTCATTGAGAAATCCAAACAGATCGCTAGAATTGCGCTAGAAAAACCCGCTGCGAAAAAGATTGAGAGACCGGGGAAGATAATCCCTGAACCTGCGAAAAAGAAAAGCAAACATCTCTCTTGGGGTACCAGTATGTTATTAGTCCTCTTACTGGTCGTTGTTGTCGTGATGCAGGGTTATCTTTGGATGTATCCTGAAGCGGGGTATCAAACAATAGAATGGATGCATTCTAATTTCCCCATGATGGATCAGCTTTTAGGAGTTGAGAAAGTCCAGAAGCAGGATATCATAACCGACCAGGTTGAATTCATCAACGTGAGACAGCACTTTGTAAAGAATGAATCATTGGGAAACCTCAGGGTCATAGAAGGAGAAGTTGTAAATCTAGCAGATTTTCCCATCGCAAAAATAAAGGTCATGGGTGAGCTGTTTGATTCTAATGATGCGTTGCTTGCTGCACGGATATCTTATTGTGGTAATATTCTCCAGGATGAAACGCTTAGCAGGTTCAAAGAAGAAGAAATCCGATCGATTCTATCTGTTTCTTCGGGTGGCGATTCGTTTGTCAACAAAATATTACCTAAGGGACAGATCCCGTTTATGATTGTGTTCACTCACGAACCACCGGGTGTAGCCAAAGCTACCGTTACGACCATTGGGGCTGAAAGGATTTCACCATGATGCCTTTTGAAAAAGTTCTTTCTAAGCGATAAAACCTTCA
>Ga0335070_10005387_pt1 | contig 15018 bp, 15 predicted proteins | sample Lox_Sample_13_FD_206722 | JGI IMG/M metagenome (GOLD analysis project Ga0335070, IMG submission 206722) | Soil microbial communities from Loxahatchee National Wildlife Refuge, Florida, United States - Lox_Sample_1.3 | ecosystem: Environmental > Terrestrial > Soil > Wetlands | place: USA... | reverse complement strand
CATCATTGAGACCCAGCCGCCGGTGGATATCAGCGAACTCATCGGCAAGTACGCCTTTGGAGATCTGAAGAAATAGCATTCATCCAAGACGACGGACGGGGTGTCCCATGAAGAGACTGGTCAGCGGGATCAGCGTGGTGCTGGTAGTTGGTTTCCTTATTCCGGCACATGCGGCAACACCACTTGCTACAGTAGAGGTCAATGTCAACAAGGTGCTCGATGTATTGCGCAACCCAGCCCTCAAACCGGAGTCGGCGAAGGAGATCAAGAAGGAAAAACTTGTGGCGATCTACGAACAGATGTTCGATGAGATCGAACTTTCCAAGCGGACCCTCGCGCGCAACTGGAATACGCTGGACATGGCTCAGCGCCAAGAGTTCGTCCAACTCTTTCGCCAGGTGCTGGAAAAGGCCTACATAGACAAAATTCTTTCATACACCAACGAAAAAGTTGTCTTCGATAAGCAAACCATCCTCTCGGAAAACCAGGCCGAAGTCCAGACGAGGATTATCACCGCCTCCAAGGAAATCCCGATTTCCTACAGAGTGATCCTGAAGGACGGCACCTGGAGGGTATACGACGTGGTCGTAGAGGGAGTGAGCCTGGTCCAAAACTACCGCAGCCAGTTTAACGAAATCCTGGCCAAGAACCCCCCCAAAGAGTTGCTAGAGATCCTGCGAAAAAAGGTGAAGGAGTCATAGATTTCAGGGGCTCAGAGCCGGAGCCGTCAGGCAACTGCCAGACTTCAGGCCCACCTTCTGGCAGCAACGGTCAACGACGTTCCCACCGAGACCTGCTTGTCCGTGAGTACTCATGAGGGGGTATCCCTGCTATGAAAACTGCCCCAGGTTTCCTTGTTCTTGCCGCTGTTCTCGCCTTGGGCTGTGCCCACAACCCGGCCTCTGTTTCTCCCCGTTCGCCAGCAGTTCCGTCAATGCAACCCCAGCCGGTCAGGGTCGCTACAAATTTGGAACAGATCCCGCTGAAGCCCGGGGCGGTGCCGGTGAACTCAGGGCACAGCAACCTCGGGGACGAGACAAATCTCGACTACATGGATGAGGGAGGTGGGGAACAAGCGGTATCGATCCCAGATCCCCTGGAGCCTTTCAATCGGGCTATGTTTCACTTCAACGATAAGCTCTACTTCTGGGTGCTCAAACCGGTAGCGCGAGGATACAACGAGATCATGCCCGAGGGCGCCCGGATTTCGGTGCGGAACTTCTTCTCTAACGTGACCTTTCCTATCCGCTTCGTCAATTGTCTGCTCCAGGGGAACTTCAACGGTGCGGCCATAGAGCTGTCCCGCTTCACCGTAAACACCCTCCTCGGGTTCGGCGGCCTTTTCGATCCCGCATCGAGCGAGGAAATGAAGCTCGTGAAGCAAGATGAGGACTTCGGCCAAACCCTGGGCGTCTACGGCATGGGCCAGGGCATCTTTCTTACCTGGCCGTTCTTCGGCCCCTCAACCGCCCGGGATACGGTGGGCCTCGCAGGGGATTGGTTCCTGGATCCGGTGACCTATCTCACCCCCTGGTACGTGCCCTACGGCGTGAAGAGCTACGACCGGGTGAACGAGGTGTCCCTGAGAATCGGCGATTACGAGGCCCTCAAGGAGGCGGCTATCGATCCCTACCTTGCGCTCCGCGACGCCTACCTCCAGTATCGGCAGAAGAAAGTGGAAGCGCGAGGGGCGAGAACCATCGAAGGGAAGCAGGAGCTACCGCCCGGGCCTCCGTGACGAGGCCGTAAGGGGGGGATGCGTCCGGTGCCTTGCAGAAGCCGGGGCAGGCGACTTTGCCCCGGCTCTGGCCGAGGCTATGAGGGATGGTCGAGAGGGGTCGGGAACAGAGCGGGAAACCTAACCGCTTGAGGGCCGCCTGCGGCCAAGTTCAAGGCCGGGTGAAGGGAGGAAGAGGTGGGCTGCTTCATTCTGAAGTCCTCGCCTCCAGAGCCATCTTGATCTTTCTCTTGAGCTCGCTGAGATCAAAGGACTTCACCACGTAGAAGTCCGCGGCGATGGATTTCATGTCCTCCTTGAAGGTATCGTACGCCGTGGAGAGAATGACAGGGAGGTCATAGAATTTGTTGCGTATGTCCTGGAGCAGATCGAGACCGTCGTAGTCCACCATCTTGATGTCCAGTACCACCAGATCGGGGCGCTCTCTGTCGATCCGCTCGAGCAGACGATAGCCTCCCTCGGCGGTGATCACGTCGTAGCCCTCTTCCCGGAGCTCCTCGGAGTAGAGGAGCCGGATGTGTTCCTCATCATCAACAACCAGTATCTTTGCCATTATCCATCCTCCAGCCCCAGAGCCGCGTGGTCCACTCCACTGGGATCATCCGTTCACTGCCTTCCGTGCCAATCTGCAGCCAGGTAAGATTTCATTTCCTCGAAGATCATGCACTCGTTCTCGATGTACTCCTCAGCCTGCTGGATCGACATCCGTTCCGTTTTCTTGACGAAGGAGAGGCTCTTGCCGTGAAAGATGGGGAGCAAGGATTCCAAGAGAGTCTGACGATCAATGCCTTGGTTCCTGTGGGCAACGGCGTAGCGAAACACGATCCTCGCCCACAACTCCGAGGGGAAGCTGAAATGAGCCACGGGAAGATTCTTGATCTCCGTCAGCTTATTAAAAGTCTTGTTATCCAAGAGTGTTTCCCACAGGGCCTGGTACTGAGAGAAGCCCTGAAGGAAGGCCCGGTAGATATCCGCTTCCGAGACTTCCAGGGGCGGCGGCGCCTCGACATCTCCCATCCCGAAGCCGAACACCGCTGTCGGCTTGCTCCACTTCACCTTCTGCCAGCGTTCCTGGAAGAAACCCATGAGATCGAACACCGTCCCCATCACATCGATGAAGGCGGAAACCTGAGGCATAACCCCGTCCAGAGAACGCTGCATCTTGGGCCGGCCGACGAAGGACTGACAGATGGGAACCCCCTGGTTAATGGCCAGGGTCGTCATCCAGACATCAACCCCAGCCTGTTGGACGGCTTTCTCGCCACCGGTGGGATGGTGCAGGTAGGTCTCGGCCATGGTCATCCCGAAGGCGAAATCCCCGCCGCTGGGTTGCCGAACCCGCCTGCCATAAAGGACCCGGGTCAGAGGGTAGACGATCCCGCTCGTAAGAACTCCCTCGTACTTGTGCCGGAGGTAGAGGGGAGAGACGAAGCTGAAACCCCTCAAAATGGGCTCGCCCAGATTTTTGATCCAGAGGGGCGTGACCGTCTTGAAGGCGGCGTCCACGACGATCACCGCCTCCGCCTTGAGCTCCGCCGCTTTGGTCACAATGTTTCTCAGATTGTGACCGCGGCCCTTGGTCCCCGGGGGCGTGGATAGGTAGACCTTCGGCACCTCGGTGGTTGTGCTGAGAAAAATCTCCTTGGTCCTGTCTCCGGAGTCACTATCCGCATTGATGATGACGGCATTCTTGGAACCGAAATGATCCAACAGTCCCCTGGCAGCCTGCTCCGCGGTGTGGCCTATGAATTCAGCACTTTCGGATGACGAGATGCCGACGACCACCTCGGCCCGCTCCACCTTCTCAGGATTTTCCTCGTATGCAAGCTTGGACGACTTTTTCACGGCCCCTGACCTTCCCAAGACACAGCAAAAATATAGTGATTACAACTTATTGACCCCTTCTTCTCAGGCTTTTTTACACTATAGCGGGAGAAAAGTAAACCCGTTTTTCTCGGCGCACCTGTTTGTTGTTTGGCGCCGCCAGATGCAGCTCTGTATGGAGGCTCCCCCGAAAGTCTAGGCCTTCGCCCTTTACTTCCTCTTACCCCGTTCTTATATAGCGGAAACGTTTTTATGATTGTGACGGGGTTACTTCGTCCACCACAATCCCACCAAACCGACAGAAGGAGGTACGGGCATGAACCTGAAAAAGAGTTTATTTCTGGCGCTCTCCCTGAGCGCGCTCCTAGTTCTCGGCTGCGCCGCCAGTCGCCCCCACATCGCCGTTGAGAAGGGCTCTGCGTCCCCCGGCGGCTCGATAACCAAGGGCGGCCAGAGTGTGAAACTCCTCGGCAAACCCATAGCGGTCGGGGATTCCCTGCCCTCCGTGACCCTCGTTGATGCCGCGACCATGAAACCGGTGGATATCTCAACACTGAAGGGATCAGTCCTTTTCCTGAGCATTGTTCCCTCTATCGATACAGTGGTTTGTGAGGAGCAGACCCACTACCTCGGCGAGCAGGGCGACAAGCTACCCCCTCAGGTGAAGCGAATCACCATCAGCCGTGACACGCCCTTCGCCCAGAAGCGGTTCGCCAAAGAGGCCAAACTGGAGGATATCCAGTACCTGTCGGATTACAAGGAGGGTGCCTTCGGACGGTCAACCGGTCTCCTCGTCGACGACGTCATGCTTCTCGCCCGCTCTGTGATCATCGTTGACCGCGACGGCAAGGTGCGTTACATCCAGGTGGTTCCCGAGATCACTCACCTTCCCGATATGGAGACGGCTTTCCAGAAGGCCACGGAAGTCGCCAAGGGGACGTAGAGATTCATTAGGGCTCCGGTTTGGGCGGGTATTCCCGTGACCAGCGGTCTCTGCCGGGACAGTATGGGCTGGGGCGGTGGATGGAAGACAGGATCGAGTGCGGTGCTGGCGTGCCCCTGCTCTGTCAGCCGGACAACCGCAAGGGCTGCGCCTGGTGTTGTGGCCTCTACAACGTGAGGGGGTCGGGGAGAGATGAGCTGGCCCGTCGTCTGAGACGACGCACTGAGCGCTTCTCCCGGGCTCCAAGGACGGTTGGCGGGATCTTGCGCTATGCGGCGGAGACAAAAGGGGAGGAGCACCTCGAGCTCGTCGATCCGGACTTCTATAGTTGCGAGTTCGTCGGCTTCCTAAACAGGGAGAAGACCCGAGTGGGCTGCCTTCTGAACGCCCGTAGCCCCGGCAATGGCGGCGTGGATTGGCGCGGTCTCTCCTTCCACGGCGGTTCCGCCTGTTCCGGCTTTTTTTGTCGCGCCTTTCGAGAACTGACCGAGGGGGAGCGGAAGATCATCGTCGGGTCGGTCGATGATTGGTATCTGTACGGCTCCCTCATCAGCGATATCGAGTACATCAAGGGCGTCTTTGGCCTGGTTGAAGAGGCCCTGGGGCGTTTTCTCGACCCCGAGTGGATGCTCCAGCCTGATGCGACAAGCGTGGTCCTCGAGTTCTTTCGATGGAAAACCGACCCCCCTTTCCCGGGAGAGGTCGACTCCAAAGCGGATGGGGAGGCTGACTTCGACCGAGGGATAGCTCGGGCTGAGGGGAAGCGCGCACCCATTACCATGTCGCACCTTGACCGGGTGCTGGAGACGTTGGGCTGTAGACACCAGTCGGTAGCCCGCCGCCAGTGTGCCCTTGATCTCGTGAATAGGCTCCTTGCGCGTCTTTGCGAGATCCCACAGCAGGTTGGCTCGAATCCCTACTAAATCCCTTTCAGATATTCGCGGATCATGAGGGCCGCGCTAGCTCCCTCACCGGCGGCGCTCGCCACCTGCTTGGTGCTGCCGTCCCGAACATCGCCGGCGGCAAAAATGCCGGGAACGCTCGTCTCCAGGAGATGGGGATCACGACCCTCGTAGGCCGCCGGGCGTTTCCCTTCGTGGATCAGCTCCCGCCCCGTGACGACGAAGCCCCACCGGTTGAGCCTTATCCCGCTCCCATCGAGGAATCCGGTGTTCGGGGTCAAGCCGATAAAAATGAAAGCGCCGTCGACTGGGAGCATCTCTTCACTGCCCGTCTTTTTGTTCCACACGCGCAAGGCCTTCAGCTTGGAACCGGCACCCAGGAACTCCTTGACCTCCGTCTGCCAGCGAACGGTGATCTTCGGATTGTTAAGCACTTTATCCTGGATGATTTGGGTGGCCCTAAACTTGTCCCCTCGGACCAGGATCGTCAGGTGCTCGACAAATTTCGTGAGGAACAGGCTCTCCTCCGTGGCGCTATTTCCACCGCCCAAGACCGCAACGCGTTTTCCTCGGTAGAAAGGTCCATCGCAGGTGGCACAGAAATGGACTCCCGCCCCAAGGTAGTCATTCTCCCCGGGCACGTTGAGTCGCTTGTAGGTGCTCCCCGTACTGACGAGCAAAGCCCGGGCACTGTACTCCTTGCCGTCCCCGGTATTGACGCAGTGGTAGTTATAATGACTGCGGACTCCTGTAACATCTTGGGCCTGAAGCAGCTCGACGCCGAAGCGCTCCGCCTGGCGGCGCAGCCGCTCGGAGAATTCCATGCCGCCCACTCCATCAGGGAACCCGGGCATGTTCTCCAGCCGCTCCGTCCCGGCGGCTTGGCCTCCCAGGGCCGCACGCTCTATCACCAGGGTGTCCAGGGCCTCGCGAGCGGTGTAAAGGGCCGCTGTCAGCCCCGCCGGCCCACCTCCCAGGACAATGACGTCGTAGTGACTCCGCTTCGCCGAGGTCTTCAAGCCGAGCTTGGCCGCCAGTTCCGCGTTGCCGGGCTCGACGAGGTGGGATCCGTCGCGAAAGACGATGGTGGGAATGATCCGTTTCCCCTGGTTGAGGGTGATGACGAGCTGCTCCGCCTCCTTGTTCTCCTCGATGTCCACCCAGGTGTAGGGGATCTGGTGCTCGCCGAGGAATTGTTTACTCCGCCGACAATCGGGGCACCAGTGGGCCCCGTACACCGTGATTTCCGGCTCCTCCATGGCAATTCTCCTGGTCCCGCTGGCAGCGCGGTCCCTTTCTACCCCCTCGGTTCCCGCTACTCGGCCACGTTGGTGTACTGGGGCGGGAAGATACCACTGTAGCGCAAAAACGACGGGATGGGGTAGCGTAGTCCGCCCTTGTGGGTCCCGGCCAGGCCGTCGACGATTTCGGCGGCCCGGTCGCGGGGCATGGAAAAGGCCATCTCGTGGTCCTGGGTCTGGGCGAAGATTCGATCGCCATTACAGGGAAGGATCACCTCGCAGCGTCCGGAGCGCATGGGGCCGATGATCTCTTCCGAGCAATCGATTCGACCGCCGAAGCTCGAGGTGAGGCGACCGCCGGATTTCCAGAGGGCCGCCGACACCAGCCGCAGCACCTGGGCAGAATTTCCGTAAACAACGACCACATGGGGCTCAAAGGCAGTTCGGTGGATGGGTGCCACCAGGATGTACTCGTATTCACCCGCGCCAAATGTCGCAACCCCATGCTCCGACTGTACCCCGGCCTCCATGGTTTCCGTGTACATACCGGCGCACGCCCGGCCTTGGCGGTAGTACTCGCTCTTCGGCCTCAGGCCGAAGACAACGGCGCTGAGTGGACAGGAGAGGTCCTCGCTTCCCACGGCCAGCACCCAACCGTAGCGGCGGGCCATGGCGATGGCCTGACAGGTGGCAACCCGAATCTGGAGGTCCTGCCACGGCCTCTTAAGCCTCTCTGGGAGCGCCTCCCCTTTCTTGACCATGCGGACAGCGACGGGAAAGCTCCCCGGCCGCACGTACTCCGTCAGGGCCTCTGCCAACGCAGCCATACTGGGATTCATTGCCCTACCCTCCTTGCCTCTCTGTTTGTGCACACCCTGCCACCGAACGAATAGCGCGCCCATCCAGAAAACTGTGACGACCTTATTCTCTTACTATTCTACCCGAGGGTGCTCTCGAGTGAACTCTCGCTTGTCTGCCTCCCCTTGACTCGCATGTAGGGTTCCCTATCATTAACAAGAGAAACGAGGAAATCGGACGGAGGAAATTCGTGAAGACCTACGTGGGAAGCGGCGATCGGGGCAGGACGAGCCTCCTCAGCGGCGAACGGGTGGAGAAGAGCCACGGGCGCGTCGAGGCCCTCGGTGAAGTGGACGAACTCAACTCGGTCCTCGGGGCACTGATCGCGGCGCTTCCACAAGAGCAGGGAGAGCTCAGGGGTGAGCTCGAGGGCATTCAGGTTGTTCTCTTTCACATCGGCGCCTGGGTTGCCGCAAGTCCCGGCTCGCCGATCCTCGAGATGCTCCAAGAGATCGGCCCGGACCACACCAGGGCACTTGAAGCTGCCATCGATCGCATCGAGGCGACGCTGCCGCCCCTCCGGAGCTTCATCCTCCCTGGCGGCCACCCGACCGCCGCCTGGGCTCACATTGCCAGAGCGGTCTGCCGCCGGGCTGAACGACAGGTGCTCCGTCTTGCTGCCGCTGAGCCCGTCGAGCGCCTCGGCTCCGTGATCGCCTATCTGAATCGCCTCTCCGACTATCTCTTCGTCCTCGCCCGCTTTTGCAACAGGCTCCACGGCATCTCGGATAAGGTGTGGCACAAATGACCATCCCCTTCTCCGGCAACTCTCTCACCAATCCTTTTGTCGTAGAGCTTCTCCAGCGATCGTGGTTGTCGGAGAAGACCTTCGAGCTTGAGCTAAGCCGGCCGGGGACGTTCCGGTTTCGACCCGGGCAAAAGATTCGCTTCCTCCATAAAGGCTTAGAGCGCGACTACTCGCTCGTCTGTTCACCCGACTCCCCGCGCCTCAGCCTCTGTGTCCGCCATGTGCCGGCGGGGCTCGTTTCATCCATCCTCGCCACCGCGGAGATCGGCACCTCCTTCACTCTCACCGGCCCCCACGGCTACTTCACCTTTCAAAGGTCGCCGCGGCCGCCGGTCTTTGTTGCCACTGGAACCGGGGTTGCCCCCTTCCTCTCCATGACCCGCGCCGGGGTTGCCGGCTTCGCCATGCTTCATGGGGTGCGGACAGCGGGGGAGCTCTACTATCGGCCGGACTTCTGCGCGGCGGCGAGCCTGTATGTCCCCTGCCTCTCTCATGCCTCGCCAGGGTCAGCCTTACCGCCCGGGGCCTATCGCGGCCGAGTAACCGAGTACCTCGGGGAGCACCTCCCTCCGGGTGCTTACGACTTCTACCTGTGCGGCCGGCGGGAGATGATTCGTGATGTCACCCTTCTCGTGGACGAGCGATTCCCCGATTCTCCGGTCTACACGGAGATATTCTACTGAACCGATGGCCAGCTCGTGGGCCCTTCCACGCAGCCCGTTGAGCGGCGAGTCGCTCTGGTCGTACATGAGATGGCGGAGGCTCTCCCTGAATCTACTCTTTCTCCGTCGGCGCCTTGGACGCATCGACGATACGGGGGCCGAAGCACTCAGTCAAGGGATACTTGCGATCGCAGTCCCAGCAGTAAATGTCAGCTTCGTCAGGCGACCACGAGATGTGCTTGTGCCCGCAGGGACAGTGCTTGGGGGATTCGGGTGGAAGGGATTCTCTCATAGCTCCTCGTCCTGGGTGACATGATACGGCGTAGTCTACCACACTTCTCGTCAAACAGGCTATCCGGATTCTCAAGGGGAAGAGGGCGCCTCGGGATAGCAACCGTGCGGTAGGAGTACCGGTTCAAGTGCAGTTCCAGGCCGGCCGCTCCTGCCCGAGCGCCCTGACAACCACCGGGCCCTTGTGGTACATATTCCCAGCGCTTCCCCGGAAGCGACCGAAGGACTTACCATCACGAAAGGTCGAGCCGTGCCCGTCGAAAATGCCGCCGATCAACCGTCCGTGAGCGGTCGCCTGGCCTACTACATCACCCCCCATGGCCTCGGGCACGCGGTCCGCTCCCTGGAAGTGATCCGCCATCTCCTCGACTTGGCACCGGCTACGGAGATTGTGATCGTCTCCGCCCTCCCCCAGTTCGTCCTCAGGCAGAATATGCCGAGATCCCTTTACGTCCGGGAACGGCATCTCGACATCGGCCTCGTCCAGCAGGACAGCCTGCGCTTCGATCTCGAAGCGACCCGCAGGGCCTTGGAATCCCTCCAGCGGCGGCAGCAGATCCTAGTGGACGAGGAGATCCGCTTTTTCAGGGCCGAGCGCATTCAGGGGATTGTCTGCGACGTCCCCTTTCTCCCCTTCCTTGCCGCCGCTCGCGCCGCGATACCCGCAATAGGCCTGGGCAACTTCACCTGGGATTGGATCTACCAAGGGTACGCTGAAGAGGATCCACGTTGGGAGGCACTGGTCGCCTGGATTCGCGAGGCGTACCGGGAGTGTCCCCTCTTTCTCCAGCTCCCCATGCACGGAGATTGCTCGGCCTGTCGGACGATCCGCGCCGTCCCTCTTGTTGCCCGCCGGGCACGGCGAACCCGGGAAGAAACCCGCCGGATCCTGGGGTTGCCCGCCGAGCAAAAGGCCTACCTGGTCTCTTTCCAAACCCTCAACCTCGAGGCCGAGGCGGAACGACGTCTTGAGACCATGGGCGAGCTGATCTTCCTCTACAAGCACCCGCTGCGACTCAAGGCGAGCAATAGCCTCTCCCTCGACGACCTCGACCTCTCCTATGCCGATGCGGTGGCGGCGGTGGATGGCGTCATCACCAAGCCGGGTTACGGCATCGTCGCCGATTGCCTGGTGCACGGCACCCCGGTGATTTACACCGATCGTGGCTTCTTTCCCGAATACGACATCCTGGTGAACGAGATGTCGACTCATCTCGCCACGGTCTATTTGCCGTCGCCGGATTTGTACGCGGGCCGGTGGCAGGGTGCCGTCGAGCAGTTGGAGAGGCTTCCCCGGCGGACTCCCTCGCTCCCCGCCAATGGGGCTGAGGTGTGCGCCCGAGCAATCAGGGATCTTCTCCCACGCAAGGGGTGATCCCCAGCAGCAACCGAAAAACTCGTCTCAACCTCACCAAGGAAGCTCCCATCACCCGCTCCCCACCTCCAAGCCGGCCTTCCGGAAAATGGGGCGCAGGTACTCGAGGCTCTCCCGCCCCGCCTCCTCGGGCATATCCACGTAAGGATAGAGCTCGAGGCTGATGTGGCCGCGATAGCCAAGCCTGACCATGGTCCGAAGGACACCCAGGAACGCGATGGCACCGCGGCCGGGGATTAGGTGGTTGTGGACGCGACTGGCGGCGATGTCCTCGAGGTGGACGTGGCCTACCCATGCGAAGAGCTCCTCGAAGGCGGCACTCGGGTCCTCCCCGGCACAGAAAAAGTGGCCCACGTCGAAGTTCAGTCCCACTGCCGGTGATCTCACCTCGCGAATAAAGGCTCGGAACTGACCGGTGTTTTCCATGAGAAGACCCGGCTCGGGCTCGACCAGCACCTTCACGCCCAGTTCTTCCGCCAGGGGTACCACCTGCTCGAGCCCCTCGTAGAACCGCCGAAAGGCATCCTGCTCCGACATGGCGCCGAGCGGTCCACCTGGCGGTACCGAAATATTCTCGCAACCCAGGAAGTGTGCCAACCTGAGACACTCTGAAGTATGCCGGATGCGGATCTTCCGGCGTTCTCGCTCGGGCTCGATCCAGGAGGGCAGGTAGGTATCGCCCACCGCAAAGAGAGTGAAGCTATTGAGATTGGTGACTCGCAGTCCGTGCTCCTTGATGAGGTGCTGCAACCGGGCAAGATCCTCGGGCCCGAAATCTTTGGGGTAGAGATGGGGCCGGTCGCACATGATCTCAATCCCCTGGAAGCCGAGGCTGGCGATCTTTTCCACCGCATCGAACAAGGGAAACTTGACGAAGGCATTGGTGCTGTAACCGAAGGTCATGGTCTGCTCCTTCCCGGTACTCTTACTGCTCAGCGGATCGGTCTGGAGGGTCTAGTCTAGGTGAAGGCGCTTATAGGGTCAACTGGGCGTTATCGGTTCGCCGTAGGTGCGTTCCCCTGCTGCACGGAGGATTCTCCCCGGCAAAATGGGGCCTTCTCCTACTTACGCCCCTTGATCCGTGATGCTAGGTTACGTTTCCGAGGTTTATGGTTTCACCTCCTTGGTTTTGGTTTCACCTCCTTGGTTGGAGCCCCCAGCGGGCGAGGCACCCGTCGGGGGCTTCGTTTTTGCGCCCTCCCGCTCCAACCCCTTGACCCTTCGAGAACGGCGATCAAGAATACCTACGGAGACCAAACTTCCTGGAAAGGAGAACATCTCATGGGCTCTTCCCCGGTGCAAGGGACCAGCATGTCCCCCGAAATCTATGAAATGCGGTTGAGGGAGATCCATCGTCTGGCAGGGCGTCTAACAGAACGAAAGGAGGACCTGGCTCGGGCAGGAGCGGAGGATGCGGGTTTCCCCGTGAGGATAACCTCCACGGAGGTGGACCTGGCGGTAGACTATCTTCTGACCATGGACCTCGAGGTACCGTGGGTGCAGGGCGGCACGCCCTACGGCACGGTGGCTGCCATCTTCCCTTACGACGCGCCGGCGGTAATGTTGGGACGCCTTGGAGGCGCCTCGCTCCTCACCGGGAACCGACTTCGCTTCACCTTCTCCTCCTGGAGTCGGCGTTCCGCAGAGATACTGGCCGAGATCGCCTCCGGCATTCATGCCCTGGAGCCGTTGGTTGGTGGTGACAACCGGACCTTTGGTCAGCGCTGCGTGATCGATGAGGCGGTGCGCGTTCTCTTCATCTCAGGCGCCTCGGGGGTCGGGGAGGCGTACCGCCGTGAACGGGATGGATTCGACAAGGTCTTTTTCGCCGGGCCGAGCGGGATGCCGGCAGCAGTGGTCTTTGCTGATGCCGACCCCGATGCGGCGGCCCGCTTCATCGCCAGACGCGCCTTCATCAACGGCGGCCAGTACTGCACCACTGTGAAGAAGGCCCTGATTCACGAGAGCCGCTACGATCAGGTTCGAAGGGGAGTCCTCGAATGGGTCGGGCGCCTCCGGGTCGGCGACCCCCTCGACCCCGAGACCCATATCGGCCCTATTCGGGTGGAACGGACCCGTCTCCTTCTCCAAGCCGCCATGGAGCAGCTTCGTGGGACGGCGCTCTTATCCGGGAACATTGACGGTGAGTGGGTTCACCCCTTGGTCCTCGAGACGGAGAACGAGATCCCCGACCTCGAGCTCTTCGGGCCGGTGCTCATCCTGAAGCCTTTTCGCCATGCCGGGGATTCAGTCCGAGAGATTATCCAGACGCGATACGGTTTCCTCCTCGCCTACTTCGGCTCTCCTCCCGAGGGTGCCGAGCCTTTCTTCCGCGAGCACTTCGGCATGGTGCTCGGCAACCCGGACTTCCTCTTCATGCCTCTCCGGGTTCCCTTTGGCGGCAGGAAGGCGAGCGGCTGGATTCTGGAACGTCACGGGGATACATGGGTGGAGCGGGATGGAGCCTTCATCTACAGCCGGGAACTGGCCCGGCACGCTGACGACACGGTCCCCGCGGGAGGAACTGGATAAGGGAGAAAACACGCGGCCTATAGGGTTCCTACGACTCGGACGCGAGATGACTTTCTCCGTGAAGAAACCTCTTCAGCTTCTGAATATCCTCCGCAGGCATGGCCTTGAATTCAAGGGCAACTAGGGCTGCCTTTTGTTCCGCGGTGACGCTCTGGAAGCGTCGGACTGTGCCGACAGCGCGGACTTTCTCTGCTGAGGGCGGCAGTTCGATCTCCAAGCGCACCTGATTACCGGCAGTGAGAGGGGCGGGGAGCGGCTCCCTGCATTCCAGAATTATCCCCGACATGGAAATATCACGAGAGACGGCATGGTAACCCGTGATTTCCGGCCCGGCCTCACTCTCAGGCTGGGAAACGATGGTGAAGGTGACGGGGACCCTTTCCCTCACCCGCTCCTGCTGCCTCCGTTCCGGTGCTCCCACTTCTTCTCGCTTCTTCTTTGTGCTCTCCACGCGTTCGCGGTAGTACGTCAGCAGTGTCTCTTTAACCCGAGGGTTTTCCTGCGCCAGCCTGTGCATGATCGTATAGCTTAGTTCAACGAGGACGCTGTTCTCCTTGGCTTCAACGTGGCTGGAGCGAGGTTGCCCGGTAAGGAAGGACATCTCGCCGAAGAACTGGCTCGCCCCCAGGATCGCGAGTTCCAGTTCCTCCCCCTTGTAGTCCCTGGTGAAAACCCGGACTTGTCCGTGGAGAATGAGGTACACCGAGCGGCCCGGATCTCCCTCCCGGATGATGGTCTCACCGGGTTGGAAGATGTGGAGGGTCGAGGTTGATGCCAGCCTGTCCAACTCCGGCTCCCCGAGGGAGCTAAAAAAGGGAATGGCGGCGATGACCGCCTGCAGCCGTTCCGGGTTGGGGCTGGTCCTATTACCGCGGCTCGGGCTGCCCATGGTCTCGATGTTTGCCGAAAGGAGTTGCACCGTGTCGGAAAGCTGCGTGCCATCTCCCGAGGATGCCATCTCCACGAGACGGAAGGTGTAATCACCTATGTCGAAGGTATCACCAGGGCGAAGGGCTGCCTTGGTGACTCGCTTCGCGGCCACGAAGACGCCGTTTGTGCTTCCGAGATCTTCTACCGTCCACGCACCCTCCAGAAAGCTGACACGCGCGTGAGAGCGCGAGGCGGTGATGTCCTCAATGATGATGGCATTGTCAGGGCCACGGCCGATGGTCGTGGGAGCGACCAGAGGATGCATACTGGTTCGGAGCGACCCTTTCTCAAGGGCCAGGTAGTATCGTTTCATGAAGTCCCTCGCTTGCGGAAACCGCATGCCGAGTGTGGCATCGCCCACTCCCGGTGGTGGAGAATTTGTGCAAATAGCATGCCGGGTTGAGCTCTGCTGTCGCCGTCGAACCCCATCTCGAATGCCAAGCCAGAGGGTGTCGAAGAATGTCGGGGAGTGCCCTCTTCAGCAAAGCGGACCGCCGCGCTTCCTTCTCCTCCCATTTCCCGCAGCCTTCAGGGGATCGGGAAATCCTCTTGATCGGATCAGGACAGCTTAGTAAAGTCAACGACATATACCTCTTGACGGCGGAGGGATCTAGGGATAGAATGCCACAACCCGCGCGCGAGCGTTCAGCGGTCCATTTTTTGCATGGGCAAGGCATGGGTTCATGCAGTAGGTGGCAGAGTGATTGGGGTGGCCGGTTTACGGGGAGTGCCTAAACCGGAGCAGTGGCAAGCGAGGAGACCACATGACCTACGTCTGCATCAGATGCCGGAGCACCTGGATCGTTGGTGAGGCCTCCGCCGAGGTTTCAGGAGGACTGTGCGACCGCTGCATCACGGAGTACGTGCGGGATAGGCAGAAAAACAACGGATTCCACGACTGCTTCAAGCGCGCGACCCAGACCTGCTCTGAGACGTGCTGTTCCTACTGGGCGGTGTGCAACCGCCAGTTTACC
>Ga0335070_10005384_pt1 | contig 15022 bp, 14 predicted proteins | sample Lox_Sample_13_FD_206722 | JGI IMG/M metagenome (GOLD analysis project Ga0335070, IMG submission 206722) | Soil microbial communities from Loxahatchee National Wildlife Refuge, Florida, United States - Lox_Sample_1.3 | ecosystem: Environmental > Terrestrial > Soil > Wetlands | place: USA... | reverse complement strand
TAAGACTTTCCCGACAGAGGAACTCTATGGCTTAACAAGCCAGATGCGAAGAGCAGCAGTTTCAATCCCCAGCAACATCGCTGAAGGGAAAGGTCGATTCTCTTCTAAGGAGTTGACTCATTTCCTCTTTCAAGCCAGAGGCTCCCTCATGGAGCTACGCACACAGATTTCGCTCTGCCGTGAATTGAATTTGCTGAGCCCTGATATAAGTGCCGCCCTCTACGAGCGTTCCTGTGAACTCGGCCGACTACTCAATGGTTTGATAAATAGGTTCCAACTAATAAATGCGGAACAGTCGAAACCGCGAAACGGCAAAGACCGAAATCCTCAAGATGAAGCTTAGACAAAGACTCAAGCCCGGCAAAGCCTAATACCGAAAGACCCAAGACCCAAGACCCAAGACCCAAGACCCAAGACCCAAGACCCAAGACCCAAGACCCAAGACCCAAGACCCAAGACCCAAGACCCAAGACCCAAGACCCTCCCTCCCTGCTATCCTTCCTCACATGCCACGAATCTTAACCGCACTTCTACTCCTAGCTACAGCTTTGTCCGCTTTCGCCAAAGACAAACCGAAACACGTTCCGTCCACGAAGATCGAACTCACCCGCGACGGTGCCAAATGGGCGGAGAAGACTCTCCACAAAATGACGGTCGAAGAAAAAGTCGGCCAGCTCTTCATGGTCTGGTGCCGCGCCAGTTTCGTGAATCTGGAGAACCCCGAATATCTCCAGTGGCGCGAGGAGATGATCAAGTACCACGTCGGCGGATTCGCCATGAGCGTCCACGTCGACGGACCATTTCTGCTCCGCACCGAGCCCTACGAGGCCGCCGAACTCCTCAATCAGCTGCAGCATGATTCTGCTCTCCCGCTGCTCATCGCCGCCGACTTCGAGCGCGGCGTCGCCACCCGCTTGCGCGGCACCGCCGACTTTCCGCACGCCATGGCTTTCGGCGCCGACGGCAAACTCGAGGACGCCGAAGCCTTCGGCCGCATCACCGGACAGGAAGCTCGTGCCATTGGCGTGCATTGGAATTTCTTTCCCGACGCCGATGTCAACTCGAACCCTGTCAATCCCATCATCAACACGCGCTCTTTCGGCGAAGATCCCAAGCAGGTCGGCGATCTCGTCACCGCCTACATCAAAGGCGCGCATGAATCCGGCATGCTCACCACCGTGAAGCATTTCCCCGGACACGGCGACACTGCGACCGACTCGCACCTCGGCGTCGCCAGCGTCAACGTCGATCGTAGCCACCTCGACAACATTGAGCTTCCTCCCTTTCGCCAGGCTATTGCCGCGGGCGTCGATTCCGTCATGGTCGCGCACGTCACCGTCCCCGCGCTCGACTCCGATCCCAATCACGTCGCCACGATTTCAACCAACGTCGTCAGCGACCTGCTCGAAAATCAGCTCGGATTCAAAGGCCTCATCGTGACCGATGCCCTCGATATGGCTGGCCTGACCCACCTCTTCGCCAACGACATCGGCCGCGCCGCCGTCGAAGCCTTCAAGGCCGGCAACGATCTCCTGCTCATCCCAGCCGACCTCGGGGCCTCCTACCAATCGATGCTCAAGGCCGCCCGCTCGGGTGAAGTTTCCAAGGAGCGCCTCGATGCCTCCGTCCTTAAGATATTGAAGATCAAGGCTTCTCTCGGCCTGAACGAATCTCGCACCGTTGACCTGGAATCCATCTCCTCCAAAGTCGGACGCCCCGAGAACATCGCCGCCGGCCAGCAGGTCGCGAATTCTGCCATCACGCTGGTGCGCGATAGCGGCAAAGTTCTGCCCCTCAAATCCAAGGGAACCGCCAGGGCCGGCCTTCCGTATATGACAAGGGAGGAGACACACAACCAGACCGTCGCCGTGTTGTTTTCCGACGACATGCGCACCGAATCCGGTCGCGCCTTTGGACGCGAGTTCCGCGCCCGCATTCCGGACGCACGCGTGATTTACGTCGATCCGCGCACGGCAGCAGGCATGTCCGACGAAGTTCTAAAAGCGGTGGACGAAGCGCAGACTGTAGTGGCGGCGGTGTACGTCATTCCCACCGCGGGCAAAGTGGGCAATTCGGTTGCGATGGCCGACGCGACCGGCACGCTATTGCAGCAACTGCTCGATCACGCCGCCGCGAAGACAGCGGTTGTAGCCATGGGAAATCCTTATCTGGCCAGCGATTTCCCCAAGATTGAGAACTATATGTGCACGTTCTCCAACGCGCCCGTATCCGAGATCGCCGCCATCAAGGCGCTCTTTGGCGAGATCCCGATTCACGGCCGCTTGCCGGTCACGATTCCCAACGTCGCCGAACGCGGAGCCGGGATCGATCGTCCCGCACAAGTCGCCCAAGGAAGGTCGCAACATGAACGCAACTAGATTGTCGGCCGCGTGCGCGTTGAGTTTGCTGTTGGCCCTGCTGCCCGCCTGCAGCATTAACGTGAAAAAAGAGAAGAACGGGGAAGACAAGCAGGTCGATATCAGCAGTCCGCTCGGCGGCATCCACGTGCACAAAGACGCCACTGCCGAAGACACCGGCCTTCCCGTCTACCCCGGAGCGCGGCTGAAAGAGAAGGATTCCAACGGCAGCGACAAGAGCGCCAACGTCAGCATCTCCGGCTTCGGATACGGCTTACGAGTAGTCGCGCTGGAATACACCTCCGACGATGCCCCCGCGAAAGTCGTGTCGTACTACCAGGATCAACTCAAGAAGTTTGGCAATGTCCTCGTCTGCCACACCACGCACCTTGACGTGAATATGGATATGAAGGATTCCGACCGCGACAAAGATTCCCACGATCTGACTTGCGCAGGATCCAGCGGCACCAACGTCGAACTCAAGGTGGGAACGAGAGAAAACCAGCACATCGTGGCCGTCGAGCCGGAAGGCAAGGGATCAAGCTTCTCGCTCGTTTACGTCCGTACTCACGGCAAGGATGCCGAAATCTAACCCGACGACGCTGCGATTCGTCTGGAATCGGAGTTTTCTATGGCCCGTTTTCTTGCACTGACCCTGGCATTCTGCGCGGCATTGACCCTTCCCACGCTTGCCCAGAATTCTGACAACGCCCACATCGACATCAGCACCGACAGCGGCGACCTGCATGTCGGCAAAGACGCCGATGCCAGCAAAGCCGGCCTCCCGCTCTATCCCGGCGCCCGTCTCAAGTCGGGAGACGACAAGAACGATCAGGCCAACCTCAGCCTGCTCACCGATGCTTTCGGAATGAAGCTGATCGTCGCGCACTACGTTTCTGACGATGCGCCGGCGAAGGTCCTTGATTTCTATCGCGGCAAATTAAAGAGATACGGGAAGGTTCTCGAGTGCCATTCCCAGCGCCACGGCGGCGTCGACGTGCACGACGATGATAAGGACTCCGATTCCAGCAAAGGCAAAGAACTCAAGTGCGAACAGGATTCCGGCCCCGTTGTCGAATTGAAGGCCGGTACCGAGGACAATCAGCACGTCGTCGCCGTGGAATCCGCCGAGAACGGAAAAGGCACTAGCTTCGCTCTCGTGTATGTGCATACCCGCGGCAAAAAGGGCGAAATCTAGAACGAACTCTTTCTGCTCCGCGCTTGCCTCCCATGTGCGCCCTGCGGTAGCTTCAAGGCGAGTCCTCCCGCGGCCCATGGAACACTCCTGCTACAAGTGCGGACAAGCGGTCGAACAGGGCGTGCCCTTTTGCCCGCACTGCGCCGCCCCGCAAATCCGCGTGATCCTCGAAGAGCCTGTACCCGCGGCCGTCCTTCCTGTGCCAGGCTCAGCGGCCGACAGTTCCGACAGCGCCGCTGTTACAGTGCTGCCCGGGCCCGCTCCCATACGCTTATCACCTGCCACATCTTCCTGTGCGATCGCGGCCTTGATTGCGGCCGTTGCGATTGTCCTCAAGTTAATTGTCCCGCTGATTGCCGCGATGGGCGCGGGATTCCTGGCCGTAGCCCTCTATCGTCGCCGCAATCCGCTTTTATTGCTCTCGGCTGGAACGGGTGCACGCCTCGGCGCACTCGCTGGAGCATTCTGCGGCGCCATGACATCCGTGCTCGCCGCCGTGAAAGTCACGATCTTCCACGAATTGGGCGGGCTTCGGCAGCAGATGCTCGACGCCGTTCAGCAGCAGGCTGCCCGCTATTCCGACCCGCAGCTTCAACCCACCATCGATTTCCTAAAGTCTCAATCCGGACTGATCTTCATGGCAGTTTGCGGATTCATTTTCGTCATCGCCATCTTTTTTCTTCTCGGAACTATGGGCGGTGCCATCGGCGGCGTCGCATTTGCCCGGCGCAAGCAGCAGTAAACGGTCCCCCGCAAGCCGCGTCCCACGAGCCTTTCCGGATGATTCTGCATTCGTAGCTGAATCAGGTCGCGTGGGGGAGCGAAGAATCTCCCGCTCCTCAGAATCCGCGCGTAATCCAGACTGCACCTGCGCGCAGCGAGATTTCAGCCACCCCTTGCAGTCACAATCTCCTCCCGCGTATGATGCACCGTTTGCACTTTTCCAATGAATAAGCCTGTGCGCGGTTCGTTGCTCGGGATTGAACATCTCGACGCGAAGGAAATCTTGGGCCTGCTTCAGCTCGCCCGCCGCATGAATCCGTTGAAGCCGCGGCCGCTGCTCCGGGGCAAGCGCGTCGTCCTTCTGTTTTACGAAGCCTCCACCCGCACTCGCTCCTCTTTCGAATTCGCCGCCAAGTCCCTCGGAGCCATGACCACTCTCGTCCAGTCCTCCGGATCCAGCATCGAAAAGGGCGAGTCCGTTCTCGACACCGGCTACACCCTTCGCGCGGTCGGCGCCGACTGCATCGTCATGCGTCATCCCTCGGCGGGCGCGCCTTATCTGATGGCCTCGCACCTCGACATCCCGGTCATCAACGCCGGAGACGGCATGCACGAGCATCCATCACAAGCCTTGCTCGACGCCGTCACCATCCTCAAGCACAAGAAATCGTTCAAGGGCCTGCAAGCCACCATCATCGGCGATATCTTTCACAGCCGCGTCGCCCGCAGCGCCTGCCATCTGCTTACCAAGTTCGGCGTCAAGCTCACGCTTTGCGGGCCACCGGAGTTTGTCCCCGACGTCGCCGCCACGCTCGCACCCGGCCTCCGCGTCACGCGCCATCTCGAAGACGCCCTTCGCGGGACCGACGTCGTCATGCTCCTGCGAGTGCAGAAAGAGCGCCTCGCCGGACAGAAGATCAAGCTGCAGGACTACATTGCCCGCTACCAGATGACCAGCGCGCGCCTCAAACTCGCCAAGCGCGATGCCATCGTCATGCATCCCGGCCCAATCATCCGCGGCCTCGAACTCACCGCAGATGTAGCCGACGGCCCGCAGTCCGTCATTGTCGACGAAGTCCACAACGGCGTGCCCACGCGCATGGCCATCCTCGCGCGTGCGCTGGGGAGGGCCTGATGAAGCGCATCGCCTTCATCCTGCTTCTGACCTGCGCCTTTGCCGTCGCGCAGCAGAAATCCTCCGTCGTTCTCGCAGTCTTCGCCCACCCCGACGACGAGACTACCGTATCGCCCATCCTCGCGCGTTACGCCCGCGAAGGAAACAAAGTCTACCTCGCCATCGCGACCAAAGGTGAAAAGGGAGTCAACGACCGCGCCGCCATTCCCTCAGGCGAGCCGCTGGCCAAGGTGCGCGCTGGCGAAGCCGCGTGCGCAGGCCGTGAGCTCGGCATCGATCCTCCGATTCTTTTCGGCCTGAACGATGGCGAACTCGGTGCCATCTCCAGCCCGCTCGGACACAACATTCAAGAAGTTGCCGACCACGTTGAGAAACTGATTGCCGATCTGCATCCAGACGTCATCGTCACTTGGGGCCCCGACGGCGGCTATGGACATCCCGACCATCGGCTGGTCAGCGAAGCCGTCACGCAAGTTGTTCAGGCTTCCAAGGCGCCGCCGAGGCTCTACTACGTTGGCTTCTCACCGGACCAGGCAAAGTTCATCAACGAGATGTGGCCCATGAAGTGGCACACGACCGACCCAGCGTGGTTGACCGTGAACGTCGCCTTTACGAAGAATGACTTGACGGCTGCGCACCGCGCGCTGGAGTGCCACAAGTCGCAATTCTCATCGGAAGAAATGCAGAAATTCGAAAGCGCGCTCGACCGCGGGTGGAACGGAACTGTCTCGTTTCGTCCCTGGTTCGGAGATCACAAGTCCGACGATCTCTTAAAGTAACAACAGGAATCTGGATTCATCGTGCACAGCAAAGCCAAACCGGAACCAAGCCTCCTGATCAAAGGCGGCCATGTCATCGACCCGGCGCATAAGATCAACACGCCGATGGACGTCTTACTCCGCGACGGTCGCGTCTCCGAAATTGCCGAGCCCAACAAAATCCGGGGCAGCGCAGACGAGAAGTTCGACGCACGCGGCCTAATCGTAGCCCCCGGCTTCATCGATCTTCACGTTCACCTGCGCGAGCCCGGACAGAACTATAAAGAGACAATCGCCACGGGCACCGCCGCCGCCGCCGCTGGGGGCTTTACCTCAGTCTGCACCATGCCCAACACTGCACCCATCGTCGATACCGCAGAATGGGTCAGCTGGCTGCGCCATCCCGAGCGTGGCGCCGTCGTCAATGTATTTCCCATCGCCGCCGCCACTCGCGGCAGCCGCGGAGGCACGCTCACTGACTTCAGCGCTCTGCAACGCGCTGGAGCGGTCGCCGTCACCGACGACGGCAAGCCCATCCTCGATGACGACATCATGCGCATGGCTCTGCGTCTCGGTGCGGAATTGAATTTCCCCGTCGTGCAGCATGCCGAAGACACGCGCATGACCGAGGGCTCCTCCATGCACGCCGGACCTACCAGCTTCCGTCTTGGCCTGCGCGCGGCCGGTAGCGCCGCTGAAGCCAACGTCGTCGACCGTGATGTCACCCTCGCCCAGCAGATCGAAGAGTCACGCCTTCACGTCGCCCATCTCTCTACCGCCGATGCGCTCAAGGCTGTCCGCCGCGGCAAGCGCGCGAAAGCTCGCGTCACCTGCGAAGTCACGCCGCACCATTTCGCGCTCATCGACGAAAACGTCGGCGAATACGACACCAACTGCAAGATGAATCCGCCACTTCGTTCGGCCTCGGATCTCGAAGCCATCCTCGTTGCTCTCTCCGACGGTACGGTCGACGCCATCGCCACCGACCACGCTCCGCACGCCGCTCACGAAAAACAAGTCGAATTCGAGCGCGCCTCCTTCGGCATCACCGGCCTCGAAACCGCGCTGGCGCTCGCCATCACCAAGCTCTACCGCGACCACAAGATTCCGCTTACCCGCATCGTCGAGCTCTTCACCTCCGGCCCCGCCCGAGTCTTCGATCTCCGCGGCCGCGGTTCCCTCGCCAAAGGAAATTTCGCTGACGTCACCCTCTTCGATCCCAAGAAGCGCTGGACCTTCGAGGCCGCCAAGTCGCGCTCCCTCTCGCACAACACCCCATTCGACGGCTGGCAATTCGTAGGGAAAGTCGCAGCAACCATCGTCGCCGGGAAAATCGTCTACCGGGACTGACGCAGTTTCCAGTTATAAATCCAGCCTTGTCATCCTGAGGAGCGTCCTTTGCGACGAAGGACCTATGCACTCGCTCGCAGCGCATAAGTCCTTCGTGAAACTACTGCGATTTTTAGATGCTTAATCTACTTCGCCGGCGGCGGCACCACTTCCTGCAGCTTCGGATTATCGCGCATCCTGGCAAACTCCTCGTCCTTATACACATTCGCCATGTTGCGATATCCGTCTTCCTTCGCCTTCCTCAGGCATTGCAGGCAATCGTCCATGTCGCCGCGCTTCGCATAAATCTTCGCCATCATATAAGAGAACTGCGCGCGCTCTTCCGGGCTGGCAATCTGCGCCGTGACACCAACTTTCCCCGAGTTCTGCAGCGCCATCGGATCCAACTCCAGGGCTCGCGCGTACTCCATCACCGCGCGCTCCGTCTTCTTTTGGCTGAACCACGCCGCACCCAAATTCACGTGGAATGTCGGACGGGTTTCGTCCAGGGCCACGGCTTTCTTGAAATATTTGGCCGCACCGTTGTAGTTCCTCTGCATGTAATACACCGCACCGATGTTGTTCACCGCATCGGCATTCTTCGAGTCGCGCTTGGCCGCCTTTTCGAAATAGAATCGCGCGTCCTTCAGGTCATTGTTCTTCAACTCGGCCAATCCCAGCTTGTTGTACAGCATCGAATTCTTCGGATCTTTCTTCGACGCAGCCTCAAAGCACCGGATCGCCTCCGGAAAGTCCTTCTGCGACCGCGCCTCGTCTCCCGCTTTTTCCAGTTGACTGGCGCTCATCGAACTCATGTCTCTCTGCTGCGCCGCCGCCTGTCCCACGCTATACCGGGACAGCATCGCCAGCACCGCCATCATTCCGATCTTGACTGTGATGCTTCTCATAATTGCCTCCCTCTGCGGAGTTCGTCGCTTCCGGGTGGGGATTTGGCGATCTGCTCCGTGACTGCCCCTGTTATGCTCCGGATTTTCGCGGCCCACAACGCTACTCCTGCTAACCAACGGCGAAGAGTGCTCTGTAACGCACGCACATCTCTCATGTGTCGCTAACACAGGCACTTAGACGTGCGATGCATTTCTCCACACTGACTTTGCGGATGGGGTTAAGCCGCCCGTTACACTCGTGAATTCACCGTTTGCGATCGAACCGGGAGCAGGGAAAGGGCGTATAACAAGGGTAGAAGGCGCGTAGCTGTGCCAAGGAAAATCTTGTGCCTTCCATCACACAAGAATCGGTTGCCTGGGACGAAGAACGCAGTGAGCTACAAGCCGTTCTGCGCTCGCCGCTGTTTGCCCGTTCTCCCACCCTCAGCCACTTCCTTTCTTATTTGTGTGAGAAGACATTCGCGGGCCAAGCCGACGAAATCAAGGAATACTCCGTCGCCCTCGATGTCTTCGATCGCCGCGACTCCTTCGATCAAGACACCGACTCCATCGTTCGCGTGCAGGCCAACCGTCTCCGCAAACGCCTGACCGAGTACTACGCCAAAGACGGCGCGGCCCACTCGATCCGCATCTCCATTCCCGTCGGACAATACGTGCCTTTGTTCCAGCGGCCCGGAAAAGAAGAGAAGACTGCAACGTCACTCAAAAACATCAGAGACGAAGCGGCAAACGCAGGCTGGCGGCCGCGTTCCTGGTTGATCTGGATATTCGGCGGGCTCTTCTGTGTGCTTCTCGTCGCCATCGGATTTCTGGCGCGCGAGCGCATGAAACCTCAACTCGCGACGCGCATCGCTGAGCCCTCGCAGCCCGCCCCCGAATCTCCGATCGGACTTCCCGTCGGCGAAGAAATTCGCATCCTCGCCGGCAGCACCCGCAAATATGTCGATCATGCCGGCAAGCTTTGGAGCCCCGATGCCTACTTCTTCGGCGGGACTGCCGTGCCCAGCACAGTGCAACACATCTGGCGCACGCAGGATCCCATTCTCTATCGATCGAGCCGACAGGGAGATTTCGCCTACAACATTCCGCTGAAGCCCGGAATCTACGAACTCCGTCTTCGTTTCGCCGAGACGTTTTACGGCCCTGAAAATTCCGGCGCCGGCGGCGAAGGCAGCCGCCTCATGACCGTTACAGCCAACGGACAGCCGCTGCTGCGCGACTTCGATGCCCTCGCCGACGCCGGCGGCGACCGCACCGCCGACGTGAAAGTTTTCCCCGACATCTCTCCCGCAACCGACGGCCAGTTGCACCTCGCGTTCTCTTCCGCAGGCAGCGGCAGCGCCATGCTGTCGGCCATCGAAATTCTTCCCGGCGTTCGCGGACAGATCCGCCCCGTCCGCATCGTTGCCCGCGACGTTCCTTATTACTCCAACGACAGCCAGTGGTGGAGTCCCGACATTTACTTCAAAGGTGGACAACTCAGCAGCAGCCAGGAACCGGCGCAAGCCACCGACGACCCTGAGTTCTACGAAACTGAGCGCTGGGGACACTTCTCCTACGCGATCCCAGTCGCACCCGGCCGCTACACGGTCACGCTGCACTTCATCGAACACTCCGGCACGGCGCACAACGGCGGCTCACCGGGCGTGGCGAATGAAGATCGCGTCTTCAACGTTTTCTGTAACGGCAAGACGATCCTGTCGAACCTGGATCTAGAAAAGCAGGCCGGAGAGAACCGCCCCTTCACCCGCAAGATCAAAGGCGTCGAGCCAAACGCCCAAGGCAAGCTCCTGCTGGAGTTCGTCCCGGTTACGGGCTACGCCACGGTCACCGCAATCGAAGTAGTCCCGGAGTGAAGCAGGAGAAGTGGGAAGGGCAGGAGCTTCAGCGGTTGCGGGAAAACTCACCTCGCGAACGATTTTGGGAAGGGCACGAGTTTCACTCGTGCCAATAGCTTGTTGTAAATGAAGTGCGCTTCAGCGCCTGAGGTGAGCTTTGTCTCGAAGCAGCAAGCTTGTCAGAGCTCGCCGAGGATTTAGCACCATTCAAGCTTTGTCGTGCTGAGCGGAGCGCGAAGCGATCGTCCGGCGCAGTCGAAGCATCCCCAAGCGCACCCGGAAACGGGCCCCTCAAAAATCGGCAATCGAAAATCGCAAATCGTCAATTCCCCAATATCCCCATCCTCTTCCCCACACTCTTCAGCACCCCCAGCGCCTGCTCCAACTCTTCCTTCGTATGTGTCGCCGTCATGATCGTGCGGATCCGCGCCTTCCCCTCCGGCACCGTCGGGAACGCAATCCCCGTCCCCAGCACGCCCTCTTTGAATAGCTCCCGCGAGAAATCCATCGTCAGCTTGCCATCGCCAATGATGATCGGCGTAATGGGAGTTTCGCTCGCCGGAGTTGCCTTGCCCCCGATATCGAATCCCAGCAGCCCAAGCTCTTTCTTCCAGAAGCGCGTGTTCTCCCAAAGCTTCTCCATGCGCTCCGGTTCCTGCTCGAGAACATCGAACGCTGCAATGCAAGTCGCGGCCACGGACGGCGGATGCGAAGTCGAAAACAAAAACGGCCGCGCCCGGTGATACAAAAAGTCGATCAGATCGCGGGTCCCGCAAACGTATCCGCCCAGCGCACCAATCGCCTTCGATAAAGTCCCTACCTGAATATCCACACGCCCGTGCATTCCGAAGTGATCAATCGTCCCGCGCCCGTTGCGCCCGAGCACGCCCGATGCATGCGCATCGTCGACCATCATGATCGCGCCATACTTCTCCGCCAATTCGCACAACGCAGGCAGCGGCCCAATGTCGCCGTCCATCGAAAACACACCGTCGGTGATCAGCAACTTCTTCCCCGGCTGATCCTTCACGCTGGCCAACTGCTCTTCAGCGTGCGCCATGTCTTTGTGCCGGAACACCAGAATCTTCGCCTTCGACAGCCGCGCCCCGTCGATGATCGAAGCATGGTTCAGCGCATCCGAAATAATGAAATCATCTTTCCCCAGCACCGCCGACACGGTTCCCGCATTCGCCGCGAATCCGGATTGGAAGACCACACACGCTTCCACATTCTTGAAGCGCGCAATCTTCTCTTCCAGTTCCATGTGAATCTTCATCGTCCCGGCGATCGTACGTACCGCACCCGATCCCACGCCCAATTTCCGCGTCGCCTCCAGCGCCGCCTCGCGCAGCTTGGGATGCGTGGTCAGCCCTAGATAATTATTCGACGCCAGGTTGATGACCTTCTTCCCGTCAAACGTGCACACGGGCGCCTGCTCGTCCTCCAGCACGCGCAGCTTGAAGTGCGTGCCTTTGGCCTTAAGTTCATCAAGTTGTTGGGTGAGATAAGAAAGCGGATTCACGCGTGCAGCTGTCGTCATGAAAACCTCGTAACGGGATCAAAACCGATCGGCTCGTTTAGTGTATTCCGATAGGTAGATACTAGGGGAACCGCTCAATGAATTCATGAATGGCTCGATGGACAGCTTCCTCAGGGCGTTCAGCGTCTTCTTTGTTCGGAATCAAGTCGATGATTCGCCCAAGGTCAATCTTCATTTCTCGGAAGGCCGATTGCGCTTCATCTTCCAGGCCAAAGAAACGGGTATGAACCATGTAGCCATAAATACCACACGTGATAGCGAAAGGGGCGATTTTACAATCCCGCTCCAAGGTAATGCGGGCGCCGCCGCCGTGCTCGTCGTCTTGCAGGATTATGCCGTGCTCGCTTCCACTCTGACCGATGGTCTGGCCACCTTCATGAGGTAGCCATTGATCAGTGTGATTCGTCGTTGGCACAGCAGTCCTCAACGTTTAAAACAAAATCGGATTCCCCGTCGCCAGGCTGGCCTCGCACAACCGCTTCATAGCCTCGAAAAACTCGCGCTCGCCTTGCGTCAGAATGTCGCGCGACGCCAGCACCAATTCCACTTCCTTCATCAGCGCAGCCGTTTGTTTCACAGGAACAAAATCGCCAGTATGCGTGCCGTCGTAAACGACCTGCTTCAGCAGAATGGGAAACTTCGGTCCCGGCGTCCCCTGCAGCCCGCGCAAGAATTCGCGCACATTGCGCGCCCGCGTGATGTTCCCCAGGAACTCAGAGATCAGATAGCCTTCGTGCTCGCATGACTCCTGCAACCACTTGTCGTGCAAATCCCATTCTTCTTCGGTCGGATCGCCGGTCAGCGAAGGCGATCCCGTCTCATCCCACGTCAGCCGCTCCGGCAGCGGATGCGGTTTCGCCTTACCCTCCCGCACGCAACTGCACCGGACAAATCCATCCAGACTCATAACCGGTGCTCCTCCTGCTACCGTGCCTTACACAATCCGCGTTCTTCCGCGTGAATCCGTGGCGAAGAAGTTATCTCACGCCATTCGGATACACCAATATCTTGCTCGCCTCGCCGGTCGTCAACCGTTGCATGGCCTTCCCGAAATCCTTCATCGATATCCGATCCGTAATCGCCGGATGCAAATCCAGCTTCCCGGCCTTCAGCAGCGCGGTCATCTGATACCACGTCTGGTACATGCGCCGTCCGTTGATCCCCTGCACTGTAATGCCCTTAAAAATAATGTCTTCAGAAAAGTTCAGCGAGATCGGCTTCGATGTCAGGCCCAGCAGCGAAATCCGCCCGCCGCGCCGCACAATATCAAATGCGGTGCGAATCGAATCCGGATGCCCCGCCATCTCCAGCACCACATCCACCCCAAGGCCGCCGGTCTTCTCCTTCACGATCGCGTTCACATCTTCCTTCGCGGGATTGAGCACATAGTCGGCCTTCATCTCGCGCGCAATCTTCGCCCGATGCTCGTTCACCTCAATCGCAAAGACCGAAGTCGCTCCTACTGCCTTCGCCACCGCAATCGAGAACAGCCCGATCGGCCCGCATCCCGTCACCGCCACCGTTTTCGCCGCAATCTCTCCCGCCAGCACGGTGTGCACCGCATTCCCCAGTGGATCGAGAATCGACGCATACTCCAGCGGAATCGCCGGATCCAGCTTCCATATATTCGATTCCGGAATCACTACGTACTCGGCAAACGCCCCGTCGGCGTCCACGCCGATAATCTTCACGTTCTGGCAAATATGCGCTTCGCCCGTCCGGCACTGCAGGCACTTGCCGCAGGCCACGTGCATCTCTGCCGAAACGAAATCGCCTTCCTTCACGCTGGTGACTTCATCGCCAAACGCCGCCACTTCACCGCAGAACTCGTGCCCCGGAATCAGCGGGGGATGAATCCGGTTCTGCGCCCAACGATCCCAGTTGTAAATGTGCAAATCCGTGCCGCAAATGGATGCCACCTTCACCTTGACCAGCACGTCAGTCCGGCCGAACGCAGGAATCTTCACTTCGCGAACTTCCGCGCCCGCCGCCGCCTCCGGCTTCACCACCGCCAGCATTGTTCCTGCCATGATTGCCACCTATGAAAATCGATTCCAAACAGCCTAAAACACAAAACGTATAATTCTAGCACCGGGACTCAGAGGTCTACCGGAAGGAACATCCGCCGCCCGTGCGGTGTCACAACATTGGTGACAGCCTCTCGCAGATGAAAAGCCCGCGACTTGCCGCCGTGTTTGTCTGCCTCGTCGTCGCCATCGCGGCCCCCACGCTAGCGCAGACCGATCACCTGCCCGCGACGCGCGCAGAATTCACTCAGCGCCTCGTCGCCGCCGCCGTCGAGCGCACCCAACACGCCGTCCGTTACGAGTCTGCGTACGTCGGCATCCCATACCCCAACGGAGACGTCCCCGCCGACACCGGCGCCTGCACCGACGAAGTTATCCGCAGCTATCGCGTCCTGGGAGTGGATCTGCAGAAAGAGGTCCACGAAGACATGCTGCAGAATTTCGATCTCTATCCCAGCAAGACGCGTTACCACGCCCGCCGCACCGACCCTAATATCGACCATCGCCGCGTCCCCAACCTCATGGTCTTCTTTGAGCGCAAGGGAGAGTCCCTGCCCATCACCAATCGCGCTGAGGATTACGCTCCCGGCGACGTGGTCACGTGGGACTTAGGCGGCAACACACCGCACATCGGAATTGTTGTGGATAAGAAGACACTGCTGGCAGGCCGTCACCTCGTCGTCCACAACATCGGTGCCGGACCAAAGATGGAAGACGTCCTGTTCAACTGGAAGATCACCGGCCACTACCGCTACTTCGGCCCGACTCTATGATCCTCCGTGCCCCCCCGTGGTTGAAGGTTTTCGGAATCTACGCTTGCGGCTTGTACTCCTTCGGCGGAACTTTCTTAAACTCCTCCGACTTTCCCCGTGGAATGCTCAACGTCTTCCAGTCGCTCGACCGCAAATGCTTCGCCAGAAACACCATCTGCCCGATATGCTGCGCGTAGTGTGCAATCTGCCGGTTGATGGCCATCAATACCGTATGCGGCTCCCCACGAATCGGGACGGTCCGCATCACGTCTTCGGGCTTCAACGGATCAATCGCCCCGAATACGCAAGCCCAGCCTTCTTCCCACCACCGCATCACTTCCGCCCGAGTAGTCGCCGAAGTCACTTCAAACTCTCGATCGCGAAACCGGTCCGGCTTCTCTCCGTCCGAAGTTAAAAAATCCGTGAAACGCGACCGCATGTTCCCCGCCAGGTGCTT
>Ga0335070_10005383_pt1 | contig 15023 bp, 11 predicted proteins | sample Lox_Sample_13_FD_206722 | JGI IMG/M metagenome (GOLD analysis project Ga0335070, IMG submission 206722) | Soil microbial communities from Loxahatchee National Wildlife Refuge, Florida, United States - Lox_Sample_1.3 | ecosystem: Environmental > Terrestrial > Soil > Wetlands | place: USA... | reverse complement strand
CGACTACTCCCTTGATCTCCTCTTCAGGAATGGCCGGTATATTTACATTGATAGCTATGTTTTTTATAGGATTGTCATTCAGTATGAATGCTGCCAGCTTTCTGGTAAATCGGGCCGCAAATGAAAAATCGGCATCCTTGTGCGCATCCAGAGATATCGCCATGGATGGAACCCCCATGATGATCCCCTCCGTGGCTGCCGACACTGTTCCTGAATAAATCACATTGATTCCCACGTTGGCACCCAAATTGATCCCCGACACAACCAGATCCACCGGCTTGTCCGACAATTCCCTGATCCCGATCTTGACACAGTCCGCCGGTGTCCCCTTCACGGCGTATCCGATGAAACCGCCATTCTTTTTGGCACGTCTGACCATGAGGGGACGAAAAAGTGTGATCGCATGGCCAACAGCGCTCTGTTCAACCTCAGGTGCTACAACCAAACAATCTGCATCTTTGGAGAGTTCCTGATACAGGGCACTCAAACCCCTTGCATATACGCCGTCATCATTTGTAAGAAGAAATCTCATAATTAACCTATCCGACCCCGCTCCCTTCCAACCTTAAAAGAAGCGGATCGCTTATTGTATTTGTACAATTTGACCGTCCTTTATCGTTAAAATAAAGATGTTTTTTTGAGCGTCTCTTATTCCCGAAAATGATATCATCCCCGTGACGCCCCTATAATTCTTTAATCGCAGCAGGCTGTCTCTGAACTGAGTCCTCGTCTCCGCTTCGTCTTCTTTGATAATTTTAACAATCATACCAGCCGCATCATACACCAGGGCCTCCATAACTTCCGGCTCACGGCTGTAGTTTGCATAAAATATATCGATAAAGTCATTTGTCTCAGGGTAAAAGCTGTTCAGAGAAAAGCTGTCGGTAAAAACGGCCCCTTCAAGATGATCACCATCTGTCTTCAAAATATCGGGTGAATCCCAGACGCTTGTGCCCATCAGTTTAACTCCGCTGGAAATAATATTATAGAATGCTAGTTGTGGAACAATCATTTTTAAACTTCCCGGGGTATCGGGAATAAAAAGAGCATCAAAATCTATGTCAGGTTTGTTATCATCTTTCTTAGTACCAGTTTTTACTTTTGCTTTAGGAGAGGTTTCCTTTAGACCAATTATCTCTTTGATCTCATCGCCGAAATCCGTCTGCGTTTTATCGTAGGACCTGGCTTTTCTAATTTCTCCCCTTTGGCGCCCAACCTCTTTCCTGAACAGCATCTCCATTTCGCGACCATAATGATCATCCGGGTAGAGAACGGTGAACCTCGTCAGGCCCCATTCTTCAGTAGCGTATTTAACGAGTGCCTCAATCTGCATAGAATTGGTCATATAACTCCGAAGGACATAATCACCAATATCGGTAATTCCTTCCTTCTCGGTAAGGGTTATTATAGGGATTTTTAATTTCTGCGCTTCCTTGGCAGCCTCAAGGGCTTCAATATTGCCGATGGGCCCGAGTATACAGATGACACCATCTTTTAAAGCCAGTTTGGTTACAGCCGCCTTTGCACCTTCCGGCTGACTTTTCGAGTCTTCTATTATCAGTTTAATAGGGCTCTTCACCAACGGATCAAAAATGCCCGCGGCCAGAAGAATAGAATCCAGGGCCTTGTTCCCGACAGAGGCATATCGTCCCGAGAGAGGGAGCACACAACCGATAGTATTGCTATCCACTGCCTTCTCTATCATCATCTGCTCAGCTGCCTCAGCATCAGACACAATTCCGGCACCCCATACTGTCATAATCAAAAATAACGGTACAATCAGCAACCTTTTCATATAACGATTGAGCATATAATCACCATAATTCAGAAAATCTTTTTAGTCCACGATTAACGTTTTATAAAGTCCTCGAACATTTTTTTAGTACCATATATTTTATAAAAAATCAGGCTGTCCGTCGATAAAAAAATGCCCGGGTATCCACTGTCATGAATCCCGGGCTAAGGAGCTGTCATGCAATAACTATCACATTCATGCATCTCATCTTCAGGTCATCTTTGCCCGATCCTCAATCGCAAAATCCTCAAATTTTAATAAATTATTTTTTCACCTCTTCAAAGTCAGCGTCAACAACATCATCATCTTTCCTACCGGCACCCGGCTGTTCTGTTGATGCACCGGCATGAGCTCCAGCGCCGGCACCAGCCCCCGCCTGCGAAGTGGAAGCTTTAGCATACATGGCCTCCGCAATTTTATGAGACGCGTTGGTTAGCTCTTCCTGGGCACTTTTAATGGCATTGATGTCATCTCCTTCAATGGCCTTTCTTACCCTCGCTATAGCATCTTCGATCCGCGCCTTTTCCGAAGTATCAATCTTATCACCGAACTCCTTTATATTCTTCTCTACACTGTAAGCCATAGAATCTGCCTGATTTCTGGCCTCTATAAGCTCTCTCTTTTTCTTGTCTTCATCTGAGTGAGCTTCCGCTTCTCTGACTAGTTTCTGAATTTCAGCCTCAGAAAGACCGCTCGATGCGGTAATCTTGATGCTCTGCTCTTTGCCAGTTCCCAGGTCTTTCGCGGACACATGAACAATGCCATTGGCATCAATATCAAAAGTAACCTCGATTTGCGGCATTCCGCGTGGTGCGGGCGGTATCCCCACCAGTTCAAATCTGCCCAGTGTCCTGTTATCCGCCGCCATCGATCTTTCACCTTGAAGGACATGAATGCTCACTGCAGGCTGATTGTCCGCCGCCGTCGAAAAGATCTGGCTTTTCCGGGTAGGAATGGTGGTATTTTTCTCGATCAACTTCGTCAATACACCGCCCAGAGTCTCTATCCCGAGTGACAGAGGCGTTACATCCAGCAGCAGCACATCCTTCACATCGCCAGCCAATACACCCGCCTGGATGGCTGCGCCAACGGCGACCACCTCATCCGGATTGACCCCTTTATGGGGTTCTTTGGCAAAGATCTCTTTCACTTTCTGCTGAACGCGTGGCATACGGGTCATACCGCCAACAAGAATAACCTCATCGATATCCTTTGGCGAAAGGTTCGCGTCCTTCAGCGCGGTTCTGCAGGGTTCGACCGTCTTTTCAATCAGGTCTTCGACCAGGGCTTCCAGTTTGGCCCTTGACAATTTCATGGTCAAATGTTTAGGCCCTGACGCATCAGCGGTGATGAAGGGGAGGTTTATGTCCGTCTCCATAACGGTGGAAAGTTCCATCTTTGCCTTCTCCGCCGCCTCCTTGATTCTCTGCAAAGCCATCCTGTCGTTCCTTAGATCAATCCCGTAATCATTCTTGAATTCCGTGGCAATAAAATCAATCAGCCTCTGGTCAAAGTCTTCACCACCCAAATGGGTATCCCCGTTTGTTGATTTGACTTCAAAAACACCGTCTCCCAACTCGAGGATGGATATATCAAACGTTCCGCCCCCAAGGTCAAACACGGCGATCTTTTCGTCTTTTTTCTTATCAAGACCATACGCCAATGCCGCTGCCGTCGGCTCATTGATGATTCTAAGTACATTCAATCCGGCAACTCTTCCCGCATCTTTCGTAGCTTGCCTTTGAGAATCATTGAAGTACGCAGGAACCGTAATAACCGCGTCGGTTACTTTCTCTCCCAGATAGTCCTCCGCAGTCTGTTTCATCTTTGTAAGTACGAAAGATGATATTTCTGCCGGACTGTAATTCCGTGCTTTTACGGTTACCTGGGCATCACCATTGGGCGACTCCGTGATCCTGTAAGGACATATCTTCTTATCGTACTGAACCTCCTTGGAGGAGAATTTCCTCCCGATGAGCCTCTTTATCGCATACACGGTATTTTCAGGGTTGGTGACAGCTTGCCGCTTGGCAACTTGACCGACCAGCCGCTCGCCGCTGTCCGTAAATGCCACCATGGAAGGTGTTGTCCTGCTTCCTTCCTGATTTGCTATTACAACGGGATCTCCTCCTTCCATAATAGCGACGCATGAATTCGTCGTCCCTAAATCAATCCCTATTATTTTTGCCATTTTATTAATCCTCCTTAATATCTAATCTCCTTTTTTATTCTTTGCTATCTTCTTCCTTTGCACCTTTACTGACAGACACTTTAGCCGGTCTCAATAACCTCTCATGCAACAGATACCCCTTTTCCAGTTCCTGGACGACCTGGTCCTTCCCATGGTCGCCGCTATCGACCTGTAGTACGGCTTCATGGATATGAGGGTCAAATGTCTTGTTAATACACTCAATCTGCCGTACGCCATGTTTTTCCAGGCAGCCTTGGAGCTGGCCCTGGAGCAGCTTTAATCCCTCTTTAAATGCATCGGGATAACCATAGTCGTCGGCATGCTGCAATGCCCTATCCATGCTGTCAACCAGCGGCAGGATATCCTTGATCAGACTTTCATTCCCATATCTGATGGAATCAGCCCTCTCCCTGGCGGCGCGCTTTCTGTAATTATCAAGTTCCGCAACCGCACGAACATACTTGTCATAATTTTCGGCTGCTTCCCGTTCTTTTTCCTTAAGTTTCACCATTATATCTTCATCTCCAGGGGACTTTTGTTCTTCCCTATTTTCTTCTTTAATATCTTGTGTCTCTTTTATTTCTACCTTTTTTGATGTCTTACTCATGTAGTATCATCCCAACCCAATCTTTTATCCGACCCCGGCATCATGTCTCTATTTTGTATCCGGTCTCTGAAACAACTTAAAGTCTATCATCTCGCATATTACGTGCCCCGCAGTAATGTGGACCTCCTGTATGCGCGGTGTACTGTTGGAAGAAACATTGAGTGAATAATCCACCATCTTCGCTATGTCGCCTCCGTCCTTTCCTGTCATACCGATCGTCACCATCCCGATCTTCTTCGCAACTTCCAGGGCTTTTATAACATTAGAAGAGGAACCGCTGGTGCTTATCCCCCAGGCCACATCCCCCGCTTGGCCTATCGCCCTGATCTGCTTGCTGAATATTTCAGAAAAATCATAATCGTTACCTATGCTTGTAATCACAGACGTATCGGTACTCAAAGCAATTGCCGGTAGTGGCGGCCGTTCTATAACAAAACGGTTCACAAATTCTGCTGCAAGATGCTGGGCATCCGCCGCTGACCCGCCGTTTCCAAAAAGCAGTATTTTATTACCCGCTTTCAAAGCGGCTGTAATTACATCAACAACATTAACAATAACATCAAGATTTTCACCTACAAAGGCTTCCTTTAGGTGACTGCTCTCTCTGAATATCTTAACAATATGATCTTCCATAGCAACACAAGCTACTTCACTCACTTAGGTAATGCAAAGTTGCGAATAATATATTTATCGCCCCTACCTATGTCAAGGGTAGGGCATGGATTTGTTGATTAATTTAGGGTTCAAGGGAGGGATTAGGTGGTCAGGTCTAAGTCTTTGAAATAACTCTATCGTACCGTTTTCTGTCTCTCAGTTCAGCCAGTTTGCCCTTATTCCAGCCTGATATCCGGCTGAAATACTGTGTAATTCTTGCTATTCCTTCCACTACTTCGGACCCGCAGAATTCACATTTGCCTCTAAGGGACCTGAACGTTTCTCCACAAACTTTACAGGTTGTGAATTCCGGTGAAAACATAACCTGGTCATTCTCTGTATCTCTAAATACATGTTTAATAAATCCGGCAACATCTTCCCTCGCCGGCCGCGCATCCCCGAGCCATACATGGGTAACAGCCCCTCCTCCTATAAAGGGATGAAAACGACCTTCCTGCCTTACACGCTCCACTGGCTGTGTAGCGGCAGAGGCATTAAAATGGGTTGAATTCGTATAGTACACTTCTCCTCTGGCCAGATTACCTTTCACAAAATGGCCCGCCTTCGGTGAAAAGTATTTGAGATCGAGGCGCGCAAAACGATAAGCAGTTGTTTCCGCAGGTGTTTGCTCCAGAATAAAGCGGAGGCCATATTTTTTACAGAGCTTCTCTGCTTCATCCTTCATATGACTAATAATTTTCAGGCCAAATATAATCGCTTCTTCCGACTCATGCAATTGACTACCCGTATGTATCTGGACAAGCTCATTAAGACCCACAATGCCCATTAAGCAGCATACATGATCCATTCTCAAATATGGCAAACCGTCTCTGTTCATGGCAAGCATGGCAAGAGGGCCATCATCACCATAAGAAAGAAGATTTTCAATGAAATCCCGCTTCTGGATATGAGCTCTGGCCATCAGTTTCATACCTTCTGTAATCAGCGAAAACAAGGCTTTATCCTCTCCCTGGGCCTTATAACCAAGCCTCGGGAGGTTCAGCGTCACATTCTGGATGGCTGAACATCTCATCTTCCAGGGTGTTTTTGCTTCCTCAAAAAGATTATCCTCTCCCCTGAGCGCGGAAAAGCCGCACTCGTAAGCCTTGATTACCCCCCGACGATCAAAAAGGAAACAGGTATTCCCCTTTTCACCGGCTACTTCGCATATATGATTGAGAAAGTCTTCATATCCGGAAGACTGAAAAAATTCTTCCGATATGTGAACAAGCGGCCTGGGGAATATAAACGGTTTCCCCGTGCCGTCCCCCTTCTTAAATACCTCGAAAATAGCCCAGGCAAACCTCCGCGCATCCGTTATATAATCTTCATAGTTACTGCCGGCGAATTCACCCCCCGGGCTGATAACAGGAACGTTCCGAAGATGTTCAGGGACATCCCAGTAGAGATGGATATCTGTGAACATTGCCTGGCCCCCTCGTGAAGATGTCAATTGGGAAAATTCATAAATGAGCATCTGGGCGAACTGCCTTATTTCCTTATCGTTCATCTTTGACAGGTAAGGTGCGAAGGAGAAATTAACGGCATCCCAGCCGATGACGCCGGAAAAATGCCCCTGCAGGATAGCGCCAAAACGCACCATATGGGCCAGGAGCACCTCCGCATGCTTGGCCGGTTTCGCGACTGTCAGTGAATGGGGAAGATTCAAACCGAATTTCTTAATATACTCAAGGGACTGAAATGAACTGTAAGGCCTGTCGATATAACCCAGGCCGTGAAGATGCATATCCCCTACTATGTGCGCATCACCCACATCCTGCGAAAAGACCTCATAGAGCGAGTACTCCTTTTTTATCCCTTCAGCCAGAATGAGATTCGTACCTTCCGGGCCGTGCGGTACATTGGCGTTCTCCTTGTTCTGGTGAAGGATCAGCTCCCTTACATCATAGATGGGAAATCCCAGCAGCGCGTGCATCTTTCTCGCCTGTTCCAGGCCTCTTTCTATGAGCTTCGCATCAACAAGTTCTCTGATAAGGGGTGTTGTAAGCAGGCTGATCCCGGATGATATTATCTGCTTCTCGACCTCCCTGCTTATTGCTTCCGCCGTATTGACGTCTATGTTTGTCTCACGGATAAGGGCATCGACAATTTTCTGCCGGTTCCATCTCGCAATATCCTCTCCGGAGGTCTTTACAAAAAGTGTTATATCTGTAGTCTCGTCATTTGCCATCTTCTATTTCCCTACTATACAAAACCTATCCCCGCTGAGGCGGGGAGCTTTTTTAACGCCTAAATATTCGTCCTTTCGGTTCCCTCAAGGGCGCCGAGCATCTTTTCCGCAGCCTCGGATATCTCTGAATCATGATCGTGAGAAAGAGAAAAAACCCTTAGATGGACAATCCTCGCCGGTATGAATCGGTAAATGTCCTTCAGTGGCTCCGGAGATGTCATACCTGTAGCAGGGTTAAAAATATTAACCCTTTTTCCCGTCTCCGCCATGGGGTTAATAGGCCGCGGATCCTGTGTTGCCAGGTCGATACGAAAAGAAATGCCTCTTAATTTTTCCGGAAGAAATTCTCTCAGCTGTCTTTCATAATCAACGGCATAGGCAAATCTTGTCCCTCTTTGAATTTGGTCAATTGATATTTCCGTCGAATAAGACATCTTCCACTTCACTTCTCTACTATGTAGTTTCGCCCATTCATGACTCAGTTTCCTTTTATTCGAATCCTTTTCTGCAGACCAGTGCCGGACTTCATTAAACAGGAACCATTCATCACAGCGGAGGTACTCATCAAGGGCTTGAAATGGATTCCAGGGAAAGATTATATTCATTGTGTCCCTGAATATCTCCTGTAAGTGAAGATCCAACGCCCTCGTTGTTCTGTGAAAATAAACATTGGTATAGAGGTTCAACCTAGCGTTCAAAAACCGGCTAAGGGCGGAAATGCCCGCCTGATGAAGAGTAAGGCCGTCTTTCGTAAAAAAAGTATAGAAACGGAGTCTCGTAATGTCCACTATGTCGAGGGAAAATCCTGACATGTAGGCATCTCTCTGAACATAGTCAAGATTATCCACTGTATAGATACCGGAAAAAAGCTGTCTCAATAACTGCAACCATCTTGGCAGTTTTATGTCATTACCCGCGGGCATTTTAATAAGTATTGCCACATAAAGCGGATCGAGGCATTCCCCATCGGCAAAGGGACCCGTAGGGCTTCTCCTGATCTGACGGATGATCTTCCCCAATCTTTTCGTGATAATCTGTTTCCCGATATCCTCATGGGTAATTTTATACTGATCAAGAAAGTTATCATCAAAAAAATGCCCGTACGGACCATGCCCTACATCGTGAAGAAGTCCCGCTACCCTGAGAAGCTCCTCGATGTAGTTTATTGAGGGAACATCTCTGCAAACCCCTTTCAGACTCGGATAGAGATACCTGCCGAATTCTCCGGCAACGTGCATGGTTCCGAGGGAGTGTTGAAAGCGGCTGTGCTCAGCGGCCGGATATACCCAGCGGGCGGACTGAAGTTGATAAATCCGACGCAGCCTTTGCACCCAGGGAGAATCGATCAGGTCTTTTTCCGTTTGCTCGTCCGGAAATTCCGGTGAGGGCACTGTAAAAGAGGCATACTGATATATCGGGTCGGCAATCAATGCCATTCCCTGATATACCTCTGCATATTCTTCGTCTTTCCGTTTCATGGGCAAGGTTTACAATATTCGTCTACAAATATCAAATCATAATCTTTTTTTACCCTTGAAATCTAAATTGCGATCGCCTGACATGCCCCTGTTAAAAGCGCTTGCTGCATGCTTTCCATAAAGAAGGATTAGTGTATGAGATAAAAAATCCTGAGGATGAAACATATGAGTACCAACAATGTTATATTTCTTTAGGAAATTGAACACTGGATGAGTCAAGGGAGAAAATTGTTCACAGAATTCCTGGAAAGGTTTCTGGTGAAATCAAATACGGTGTCCAGACGGCCGTTCGTAAAAGAGCTGTCACTTTGGATGAGTGCCTCTTACTTAGAGAGCCCCAACTTTAAGCGCTGCCATGCGGTTTGAAGCGCATAAGGGCCTCTTTCAGGCTCTGCTCATCCATTGAGCGTTCACTTAGCCTGCCTTTAAATGCTTCAATCATGAATGTAATTTTCGCTATAATTATACCCCGGATCAAGAAATACAGGGCAAATTCCTGGTCAGGATCAATTTTTTTTATCTGCAGCAAAGCAAATACTTTATTAATAATGGGAACAGCCCGCAAGTTGATGTCTTTCTGAACAGGGGTCAATTCACCTTCCTTCTTTGCCCCCCAGATAGCCGGCACAATATACGTAATAGGTTCGGACAAAAGCTCCATCCTGTAAGTCATAAAAATATCATTGACCACCCCGTCTAAAAGTGGACCAATGGTATTGGCAATTCGCATGATGTCTTCCGGTTCTTTCCGGGATATTCTCTCTAAAAAATATTCTTTTAAAATTTTCATTACCCCCCCTACTCAATTGATATGGTTTCTTCCCGACTTTTAAGTTTTTGCCGTCTCTGAGCATTTCACTTGAAACATTTAATCCTGACAGTGCAAACAGCTTTTATAGCTGAATTGTAATTTCAGCTTCTTTAAAAGTAAAATTGTAGTTATGTCAAGAAGATTAAGTGTTATTAATGATTTTGATCATCGGATGCATCATGATAGATCCGACGCATAAAAAATATAAGGGGTATCGTCAAGATCAACATAACAGACAAGATATAAAAGACATCGTTAAATGACATCATGGAGGCTTCTCTTAAAAGCTGTTCATAGATAGCCCCGGCTCCGCCCTGACCGGAAAGGGCCGGATCAAACCCCCTGTATTGCAGGGTTTGTGCGGTTTTACTGCTTCCCAATGAGTACGACATATCAAATGAGGTAAGATGATCGACAAGGCGGGCCTGATGAAATTGGGCCCTTCGTGTAAGGATCGTCGTAGCAATGGCCACACCAAAACTCCCTCCGATATTTCTCACGAGATTGAAAATGGATGTCGCATTACCCATCCCCTCTCTGCCTATTCGGGAAAGAGTAAGTGTGGTCAACGGTATAATAATTAATCCCACGCCAAAACCCATATATATCCTCGGCCATAGAACCGCATCGAAGTCCGCAACCCTGTTAAATTGCGACATGAGGTAAGTTGACCAGGCCGTTACCAATAGACCGGCAACTACGATACCTTTTGAATTTACCCTGGTTATGAGTTTGCCCACAATCGGCATGGCAATAAGGCTTGCGACGCCCCCAGGCGCCAGTACCGCCCCCGCAAGTGTTGCTGTATAACCCATAAGAGTCTGCAGGTACATGGGTAGAAGCACGATGCTGCCGAAGAGGTTAATGAAGACAAAAAATATGGTTACATTTCCCAGGCTGAAAGAAAAGTTCTTCAATACCCGCAGATCAACAACCGGATGATCCGCAGCCAGTTCCACAAATACGAAAAGAACAACAGACGCCACTGCAACGACAGAGAGCCAGATGATGAATTCTGAAGAAAACCAATCCTCCCTCTGCCCTTTATCCAGCACGATCTGGAGACAGCCGATACCGACACTAAGGAATGCCAGTCCCCAGTAATCGATTTTCATCTTCATCCCCCTTACATAATAAGGGTCAAAAATAAAAATCAAGGACATCAGTATCGAAATGATGCCTACAGGTATGTTGATGAAGAAAATCCAGTGCCAGGACCAGTTATCGGTGATCCATCCGCCCAGAAAGGGACCGATGATAGGCCCGAACATTATGCCCACACCGTAAATGGCCATCGCTGTGCCGTGCTGTGACGGGGGGAAAGTTTCCAGGAGTATAGCCTGAGATATGGGTTGAAGAGAACCGCCGGCAATACCCTGAAGCACCCTGAATACCACGAGGCTTTGTATACTCCAGGCAAAGCCGCATAAAAGAGAACTTATCGTAAACAGAGCAACGGAAAGTACGAGAATGCGTTTTCTGCCGAACAGCCTGCTCAGCCATCCGGCCATGGGGATGACAACGGCGTTGGCCGCTAGATAGGATGTGATCGACCACGTTGATTCGTCGATACCGGCAGAGAGGCTCCCGCGGATGTGATCCAGAGATACATTTACGACTGACGTATCTATAATAACCATGAGCGTGGGGAGCATCACGGTTAAGGCCACTAGCCACTTGTTCGTACCTGTATCCAATACGAAGTTATTCCCTGGTTATGATCGTGGGTTCGACGGACATGCCGACTCTGAGAATATGGCTGGGGTCCGTGCCCTTTTTGAGCACAATCTTGATCGGTATTCGCTGAACTACCTTCACATAATTCCCTGTCGCATTCTCAGGCGGAAACAGAGAAAAAACCGAGCCTGTTCCGGACATGATGCTCTGTACTGTACCCTCAAAATTGTGACCCGGATAAGTGTCTACCTTGATCCTTGCCCTTTGACCAGGCTTCACGTTCTCGATCTGGGTCTCTTTATAATTCGCAATAATCCAGATGTCATCAAGAGGCACAACAGCCATCAGCGGCTGCCCTTCCTGAATCTGGTTACCCATCTCGACGGACTTCTTGGTGATGTAGCCTTCAGTAGGTGCATAGATTTTAGTATAACTTTTTTTCAAGTCCTCCGCCTTCAGGATCTCATCTCTCTGTTTCACTACAGAGTCCTGCGATTTGAAGGCCGACTCCGACTGCCTTATCACGGACTTCTGAGTTTCCAGGGCGGATTCAATCTGCTTGAGCTGATCTCTCGCCGCATCAACCTGTGCCGCGGAAACATCATATCCCGTCTTCGTTTTTTCCAGCCGTTCCTCAGGCACAACATTCCTCTTGTAAAGTGCCTGAGCCCGCTTGTAATCGATTTCCGCCTGTTTCAGATTCGCCTCCTGAAGCCTCAGATTCGCCCGTGCTGACTGTACACTGAATTGCATCTCCGCTAGCTGTTTCTTCGCGACATCTATCCTCGTCGAAAGTTCGTCGAGCTTAGAGCGTTCCGCATCCCGCGATGATTGAGCCCCTCTCACCCTGACATCATAATCTTTCACATCGATTTCCACTAGGAGATCATCTTTTTTCACAAATTGATTGTCTTCCACATAAACGGTTTTCACCGTTCCGGGAACCTTTGACGCAATAACATGTATCCTGCCTGTAACAAAGGCATCGTCCGTAGTAATGTAAATTTTTTTATATTCCAGATAATATAAGACGCCTCCTACGCTCACAATCAATATTACAGACAAAAGCAAGATGGCAGATTTCTTTTTGTTAATGTTGATCATCTCCCATATTTTGCGCATTGACATAACCTCTAAAAATACCCGGAGCCTGTTTCTGCTTTCATAAAGTGAACTTACCCGATAAATTTATTATAACTATGAACCATACGCTTTTGCAATGTTAAACATACATATCCTCGAAATGAAAGGAGACTTGAGCTATGTCGCAAAAGACAAAGCATATTCGTAGATTCGTAAACGAAAAAAAGGTCAGCCCGGTTAAGCCAACCTTTACCTGTTACGAGTAATATAAAAAATGACATTATTCTCCCTGATCTTATGCAAGGAGGTGACGCAGCCTGCTCGACCTGCTTTTTATAACGGGGTCTCGAAAGCACATCTTTATAGTTTCCTTATTTATTTTTATGCCGGTTTGACTTCAACCGCTTTCTGTACTTATGTTTGCTTATTTTCTTCTTCCTTTTTTTTACAACACTTCCCATCATGTACCTCAAAATATTATAGATTTTTTGTTAAACTTAATTAAAATATTTGCCGCTGTGCCCCTTTGAATTAGGGCAGTACCATATACGATCGTTTTGTCAATGTCAATGGAGATGAGACAAATATTTCTTTTTTATATTAATGCATAAAAAAGGGTGCCCTGTGACAGGCCAACTCCCTTGATCTCCATTTTTTTTGTTACAAGCGATGGAATATATAGGGCTCTAGCATAGCACCTATTTATTTCTCACTGGAGGTCTTCTCTCAAGAGGACCCTGCTCGGGTGGAGGCTTATACTCACGGAATTCGTCTTTTTTCTCCTCCTTCTTCCCTTCCTTGCATTCAGGCGCTGTAGTGGATTGTTGCATGTGTACGGCAGGTTTCTCCTCAGGAGCTTTTTGTTGTGCCCCGCTTGTCTGAACCGATATGACATAAAGCACACAAGTAAGGATAATAGCTAATCCGATTTTATATCTCATTTGACTCTCCTATATAGGTTTTCCAAAGCTGTAGTGACTTGATGTCGACCAGCCAACTTCATTTTGGACCTTTGACTTTAGGTCATTGCTGAAGTAGCTATATATCCGAACAACCTTAATCTTTGTCGGCACTACAAATTCAAATTCGATGAAATCCTTTTCTCCCGGTTCGATATCGAGGGCATTTTTAAAACTGTTTTCTCTTTCAGCTATCAACGGCCAACTAAAATTGTTTGCCTTTCGCTCAATTTCCTTAAAAGCATCATCCAACTCCTCTTTCACGCACAGCCCTTGTTCAGGGCAGGAAGGCACTGGAACGATCTGTTGAATTCGCACAGTTGATTTACTCGAAAGCAGCCTGGAGTTTCCCGTGTTGGTTAACTCTATTCCCACTCGCAACAGGTTTGTACGTTTCGATAGGGCGACGTGAGATACTTTCTGCTCTATGTTCGCATGGGGGTAACGCTTCCTTTCCATGATGAATAGGTCATAAGTCCATACACCGCCGACAAAGATTGCGGCAATAGTGGCAATTGATGTTGCCGTACTGACCACGTCCTTGAATTTCATAAGGTGGCCTCTCTGACTTCTGCTCCAAACGGCAGACATTACTGGTGGTTATATGCGTCCTATTTCTTTGGTTTAATATGACCGTGCTCTTTCAGCCATTCGATGATGATTATTTCGCATTGTTGAGACAGGTCTCGTATCCTTCATCTGCCAGATTCTGAAGGATCTGCTTGATCTCACTTGATATACAGAATCCGATATATTTATCCTTTGCCATATTATTTTTCTTTCACAAATATACCCCGACAGCAATGATAAATGATAAAAATATTATTTAGTATTATATATCATAATTGCCAAGTACATCCAAACGCAAATGTGCAAAGAATAAACAAGGGGGCATGAAAAATGAAAAGGATGGAAATGTGGCAAGAGGTAAGGCCACGCTGTTACAATAAAAAAATAGGGGTTACGCTGTGAATCATAACCCCTTTATTCTCATGGTGGGTCAGGGCAGAATCGAACTGCCGACACCTGGATTTTCAGTCAGAATTTCCGGGCTTCCTAACCTCCTCAGTATTTAACAAGTATTCAATATTATAGAATAAGCATTAGTACGTTTTGGTGAATCTTAGTTCATTTTATCTTTATTTACAAATTTTTTCTCACATGGATTCTCACACAACAATCAGACGGGAGTGTTGAGCATGAATCAAAAAATAAGCAGAGATAATCTTTTTCCGAAAGAGCAAAAATTTAAAAAGATGCAGTCTATGAGAAAATACTCGGGACTGGGCCATATAATACAAAGTTACAATTCATCGAGGGAGCTTTACAGATATATTTGGTCATTATCGAAGGATTTAAATCTTAAAGGTACTTCTGATGAAATATTGAAGCAGAGGAAAAAATATCACCGATTCTTGTCTCATCTGTATGTGAGCATGAGGCTGCAAATAATTGATCATAAGTCTTTCAGTAGGCAACGAGGATTTGTACCAATCTATAGCCGCATGATTGAGCGAGAATTCGGGAGGTATTTCGATGTCCACCTTCTTGAAAAAATCATCAAAATGAAGGGGCAT
>Ga0335070_10005382_pt1 | contig 15026 bp, 8 predicted proteins | sample Lox_Sample_13_FD_206722 | JGI IMG/M metagenome (GOLD analysis project Ga0335070, IMG submission 206722) | Soil microbial communities from Loxahatchee National Wildlife Refuge, Florida, United States - Lox_Sample_1.3 | ecosystem: Environmental > Terrestrial > Soil > Wetlands | place: USA: Florida... | reverse complement strand
GATGTGGTCAGCGACAAGTATGTCTACGTTTCTAAGGAATGCTTCCGAATTTATGAATGGGATTATGCGCACGAAGGTTTGCCGGACAGGGAAGTGGTTTCCCGACTAATCCACCCGGAGGACCGGGACAGAGTGAGCTTTGCGCACGTGCTCCGCGAAAAAGTAGATACCACCGATGAGTACAAAATCGTGCTGCGAAGCGGAGCGGTCAAACATGTTCAGACGATCAAGCATCCTGTCCTGAATAGCGCTGGGGATGTCGTGAAAATCGTTGGCACCACGATGGATATCACCGAACGCAAACGCACCGAGGAAAAAATCCGGCAGCAAGAAATGGAGCTGCGACAGGTCCTCGATTTCACACCTCATTTAATCGGCGTATTTGAGCTCCACGGAGAGCGTCTCTATGCCAGCCGGCCCGCGCTCGATTACCTCGGTTTGACTCTCGAGGAATGGAAGGGCAAATCCGATCCTTTCTGGCTTTTTCATCCGGATGACCGGGAACGCGTAATGAAAGATGTGTACACGGGTGCGGCAACCGAAGTGCTGCATGAGTTCGAAGCACGCTTGCGGAGGAAGGATGGAACATACCGATGGTTCTTGTTCCGTGATAATCCCCTCCGCGACGAGCAGGGACGCCTCATGCGGTGGTATCTCTCGGCAACCGACATCGAAGACCGCAAACGCGCCGAGGAGGCCCTGCGGCAGAGTGAGGCATCTCTGGCTGAAGCGCAGAGGCTGAGCCACACAGGTAGTTGGAGTTGGAGTCCCGCCACTCACCGCTTGCTTTACTGCTCCGAGGAAATGTTCCGGATTTATGGCTTAAACCCGCAGGACGGTGTACCAGCCGCTGAGACATTCTGGCAACGAATCCACCCCGAGGATCTCGACCGCACATATGAACTGATGATGAAGGCAGCGGCTGTAACCATGGACTACGAGCATGAGCACCGGATCGTGCTACCCGATGGAACCATCAAGCACATACATGAGATCGGCCATCCAGTTCTCGATGAAAACGGACACGTCGCTGAATACTTCGGCACTACGGTCGATATCACGGACCGGAAAAAGGCCGAAGCCGAGATCAACAGTCTCAAGAACTACCTCTCCAACATCATCAACTCTATGCCCTCCATATTGGTGGGTATGGACAATGCCCGCACCGTCACCCAGTGGAACCGTCAGGCGGAGGCATTTACGGGCATACCTGCAGGAGAGGCTATAGGCAAACCCATCGTCCATCTCCTCCCCGACTTCACCACCTGGATCACGATCATGGGAGCCGACATGGACGAACATCGCCCCTCATCCATGGAGAAACTCCTCATCGAGAAGAAGGGTGAGCGCCGTTTCTATGATCTCATGCTCTACCCGCTGATCGTAGACTCTGCAGGAGGAGCGGTGTTGCGTATCGAGGATGTCACCGAAAAGGCACGCATCCAGGAGTTGATGGTCCAGACCGAGAAGATGATGTCCATAGGCGGCCTTGCCGCTGGGATGGCCCATGAGATCAATAACCCACTCGGAATCATCACCCAGGCGGCACAGAACATCGAGCGCAGGATCTCACTTGAGTTGCCCGCAAACCGGAAGGTAGCTGAAGAACTCGGTCTGAATCTCGAAGGGATTCGCGCCTATTTCGAAAAGCGACAAATATCCGATGCGATCGCAAGCATTCGCATGGCATCGTCTCGGGCGGCGAAGATCGTTGCAAATATGCTCCAGTTCAGCCGCCGCGCCGATACAACGATGGAGTTCACGTCGCTTACTCAAATCTTAGATCAGGCATTAGAGCTTGCGGCAAGTGACTACGACCTCAAGAAGAACTACGATTTCAGGAGCATCAGCATCGTCAAAGAGTATCAGGAGATCCCCCAGGTTCGTATCGTCTGCGTGGAGATAGAGCAGGTCATATTGAACCTCCTCAAGAACGCCGCCCAGGCGATGGCCGCAAATCCCCCGGAATCCAAGCCCAGGATTACTTTAAGGCTTTACCAAGAGGACAGGTATGCCGTGATCGAGGTGGAGGACAACGGACCCGGCATGGCGGAGGATATCCTCGTAAGGGTATTCGAACCCTTTTTCACTACCAAGGAGCCCGGAGTGGGTACAGGCCTCGGCCTCTCCGTCTCCTACATGGTCGTCACCCAGAACCACAAGGGATTTATGGAGGTGCACTCGACACCGGGCAGAGGGGCAGTTTTCAAGGTGAGACTGCCGATAGAGAGGAGCAAAACATGAGCCAGTCAGCAAAGGTATTGATCGTGGATGATGAAGAACTAATCCGCCTGAACCTGCGGATGCTGTTGGAGGATCTCGGCTATGGTGTGATCGAAGCCGCCGACGGAAAGGAGGGGCTCGAGACTTTTGACCGGGAAGGGCCCGACCTAATCCTGGCCGACCTGAGGATGCCTGTGATGGATGGGCTTTCAATGATCGCCGCAATTCGGGAGAAGAGCACGGAGACACCCGTGATCGTGGTCTCCGGCACCGGTACCGTGCAGCACGCCATCGATTCGCTTCGCCTCGGCGCATGGGACTACGTTGTTAAGCCGGTCGAGGATCCAAAAGCGCTCGAGGTCGTCATCGAGCGGACACTTGAGAAAGCCCGGCTTGTGAAGGAGAATCGGCTTTACCGTGAGCATTTGGAGGAACTGGTGCGCGAGCGGACGGAGGAGCTTCGCAAGGCCCATGACGAATTGGAACTGCGGCATCAGGAAGTCAGCCGATTGAAAGACAAGCTGGCCGACGACAACCGGTATCTGTTCAGCGAACTGCGGTTGGCGGTGGGCGACGAGATCATCGGTTCGGATTTTGGTTTGAGATCGGTGATGGAAATGGTCAAGCAGGTGGCGCCCATAGATAGCCCTGTGCTGTTACAAGGGGAGACGGGCACAGGAAAAGAGGTTATCGCCAATGCGATCCACCATTCTTCACCTCGCAAGGACGGACCGTTTATCAAGGTGAATTGCGGCGCCATCCCCGAGACGCTTCTCGACAGCGAGCTCTTCGGTCATGAGAAAGGGGCTTTCACCGGGGCGATCGGTCAAAAGAGAGGGCGTTTCGAACGGGCCGACAAAGGCACGATCTTCCTGGACGAAATTGGAGAGCTCCCGGCTCAAGCCCAGGTGAGGCTGTTGCGTGTCCTTCAAACCAAGGAAATCGAGCGGGTGGGGGGAACCACTTCCATACCGGTGAATATCCGCATTATATCGGCCACAAATAGAAACCTCCAGGAAATGGTCGCCTCCGGCCGATTTCGCGAGGACCTCTGGTTCCGGCTCAATGTTTTTCCTATCATGATCCCACCGCTGAGGCAGAGAAGAGAAGATATTCCGTCCCTGGTCCACCACTTCATCGACCGCAAGTCCAAGGAGCTTAAGTTCACCGGAAGACCTGTGCTGGCGACCGGTGCCATCGACAGGCTGATCGCTTATGACTGGCCGGGCAACGTTCGGGAATTGGAAAACATGATTGAACGGGCCCTGATCCAGAGCAGGGGCGGTGTGCTTTCATTTGAGACCGTTTTGGCCCGGCAGGATCCAGGAAGACATGAAGGGAGGCGTGAGGCAGGCGGAAATAGGACCGTGCTTCCATTGGACGAGATGGCCGTCCAGCATATCAGGCAGGCTTTGGAGATGGCTGGTGGAAAGATCAACGGGCCGGGAGGAGCTGCCCAAATCCTCGGGCTTAACCCAAATACACTCAGGAGCCGGATGAGCAAGCTTGGAATTCCGTTTGGGAAAAAAAGGTGGCAGTAGCGAGTTGAGAAAGCGGAAAGTATGATCTTCAGACGATAACTTTTCGGAGGGTTAAAAGCGCAACGTTCATAGTGAGACTGTCGAAAAAGTCCCAAGCAGATTCTTGGGGGAGATGCAGAAAAAAAATGACTTCACAGAATGCGCCACAATCAACGATCTCACAATTATGGAGGGTCGTGAAACCCCCCAAAATGGGGCATTAATTATACTGGAGGGTTTTTCGACAGTCTCAGCAGATACTCACATCTTTCTAATATCATAAATTAACAGTTTCAAAAACGCCGCTCCACCTCCTTTCCACTTTAGAATTAGTTCCATCCACCAATCATCACTCTGGCTTAGGCTTGGATACTAATGATCCAAATCACCAAAAAAAAGGAAGCCCCCCCTGGCAACTCTCAGTATTTAAAATCAATGGGAATTATTCAGAATGTGAGGGTCCGATTCGGCTCAATGGACAAAGCTCAGGCGGGAGCAAAACTGGTATAGTTGGCTGACCTCAACGTTCTTGGATCCAATGACCACTCAGACAAATATCTGCTAAGGTGACGGCATCCCGGCATGCCGAAAGGAGACACTAAACCTTTTCCAATATATGTATGGTCATGGAGGCTTCTTCGACACCGACAGCTCCGCCTCCATTTTCCGTCATGCCAATTCGCGCACCCTCCACTTGTTGCTTCCCTGCCTCTCCGCGAAGCTGCCTGACGATCTCGGCAATCTGTCCAATCCCAGTGGCTCCGAGAGGATGTCCTTTCGAAACCAATCCGCCACTCGGATTGACAGGAATCTTACCTCCCATAGAAGTCGCTCCAGATCTCGCCACGGCCGCCCCCTCTCCCCAAGGACAAAACCCAAGCCCTTCGAACTGGATCAGTTCCCCCATGGAGGTGGCATCATGGAGTTCAATCACATCAATGTCTTTCGGACCCAGACCAGCCCTCTCATAGGCTTGTTTGCCCAGCCTGACAGAGATATGATCATCTCTAAAACCCTCAGGCCTGTCTGTCCCTGAACCAAGAATGGAGGCCAGTATCTTCACCGGGCGGCAGTTCTTCAGTCGCCTCAGAAAATCACCCGAACACAGAGTAGCCGCCGTGCCTCCGTCTCCAACAGGAGCACACATAGGTGCAGTGAGCGGATAGACCACAGGCCGACCCGTTAATACCTCCTCAACACTCATAGGCTTGCGAAATTGAGCATAGGGACTGTGGACACTATTATTGTGATTCTTCGATGCTACAACAGCCAGGTCTCTTTGGGTCGTTCCAAATGCGGTCATATGGATACGACACACATCCGCATACATGTCCATGGCAAAACTCCGGGGCAGGTTTTCTCCAGTTTCTTGGCCTCCGAATTTCTTGGCTTCCTCGCTCCATTTTCTACGAAGATCTTCGATGATTTCCATATCCATGCCAACATCGTAGTTCTCAAACATCCTCTTCGCGTCCGTCATATAAAGCTTTTCAGCTCCTACGGCCAAGGCTACCTCGCCGTGCCCCCCGGATATGTATAGCCATGCTAGGTGAAAAGCCATGGAGCCAGTGGCGCATGCGCTTTCACAGTTGACAATGGGAATGCCATCAATGCCTATTGCTCGAAGGGCCACTTGCCCTCGTACCATCTCCTGCCTTGTCACCAAGCCCTGCATTGCATTGCCAAAAAATGCGGCATTGAGCTGCTTTTTTTCAATCCCTGCATCCTTTAGAGCAGCCGTTATGGCCTCGCCAGCAAGCGACTTGACACTCCGTTCCAAAAACTTCCCAAACGCCGTATGTCCGACACCAATCACATAGACTTCCCTCATGATCGCCTCCTCTTAAACACGGACCTCGTTCCGTGTACTTCTTCATCGGTCCGGAAAAAGCCTTCTCAATGATCTTCATGTACTCTTCAGTGAGAGTAAACCGCCCTCTCAGGGCTGAACGAAACTAAACCCTTCTTGACTTAGGGATTTTGCTCTCGGTCAAGATTACTGCCACGGATTAAAATGGACAGAACTCTAGAAATCACTTTTGGAGTTAATGCCGCCTTAATCAACCTCCTCAGATCCTGGCCGTCCATAGTAATTCGAATCGTCCAGTGAATCGGTTTCACGGCTTCCACTCCGATAATGATGTATTGTCCATCTTTTCCCACGTATTGACCTGCCACCTTATCTGCGGCAATAGTCTGAAACCCTTCGAAATTTGCGACCATCGTGGTCTGGCCAAGTCCTGTTGAATTAACTCTCATCTTTTCCTCCTCAAATGACATGCATCTGTCTACGTTAGCGATCCTTAAACAAACCGCCTAACAAGTTTGTGAAATATCCCTGTGCATCAGGCTGTTTGGCCCATTTAGCTGACCTGGTTTGCACCCAAAATATATTCTCCGGAAAGGTTAGCGAGGGATCGATGACCCATTCCATATCCTGAGGTTCTCCGAAATGGTTTTCCACGAAGCAGGCTATTTCCACCATTTTTTTGATCTCTTCAGGCTTAAGGCAAGAGATATTTTGTGACTCAAGGGGCACATCCGCCACGGTCGTCCCTTTAGGGCCACACACTACCCTTTTTGGTTTCGCGTTAATAGTTTCTTCCATGTCGAAATTAGCCTTGTTGATTATGAAGGTGTCCGGCTTTGATTCTCCCGAAACCACAATTTCCCCGAGGCCCCAGTTCCCCTCTATAATGACCTTAGTCTTGTCTCCCGTAGTAGGAATAACCGTCAAGAGAACACCGGCGCTTCGAGCGCATATCAGTTTAATTACTGCCACACCGATAGGGGTCGTTGTTGGAGGAAGCCCTTTATTATGTCGATACATGATTGCTCTCACACTGAAGGCACTCCCCCAGACATACCGAATTTTTTCAACAACTTCGTCAGCCCCGCGAACGTTGAGATAGCTGTCCATCTGACCTGGCATACTTACAACGCCGCTCGATCTCACAGCTACGGCTACGTCCTGTTCTTTGGCCAAATCACATAATTTTTTGTATTGTTTTTTAATCTCCTTTTCCATTTCGAGTGGCATGGGTGTTGAACGAAACAAGTCTTTGAGGACATCACTAGCCTCTTTAATATTTTGCTCTAACTGATCCCCGTATGTATTAATGGTTAATTGAATTTTGTTGCCAATTCCGGTCTTCTTGAGGAAAAGTTCGTAGCCGTCTAATGAGATGGCAAACCCAGGAGGAACCCGCAGGCCTAATCTGCTTATCTCTCCCAGATTGGCACATTTCTTACCGACCAAGTCATTGTGGTTTTTGTTAAGCTCAGTGAACCATAAGATCCACTTTTTGCCGAATAAGACCATAATGACCACCTTTCATCTCATCAAGTCAAGAAATCGACTTTTGTGGATGATGATCAACTTTTTCTTTTTCCTGATAGAGATCCAAAAAAATATCAGCTGCTCGATGGGCAAATTCCTCATCATTGATATGAATATCATACTCAATGATCTTGATGTCTGATCGAATGGTTTTCTTCAGCGTTTGAAGCAAGAGGTGATCAGCCTCTGGATCATCAAACTCCTCTTTGCCCAGAAGATTGGCGACTGAAAAACCCTTGAGAGGAAAAATAATTGCGGTTGGGCCTTTAGCTCTATTTAGTTTTTCCGCCATAATTTTTCCCAACTCTTCCATTTCCGCTTTCCTGCTCCGTAAAAGAAGGACAGTCGGACCATGAGCGTGAACCTCCCTGCCCCTAAATTGTTCCGGGATGCGTTCCCGTGAGACAAACAGAAGGTGATCGAGATTGCCAGGCGCAACCAGGTAAGGGAGCCCCATGGCTCCGGCCATCTCCAGCCGGTTCGGTCCGGCATCGGTCATGCCACCGTAAAGATGATCAATGACCTCATTCGTGGATAGATCAAAAACCCCCTGGATTTTTCCTTCGCTGATCAGCTCTTCCATGGCCATGCCCCCTATACCAATGGCATGAAAGATAACCACCTCGTAACCCCTCTCCTCCAATCTTTTCTTGAATCGCATGGCACCCGCCGTGGTGCCACCCAATGTCGTGACCGCGACCAGGGGTCTGTCAGAGAGGGGTTCCTCCCCGGAGAAGACCATACCCGCTAAGGCGCCAGCCGCTCTGCGCAGGGAAATCCTGGTGATCCGATTGAGCCCCACGATGTCGGCGATTGATGGGATCATCGTGATATCTTTTGTGCCAACCCAGCCTCTGACATCTCCGGAGGCAGCCGTAGAGATCATGACCTTTGGCACGCCGAAGGGAAGCGACCGCATGACGGAAGTTCCCATATGGGTCCCCATCGTTCCCCCCAACGAGAAGATACCGTGCAGTTTTCCCTCAGCATACAGCCGACCCACAATGGCAGATGCCCCTGCAATCATCTTCTCCATGAAAACCATTTCCTGCCCCTTCTGACCTATTTCCAATAATTCAGAAACAGTTGTCCCCGCCGCACGGGCAACCTCCTCGGCCGGGTAGTCAGGAGTAAAAACCGGTCTGCCTCTCAATCCAGTGCCTACGTCAATGGTGATAACCTCTAAATCCTTGTTTTTCAAAATCTCCATTGCGAACTTAGATTCTTCAGATTTAGTGTCCAGGGTAGCGATCAAGACAACAACCTTTTTCAATGATTCTATCCCTCCCGTCCTTTATTGATTCGTTTCCTTTTCATTACTCTTTAATTGACTGCCTAAACATATGCCGATGAACTGCCTCCCTACTTTTTGTCTAATATGTAAACTTTTCCAGCGGTACCATCTACTCGGAGCAACTGGCCGGTCTTAATTCTTTTCGTCGCATCGCCCGTGGATAATACCGCTGGGATGTTGTACTCCCGAGCCACGATCGCACTATGAGACAGGGTGCCACCGATATCGGTGACTACGCCTTTGATCCTCGCAAATACAGGTGTCCAGGTGGTCCAGGTTGTTTCCGCTACCAAAATCTCTCCATACTGAATAGTGCCCAATTCGTTTCTATCGTAAATCACCCTAGCGCGCCCCTCAACGACGCCTGGACATGCTGGAATCCCGGACAGGTCCGCTCCCGCCCCCGCCCTCGCTTCGCTAACTCCGCGAGCGGCCACACCAACTATTTTAGCCAGAGCCAGGTCCATTTCCACTGCTGATGGATCACCAATATAGGGTGGGCCCCCCGATTTGTACTCTGCACGCCTCTTGGCCACCAGAGGCCGACAATCCAACCACTCTGCCTTGAGGAGATAGCGCCTCAGTTCAGAAAACCTCAGGTAGAAAGCATCTTCGGGATGATCCAGAGCTCCGGCCTTAACCAGTCTCTTCCCCACCTCCTGAGCGATCATGCGCATGGCTACAATGCTCGCCTGCTCAATGTAAATATTATGTTCTTCATTAAAAACGCCAAATTGTTGGGCTGTTCCCATAAAAGCGGCAAGTTCCAGTGCCTTCTTACTCTTAATCAATGTCTTGTACCGCAAAGAAAAGATCAACGCCCCCAACATGTCCATGACAGACATCTTTTCTTTCCCCCTGGGAACCTTGAAAAGAAGCTTTTTCGCTGCTTTCTTCCGTTCATTGATCTGTCTCTGTCGGATCTGATCAAGGTTAAAACTGTCAGTCTGATCTAAGAACCCTTTAATGTGATACAAGGGTACGCTCGGGTCTTCTATCCAACTAGGCCAAGAAGCATCCGAAAAGGTCTCGTTTCGGAAACCATCTTTCTGCAAAAATGATCGAAACTCCTGACACCAAATTTTCCCTTTATCGTTTTTCTCCAATTCGGTCAGCAACTCTTTGCCATTTGCCTTTTGAAAGAGGGATGCAAGGCCAAATTCCCTGGCTTTTTTGGCCAACTCCCATAACCTCCGGTCTATCTGGAAGACGAGCGAATCGAAGCCTTTCATCAGAGTGACGAAAGAAGGATCTTTTTCATCGAAACCGAAAATTTCCTGGCACATCTGCTCAAACATCATATAGGCTGCCAAAAAAGGATACATCACCAGAAAATGAATGACGTGATGCCTTTCGGCAATCTGCCAGGTCTTATCCATGTGAACCACAAGCTCTAAGTTGGTGGCTTGTTGAAGGTTATAATTCTTAAGGTAATCAAGGTTTGCCTGCATCTCCTTCTTGTATCCTGCCCAGTATTTTACCGGATCCATCATCACCTTTAACATGAACTTCTTGAATCTTTCTTCCCTTCTGCTGATTTCCTCTTTATCCTTCACAGGAACACCGCAGAAATAGGAAAGTCCGTTTTTAGTGACGACAGTCAAACCGCGGGTGGGAGGCAAAGACATCTCTTCCCCTGCCCTAAGCGCTCCAATTTCCCAATAATAAGCGACTGAATAGGAAAAAGGAGTGCCAATCTCACCAGCTTGAGTAGCCCATAAGACAGGAAATCGAGAAGGTTCGATTCTCTCTTCCATCAGTTCGTTTTCGGAAAGACCTAGTGGCATACCCCACCCCCTTTAAAAAATCAAAGATTATATGTCTTCATAGGCTTTTAACCTTAGGTGAGTTGTCTGGAAAAATTTTAGAATCATTGGCCAAAAATTTCCGATGAAACTCTTAGAATGGCCTTCCCATAGTCTCCCAGACCTTTTCCAATCCTAAATCCTCTGCAATTCGCTTATAACAATTGTATCCACAGAGGCCATGTAATGCCCCTCCAGGATGCATGACAGAGGAGCAAATATATACATTGTCAATATGAGTCCTGTAACGGGAGTATTCTGGAATGGGCCGGCGCTGTCCCATCTGGTCATTGGTCATATCGATCATGGTCCAATTACCCGCCATATCGATTAACCTTTCACCCATAGCCTCGACAGAGTCTGAATGATACCCTATCACATTTTGCCAGGTCATGTTAGGTGCATACCATTGCCATTGCTCAACAATACGGTTGACCAATTCTTTATCTACTTTACGATACCAATCGTATCCCACTTGGGATATTTTGGGCCCGTAAACTTCAACCAGAGAAGAATGTTTTCCCTCGGGGGCCCATCGAGGATCGAAAGCAGAATAATGTGTTAAGTGAAAGTATATATACTTGGTCAGCACGCCCTTCTTGTCATCTTCCATCTGTTGATAGCGGAACCAGTCCGGTTCAAGGGGCATATTATATTGCCTCTGAGTCAGACAACCCGGGTGTGTGGCTTCATGCTTATATTTTGGAAGTTCGTGGAGTGCAAAGTGAACCCACCAGCCACCCACTTCCGCATGGAGGTTTTTAACCTTTTTTACAATCTCAGGAGGGGTATTGGCCTCACCAATAAACTTCCCCACGACCTGGTTCACGTGAGTATCGCAGACCACCATTTTTTTTGCTTCAATCTCAGTTCCGTCAGCCAGTTTGATGCCAACGGCCCGCCCATTCTTAAGAAGGATCTTCTCCACTTCTGAAAGGACGTAAAACTCTCCTCCCTGCTCGGACAAGGCCCTTTGAAGGGCATGGGCGACGTTATGGGTGCCGCCAGCCGAAATAGAGATGGGCAGACCTCCGAGCATGGACCCGAGCGTATGTAATGTGAGCATGAGGTGCTGGGGTTGATTCGGATAAATTCCGATGTGCCCCTGGGCCAGACGCATATAGTATTCCCGCAATTGAGGACTTTCAAAAACATCGTAGGCGACTGCCCCGACGTCCATCGTGACCCACTCAGGTCTCACCAATTTCCTTTCAATCAAAATCTCATCCAGATCCTTCTCTCCCAACGGTGGAGGAGGATTGTAATGCCACTTCTCCACATATTCTTTCCAGACATTTCTATATGTATTTGCTAACTCGTAGCAGGTGTCAGCGTCCTTCTTAGAAAAGGAAGCGACCTGCTTCACGTTCTCTTCAAGGTTCTCAGGCAGATAAGGCCAGTGCATGGTCTTCTCTTTGACGTCATTCAACGGCTTCATAGCCATGGCCGTTCCGTCGCGCCAGAGGCAGGAGTTGCTGGCCCCTGGCGGAAAGATGAGCTTGAGCCCTTTTTCCCACAATTTGAAATCGTAATAAGCGGGCGATATGAAAAAACGGATGAAGGTCGCATGAACATCCCTCACCCAGCCCGGGAACGGAAGCTCCTCTGTACACGCGCCTCCGCCTACTTCATACCGGCGTTCGAAAACCCCTACACTCAACCCATTGCGAGCGAGATAGGATCCAATGACTAAACCATGATGTCCCCCACCAATAATCACTGCATCGTAACTTTTGTCTGCCATGTGGGTATTCCCTCCCTTAGATAGCTAGATTTCTATAATCGATTGCAATTAGAGCACTCCTAGTTTTTCCGCCTCGACCACCTTTTCCGGCTTGGACCACCACGGCTTAATCCCCAAATCCGTGACGATCCGACCTGCCGCATTGTAACCGGCCCCAAGCGTAATCAGTCCTCCCGGGAAGCAGGAGGCACCACACAGGTACAATCCCTTTACAGGCGTGGCATACTGTGAACAATACTCATTAGGGCGTAAATAACCCATCTGAAGGGGGAGGTATGCCCCTTGCTTGATGGAGCCCTTTCCCATATCCCAAAGTTTGTTTTCAATATCCAGAGGGGTGGTAATATAGTCTCGCAAAATGATTTTTCGGATATTGGGGATGAATTTCTCAAGAACATCAAGACAGCGCTGAGCGTGGACCTCTCTCTCCCGATACCAACTATCCTTGTCTCCACCCTTGATGCTGTATGGGGCATGCTGTGACAGAAGACCGATCGCTTTGCCCTTCGGAGCCACGCTGGGATCATTGAAGGATGGAAAACAGCAATTGAACCCGGCTTTGTCCAACTCCCCTCTCTTGACCCTTTCCCAGTGATCAATCAGCTGCTGGGGGGTATCGAAACCTACCACGTGGATGAATGTCTTATGGAGGTCTGGATATTTATCGCCGAGCTTGAACTTGGGCGGTTCGTTCAAGGCCATGTGATAGACGAAATGGGAATGGGCCTCCCATTGATAGTCCTTGAGTCGGGTCACAAAGTCCTTTTCGAGATATTGCTCTCCGATATATTTGAAGAAGGTCTGATAGGGGTCCAGGCTGCTTACGACGATTTTTGACTTGAAAACCTCCCCATCAATTAGCTCCACACCCGAGGCCTGGCCATTTTCCATAAGAATCCTCTTAACCCGTACGCTCGTCCAAGCTCTTCCTCCGTACTTGTATACCGTCTTATAAAGCCAGTGACCAAGCCGATGAGCTCCTCCGATGGTCAAACGGTATTGGCTTGCACGATTGATGAGCAAAGGGACCAGATAGCTAACCCCTTCTAGATTGCATTCCAACCCCCACATACAAGCAGCATATAAGAAAAGAGTCCGGACCTGATCATTCTCAAACAGATTGAAAACAATCTCTTTCGGCGTCTTTTCAGTGTATTCTCCGATCTCCCTGCCAATTTCATGCGATTGCAGCTTCATCACTGCCTCAATCGCTGGGACCGGTGCTTTATAAGTCGCCGGAGCCAGGAATTTGTCCGTCAGTTCTGCAAATCTGGGAGCAATCTTCAGGTAGGCCTTTGCATCCTTCGCGGAGAACTGGGCAATGGAGTCGCTGGTCCGTTGATGATCCGGGTAAATACTCAGGGCACGACCGTCGGAAAAATGCATACTCATGACCGGTTCAGGCCGGACCCATTTGATGACTTCCGAAAGTCCCAGATCTTTAATCGCAGGGGCATAATCGATCATCGGCATGTAGATGGCATGCGTGTCGTGGAGAAAACCCGGGAATGTGACCTCCTCCGTTATCAACCCGCCTCCCACTTCATGTCTCTTTTCCAAAACGAATACCTTCAGTCCTGCTTTGGCTAAATAAGCCGCAGCAGTGAGCCCGTTTGGACCAGCACCCAGAATGATGACATCAAAATTTTCCATTGTTTTCCTCCTCTTGTAATAGGACTCTTTAAGCGTTTGTCCTTTGTGCTTTAAGAGCCATCTGGCTTACAGCAGCAACAGTGGCAATAGCGGCTATTCTCTTTTTCTCTTCGAAGAGATTCGACAGCTTTTCTTCCAACGGTTGCTCCCGCTCCGTGATCCGCTTCATATCCTCTATCAGGGTGGTCTCATTATCGATAAAATGTGTTCCCAGTTCACCTTTCATGAAACGGGGGTTTTCCATCACCGCCTTGTGGAAAGGAATATTGTTCTTAGGCCCAACAATGACGTATTCGTAAAGGGCTCGTCGCATCCTCGTGATGGCCTCGCTGCGGTCTCTGCCCCAAACGATGAGCTTTGATATCATCGGGTCGTAGAAGGGTGGTATGGTGTAAGACGTATAGACCCCGCTATCCACTCGGATTCCAGCTCCACCCGGAGAATGGTAGCTCTTGATCTTCCCTGGTGTGGGAACAAAGTCGTTCAAAGGGTCCTCAGCATTGATACGGCACTCCATGGCCGAGCCGTTGATGCGCACGTCCTTTTGCTTAAGGCTCAAGGGAAGCCCTGAGGCGATGCGCAGTTGCTCTTTCACGATGTCCACACCGGTCACCATCTCCGTGACCGGGTGTTCCACCTGGACCCGGGCATTCACTTCCAGGAAGTAGAATTTTCCGTCGGAGAAAAGGAACTCCATGGTTCCCGCGCTCTCATAGCCGACAAACCGGGCGGCCTTTGCGGCGATGGCTCCCATTTCGACGCGCATCTCAGAGGTCACGGCGGGCGAGGGAGACTCCTCGATCAACTTCTGATGCCTCCGCTGAATCGAACACTCCCGTTCGCCCAAGTGAATGGCATTGCCTTTCGAGTCCCCCAACAACTGGAACTCGATGTGGCGTGGATGGGGCAAGTATTTTTCGATGTAAACATCACAAAGACCGAAGGTGGTCTGGGCGATTGCCTGAGTGGATTTCAGCGCATTCGCCAATTCCCCTTCACTGGATACAATGGTCATGCCAATGCCGCCTCCCCCTCCGGAAGGTTTAATGATCACCGGGTATCCGATCTCTTTGACCAAATCTATTGCTTGACCGGGATCTGTCACACATTCTTGGGTGCCCGGCACCACGGGAACACCAGCTTTGATCATCTCCCGGCGAGCCGTTATTTTGTCGCCCATCAGTTCAAGCACGCGGCTCGAAGGTCCGATGAACTTTATGCCCTCTTCTTCACAGGCTCTGGCGAACTTCGGATTCTCCGCAAGAAAGCCGTAACCGGGATGGATCGCGTCGGCCCCGCATTGTTTCGCGGTATCGATCACTTTCTTGATGTTGAGATAGCTCTGGGTGGCCGGTGGAGGACCGATGCAAAAGGCCTCATCTGCATACTTGGCAAATAAAGCCTCCTTGTCCGCCTCAGAATAGACGGCAACGGAAGCAATACCCAT
>Ga0335070_10005381_pt1 | contig 15030 bp, 13 predicted proteins | sample Lox_Sample_13_FD_206722 | JGI IMG/M metagenome (GOLD analysis project Ga0335070, IMG submission 206722) | Soil microbial communities from Loxahatchee National Wildlife Refuge, Florida, United States - Lox_Sample_1.3 | ecosystem: Environmental > Terrestrial > Soil > Wetlands | place: USA... | reverse complement strand
AATTTCCTCTATGTGGCTAACTTCTTCTCAAGGAAGATTGAGGTGTACGACCAGAACTTTAACCTGGTCAACCTGGCCGGCTCGTTCACCGATCCCGGCGTACCCGCGACCTTCGCTCCACATAATATTCGCAAGATCAATAACCAGTTATGGGTGCTTTATGCTAAGCAGAACGCTACCAAAACCGATGCGGTGCTGGGAGCACATCTGGGGCTGGTCAGCATCTTCGACCTGAACGGGAACTTCGTGAAGCGCTTCGCGACCCAGGGAAGACTGAATGCTCCGTGGGGGATTGCCCTGGCGCCGGCAAACTTCGGAAAATTCAGCAATGACATTCTGATCGCCAACCTGGGCGACGGGCGCATTACCGCTTTTGATCCCACCACCGGCCAGCCGCTGGGACAGCTTAGCAATGCCCAAAACCAGCCGCTGCGGTTACCCGGCCTGTGGAGCATCACCTTCGGCAATGGGGGTATGGGCGGGCTGAAGAACGTGCTCTATTTCACGTCCGGGCCTTCGGCGTACGCGCACGGGCGGTTCGGCAGCATTACGGCGCAATGAATTCCCCGGTTTCTCCCCCGGGAACGCGACTTCATCCTGGGCGAGGCCCCCACCAGGCCCCGCTCAGGATGAGTTCCGCGAATCCAGCGCGGCCCGGATGCGCTGGTAAGTGACCTCCAGGCTCTCGGGCAGGATACGGGTCTCCCCGACGACCGTCATGAAGTTCGAGTCGGCTATCCAGCGGGGCAAGACGTGCATGTGGATATGGCCGGCCACACCGGCTCCCGCGGCCTGGCCGATGTTCATACCTAGGTTAATGCCGTTCGGCGAGTAGAGCTGGCGCAGCACGGCTTCCATCCTTTGCGACAGCTCGATCATCTCATGCGCTGCTTCGAGGGGGAGCTTCCGCAGTTCGTCCAAGTGAGCATACGGCAGGATCATCACGTGTCCGGAGGTGTAGGGGAAGGTATTCAAGATGATGAAACAATGCCGGCCGCGGTGGACGATATGAGCTTTCTCGTCATCGCCAGCCTTGAGCAGATCGCAGAACAGGCACCCGGTGATTTTCTCGGCCGTAGTGACGTAGGCGTAGCGCCAGGGGGTCCACAGGTAGTCCATGGCAGGGCAGGGTAGCAGATGAGAGCGGGTTTTCGGAAACTCCCCACCCATCGGCTCCGGCCGGCTGGCGGTTTGCACAGGGGCGGCAAGGCCGCTGGGGATGCGGCCTCCGGCGATAGGCGGATTTGCACGCTTTGGTGTTTGACACTGTTTGCGAGCGATTGCTATAGTCGAAGGGTTCCCTTTGGACGCGGGTTCGCTTTTACACCGTCCGACCGCTGGGATTGTCACAGTCCGTTCGCCAGGACGGGCTCAACACAACCGGAGACGCACGCCAGCAGTCCGCACGAAAACAGCCCGCATCCCTCCCGCACCGGAGTGTGCGAGGAGTACACCAGAGAGGCCATGACCTTGTCCGACGACAACACCGCCCACAACCTGGATTCCGCGACTTCCACGAGCCTGGCTGAGCCCACCACTAGCACTCCTGAGGAGTCGACCCCGGACCAAGCCAACCTGCAAGCCACCGTCCAGCGCCCGGAGGAAAAACCCGCAACCAGCAACGACGATTTCGCTTCCGCCCTGGAGAGTTTCACCACCGAGACCGAGGAAGCCGCCGGCGACGACCATGTCCTCAAAGGCACCGTGCTGAAGCTTACGCCCACGCACGTGGTGGTTGATATCGGCGCTAAGTCGGAGGGCATGCTGCCCCTGGCGGAAGTGCTGGACCATGAGGGCAAGCCCAGGTTCCAGCCCGGCGACGAAATCGACGTCATGCGCGACAAGGGCGAGACCGAGGAAGGCTACATCAACCTTTCTCACCAGAAGGCCCAGCGGCTGCGCGCCTGGGACGAGATTGAGAAGGCCTACAACGAGAAGAAGCCCATTCGCGCCCTGGTGATTGATCGCATCAAGGGTGGCTTGACCGTGGACATCCATGGCGCCCGCGCCTTCCTGCCTGGCTCCCAGGCTGATCTGCGCCCGGTGCGCAACCTGGACGCGCTCAAAGGCCAGCCGCTGGAAGTTGCAGTCATCAAACTGAACAAGAAGCGTGGCAACATCGTGGTCTCGCGCAAGCAGGTGCTGGAAGAGGAGCAGAACACGAAGCGCTCCAAGACCATGGAGCACCTGGAAGAAGGTGCGACCCTGACCGGTGTGGTCAAGAACCTGACCGAGTACGGCGCGTTTGTGGACCTGGGTGGAATTGACGGCTTACTTCATATCACCGACATGTCCTGGGGACGGCTCACCCATCCGCGCGACCTGGTCAACGTGGGAGACCAGATCCAGGTGAAAGTCCTGAAGTTCGACAAAGACAAGCAGCGGGTTTCGCTGGGCTTCAAGCAGCTCACCCCCGATCCCTGGCTGGATGCGTCGCAGCGCTATCCCGTAGGCGCACATGTCAGCGGGCGGGTCATCAGCGTGACCGATTACGGCGCGTTCGTCGAGCTGGAGCAGGGCATCGAAGGCCTGGTGCACGTCAGCGAGATGACCTGGTCCAAGCGCATGAAGCATCCCTCGAAGCTGGTCAACGTCGGCGACCACGTGGAGTGCGCGGTGCTGAACGTGAATCCGCAGGAGCGCCGCATCTCACTGGGCATGCGGCAACTGGCGGCCAATCCCTGGGACTCGCTGCATGAGAAGTATCCCGTGGGCGCCACCGTCGAGGGACGGGTACGCAACCTGACCGACTTCGGGGCCTTCATCGAGATCGAGGATGGCATTGACGGCCTGGTGCACGTCAGCAACCTGAGCTGGACCAAGCGCGTGAAACATCCGTCAGAGGTCCTGAAGAAGGGCGACCGGGTCAAGGCCGTCATTCTGGCGATTGAGCCCGACAAGCGCCGCCTGTCGCTGGGTGTGAAGCAGCTCCAACCCGACGTCTGGGAGACCTTCTTCCACGAGCGTCACATCGGCGACGTTCTTCACGGCAAAGTGCTGCGCGTGGCCAGCTTCGGCGCCTTTGTGGAGATCGCCGAGGGCATCGAGGGCCTGTGCCACAACTCCGAGGCCGTGGATGGCAACGGCCAGCCCCTGCATCTCGAGCCCGGCCAGGAGCACGACTTCAAGATCATCAAGATGAATCCGGATGAGAAGAAAGTGGGACTCAGCATCAAGGCCGTGGGCGAGGAAGCCTCCCGCGCCGAGGTCGAGTCCTATAAGCACCCCGTTTCCAGCACCGGCGGCTCCACCATCGGCGAGCTGATGTCGTGGAAGCGGGCCGGGGAACGAGAATAACTAGCCGTAGCGCGGGCGACCCGCCCCCGCACGTCCCGCTTCGATCCTGCGACGAATCTCGCTTCTAATGCTCGAAGCGTGGTACAACTACGCGCCAGGCCGCGCAGCGGCGCAAGACATTAGCCCGGCGCGTAAGCGCCGGGAAAGGCATTAGTGGAACCAGCCGAGTCCGCTTCAGAGTTTCGTAACAACCCGCCTACCCGAAGGGGTTCACGATCCGCACCCCATCCACTTCCCGCTGATGCTGCATGTTCTCTGTAAAGAGAACGCTACAGCCTGACTGCTTGGCCGACCGCAGGATCAGCGCGTCCCAGAAGGAAAAGCCATGCAGTCGGTGAAGATCAATGGCGGCGAGAATGTCCGCCACGTCGGGCGAGGCCACGTCGAACTCGGCGAGCAGTTCGACCTTGCGGCGGGCGATGCGCGCCTCCACCTGCAGCTTGCGGGTGACCGCGACAAAATACTCCTGCAACACCTGGAGCGACACCACTCCCGTTCCGCTGCGGCGGTGCTCGGCCACGAGGTCGAGGGCGCGGCGCTGCTTGGCGGGGGCGGACTTGTCGTCCGCATAAATGAGAACGTTGGTGTCGAAGAAGCTACGAGCGCTCATGAATCTCGTCGCGATTGAAGCGCCAGCCGCGGGAATGCCCCTTGCCGGAGAGGCGGCGGAATTCCTCGATGCTGCGCTCGGGATCGTCGCCCCCCGCGAGCTTCTGCAGGTAGTCGCGGATGAGCTGGTTGAGGCTGGTGCCCAGCGCCTCCGCCCGCTTGCGGGCGCGGGCAACCAGTTGCTCGTCCACCGAGAGGGTGACATTCATATACACAGTATATGTGCGCATTGATTATGTGTCAATCTACCCGGTTCCGGCGCCCTTTCGAACCCGGCGCAGTCCATGCGGCAGGGACTTCGTGTCACACCTTCGCGTCCAGGTGGAATGGCGTCATCTGAGGCCGGTAGGCCGAAGGATCTGGGGCACCAGGACGACAGTGCTTTGTCCACTTGAAAGACTTGGAGGGGCAATTGCTTGCCCAAAACCAAAGGCGCCCGTGCGGGCGCCCTTGACCTGATGGCTGAATGCCGACGAGCTACGCTCTCGCCGGGCTCTCCCCGCCCTTGGCGATTCCTGGGCGGCCGGGCTCGGGCTTCAGCACCTGCTGCACGCCTCCGTCGTCGGGCTTGGAGGGCGGAGTCATCTTGGGCAGTTCTTTGCCTTCGATGATCATTTTGATCTCGTTGGCGTCGAGTACTTCGCGCTCCAGCAGGGTCTGGGCGATGCGCTCCAGCGTGTCGTGATTGCTCCCGAGGATGCCCTTTGCGGTCTCGTAGCCCTGCTGGATGATGCGGCGCACCTCTTCGTCAATCTTGATGGCGGTTGCTTCGCTGTAATCGCGGTGCTGCGCGATCTCGCGGCCCAAGAAGATCTGCTCTTCCTTCTTGCCGAAGGTCAGCGGGCCCAAGTCGCTCATGCCGAACTCGCAGACCATCTTGCGGGCCATTTCGGTGGCGCGCTCGATGTCGTTGCCGGCGCCGGTGGACATCTGGTTGAGGAACAACTCCTCCGCCAGGCGCCCGCCCATCATGATGGCGATTTCGGTCTCCAGATACTCTTTCGTGTAGTTGTGCTTGTCATCAATGGGCAGCTGCATGGTGACGCCCAGCGCCATGCCCCGCGGGATGATCGTGACCTTGTGCAGCGGGTCGGAGTTGGGCAGCTTGGCCGCGACCAGCGCGTGTCCAGCCTCGTGGTAGGCGGTGACTTTCTTCTCCGCGTCGGAGAGCAGGAGCGACTTGCGCTCCACGCCCATCAGGACCTTGTCTTTCGCCAGTTCGAAGTCGTACATGAGCACGGCTTTGCGGTTCTGGCGGGCTGCGGCCAGGGCAGCTTCGTTGACCATATTGGCCAGGTCGGCGCCGGAAAATCCGGGGGTGCCGCGGGCCAGCACCGAAAGCTCGACATCTTCGGCAAGAGGAATCTTGCGGGTGTGCACGCGGAGAATTTCTTCGCGTCCGCGCACGTCAGGGCGGCTGACGACCACGCGGCGGTCGAAGCGTCCAGGGCGCAGCAGCGCCGGATCGAGCACGTCAGGACGGTTGGTGGCCGCCATCAGGATGACGCCTTCGTTGGACTCGAAGCCATCCATTTCGACCAGAAGTTGATTCAGGGTCTGCTCGCGCTCGTCGTGTCCGCCGCCCAGCCCAGCGCCGCGATGGCGTCCGACGGCGTCAATTTCATCAATGAAGATGATGCAGGGAGCGTTCTTCTTGCCCTGCTCGAACAGGTCGCGCACGCGGCTGGCGCCCACGCCGACAAACATCTCGACGAAGTCGGACCCGGAGATGGAGAAGAACGGCACATTGGCTTCGCCGGCCACAGCACGGGCCAGCAGAGTCTTGCCCGTCCCAGGAGGCCCGACCAACAGCACGCCCTTGGGGATGCGTCCGCCCAGCTTCTGGAATTTCTGGGCTTCGCGCAGGAATTCGATGATCTCGCGGAGTTCTTCCTTGGCCTCATCCACGCCGGCAACGTCTTTGAACGTCACTTTCTTCTGCTGCATGGAGAGCAGGCGGGCGCGGCTCTTGCCGAACGACAGCGCCTTGTTGCCGCCGGTTTGCATCTGGCGGATCATGAAGAACCACAGCGCGGCGAGCAGGATGAGGGGCGCGAGGTTCAGTAGCCAGGTGGGCCAGCCGCCGCTGTTCATATCGCGGAAGGACATGGAGACGCCCTTGTCGCGCAGCGTCTTGATCATGTCCGGGTAATTGGCCGGGACGATAGTACGGAAACCAGAATTATCATTGCGGTACTGGCCGTGGACCTCCATGCCGGAGATAGTGACCTCTTTGACGTTGCCTTGGTCCACCTCCGCCATGAATTGCGAGAAGTTGAGGTCCTTCTCCTTTTGCGAGGCGCTGCCGCGCTGCACCACCTGCCAGAGCAGGAAGGCGGAAACCACGATCACCAGCCAGAAAACCACGGTCTTGACGGTCGAATTCACTCAAAACTCCTGAGAAGGTGGAACCTTACTCCAAACCCGAACGGGGAAAAGCCTCCACCCCATTAGATGCCCTTGGAAGGGTTTGGATAGACAAATCCCAGACGCCATTTTAACCGTTCTTCCAAAAAAAAGTAGGCCGATCTTGGGGTGACTTAAGTTATGGGCGCAGCTTGATTTGGGGCTGCCACGTAGGGCAGATTGCGGTTGGTTTGCTGAGGCGAACCCAGGCCGTAGCCGAAGAGAAAACCTTCGTCCACCAGGAAGCCGAAGTAGTCGGGCTGGAGCTGGACGCGGCGGGCGGATTGGCGGTCGAGCAGGGTGGCCAGCTTAACGGAGGCGGCACCCCGGGCGCGCAGGTCGGACATCAGGAAATCGCAGGTGACGCCGGAATGGACCAGGCCCTCCACCAGGAGCACGTGCTGCCCGCGGATATCGGGCTCGTGGCTGAAGAAGATTTCCATGAAGTCGGCCTTGCCGCCCGCCTGCTGGCGGCGGTAGCGGGGCTTGATGAACTGGCAGATGACCGGAACGTCGAGAGCGCGGACCAGGTCGGCCATGAAGATGAAGCCGTTCTCCAGCAGGGCGAGGGCGTGGATGGTCTGGCCGCGGTAATCGTCGGAGATTTGCCGGCCCATCTCGCGGACACGCTTCTGGATCTGCTCAGCGGAGATCACGACGCGAAGCTGGTCCTTCGAGACCTGGTTCATGTTGTGGCGTTCGCCTCCTTACCGCGCAACTTCGCGGATCACCACCGCCTGTTCGGCTCCGGGCTGGGGACGCAACTTGGCCGGGACCGCAAAGCCCCGGACCCAGACAATCTCCGATCCGCTGACCACCACCGGCCAGAGCTTGCGCTCAGGGCCCGTGACCTGCCGCTGCTGCAGAAGTTCCTTGATCTTTTTCGGAGTCCTGGTGTGCGCGGGCCAGAAGCGATCGCCGGCGCGCCAGTTGCGCACGCGCAGCTCTTTGGCCAGCAGTGTGGGTTCAAGTAAATGCTCGGGATTATACCCCCGTTGTGCGGCGGCAGGAACCAGCAGGGCTTCTAGGCGGGAGGCGGCCTGGGGAATTTCGATCTGCCCGGGGACGCGGAGGAGGTACTCGTAATCGGGGTTCCCGGCCGCAGTGGCTGGGCCGGGTTCGAAGCGCATTTCCTGCTTGTGTCGCGATGCGGTCCAGCCGCGGGGCAAGAGGGCGGATTTTGCGGCTCCGGAGGCGACTTCGAGGATCTCTTCGACGTGGTGGAATTCCAGCCGCAGGCCGAGCGACTCGGCGGCGGCGCGGACGACGCGGCGCTGGAGGGCCAGGGGCAGGCGGGCCAGCGCCGTTGTGCTCAGCGCTGGCGGTGAGCCGGTTGCCCACACCTGCGGCAAGCAGCGCTGGATTTCCTGCTGCCAATAGTCCTCTTCCTGGCGAGCGATCTCTGCGGTCTCGGCCAGGACCTCGCGCACCGAAGGATTCAGGTTGCGCTCCAGGCGGGGCAAGATTCCATGCCGCACCCGGTTGCGCGCATGGCGGAGATCGCGGTTGCTGCGGTCCTCGCGCCAGCTCTGGCCCAGGGCCGTGAGGTAGGCTTCCAGGGCTTTGCGGCGAATCCCGAGCAGGGGGCGGATGATGGCGAACTTTTCCTGATGGCTGACGGCCGATGGCTGATGGGGAGCCGAGGACCGAGAACTGGCCACTGACAACCGGGGATAAATCCCAGACAAGCCGCGTGTCCCGGCGCCCCGCACCAGCCGCAAGAGCACCGTCTCTGCCTGGTCGTCGAGGGTGTGGGCGGTGGCAATTCGATTCACTACTCCCTCGCGCAGCAGCCGGTGGAAGTAGGCGTAGCGCAGTTCGCGGGAAGCGGCCTCGAGGCTGAGATGTTTGTGTTCAGCGTGGCTTGCGACGTCCCCGCTTTCGCGGTGAAAAGGCAGCTTGTGCCGGCGGGCGAGCTCGGAGACGAATTGCTCGTCTGCGTCGGAGTCGGCGCCTCGTAGTTTGTGATTAAAGTGAATTACACAGGCAACGATCCCGAGTTCCTTGCGCAACTCGAGCAGCAGGCACAGCAAGGCTACTGAGTCTGCACCGCCTGAGACCGCAACCCCCACGCGGTCTCCGGGCTTCAGCAGTTCGTGCCTGCGGATGTAATCGAGGACGCGCTGGGCCAGGGTAGGCACGGCTCCATAGTACATCCGGGTCTTGGGTGTCGGTGCAGGTATGCCCGCGCGGCGCGGCAGGACAGCAGCCAGCGTTGTCATGCTGAGCGGAGCGGGGCCGAATGGCCCCGCGGAGTCGAAGCATCCCTGCCCACAAGGCACTGCCGGGAGTAGGGATTCCTCCGCCTTCGCCTTCGCTCAGGGTCGGAATGACAGGGGGCGTCTCGGCGAAGCAAACGAAGCTAACTCAGCATTTTGTTGACTTCCGCGTGCGCCGGCGCGCCTTCGAGGGCTGTGTAGGTACCGGAGGTTTTCAGTTCTTCCGCCAGGCGGCGAACCAGCCCCAGCGTGGCGCGCATCGGCGACGACCCCAGACTGATCCGTGCGACACCAAGCTTCTCAAGCTCCGGGACTGTGGGCGAGCCTGGCCCGGCCAGGATGTTGACCGGACACTTTACGTCCTGCACGATCCGCCGAATCGTCCCCGGATCGCGCAGTCCTGGGACGAACACACACTCCGCGCCCGCATCGCGGAAAGCCACCAGGCGCCGCACAGCTTCGTCGTAGCGTTTGGCGGGATCGCCCACCTGCAGGAGATATACGTCGGTACGCGCATTCAGGACCAGCAGAACGCCGGTCTTGAGCGCGGCTTCGCGGATGGCACGAATTTTCTCCAGCTGCAACGCGAGGTCCACCAGCGGATGATCGGGGTCCTCAGTGCCGTCCTCGAAGTTCATGCCGACGGCTCCGGCCTCGATCACGCCGCGGGCGGTTTGCGCGGCATCCTCGGGGCGGGGTCCGTAGCCGGCTTCGACGTCGGCGGTCACCGGGACCTTGACGGCTTTGGCGATGCGGGCCACGCGGGCCAGCATTTCTTCGCGGGAGATTTTCTCGCCGTCGGGATAGCCCAGCGAGAAGGCGACTCCGGCGCTGGTGGTGGCGATGGCGTTGTAGCCGGCTTCTTCGACGATACGGGCGCTGGCCACGTCCCACACGTTGGGCAGGAGTAGGGCTTTGGGCCCGCGATGCAGGGCGCGGAAGGCGTTGGCCTTGGCTTTCTGCTTTTCGATATCTGACATGACCAGTCACCATGAGCACCCAAGCCTGGCACCTCTGCCGGGCTGAATGCTGAGTGTTCGTTCCTACCCCTCGCTCTTCCGCATCTTCGCCGGGAATTTCCCCAGGCTCACCACCGCCCGGCTCACCGTACCCCGCCCGATCTCCTGGGTGTCGTCGCGGGCGGTGACCCGTAGCGTATAGAACCGCCCGTCGAAGGCCTCCAGCACTGCCTCAGCCGAAATGTGCGCTCCGATCCCGCTGGCCGCGCGATGTTCAATGTTGATAGCCGTCCCGACGGTAATCTCGTCGCCTTCGCAGAAGGGCTGCAGGGCGCGGAACGCCGCGATCTCCATCAGGCGAATCATGTCGGGCGTGGAATAAACCGGAGGCAGTTCGGCGTTGTGAAAGGTGAGGGTGTGTTTGAACTCGACGGTTTCCTCGATCGTGGCGTGAGCACCGAGGGGGATGGGTTTGGCCATGGCGGGAATCATCTCCACAAAGAAAAGGAGCCCATGATTCTACCCAATCACGACCTCCGCAGGACTATTGACTCGCTGCTTCCTGCAATGCCGCCTCAAGCTTCTTAACGTCGAGGTGGCAGACTCCGGTCTTGCACCCATACACCTGTTGACGCAGGCCTTTCTGGACTTTCACCCACTCGGTCTCGCTCATTTGACTTCTAAGCCTGGCTGCCTCTTTTAGAGCCTGCCTGTCCCCATTCATGATCGGCCCCACATACAACAAGAACGCCTTTTGGCGATCCACCTTTCCGCCCTCGCCCGTCGCATACATTTGGGCCAGATCTCTAATTGCGTCACGATTGCCGAGACGGATAGCCAGGTCGTACCACTTCATAGCTGCCTTCGGATCTGGCGTGACGCCCAGTCCTCGCTCGTAGATCTGGCCGAGGCAATATTGACCGCCACCGCCGCCGGCACTCTGTTTCGCGGCCTCCTCGCACCAGTGCCGCGCCTCCTCGTAATTCTGAGGCACGCCCATTCCGTTCAGAAGCACCGTGGGCCAAGGCAAGCTGTGCCTCGTGGTCGCCCTTTTCAGCGGCCTTGCGCATCCAAAGCGCGGACTGGGCAACATCCCGCGGCAGTTCCTCGCCCTTGAAATAGATTGTGGCGATGATTTTGAAGCCCTCGCTAATGACCCACGGCTTGAGCTCGGATTCCGCTCGGCTGACCGCTTCAGCAGCGTTCCTACTGCCGGCTTCCCGTGCCAGCAAGAACCAGGCATAGGCAGCTGCGTCGTTGATCGCCACCCCGTCTCCGTTATAGTAAGCAGTTCCCAGATTGAACATCGCCGAAGCATTGCCTTGCCGCGCCGCCTTGCGGTACCACTTCACCGCTTCTTCTTTGCTTTTTTCGACTCCTCGCCCCTCGCGGTACATGATGCCGAGTTCGTTTTCTGCGGCGGCGTTGCCTTGGTCAGCGGCTTTGCGGCACCAGGCGGCTGCCAGATCGTCGTTCTGCCGGACACCGTTGCCGTCGGCGTAGGCCCGGGCCAGTGCCAGTTGGGCCAGCGCATCGCCCGCCTCCGCCTTGGTTTTGAGTTGAGAAATGTCCGACACGCTTGGTGACGCTGGGGGCTGGGGCGATGGAGCAGCAGGCTGCGACTGAGGCGTCGCCGATAACTGGGCCATAACTAATACGAAGGTCCGACCTACTAACAGCAAAGAGAACATAGCCGGGTCAGTATATCGCCGAGGTGAGGGAAATCCAGTGATCTTGGAAGAAATGACGAAGCAATCAACAGGCTTACTTACGCGAGAAGGCGCATCCTTATCAAATCGCAAACTGAATTTGAGTTTTCAGTCCGCTGGACAGTCTTAGCTATGCCACCTTCGCGTTTCTTCGTGCTTCGATCCCATCCAGCGCGTGCCACAGAGCCCTCGCCGCGGCTTCTCCGGCGGCCAGCGCCTGTTCCGCGGCTTGCGGATTCGCTTCCAGGCGTTTGGCCAGTTGCTGGCGCCACACCTGTGAGTGATACACATCGGCCGTGCTGTGCAGGGTGAAGTATCCGCGGGTTTTTTCATTGGCGCCATACAACTGCTGCAGTCCCCGGGCTTTTTCCTGGGCCACTCGCGGGACTTGGGATTCATACGCGTAAAAGGCGGCCAGGGCTTCTTCCGGAGTCCCGCTTCCAGCCACGCCATGAAAGAACTTCATCAGGTCGGCGATCTCGGCCAGTGGCTGATGTCCGTGCAGATCGCGGCCGGCTCCCATGCCCTCGGCAAAATCCAGCCAGAGTTCCGAATGGGGTTTCGCCGGCTCGCCAAACAGGTCCTCCGCTCCTTCTTCGTCGCACATGTTGGCCAGCACCGCTCGCCGCAATTCGCCGTTCTCGAGGCGAATGCCCAACTCGGCGAGGTAGGTGGGAAAGGCTTCTACATGATGGTAGTAGTCCCGGGCGTAGTCGCGCAGGTCATCGCGCGTCAACTCGCCCGCCGCCCAGGCCTTGTAGAAGGGATGACAGAGCAAGTCATATTTCGCGATGCGGGCATCCAATTGCTGGAAGAATTCTTTCGTGGTCATGCCAACTCCTTAGGAAGGGAATGAAGCTACTACTATAAGTGCAGCGGCGCTGTTCCGTAAATTGCTAAAATAGAGCACTGCGCAGTACGCGAGTTTTGCCTCCGGTTGCGTGGGGTTTCCGGATTCAATGCAGCAGTTCAATGAACAATTCGACGTAGTGGTGGTCGGCGCCGGACACGCGGGGTGTGAAGCCGCCATGGCCGCAGCCCGCATGGGCCTGCGCACCGCGCTGTACACGCTCAATGTTGACCTTATCGCGCAGATGTCCTGCAATCCCGCGGTCGGCGGCATCGCCAAGGGGCACCTGGTGCGCGAGGTGGACGCGCTCGGCGGCATCATGGGCGAAGTCACCGATGCGGTCGGGATCCAGTTTCGCCTGCTGAATACTTCGCGCGGGCCGGCGGTGTGGTCTCCCCGTGCCCAGTGCGACAAGCAGGCTTACCGGCTGAAGATGCGCGAGGCGCTGGAGTCGCAGGCCAACCTGAAGATCAAGCAGGCGGAGGTGGCGGAGCTGATTGTTGAAGAGTCGTTGGTCGTTGGTCGCTCGTCGTTGGCCAACACCGACGACTCGACCGCACTTGCCAACGACCAACGACTAACGACCAGCGCCCAGCCGACTTGTCGTGGCATCAAGCTTCGCGACGGCCGCACCGTCGGCGCGTCGGCCGTCATTATCACCACCGGCACGTTTCTCAATGGGCTCATCCACTGCGGGGAGCAGCAGTATCCTGCAGGACGCAGCGGCGAGCCTCCTGCAATTCTGCTCGGAGAGGCTCTGAAGAAGCTGGGGCTTCGCGGCTGCCGGCTGAAGACGGGCACGCCTCCGCGTCTGGATGGACGCACCATTGACTGGTCGCGCTTTCCGGTGCAGCCCGGCGATGCGGACCCCACGCCGTTCAGCTTCCGCACCCGCCGCGTCGCCCACCACGACAAGCAGGTCCCCTGCTACATTGCCTGGACCACGCCCGAGACCCACCGCATCATTCGCGAGAATGTGCATCGCTCGCCCATGTACAGCGGGCAGATTCAATCCATTGGGCCGCGCTACTGTCCTTCGATTGAAGACAAGATCGTCAAGTTTCCCGACAAGACCACGCACCAGCTTTTTCTCGAGCCCGAGGGCCTGAATACCAACGAGATCTATGTCAACGGGATGAGCACGTCGCTGCCGATTGACGTGCAACTAGCCATGCTCAAGTCCATCCCCGGGCTCGACACTGCCGAGATGATGCGTCCCGGCTACGCGATTGAGTACGACTCCATCGATCCGACGGAGCTCGACCGCACGCTCGAAACCAAGAAGATCGCGGGCCTCTTCCTGGCCGGGCAGATCAACGGCACCAGCGGATACGAAGAGGCGGCCTGCCAGGGGATCATGGCGGGAATCAATGCCGCGCTGAAGGTGAAGAACGAGCCGCCCCTGATTCTCGACCGCACTGAGGCCTACACCGCGATCCTGATTGACGACCTGATCTCCAAGGGCACGAACGAGCCGTACCGAATGTTCACCTCGCGCGCCGAGTTCCGCCTGCACCTGCGCATTGACAATGCCGACCGGCGGCTTACGCCTCACGGCCGCCGGGTCGGACTGATCTCCGATGAGGCTTGGGCGAATCATGTGGCCAAGCAGGAGCGGTTGGAAGGGGTGAGGCAGTTGCTGGAGAGGACGAAGCTAACGTCGCAAATGATCGCGAGGCTTTTGGAGGGAGCTAATCTTTCCAACGCTTGTCATCCTGAGCGAAGTGAGGCGCAGCCGAACGAAGTCGAAGGACCTTGTGTTCCGCCTGCCGATTGGAGTCTCGCCCTGGGTCAGACCTGCGCCCAGTTGCTCAAGCGTCCGGAGAGCACGATCGAGCACCTGGTTCCGGTGCTGCGGGAGCTGGCCCCGGGGTTTTTTGAGCGAAACGGTTTTCCGGCTTCCTCCGCGGGGCTCATCTCCAGTGAAATCCGCAACGAGCTCAAGTCGGTCGAGACCGAAATCAAGTACGAAGGCTACCTGCAGCAGCAGCAGCGCGCGATTGACCGTCTGAAGAAGGCAGAGCAGCGCACGATTCCCGAGTGGTTTGATTATCGCAACGTCAGCGGACTCTCCCGCGAGATGCAGGAGAAGCTGGTCAGGGTCCGGCCGCGCACATTGGGCCACGCCTCCCGCATTCCTGGAGTCACTCCGGCGGCGGTGTCGCTGGTGAATGTCTATATCGAGATCCAGGCCCGGCGGCGCGAGCAGGCGGCGCTGTAGGCGGCCTCACCAAGCGAGAGAGCAGGGCCACCACCCGCAAGATCCTTCGTCCGGCTTGCGCCGGCCTCAGGATGACGCCTTGTTTGGCTGCATGCCGGGCGCTGACTCCTGACACGCGGTCCGCACTCTGTGATAGAAACTTAAGTCCATGCTCTCCGCCCGCCAGCACTTCCCCGGCCTTCTAGGAAAGGTCTTCCTCGACGCAGCCTGCATCTCACTTGCTCCGCGGCCCGCGGTGGAGGCGATCGAGAAGTTTCTCGACTTGGCGATGCTGTGTCCGCACGAGTCGGCCACCGCGCAGCACATCGCGATGGACGAGATGCGGACGGCGGCGCGCCCCTTGGCCGCCCGGTTGATCAACGCGCGCGAAGATGAGGTCGCGTTGGTGGAAAGCACCAGCCACGGACTGTCACTCGCTGCTGATGCGATTCCTGTCGAGCCCGGCGAGCGCGTGCTGCTCTGTGATCTGGAGTTCATGCAGGTGGCCATTCCGTGGGTGCAGAAGAAAAAAGATGGAATCGAGATCGACGTTGTCCCCAATCGTGGCGGGGAGATCCACGTTGAAGACATCGCTGCGCGTTTGACGCCACGCACACGGGTAGTCGCGGTCAGCTCGGTGCAATGGACCCATGACTACCGTCTGGATCTGGGCGCGCTCAGCCGGCTGTGCCGCGAGCGCAAGGTTTGGCTGGTGGTGGATGCCATCCAGCAGCTCGGCGCCATTCCGCTCGATGTGCAGCAGACGCCCGTCGACATCCTC